>Ga0082212_10004383_pt1 | contig 19576 bp, 7 predicted proteins | sample TergutNt197P3_FD_71548 | JGI IMG/M metagenome (GOLD analysis project Ga0082212, IMG submission 71548) | Neocapritermes taracua P3 segment gut microbial communities from Petit-Saut dam, French Guiana - Nt197 P3 | ecosystem: Host-associated > Arthropoda: Insects > Digestive system > Gut ... | reverse complement strand
ACAGGCAAGTCGTCCATGCCGATGGTTGAATTGAGCCACCGCAGACGCGCATGACGCCACAGGTCGCCGTCTCCCTTGTCTGCCAATACTTCATTTCCGGTATGGATGGTTACATCAACCGTTTTGGGAGATACGCCCTCAGCCGTTAATGTCACCGTACCGGTATAAGTTCCTTCACGCACTGTTTCCGGTATTTGGATGCCACACCACAAGGCTTGTACCTGATTCAGCGGAACATCTACTTGGAATACCACCGGCCGGCCGTCCCAGTTGGTACCACCCGTGTTGAAACAGGTAATATCCCCGTGCGCGACCACATCGCCCGAACTGTGTTTGAAATCGCTGAATTGTAAACGCACATCTTTCAACGACTTGATGGATGCCCATAGTCCTATTTGCCAGGTATAATATTCATTAGGTAAGGCATATCCCTCGAATTTGTCAGAAGCCCCTTCTGTTGCCCAACGTGCCGGGATGGTGGTCAACCGTATCGGATAGGCGCGATCTTCGGGGAACAGCATAAAATCTCCTGCATTTTTCTGTTTCAGCTCCTGTTTTTCTTTTTCCGTAGCAATCAAACCCATTGGGGTAAAAAAATCAAAACGCGTTCTGGCTTCAAATCGGATTACTTGCGCCTCCGGCACGATACTAAGATTATTTTTTACTTCATTTTCCCAATCGGAATGGGTAGCATATACAGGTGGTAAATAATCGTTATAGGGTTCTGCATGGAAACGGTCATCATCCCAACCTTTCCGAAACTTGGCCGGAAGATAGTAAACATGATACGTTCCGGGAACCGTCTGCGGTTGAAAGGCGATAACGCCTCTTTCGGAAGAGAAATCAAGCACGCTGACATTTTTGACTTCCTGTCCGGTCTTGGAATCAATTACTACTATTTTTTTAGTTTCCGGTCGCATATCGGGCCGTCGCCAGGGCAAGGTTACTTTTACGGCATTCGGAGCGCCTGAAGGAACAGCGGCATCAACCGTCACGACTGCACGGTGGTTGCCTAAGTTGTCTACATTCCATGCCGGATCGGCAATGGTAAACGGAATACCGTCCGGTGCAAAATTTCGGTATTGGCTTTCGCCGTCCGGCACATTTGCAGCACAAACAAACAACCAACCCTCTTTACTTTTTACCGGAATATAGATATTGTCAAAAGTTTGAAATTGCTGAAAATTTTCAACTTGCGGGGCTTCTATGGTCGCTTTCGAAGGGTCCAACCCCAATGCCTTCCAATCAATCGTTAGGCGAATCGTTTGGTCCTGTGCGCCAAAGTTTCCTATCGCAACCAATGTTTTTCCCGGACGGACATATACAGTTGCTTTCACATCCGGATGATCTGTCTTTACCGGACAGGTTTCATCCCAATAGCCGATCATCTGCGCTTCTTCAATGCCAAAGTCCTTCCACAATTTCCATACGGGAGCCGGCGAAATGGTTCCAACGTTTGATCGGTTCGTAGCGCCATACACCATGCCAAGATAAGGGTTCCCACCGTCGGTGTAATGTAGCATTTCGCTCATCATCCCGAACGGAATGCCCGAAAATGTAACAAACCATTCATCCGGCTTCATCTTGTTGTATTCAAAGTCCTCGCCAAACCATAGCCGGTCAATATAAGGGAAAAAATCAGCATATTGATTTGCAGGACCATTGGAATATCTCCTGAATGAATGTAAGTCAATAAGCGCAGAAGGTCTGTATTGGGCGATAATTTTACGCATCCGTTTCATGATGTCCCTGTCGAACGATACATCATCTAAATATAAACCGTCTATGTCGTAATTTTCAAACATCCAGCGTATACTTTCAAGATAATAATTGAGCCATCGCGAAAAACTGTTCGTTACCAAGGAAGCATCACCCAGGTTTCCGGGCAGTTCGGAATACCATCCCCCACAGTAATCGTCTACTAAGTGTTCGCACAACCAGGGGACGCCATATCCATTACCTGTGATAAATATTTCATGATTCAGGCTTTTGAGCGCATGAATTTCTGCTGTATAATTGCTCAAAAGTCGAACCGTGTAGTATAATTTAATTTTGCGGTTGGCATCATGTTGCGCTTGGATATGTTTGATCAATGGCTCTCTTACCACAAACGGGTAATTGATGTATGGATTCAATGCATTTCCATGATGGACATTAGCGATGTTGGCGCCTCCTTCGGCTGCTTTGGAAAAACCGTTCGGGTCTCCGTGATAATATCTCTCAGAAAAGTGTTTCGCCGGATTTACGGGGCGAACAGGCGTTATCAACAAGGCAAACTCGAAATCCAACGGTTGTACCGACAGTTTATGTTCGCCGGTAGAAGCTACCACCGTTGCCGGTTGACGACTGTCGCCTGATACCGAGATGCTACCCTTCTCATCATTTTCCCAAACCCTGGGCGGCGCCAACATGTAATCAACCAAGAGCGGGCCATGATAGTTAGCGCCCCTGAATTCAACATGCAAACCGGCTTTGTCGCCACCTGTCCAATAACTGTCCCAGCGTAGCACATAAAACCCGTCCTTTACTTCTTTCCAGTTCCACGTATAATTTTTTGGACGTATTCCTCCTTCATGTCCCACACCCATGAAATATTCCGAAGCAACCGGCGTGTAGGATGTTACCAACCTGACGTCTTTAACCGTTATTTCCTGATTTGCAGACAAATGGACATGATAACGGATGTAACCGTCAAACTCCATGCAGGCCGTACATTTGAAACGTAAGCCATGCTGTTCGGAAGAAGCCTCCCATTGCACCAATCCATCGGCTTTCTTTTCTATCTGCATGTTTTTTGCATCGAAAGAAACAGTTCCCTGACCGGTTTCTACAACAAACGACATGGGTTGGTTCAGGATTTGCCGACCATTGATTTCAATGGATTTTGGCAGACCATTCGCATCAATTTCTAATGTTTTACCGGTAGCCGTCACCTTATTACCTGAAAGCGCCATGTTCGTATAGGGCGTGACAGGCAAGTCGTCCATGCCGATGGTTGAATTGAGCCACCGCAGGCGCGCATGACGCCACAGGTCGCCATCGCCTTTGTCTGCCAATACTTCCTTTCCTGTATGGATGGTTACGTCAACCGTTTTCGGAGATACGCCATCGGCAGTAAATGTTACCGTACCGTTATACACGCCTTCACGCACTGTTTCAGGTATTTGAATGCCACACCACAAGGCTTGTACTTTATTCTGCGGGACATCAACCTGAAATTCCACCGGCTGACCGTCCCAGTTGGTACCGCCCGTGTTGAAACAGGTAATATCCCCGTATGAAATCACATCCCCCGAACTGTGTTTGAAATCGCTGAATTGCAAGCGGACATTCTTTAAAGACTTTCCTGATGCCCATACGCCAATCTGCCAGGTATAATATTCATTGGGCATAGCATAGCCTTCGAACTTATTGGACGGCCCTTCTTTTGCCCAACGTACCGGGATGGTAGCCAACCGTATCGGATAGGCGCGATCTTCGGGAAACAGCATATAATCTCCTGTATGTTCCTGTTTTAGCTCATACTTCTCTTTTTCTGTGGCAATCAAGCCCATTGGGGTAAAAAAATCAAATTTCAATCGGGATTCAAATCGGATTACTTGCGCCTCCGGCACTGTTCCGGGATTATTTTTTACTTCTTTTTCCCAATCGGAATGGGTAGCATATACCGGTGGCAAATAATCGCTATAGGGTTCTGCATGGTAACGGTCGTCATCCCATCCTTTCCGAAATTTAGCCGGAAGATAGTAAACATAATATGTTCCGGGAACCGTTTGCGGTTGAAAGGCGATAATACCTCTTTCGGAAGAGAAATAAAGTACGCTGACATTTTTGATTTCCTCTCCGGTTTTGGAATCGATCACTACTATCTTTTTTGTTTCCTGGCGCATATCGGGTCGACGCCAGGGTAAGGTTACTTTTACGGCATCTGCAGTACCTGAAGATGCTTCAGCATCTACTTTTACCACTGCACGGTGGTTGCCCAACATGTCAACTTCCCATGCCGAATCGACAATGGTAAACGGAACACCATCCGGCGCAAAATCCCTGTATTGGCTTTCACCGTCAGGAAAATCCGCTGCATACAGACAGTTGACTGCTGTTAAAAAAACAAGTCCGGTCAGATAACCGATTTTGTTTTTATAAAACATGCTCATTTTAATCATATTCATATTTTTTTTAAGGAATTTACAGTTTGACGTCTTTTACACACCGGAATCCGATGGTGGCGCAGCGGTCGAGGCCGGGCCACATCAATATGAATTTGGCATGATGATTGCAGGGGCGCGGACCTCCGTCAACATACCAGACGCTTCCTTTCGCCTGGAAAAAACTTCCGCCGCGAATGATGGCGAATCGTGTGTGGCCGTCGTCTCGCTCGCTTTCTGTCCATTCGTAAACGTTGCCGCTCATCTGATAACAACCATACGGGCTTCGACTGTCGGGCAGCGACTTGACGGGAATCGTGCCTCCTGTCGTGTTTACCCGTGTTGGGTCAGGCTGGTCTATTTTCATCGACCCGCCCCACGGCCAAAGTCTTCCATCTGTCCCCTGGGCTGCCAGTTGCCATTCTGCTTCTGTCGGAAGTCGCTTGCCTGCCCACTGTGCGTATGCTCTTGCATCGTCCAGATCGACATAAACGACAGGGTGTTCGGCCAACGCTTCCGGCATTTGACCGTTCGGCCAGTGTGCAAGGAAGTTTTCCGTGTGTTTCGGACGGTAGCGTGTTGCTGTTAAAAACTTCTTGAACTCGGCATTGGTCACCGCTGCTTCGTCGATCATAAACGTATGGACTTCAACGTGATAATCGTGCTTTAAAGGAGTCTGGAAATCTTGCCCCCATAGAAAAGCCTCGGCAACATCCGAAGGTGTTCCCGGATCGGGATAACAGCCGCACTCACGACGCACATGCTCAATGTCCATCTCAATCTTCTCGCCGGGTACAAGACACATGCCCGAAGGAATGTTATTTTTGTTTGCCGGCGTTGTAAGTTTTACCGGCAATGGCGTTTCAACCGAACCGGCGTGCGTTCGCCGGTCGAGTTTGAAGAGTGGCTCCCTGCTCATCCTGTTTTGTTTGGCTATGAAATTCAAAAGGTTATCGTCGACTTTGTGTTTCGGTACCGCTAAAAAACTGCCAAGGCCTGAAGCACGATCAATGATCCCGCGAATAACGGCGCGTTCTCCCTGTTTGACAGGCATTATCTCGATACCGTTCCAAAGATCAAAGTAACGCATGTCATCGTTCCACGCGACGTCGAACAAAGCAAAATTCGTTCGCAAATAAGCAACATCGACGTCGGTATCCTGTCCCTTGTATCTGTCTTTCGCCCAAATGGTAAAAAGTGATTCCCCTTTATCACCCGGCCATTGGTGAACAAACAGCCCCGGCTGCGCGTCGTCGCGAACGGCTTTGCTTTCCGAATCACAACAGGCCGGATAATATGGCTCCCAGGCGTCGCTCGAAAACAGGTGTGCATATTGTTTGAGGATAGACGACGCTCTTCGCCATAAGCGGCGGTCGCTTTCAATCCATGGCGTGTACATGCCAAACACATTTTCCCAGACCAACATGCCGGTACCATTAAAAAAAGTACGCCGGATTTCCGCGCGATGGGAAGTGTTCCAACGCATATTTTGCCAACGCATGTGACGGGGCTCCAACCATTTGCGGTGATCCAGCGATGGCGCTTCCGGGTCTCCACACCATGCAGCCCACGATGAATTACAAATTGAAAGGCTTGGAATGGGTGGATTGGCTTCGGGCGACAGGGATATTCCCGGACGTACGATGTCGAGTTTTTCACGAAGTTCCTGCGATTCATTACCGTACATGGTATCAAGAAAAATACCGTCAACCTGTGTTTCCTGAACAAGTTCTACCAGAAAGTCTTCGTCTGTTTTTCCTTCCCGATTGGTGCCGGTGTCCCATGGATTATAATTGATGAAAACACGAACATTACGCTTGTGGCACTGCTTCACCATGTCACGCAGCCCGGCGACTCCGCCCGGCATGTCACGATAAAAGTCAAGTTGATTGCGTTTATCCACGCCAATGCGCGGGTAAGCGTGCCAAAGCAGGAGGATGTCGTAACCGCCAAATTCCTTTTCACCGTCGTCGAGAAACGAATCCATCGTATATTTACCTGATTCCGGATTGTAAAACGAGCGGTCGTACATGAACGTGAAATGACAGGTATAGGCTTTCGTCAACCACTGTTGCGACGGTTCATCATAAAGGCGACGGTCGAGTTCCCATCGTCCGGGCGAGTAATTTGACAGCGCGTTCTTCTGTTCTATTGTCGCATCCACGATTTTGAGGCTTGCCGCACGAATTTGAAGATGTCCGGGAACGGCGTTGTGTGATGCATCCATTCCGAGTATTGGCTTTGCAAATAACGTAAGCGCGTCAAATGCAGGAACAGACAGTTCGATGGTCAGTGTGTGCCATTTTTCATCTTTGGGCACTTCGACCGTTCCGCAAATATTTGTCCAGTTTTTCCACACTTTTGCCTCTTTCGCCAATAAATCGAAGGCCGCACACAATTCGTTGTTTCCCGAAACCCATCGGGCTTCGACCTCCCAGATGACTTTGTTGTCAGGATGAATACGGTAAGCAAGCGCCGCATCATTTTCCATGCGCAACCAGGCGCGGGCGCCATGAAAATTCATGTTGACGAACAAGTCAGGCTTGGGGCCGACAAGTTCGCCGCGATACATTTTCCGGTACAACCTTGCGCCTTCGAGCCAACGCGACCGTTCCGAGGCATTGTCAGGTTTTGCAATGTAAATATCCCCGTTCAGGAAACGAGGGGGCGCCTCCGTTATGACCGACCAACTGCAAGCATCGTCCACCGTGAAAGTCGCAGGCGAAAACGGCAGTTCATGCTTTGTCTGTTTTTTTGATACCACTGGCGATATCTGCGTTATTTCTGCCCGGTTCATTCCAGGAACGACCAATGAAATCAATAAAATGGCGATTCTTTTCATATACATTATTTCATGCTTTACGAATGTACAATGTTGGGACGGGGGTTTTTCACCTCGTCCCAACATGCAATTATTTACTTTTTCTTAAACGTTACAACAGGATTATCCCTACCCGCCGACGTATCCACGATTAACTCATATATTTCTCCCGTTTCCAATTGGCCTGAAAAAATAAAATCTCGGGAATCTTCCCAAAACCAAAGTAAATCGGGGGAGCCATTGCTGATGTTATCAAGCGAGGGCGCATAGTCGCCGTCCTGGTAATGATAGTACATCATGGCATTTGAACGCATTGACACACCGCCAACAAAAATCATCCGGTTCACTTTTTCGCTCATCCGGGCCATGGGGATTCTGTCAGCCGTCGCCCATCCTACGCCGTCATTGACTGGGTCAAACGGTTGTTGCCTGTCCACACCGGTACCTTTTACCCAAAGTCCGCCGCTACCATCCGGTTGCATATCGTCATCAATGGGGTTCACCGAGAAGAGTTTTTCCTTCGGGTAGGCGCGGAAGCTGTATCTGCCGTCCATAGGAAGGAAAATAAACATGCCATCCGCAATCTTGTCGAAGAAAGTCAGGTCTATCAACCATTCGTCGATGTTCGGCACATTAATGACTTTCACAAAATCGCCTTGCGCGAATTCCAGGTCAAGCTGATGTACATCTCCGTATCGACCATGCGTACTCGCCACAGGCATCTCGTTAAAATCGATGACGGTATATTCATGTCCCTCCTGTGTTATCTGAATCTTAACGTCAATCGCGTTCGTTGCACTTACAGTGATCTCTGCCATACGCGCTCTGTCCATAAGATTTTCGGTAACCGACAGTGTGAATTTGTTTGCGAGTTTGTTGATCGTCAACCATGATTCGCCGGATGACACAACACTCCACTCATCCTCGTTCGTATTGACGGTAAACGTTTTAACATCGCTTCCACCTTCGGGTGCAATGGTTACCAATCCTGAAGGAAACACCGTCAGCGTAGAAAGTTTGGCAGCCTGTTGTACGCGTATCTTGACAGGGGCTGCCTTGCCCGATGTGACGGTCACTTCATCCGAACGCGACGTTGGCGTCGTATTGGGATCGGCTGACAGGGTGAAACTGTCGTTCACCTTGTCGATATGCAACCATGCTTCGGTCTTATTCACCTCCCAACTGCCCTGATTTGTTTCAACATCGAACACGGTGGAGATCGGAATACCGTTTGAAAAGGCAAAGATGCCTTTGGTTTCGAATTCAATATCCACAGACGGTATGACGGTTAACAAGGGATGATCGGCATCCGTTTCTTTGTCGGTACACGAAAAATTGAACACTGCCACTGCTGCTGCGAGTAGGGCTGCTAAAAGTTTTAAATTACTTCTATTCATGATGATTCATTTAAAATGGTTATTTGAATTTAATCATTTAATCTATTTTTTTAAGCGACATGACAGGGTTCTCCAAACCTGCAGACGTATCAACAATCAACTCGTAGGTCTCGCCTGCTTCCAATGTTCCCGTGAAAATGAAACCGGTATCGCCTTCCCAGAACCAGAGTAAATCAGGGGTGGCATTCGTTATGTTAGCGAGCGTGGGCGCCCAGTCATTATCCTGGTAATGAAAGTAAATCATGGCATTATTATCGCGTACGGTCTCGCCGGCGACAAAAATCATCCGGTTTATTTTTTCACCCATCCTGGCCATGGGGATTCTATCTGCCGTTCCCCATCCTACCTCTATGTTGTCCCACCTGGGCTTACCGAAACTGGTGCCTTTTAACCAAACGCCGCCTGTACCGTCAGGCTGCATATTTGCATCGACGGGATTCACCGCGAAAAGTTTTAACGCAGGATAGGCACGGAAGTTGTATCGACCGCTCATAGGGACAAAAACATACTTGTCGTCCGCAATCTTGTCGAAGAAAGTCGGGTCGATCCACCATTCACCGACGTTCGGCACATTAATCACCCTCAAACCGCCGCCTTGCGCGATGTCCATTTCAATCTGATACAAATCTCCGTATCTTCCATCGGTACCAGTCGGCCCAACTAAGGACATCTCATTAAAATTGATGACAGTAAAATTACCTTCCTGCGACACCCTGATAACCACATCATTCGCGCCCGATGCGCTTATGATGACTTCCGTTTCGCGCTCGCTGACTACAGCATTTTGGGTAGCCGCCAGCGTAAATCCGGTTTCGGACTTGTCAACCGTCAACCACGACTCGTCGGACGAAGCCACATTCCATTCGTCAACATTGGTCGTAACGATGAATTTGGCAACTTCGCTTCCGCCTGCCGACGCAATGGTTATATCGTTTGTCGAAGGCGACAGCTTCAGCATAACGCCGCTTGCATGCTGTTGTATGCCGATAGTGATGGGTTTTTCATTGCCCGATGTGACGGTCACTTCGCCTTTTAGAAGCGTTTCAACAGAAATGTTCGGATCGGCGTACAAGATAAACCCATGGCTCAACTTGATAAAATGAAGCCACGACTGGTTGACGGTCACTTCCCATGCGCCCACATCGGCAACGACCTTAAACTCTGAGGAGATAGGCTTGCCCTCCGAATAGGCCTGGAAGCCTTCGGCATTAAAAACGACATTCCTTACCTTCGGATTTATTGAAAATACTACATCGGCATCCGTTTCATCTTTATTGCAGGAAATATTGAATGTCATTACAACTGCCGTGAGTATGACTGCCGATAATTTTAAAATTCTTCTTTTCATGATCATTAATTCTATAATAATTATTTACTCCAACCCGGATTTTGCGTCAAGTTACGGTTGGTCAACAGTTCCGATTGAGGAATGGGATAAAGATACATGTTGTCGGTAAATGTTCTTTTTTCCACCAGTACACGCGTATAACTAAAGTCAAACCCTGCTTTTGCTATTTCAACGCCATAAATATCCGTTGTTTGCGGCGCTATTTTCCACCGCCGGATATCCCAGAAACGCTGGTCTTCAAAAGCGAATTCCACCCTTCGTTCGTTGCGTAATTTGAGTTTGAACTCTTCAGTCGTCAGTGTGGCGGGGAATGGGGGCATTTCAACACCGGCACGCGCCCTTACCTTGTCGACCGCTTCTTTGGCCGAAATGGGCAAGTCAGCCGATGTGAAATTATAATCGCCGTAAGCTTCGACTACCGCCTCTGCATAATTGAGTAAAATCTCGCTGTACCGTAAAATCATCCATACATGCCGCCTTGCAGTAATGGTAAAGCCGGGGCGTAGTTCGGTAACGCCGTCTACATATTTTTTCAGGTAATAACCGGTGGATGTTGCGTCTTTTACGGGCTTGCCGCTTCTTCCTCCTTCCCATATTTCAAGGGGCTGGGCATATTGTGTTGGCCAGATTGAATTATTGACGGCAATGTGCGCAGCCAAACGGGGGTCTCTGCCCTCGTATGGATTTTGCGGGTCAAACGTAGGATCAACCGTTTCATATCCTGCTTCAGCAGTTATCGGTAAACCGGTCGCTGCCATTTCGTATGCTTCCACAAGATTTTGTGTCGGGCAATGTCCCGAACTTCCTCCCCCTGTAATACCTATCGGATAGTTTTGCCTTTCAAAGGTATTGCTCTCCGGTATCAATATACCCAGTATCAACTCCCTGTTTTCAGTGTAATTTCTATTCCACAGATTGGTTGATGCCGATAACGAATAGCCCAGACCGCCGGAGCCTGGAGCAATTTCTGCAATACTGATTACGTCGGCAGCCGCCAAAGCGGCTTTTTCCCATTTGCTCTTGTCGTTGGTGGGATTAAACAGCGGACTTGCCGCATACAACAGCGCTTTCGACTTCAAAGCCATGGCCATGCCTTTCGTGGCGCGCCCAATTTCCGACCTGGGGACGCCAAGATAATTGACAGGCAGTTCGCGCGCTACGGCGTCACATTCATACACGATGAACTGAATAACCTCGTCGAAAGGGGTGCGCTTCAGCTTATTGGCCTCTTCTTCCGTCAGCACGCCGTTGATAAGCGGTATGTCGCCATAACGTTTGGCAAGTTCAAAATAAAAGTACGCGCGCAGGAAACGGGCTTCATACGGATAATATCTGAATTGCGCCATGATTTCCGCGTATTCGATATTGTGCTTCAGATTATCGAAAGTCTGTCCTTTCGTTTCTTCCAGAAAAAGATTTACCAAACGGATAGCCTGAAACAATGACCACCGATTGTCCAATGGTTTGGTAGCGCTCCAGCTTCCATTGTTGAAACTGTGAATGTACGACAGTTTGTTTGTGAAAATTGCTTCATCACAGGCAGCCGAACGCAGCACGTCGCCATTTATTCCGGATGCTTCATTGTTTAAGTACGAATAAATGGACGTCAACATCTGTTTGGTTCTGGTAAAGTCTTCGTACATATCTTCTTTACTATAATAGGTGGTTTCATCATAATCCAGAAAATCACAACTGCCTGCAAGCAGCAGGATGAAAAAACCCAAAATGAATATTCTTGCTTTCATGTTCATAAAACTTAGAAGGTTAATGTAAATCCTAAATGAAACGACTTCAGGGAAGGATAAGCGATTCCCCTTGCTTCGGGATCAAGTACTTTGATTTGATCAATTGAAAACAAGTCCATACCCCGAAAAAACAACTTGCATTCGTCCACACGCACTTTGGAAATCAATGACATGGGGAGTTTGTAATATACCTCGGCAGAACGAAGTTTCAGATACGAAGCATTGGCAATAAATGCGCTGTTTAAACGATAGTTGTTGCTGCTCTCCGTTGTCGTCAAACGTGGATAAGTTGCCCCGGAATTATCGGCGCCCGGCCTCCAGCAATTTTCCAAATAATGTTCGGAAACAGTGGCGTTGCTCATCAGCGGAAAATAGAGAGACTGATGGGCCGTGTATTGCGAATAATTACCGATTCCCTGCAACAGGGCGCTGATGCCGAATTTTTTATAGCTCAAATCAAGGGTTGCCGAATAATAAATTTCGGGACATACATTGGTGTATCCGATGGGAACTGCATCATTTTCATCAACCTGGTTGTCTCCGTTCTGATCCTTGTACTTGAAATCGCCCGGATAAACATTGCTGAACATCTGGAGCGGACTTTGGTTAATATCGGCTTCATCGCGAAAGAAACCGACGGTTTCCATTCCGAACAACTGCCCTACGGGGCGACCGGTGCGTTTCAAGCCGTCGTAAGGCTGAAACGATTCGTTCATGTTGACGATGGTATTGCGTGCAAACATAAACTGTCCGCCGATGTTGTACTTGAAATCACCGATTTGGTCGCTGATGCCTATTCCTATTTCGAAGCCGTGGTTTTTCACTTCGCCGTCGGGCGCATAAGCATGGGTGGCGCCCAAGATGGAGGAGATGCTACCTGCCCGGCTGACCATGATGTCGTATCTTTTATTGAAAAACACATCCACATTCAACATTATTTTCTGAAGAAATTGCGATTCGATTCCAAGATTGAACATCCGGTTTTTTTCGTAGGTCACCTTTTTGGCGGGAAGATTTCCTTCCGTCATTCCACCCTGATAAATGTAATTATCACCGAAGATGTATGCACCGCCGCCGACAAACGGGTATAAGTCCAAGTTGTAGGGTATCCTGTCGCTACCTGCCAATCCGAACGAAAGGCGCAGTTTCAAATCGTCTAACCAACCGGCATTTGCGAGGAACGCTTCGCGGCTCAACCGCCAGGCGGCACCAACCGCCGGCAGGAATCCCCAATGGTTGTTTTTGGGCAAACGAGCGGAACCGGCAGCCGATAATGAAAGATCAAAATAATACCGCTCCTTCAGGGAATAATGTCCGAAAGCGGTAATTTCCTGGTGCAAAAACGTTTGGTTTTGCCCCGGTAAAACCTTTTTATCCTGACGGTACAACAAGAAGGACGCCAAGTGGCCGGCGCCTATCTCCTTGTCGTAATTTAATCGGAGTTGCAAATCAAAAAATCGGTTCTGGCTCACCAATCGGGTGCTAAATCCCAACTCTTGATCATCCCTGCCATATTCGTTGATGGTCGTATCTACAACCGCACCCGATTCGTTCAATACAGGTATCACCGATTTGGCAAGGAACTGTTTGGCGCGAATATCTTCACTCTCGAAGAAGGCGTCAAATCCAATCTTGCCTTCTACGCTCAGCCCTTCAACAAACTTGCCCAAATCCTGCTTCAGCAACATATCGGCATAAATGCCCCGTGCATGTGTGGCAGCATAACCGGTGGCGGTTGACTGGGCTACGGGATTCATCGGGTAGATGGCATCGGCGCCACCCCACGAACCATCGGCATTTTTCACTGGATATACATTGGGCGGAAGGTTGAACGGAACCCACGTAAGGTCTAAATCCGTATAGGCCCCAGGCCTGTTTACTTCCGATATACGTGCGAGCAAATTGGCCTGCAGCAAAGTAGAAGGAGTCAGATTAACGTCTATGTTCGTTCGTACGTTCGCGGCAGTACTCATCAAACGCGTGACATAATCGGTATTGGCATCGTCAACCTTGTTCAATCCCCTGTCGGAAATAAAATTGATGAGCGAAAAGTAGCGCGCTTTTTCGGTACCCCCCCTTGCTGAGAAATTGATCTGATCGCGGTGCCCCCATTCGCGAAAAGTTTCATCCATCCAGTTCACATCGGGAAACAAAAGGGGATTGTTCCCGTTTTGGTAGGCCTGCCTTTGAAGATTGCTGTAACGGGGAGCGAGGCCTTCATTGGCCAATCCCTCGTTGACCGCATCCATATAGGCGATGGAATTGGCAAATTTGGGTAAACGGGTCGGGGTTGTGAAAGCGTGTTGCCACGATACGTTGATATCCATCTTGCCCTCTTTCCCTCTTTTGGTGGTTACCAATACGACGCCGTTAGCGCCTCTCATGCCGTATAGCGCCAACGCTACGGCATCTTTCAGGATGGTCACGCTTTCAATTTCTTCCGTAACCAACGTCGAAAGGGGACGCTCCATTCCATCCACCAATACCAAAGGCGTATTGGAACTGAGGGTTCCTATACCCCTGATATACAAGGTTGGATCAGGCTCCCCAACGCTTCCGTAACCGGCACCCTGTAACACGATAAGTCCGTTGAGACGTCCGTAAAGCGTATTCGCCGGATTAACACTTGAGCGGTTCAACAAACAGTCGCCCGAAACAGTGGAAGTAGCCATCGTCGAACCTTCCGTCTGATACACAGGCATCTCATCCGCCTCTTGAATCTGTTGCGCACTGGCAGCAAAGACAGCGCAAATGAATGTTAAAAATAAATATTTGATGATATTTTTCATATTATTACATATTTCAAATTATTGACACCCGGCAATTACCATCCCGGATTTTGGATAAGGCCATAACCTTTGTTAATTTCATTTGACGGGAAGGCGCTCAAATACCATTTCTCGGAAAAATTAGCCGCCCAGTTACGTGCGGGCAGTATAGGCTTATATTCGTAATTGAACGATACAGGCGGGTCTTCCGATGCGTCTTTCTTCGTGATCTCAACATAATGAAGTTGTTTTTTGAAAATATCATCCCTTTTATAACGAATTATATCAAACCACCTCACTTCTTCAAAAGCAAGCTCCACGGCGCGCTCGGTGAGGAGTGCATCAATAAATGCAGCGCCCGTCAGTCCGGGTTTCATGCCGCCTACGCCAACTCTGGTCCGCATGGCATTGGCCAAATTATAGGCCTTGTTCATATCGCCGCCTGTTTGACAAATGGCTTCGGCATATCCGAAATACAATTCAGGCAACCGCAGATACGGATAATGAAGTTCCATACCCTGCCCTTCGTAGGTCTCATACCAACGGTCGGGAGGCCGGCATCCGTCTAATACAAACTTACGAATCCCGTAACCTGTTCCCCAGCAAGTATTGGCTCCATACGCCTGATAATGATGGCCGTCAACAAACAACTCGACAAACCGGTAATTGTTATACCAGTCACCATTGGTTATCACCGATTCATACATACGGGGATCGCGGTCTTTGTAGGGGAAATCGGGATCAAATCCAGAATCCGCATCAGCAATAGATTTCCCGTTTGCCATGGGAAACAGGTCTACAAATTCCTGCGTGATGCCGACAATGCCATTCTGGCCTGCCTGCACGGGGAAAATATATTCATACTCTCCAAATTCCTGCTGAAATATTTGACGCTCTCGGATTGAAATAAGGGTTTCGCCGTTATTGCGTTCCAAATAGCCTTTTCTCCAGATAGCTCTGTAATTGCTGCCTTCCGTAACCAACTTGTAGCCTCCCTGCCGTTCCATTTCATTGAAAAAGTCTTCGTGGGCCTTGAGGGCGCGCTGCCACAATTCAGGCATATAACTTCCGTACCAGGTTAAGTGCAAATCGGAAGCCTCGCCGGCCATATAGGGCGTAGCGCTGTTGAATAGCGGACTGGCTCCGAACAACAGGATTCTTGCTTTCAGTCCCATCGTTGCCGCTTTCGTCAACCTGCCGTCCCAGTTGACGGGATCAGCTATCGTCCAGGGTAAATCAGCGGAGGCTTCATCCAACAGATCAACAATATTGTTCAACGTTTGCAGCGCGGTCTCCCTTTCCTTGGCCAAGTCTTCGGAAGGCACGTACGCATGGTCTATCCAGGGAAGCCCGCCGAAATGGCGAAATATTTCACAGTAATGCAGGGCAATGATCGCTTTCGCTTCGGCTTTCAGTTGCGTCTTTTCGGCATCCGACATGTCGGGTACGGCATCTACATTGGCTAAAAAAAGATACGCCCTCCGTATGCCAATCCAGTGCATTTCGCCGGAATTGCCTGTATAGCTGCATTTGGTTGCTCCCGACCAGTTTTCCATGGCGGCAGTGACCGTTCCGGGATAGTAAAACTCATTACCGCAGCCGCCCCATTTTATCGTTGAACTGTTGAGGTCGGTCAAACATTCCAAAACATCATCTCCCAATTTATGACGTCCCAGCAAGCAGAACCCGGATGGCAATGTATGATAAGCCGCCCACAAGGCTCTGCGCGCATATACCGCATTTGAATATATCTCATCTATCGTCAGATCGCCTGCAGGCGGTTTCTCTAAAAATTCATCACCTAATTCAAACTTCTGGCAGGAAGTGATACTAACGATGACCGCCAGCATGATGCCTATTTTTCTAAACACATTCAGTATCATAATCTTCTACTATTATTTTATTTATTAAAAACTGAAATTGATTCCCATATTCATCACTTTCATCACAGGATAATGTAGCGTACTGCCATCGGCCTGCTCCGGGTCAACTACCTTTATATAGTCGAAAGTGAGCAGATTTTCACCGGTAACATACAGACGTAAGGACGAAATACCTATTTTCGATAATCGTGCTCCGTGGAAAGAATATCCGATTTGTATATTTTTCAAACGCAAGTACGATGCATCCTTCAGCCAGAAATCCGAGTCTCTGTAATTGTTGGTCGCATTGTTGAACGACATGCGCGGCTCCGTTGCCGTATCAGCCGTTTCGGGCGTCCAGCGGTTTTTCACCTGAAATGCCCAGGGCACTTCGGTTCGGGTATTGCCAAAAGGAATACGCAGACCGCCTGAAAGGAACCGTGATACCCTGGCGGCACCTGTCCACATGGTGCTTAGATCAAAATTTTTATATCCGAACCCCACGCGAAAGCCACCGACTAATTGTGGATAAATCGAAAAGCCAATATCCCTGATGTCGTCATCATCAATGACATTCGTATCCTCTGCACCATCCATGTCAGCCGTCAGGTTTTTGTACATGAAATCGCCAGGCTGCAAGGGATAATTATGTTCGGGAATCGTACCGCTGTTAATTCGTTCCTGGGTAACATAACCGTCAAATACATGGCCAAAAAGTTGTCCCACAGGCTTTCCTGTCTCTTGCCGCCATGGGTAAGAACGGGGGATTTCATCTTTGTAAACTACGGTATTCCTGGCGTATGATACATTGAAACCGATGTTATACTTGAAATCGCCAATGGGATGATTCCAGTTCAATACAACTTCATATCCTTTGTTGTCGACCTTTCCGATATTTGCCACCGGCATGGGAGCGGCAACGTGAGCGGGAATAACGTTGTAGGAGGTCAGGATATCCCGTCGTTTTTCAGTAAAGTAATCAAACGACCCCGTAAGTCGCTGCTTCAAAATGGTAAAATCGATTCCGATATTTTGTTTTTGCGCTTTTTCCCATGTTACCAATGGGTTACCAAGTCGCATTTCAGTGGCAATGGGCTGCTGCTGCGTGATGGTATGACCAAAAGAATATCCCCCCGAATAGGGGCTGTAGGCATCCGGCAAATAGAAAAATCGGGCGCTGCTGTAGATGTCATTTCCCACAAGCCCGTAGGAAGCCCGTACTTTCAGGTGGTCGATAAAGTCAATTCCCTGCATGAAACCCTCCTGCGAAATGACCCATCCTATCGACAACGCAGGAAACAAACCGTAACGACGTCCGGGTGCAAAGTTTTCCGAACCGTTATATCCGACATTAAAATCAAACAGATACCGGTTGTCGAAGTCGTAGGTCGCGCGTCCCACAAATCCCACATATCCACGTGGTATGTTTACATAACTGAATTTTACCGGATACGGATCGCGCCATTGGTTATACAACGCCAATGCCGACACATTGTGCTTGCCGAAACTGCGTGCATAATTCAGGCTACCTTCCAAATACCAGTTTCTTTCTCTGGAATATCCCTCTGAGTAACTCATATTGACTTTTGTTCCCCATTGGCGGAAGTATGTTTCGCCTTCATCATCAAGATATGCAGAATAGACAACATCCCTTCTGTCACGGTTTTTTAGGTGCGAGTAGGCAGAGTTATACGATCCCTTCACCGTAAAAGACAAACCTTTCGTGATGACGTCCAATTTTTGCGTCAGCGACAAGTCCATGTTGAGGTCGTTGCGCATGATGTCCTGATAACCATAATTATACAACAAAAACAACAAATCGGAAACACGCATTTGGGCTTCCGCAAAAAAAGGAATATTTTCGCCGGAACAGGTAATGATTTTACCGTCGTGATAGCCGGCGCCCGCGAAAGGAAACCCTCCCTTTAACCGATGATACGGGCCATAAATGCCCAAGCCTCCCTCGTAAAAGGGCTGTCGTGTATTCCCAACGATTCCTCCCAGATTGATTTTCAACAACGTGCTTGATGTGACGTCGATGTCAAGATTGGCGCGATAGTTATATCGTTGATACTTACAATCCGCCCTGATAACCTCATCGAATGGTTTGAAAAGGCCATCTTGCGTAAAAACGCCAACGCTGGTAAAATATTTTACCCGGTCTGTCCCGCCGGAAATGTTGATGTTGTGTTGCGTTTGCGGCGCGACACGTCTGACAAGGTAATTCACCCAGTCGGTATTGCTATATACCAATGGATTCGATCCGGTGCGGTATGCGTCTAAATGGTACGATTTGAAAGGAAGCTCGTCTTCGGGTGTGCCATCATTCCGCATGGCCTCGTTTACCAGTATCCCAACTTCGTAACTGTCAGCAAACTTATGCCTCAACACAGGCATCTGGATGCCGGCTGATGTCGACACGGAAATGACCGGTTTCCCCGAATGTCCGCGCCGGGTGGTCACTAAAATAACGCCGTTGGCGCCTCTTACGCCAAACACGGCTGTGGAAGATGCGTCTTTCAACACGGTGACGCTTTCGACTTCGTTGGGATCGATACGGAAAAAGGAGCGCTCTACCCCGTCTACCATAAATAAAGGCGCCGATCTGGCGGCATCCAATGATCCGATACCCCTGATGAAGATGGTGGGATCATCTATTCCCGGTTGCCCCGAGAACTGAACAGCAGAAAGTCCTGTTAAATTTCCTGCCAACGCATTTCCCAGATTGGGGACGGGCGCTTTTAGCAGTTCGCGGGTACCTACTTGCGAAACAGCACCGGTGACGGTCATTTTCTTTTGTGTACCGTAGCCAATGACCACTACCTCATCGATTTCGGTAGCAATCTCCTGCAAGGTGACGTTGATATTACGTTGGCCGCCAACCACAACTTCTTGTGGCTGAAAGCCAATAAACGTGAATTGCAAAACCGATGCCCCGTCGGGCACGGTAATGGTATATTCGCCGTTGACATTTGTAGCGGTACCAGTGGGAGTACCCTTTACAACAACCGACACGCCCGGCAACGCTTCCCCGTAGTCGTCAAAGACCGTACCGGTGATGCGAATACCCGTTTGTGCCGAAATAATGAAGACGCTAACCTGCGCCATACATACGAAAAAGAATAGTTTCCGTATGATTTTCAACTTAATAAGTTCATTCATATTTAGATACTTTGGTTATAAAAATCAATCCTGTCATTTTTTGTAATCTGAAGATTTAAAAATTTTTTTTTATTTTATGACCGCAAAGATATAAATTTTTTTAAAAACAAACAATTAATGTACAGCGGAGGGGTGCATTTCAAATTGTCGCTTTACAACCTTTTCGTCATTGCGAATGGAGATGATGTGCCATCAAACAGCCGGAAATGACGTTTTGAGTCGCCCGTCATTGCGAGCTTGCGAAGCAATCCAGAAAGTACAATAATGCATTGTTTTTCACTGGATTGCTTCGTTCCTCGCAATGACGGATGGGCGGGACGTCATT
>Ga0082212_10004382_pt1 | contig 19576 bp, 14 predicted proteins | sample TergutNt197P3_FD_71548 | JGI IMG/M metagenome (GOLD analysis project Ga0082212, IMG submission 71548) | Neocapritermes taracua P3 segment gut microbial communities from Petit-Saut dam, French Guiana - Nt197 P3 | ecosystem: Host-associated > Arthropoda: Insects > Digestive system > Gut ... | reverse complement strand
AAAACTCCTCGGTCAGGGGGATATGCTGTACCAATCGCCAATGAGTTCTTTCCCTGTTAGGATTCAGGGCGCCTTTATATCCGAAGATGAAATCGCAAAGATTGTGGAACATCTTGAGATATACGGCGAACCTGCCTATATCGATATTGAACAGGCCGTCTTTGAGGCGGCGGAAGAATTGCGCGAAGGCGACGAGTCGGAAGACGAACTGTTTGTAGAAGCCTTAAAAATAGTTGAGGAAACCCGCAAGGCCTCGGCCTCGTACCTGCAGCGCCGCCTTTCAATAGGCTACAACAGAGCCGCCAGAATCATAGAACTAATGGAAGACCGCGGATACATAGGCCCCCAGCAGGGCAGCAAGCCAAGGGAAATTTTCGTTTAGGGATGGCTTCGTCCATCCATCCCCCTGTGTCTTATAATTTAATTCTTGACAAGCGCGCTGTTTGAGGCGCAAATAGCTGTAAATTATGGACAAGTATTTCAGCGCAGCGCGCCTTACCGAACTTGCCGCCCTTTACGCGAGCAGGCACATGGGGCGAGGAAATGAAACCGCGGCTTATCTCTCAGCCGAAGAAGCTATGCTTAAAGCCTTTGCCTTAACAGAGGCCGGTATGCGTATAGCCATAGGCTCGAATATGGAAGGCAGTCTTCTTGTTGACGGAATAAAAGTAGGCTTGGGCGAGCCCGAAACTGATATCGCGGTTAAGCCCCTTGACGGAAAAATGAGCTGCGCGAGAGGCGGCCACAACGCCACATCCTTTTTGGCCGCCGACACTATGGGTTCCTTTATGCCTACCGCCGCCGGCCTGATGATGAAAATAGCGGTAGGCGCCGAAGGCAAGGGGGTGATAGATATTGACCTTCCTCCGGCCATAAATATAAAGCGCATAGCGCGCGCTAAAAACAGGTACATTGAAGACATTACCGTATGCGTGCTTGACCGCGACTATAACAAGCCTTTTGTTTCCCAAATACACGAAACAGGAGCGCGGATTGTTTTTATAAGGGACGGGGATATTTCGGGAGCCATATCAGCCGCCATGCCCGGCAACCAAATCGATCTGCTCATAGGCATAGGCGGCAGAAAAGAAGGAGTGCTTGCCGCGGCGGCTATAAGATGCCTCGGAGGAGACATGCAGGCGCGTTATATATACCGCGAAGAAGATAAAGACTCCGACAACATGGCCGGAGTCGATTATAATAAAATATACACCATAAGCGACATGGTTCACGGCAATGACACAATGGTGGCTATAACAGGAGTCACGGACGGAGTGCTTCTCGACGGAGTCCGCTTCGTTTCAGGCGGCGCTGAGACATCGTCGCTTGTCTTGAGACAAAAAACGCATACGATACGCGAAATAAAGGCGCACCACAAGTTTGACTTTAAACCCGGTTTCTGATGGCAAAGCGGGTCGGCATTATCGGCGCCGGAGCCTCGGGACTCATGGCGGCCTGTTTTGCCGCCGAAAACGGCAGCGAGGTTCTGCTTTTTGAAAAGCAGCATAAAATAGGGCGAAAACTTCAGGCCGCAGGCAATGGCCGCTGCAACATATCAAACAGAAATCTTTCTTCAAATTTTGCCCCGCGTTATCACGGCGATAATCCGCGCTTCGCTGTCGATGTCATTTCACGTTTCGGCCTTGAGGAAACCGAAAAATTTTTTACCGCCATAGGTCTGCCGTTCGTCGAAAAAGAGGACGGGCGCTTGTTTCCGGCCTCGCTTCAGGGAAGTTCTGTCGCCGCAATCTTTCAGTATGAGCTTGCCAAACGCGGCGTCAAACTGTTCCTTAACCGCAGAGTCGATTCGCTGCTACCGTCCGAAGAAGGCTTTACCGTAATTACCGCGGGAAAAGAAAATTATTCTTTCGATTCCGTCATTTTATCGGCAGGAAGCTCGGCCTTCTCTTCTTTGGGCGGAAGCGATTACGGCTACCAACTCGCCGCGTCTTTAGGGCACCGCGTAATCGAAGCGTGGCCGGTAATTTTGCCTGTAAATATACCGCTTAAAGCGCTGCACCGTCTTCAGGGAATAAAATGGGATGTCTGCGCAAAAGTAAAAGACGGCGATAAAATAATTTCCGAATCCTGCGGAGAAATACTCTTTACCGCTTACGGCATTTCGGGCCCTGTCTCGCTTATGATCTCGCGGGGAGTAAATGAGACGCTGCGAAAAAAAAGACATCCGGTTATTGAGATAGATTTTTTCCCGAAAATGGAAAGCGGCGAGCTTGAAAATTTTTTTGAAGCATTATGGCGCGACAAGAACAAAAAATTCGCTTTCAGCCTCGCGGGCGTCCTTAAAGAAAGAATGGCCGGTTTTCTTTCTGCCGCGGCCGTGATTGATCCCGAGACAAGGCTTTCTTCGGTCGGCAAAAACGAGCGCGCCGCTTTTATAAAAACCGTTAAATCCGTCAAATTAGAGCCGGGCCCGACGCGCGGCTTCAAGGAAGCCGCAGCCGCCGCGGGCGGCGTCGCCACAGATGAAATAGACTCCCGCACAATGGAATCGTTGCTCGTCAAAAATTTGTTCATTACGGGAGAACTCTTGGATATAGACGGCGACAGCGGCGGGTACAACCTGCAATTTGCGTGGAGCAGCGGCGCGCTTGCCGGGCTTGCTCAACACGCTTGATTAAAACAAGGTCATGAATCCGTCAAGGGACGATATATCGTCGCAAATCGTCATAAGGCAGTCATTTGAAGGAAAACGAGCCGAGATGGTATAAGATATAAAGTTGCCGTTCTTGCTTTCTTTGGCGCTTACCGAGGCGCGCAGTTCCCTCTCGGCAAGAATGCTCTTTATGGTTTCCATTGTAAATGAAGAGGTGTTGCGCAATATCGCTTTGAATACGATATCAGCCGGAAAGTTCACCTCGGTCATTGATTACGCACCGTCAGCCGTTTATTTTCTTGTAGTCGCTGAGAAACCTTTCAATGCCTGCCTTTGTCATATTGTGATCAATAAGACCGCGAAGCACCGCATACGGTATGGTTGCTATGTGCGCGCCGGAAAGCGCGGCGTATTTGACATGCATGTGATGGCGAATCGACGCAACTATAACTTCGGTTTCAAAATCGTAGTGTTCGTAAATGGTAAGTATTTCCTCAACGACATCCATGCCCTCGGCGCCTATATCATCCAAGCGTCCTATGAAAGGCGATACGTATGTCGCTCCGGCCTTTGCCGCAAGGAGCGCCTGAACCGCGTTGAAACACAGCGTCATATTCGTCTTGATGCCCTCACTCGAGAGAGTCCTGACTGCCCTGAGGCCGTCCTCAATCAGCGGAACTTTTATGTTTATGTTGTCCCTGATTTTGGCAAGTTCGCGGGCCTCTTTTAACATTCCTTCGTAATCGATCGATATAACCTCGGCAGAAACCGGCAAGCCGTCCGCTTCTTTGGCGGCATCGGCCAGCACTTCACGGTAAGGTCTCCCTGTTTTGCTCACAAGCGTCGGGTTGGTAGTTACCCCATCAAGAATCCCCAAGCCGCGCGCTTCTCTTATCTCGCCTACATCAGCCGTATCAATAAAAAATTTCATTACCAAACCCTGCTCATATAAGGATACGGGTTTATTGCAACCCCGCCCAGACGTATTTCATAATGGCAATGGGGGCCTGTGGCATTGCCGGTTTGACCGACATACCCGACAACTTGCCCCTTATGCACAGTCTGATCTACCGATACCGCAACAGACTGACAATGCGCATATATCGTTTCAAATCCATACTCGTGCTTAATATGCACCGCATAGCCATATCCGCCGCTCCACCCCGCCACGGATACCCTTCCCCGCGCCGTAGCTGTAATTGGAGTCCCGGGAGCCGCCGCTATATCTATGCCGGTGTGAAAATCTTTTCCATGACCGAAAGGCGACCTGCGCCACCCGAACAGCGACGTTACATGTCCGAAATTAGGATAAGTAGAGGGCATATCTTTAATAACCTTGTCTCTTACATCGACAAAGTTTTTTATCGTTTTTACGGTGTTTGTCGAGACTATCATATTTTGCTGTATTTCTCTTAAGGTAAATATTTCGGATGGCATAATATTTTTTATTTTCTTAAATTCGGGGTCGTCAACAGATTCCACATCCCATATTTTACCGACATCATCCGAACCGGCGACAAGTTTATACAGTTCCTCAATTTCAGGTTTAAGGTCGTCCATTAAGTCCTCCACGCTCATCGTCAGTTTCTCAAAGCGGAGCAGCTGCGAACGAATGTCGGCATAATTTGACATGAGGAGTTGTTCCTCACGTCTTGCCGCGTTGTCTTTTATTATAGCATAGCCCGACGTAACAATGATTATAACAAACAACATGGCAAAAAACACGATAATAAACTTGGACACCTGAAAGTTCACCAGTTTTTTTTCGTTATGGGGAATAAACATGATGGTCATCTTTTCATGTCCCCTCTTTTCGATATACTCTATCCGCAGTATAATTTTTTGCCTGAGTTGTTGGTATTTTGCGGCTATCCTGACTTTAAGCGGAAGTTTATCTTTTTTCTCTGTTCTTTTCACATGAATCCCTCGTTTTTATGCTCAATTACATTGTCGAAAATAAATATCCATATAGCAAGAATTTTTTAGATAGTCAATTAATTACAGTATCTCAACCCTGCTGCCCGTATTTACGGTCACTTCCCCTATTATGGCCGCTTTTTCTCCGGCGGCTTTCAGCGTCGTAATAAGAGGCTGGGTTACGGATTTATCGGCAATTAGTATCATGCCAATGCCCATGTTAAAGGTCGTAAACATTTCCCGGTCGGCTATGTCGCCCAGACTTTGGATCACAGCGAAAATATCGGGCGTTGCAAACGAAGAACGATCAATTACGACAGAGGTATCGTCCGGGAGCGCGCGCGGAATGTTTCCGTGAAAGCCGCCGCCTGTTATGTGGACAATACCTTTTATCGGAATCCCTTCGTCTAAAGCGGCTAAAACAGGCTTAACATATATGCGCGTCGGCTCAAGCAGAGTTTTCCCCAGAGGTTTTGAGAGACCCGAAACTTTTTGGTCAACGCTGAAATCCTTAATATCAAAAAACAGCTTGCGTACCATTGAATAGCCGTTACTATGAATGCCTGAAGAAGGCAATCCTATAAGCACGTCGCCGCGCTGTATTCCCGAACCGTCGATGATGTGTTTCTTATCGACTATTCCTACGGAAAAACCGGCTATATCGTACTCGTCCGGCTGCATTATTCCCGGGTGCTCGGCGGTTTCGCCGCCTATAAGGCTGCAATCGGCCTGTTTGCAACCGTTCGCGACCCCTTTTATGACATCAACGAGTACATTTTCATTGAGCTTACCGCACGAAATATAGTCCAAAAAAAACATAGGTCTGGCGCCCGATGTGATTATATCGTTTACGCACATTGCCACAGCGTCAATGCCTATTGTATCATGCTTGCTCATTTTTTTCGCAATTTGCAGCTTTGTGCCTACGCCGTCGGTGCTGGATACAAGTACCGGCTCTTTTATATCAGAAAAATTTCCGTCGAAAAGCGCGCCGAATCCGCCGATACCGGTAAGGACGCGTTTCGAAAATGTCGCCTTGACTATGGGCGCGATCTTTTTTACAAAGCTGTTCCCGCCGTCAACGTCCACGCCTGAATCTCTATATGTAAGTCCCATGCGTTCCCCCGTCCGTAATTTACGTTTTCAATAATTGATTTGTCAATAAATATTACCGCAAAACTCAAAAAGTTCTTGAAAAATAATACTTACAATCCATTCTATCAACAGAGGAACCTAAAGTGATCATATCCGACATTCAACGTAATAGCTCTGAAATTATACGCGTAGAAGTATCAGAATTTAAAGGCAAGGAACTGATAAATATACGTATATGGTATTCGAGCATTGACCAAAGTACCGGGAATCATGTTTACAAGCCGACACAGAAAGGCTTTGCTCTTAACATTGAAAAGTTCGGCGAACTTAAGGAAGCTGTTGAACGTTTAGAGCAGTTTATAAATGACAGGAACCTCGGCATTCAGCCTGAGCAATTTGAAGAAGCCGCATACGCTGACGCGGAAACCGAAAATATCATTGAAGAAGAATATGAAGAAAATAAAAATGAAAAGAGATAATGTTATGAATTTGAGACCTGTTTTTTTTATATTACTGGCGCTTGCTATAGGCGCTTGTAAAACCGATCAGGAGCAAATACAGCCCCCAAAAGAAGAAGTTGACAAACATGCCGGTTTTTTGGAAAAAAACGAGTCATCCGCGGAACTCTTTCATGTTCTTATTTCTTCCGACAGATACGACGTATCCCAGATGAAAAATGAGAAAACCATAAGACGCACCGAAGACAAAGGCGGCGACAAATATATATCTTCCCAGTTGGAACAATTCAACATGGTAGACGCTGTGCGCGATGCCGTTCTTTCCGTTCGCCTCAGACCGGACAGCGGCTCTCTTTCGCAAGTACGCACCCAGAGGTCAACCGCCATTACAGAAATAGATAAACTGCTTTACGAAGACATACAGCGCTGGACTTTTAAATTCCCTCAAAGAATAGTGACTCCCACGCAGTTCAACATAAGGTACCGCATCGTTTTACAGAAAACCATGAGCGACAGCGAAATAATGGAAGAGGTGCGGAAAAGGTCTAAAAATCGCCGCTGAAATTAGCGCGAAATACGCGCTATAATTTGTCGGTGTTTATAATAAGACGCACCGTATTTTCATCAATCATCATTCTTCGCGCTATATCGTTGGGTTCCCAGCCCATATCGGACAATTCGCGTACGGTCTTTATAAGATTCTCGTTTATGTTTTTGCCGGACGGAACGCCATTATTCACTTGTTTTGATATGAGGCTGTCAGGTACTGCCTGTATGAATGTGGCAAACTCTTTCATTTTCTCATTGGCCTGCGTATACATTTTTTGTAAACGCTCGTCTGTTTCGTCTATATTGTCCCTCAAGTTCGTTACTTTGCTGAACATACTGTTTATTTGTTTTACATGCTGTTCCATGAGATCCCTCATGCTGTCGATTTCATCGAGCTTGTTATTAACGTCTTCAAACTCGCGCATACGGTTCTTGAGTTCATATGTTTTGCTTTCAATATCGTGCAGTTGTTTGCCAAGCCTCTCCGCCTTTTTCTCCGAACCATCGACCGTTTTTTGAAAACCTTGTAGCTTGGTGTCAACAGACTTTATAAGGAGTTCGCTTTTATTTGCGGCCTCAATATTTTTGTGTATAAGACTCTCATGCTCCCTAAGTTCCTCAATCTTTGACTCCAAATCGGAGTAGCTTTTGCCCAGATTTTCTATCCTTGAGTTTACAAAATCAATTTTAGCAACGTTATTGTTGATCGTATCCACACGGTTAAGCGCGGCATCGCTCAATTCCATAAGATTTTGAATGTTGCTTTCGATTGTATCGAGTCTTGTCTTTCTGGCCTGATAATCCCGTATTTCTCTTTCAACAGATTTGCGCACTTCGGTAAAGGCTTCGGAATCTTCCATGAACTTATTTATTTCGCCGTATTCTTTCTGAGCTTTTTCTAAAATATCGCTCAAGCGCGTGACGGCTTCTTCGACATTTTCGGTAAGCGAATCCGTGCGTTCAAATATTTTATTTTTCTGCTCATATTCAAGGATTTCATCTTTAAGAAAATTGAGACTTCTTTCCGTAGCCGAAAACTCGTCTTTCATTTTATCAGACATTGTTTCAAGTTTTGAAAGAGCTGTTTGGTACTCGTTTCTGGCCGACTTAATGACCTCATCCTTCTTGGCTATCGTAAGTAGATTTATATTATCAATTTCCTGACGAGACCTGTTTACCTCATTTTGGAAACTTTCTATGATATTGGCTTTTGAGTCTTCCGCTGTTTTTTCAACGTTGCGCAGTTTTTCATGTATTTTTTCTATATCATTATTAAGCTTGTTTGAAAAATCATTTTTCAAAGAAGAAAATTCCGTAACAGCGCGTTCGATGCCCTCTTTCATTTCATCCGATTTTTCTTTTATATTGGCAAAAACGCTGTTTTCAAGGTCGCTCAAAGTGAGTTTTAAGTCATAAATGCGGTCGCCGTTTTCATTCAATTTAGAGGCATGTTCATCGATTACCGACAAAAATCCACCCGACAGTTCTCTGGAATGCTCCCGCAGTTTTGTTTTAAATTCCTCCAAGAGAGCGGCGCTCTCGTTACCGGCCGCGGTAAGCGCCTGCTGGAGACCAAGTATCCTGTCGGCAGTAGTGTTTATCTCTCTTTTGGCTATGCCTATAAACTCCATTTGCTTGTTTACATCCTGAGCCGCGTTTGATATTATCTGAATATTTTCCTCAACCCTTTCAAGGTTATCTTTTTCCATGTTGATTGTGCTGAGTTTCGTCTCCGCTTCTCTGATAGAAGAAGAAAGGTTTTCTTTTAACACATTATATTTTTTTTCAAGGATATCCATCTCGATTGCGGCGTCTTTCAATTTTCGCTGCTCGCTGTCGGCTAATTCTCTGAACTCGCCGAATATTCTGTTCGAATAGCGTCTTAATTTACTTACTCCGACACCGGATCGGTCTATTTTCCTGAATAAAAGCAAAATGCCAACGCAAAGAATTAGTGTAACGATGTTCAGCATAATCATCATAATATTACTCCATCGGAATTATGTCTCATAAAATATGAGGGCAAAACTCTCCCTATTTTCTACGATATAATCCGAACTTTATATGTCAATAAAAATTTATGTCTCATTAGAAAAGTAGGTAATTTTGTTTAAAAAATTAACGCTAACTGAAAAGTAACGGCATACGAAAAAACCTGCGAGCGGATACCGTTAGTTCCTACATCTCTGAAATTTTCAAGAGCAATAACGCTCGAAAGACTTCCCTGCACATATTTATGGAGGTCAAGAGTCAGCGTGTTGGTAAGCATATATAGGTCGTATGGTTCGGGAGACGTTGTTTCGGCGTACTCATAGGCCTTCATCTGCACCGTCAATTCCGATTTGAATATCGGTTCGCCTGTAAGCTGGTAAAGCGATAGAAGGAGATTATACATCCATTTTAGGTCTGTTTCGTACACAATCGAAAAATTATAACCGGTATCGAGTTCCATAAAGTTATGGCTTGTAATTATATTATTATAATATATGTCATCCCGATGCGAGCGTGAGTCATTTTCAGGTATAAATTCATACCATCTTTCCCTGCGTATATCTATCCCCCCGCTTATTCTAAAATAGGTGCGGTCCCATTTAAAGGTAAGGGCAAGCGAGTAATTGTATTCATTCTCCATTCTGTTGGATGTTATCATATTGTGGTTATTAATAGAACATCCGGCTTCAAGCGACGAGGAGTGATGCGCGAGTCCGGAGGCGTTGGGCCTGAAAAACCCGAAATCAAATATCTCCATGAGGTCAAAATTCAAGGTGTTGCTCAATGTTCGCGTTACAATCTGCTGCGGCACCCCAAAGACATTTGTTCTGGCACAAACCTGATTTAGCGAACATCCGGTATTCATCGTAAATAACGTGAAGTCGGAGAACATATTGAGCGAATAGTTCTCTATTATTTTAAGGGCGTTATTATAATTGGGAAATTCCAGCGTGCCTGAATTTATTGTTTCGTTAAACGTATCATATATATAATCCCTTCCGCGCGCGGCCATATTTCGTCCGGTAAACATATAGCCCGGGTAATAATGAAACAAGTCTAATCCTGCCGGCATAATGCCGCATAAAGAGTTGGTAATTCCATATTCTTCCCTGAAAGGGGAGGCCCCTTCGCCCTCATACGGGACCGAATTTTCGCTGAGGTAGAGCGAGCGGGAGAAAGAGGCATTGAGGCTTTTTATGAAAGACAGTTTCCCTGTTTGACTTAAACGGTTCAGGTTAAGGGGGATATCGATCTTTGTCTCAACCGCGCTTTGAGCGTCCCGGCAGCGCGCGAAATTATCGGTCGAGGCCGATTCGGCATGATTATAATCTCTGAAAGAATTTTCCCTATACGCCAACTCAAAGCTGTAGCGCGGACTTATAAAGCCGTAATCATTAATCCCAAGCGCAAGCGTCATGTTTCTGTCGCGCTGGACAAATTTCATATTATCGTTGTAAACAAAGGGCGCGCAAAATCCTCCTTGAAAGTTATCCAGAATCCCCTGTTCGGCATAACTTTTACCGACATATTCAAGAATGGCCTCGGTGTAAAAGCTGCAAGTCTCTTTTATAAAAAATTTTTCGTTACAGTAATTCATCTCAAAGGACACATTGTTTCTTTGACGCTTCTCGCTCTCCACAACGGATATCAAATCTTTAAGATCATCTCTGCTTATTGTTTTGGATTCCCTCGTTATATCATTCTTTGCGAAAAAGAAATCAAACTTGAGCTGCCCCGAAAGCGTCCCTTGCAGCCAATTGTCAATTCTCTCGTCTATTACAAGGGACGGCGAATGAGTAAAACTATCCGTCACGCTGTACACGCTTTCCCCGGCTATGCCCTGCGTGAGCGTATTAGCGTACAGCTCGCTTTTATTGCTCAAAAATATGCTTGGGATTCCGCTGTTTTCGGATGTAAACGACGTGGTCATGTAAAAGGTATTCTTCTTTGTTTTTCCGCGCAGCGATTCGGGAAGATTCTCGTCAAGGCTGTCGCTGTCGGTTTCTTCAAACGTATAGTCAAAGGTCGCTTTAAGCGCCGGCAATATGGTCACCGACGACAAAACCTGCTGATACTTTTCCCCGATATCCGTTATGGGCTGGCCTATGGAAGTAAACTGCGCCGAACGCCCCCTGTTTGTGTATTTGATGTTTATATCGGAAAAAACGGGCGTTCCGTTTGCCGTTTTAAAAACAGGCTCGGTTGTTTTGAAATCTCCCTCATACCAGTAAGCGTCGCTTACAAGGTTCATCGGATCAGAGACATACATGTCGTTTATCCATATCTTACCCGTGTTACCTGCCGGCGCGTCAATATAAAGTTTTATCCTGTCTATGCGCCTAACGTCGGGATTGCCCGAGACCGAAGCCGGAATATCCGCGGATGAGTCAGGCCTGAGTTTAAGCCTCGCCTCTTGCCACAATTTAGGATTCCCAAGCGGGATGTTGTACTCATAATAATCGTTCTCCGATGAGCCTAAACGGACGCGCAGCGCGTCACCGCTGTTAGACGACCTGTAATTGTACCATACACTGAACGTTTTATAAAACCTTAGGTCAAGGTTTTCGGTAAATCTTCGCTCTATCGAAACATTTTGCCCGCTTATCGTATATTCCAATTGCATACAGCCCTCTGAGCTTGAATCGATTTCGCCGTCATTTTTTTTGCCGTAGAGCGATTCATAGAGGCGTCTGTTTTGCCGCATAAAGGATTCGGCCCTGTAATCATCGTCATTCAACGTATTAAGGTATGTCACTTTAAGATTCGCGGGCGCCGCGGGCTGTCCGTCAGTCTGCGCGTTCCTCCAGCGCGACATGACAAAGCGTATCTTGCTTACATAGAGCTTCCCTTTTGCGCCGTTGGCCCCTTGCAGCGAAAAGCGGATTGATTCTGTTTCTTTCAATAAATTTAATTTGGCCGGTGAAAAAGTATCCGCGTACAGGCGCACTTTCGTCCACGATTGGGATGTAAGCAGCGCTTTAATTTTCAGGTTATTCGGATCATCCTCCGTATCGAGTTTGCCGTTACGGTTAAGGTCCTTTGTATTGAGTACGCCGTCGCCAATTGTTATGCTGTTAAATCCCGGGCCGGAGCCTACGATGGTGGGATTATTCCCATAAAAGGGATAACCGATATCTTCGCCTATATCCAATACTCCGTTATGGTTTAAATCCTCTGTAGAAAGGATGCCGGTGCCGTCGGAATCCTCGTTTATTTTTCCGATATCAAGATACATTTTTACACTATCCGACGGATTCGCGCTCTCAAGTTTATAATACACCTCCGCATACTGCAATCCCGAAAGGTCTACGGAGGTTTCGGCTAATTCTCTCACCGCGACCGATACTTCATTTCCGCCGCTAAAGTCATAGTCAAAGACAAGGGACATCTGCGAGGACGAGTCCTCTATTGAATCGGGGATATGTCCGTCGGCAATATTGTAAGGGCCCGGTTTTCGTGAATAAGGAACCGACCTCGCGTTGTAGCCGCGGCCTTTAAGCGAACCGGGATTGTCCGCGTCGCGGTAATACCTGTAATAAAGCAGGCCTCTGGCAGACTGTTCCACTCCGGGACGCATGGAAGAGAGTACCCAGTCTTTTTCCGACATCGACAGTATCAACGAATCGTCGCTCGATTCCATATTTTCGATTAGCGCTTTCCCGAAGATATTTACATTCCTGTAACTTCTGGCATACTCGGCATAACCCTTTACGCTGAACGGCATTGTTTTACGTTTTTTATCTGCAAAAACATTATAAATTTTAGCAAGGCTTGACGGGTCAAGGTCTACCGATACGTCTCCCTCAACAAGAATTGTCCGCGCAGGCTCTCCGTTGACACGGGGTATTACCGACCCTTTTGACGCCGAAGACACAATGGAACTTCCGCCGATTGAAACATTTTTATTAATTTTGTAATCGACTCTCGCCCCGCCTATAAAATCATCGGAACGGCTCCCAAGCGGCTGATACTGGTAAGCGACCTCTATAATGGTATCTGTCATAATCTGCGGGTTGTTCGGATTATTGAAACTTAAATATCCGGCGAGATAATCCATCGAATACAGGGAGCGGTCAAGCGTCCTTCCATTAATTTTGACGCGCTCGCTGTTTTCAATAATGTTGCTGTGTTTCAACTGAAAGCTTCTTGACTCGCTGTAATAATCCGCCGCCATATAAAACATTGAACTGTCCGAAACATTGTCGGCCTGTCTCTCCGCGTAAATTATACCGGCTGATTTCCCGGCAAGCTGCCGAAACGGTTCCCTCAGCCGAAAAGAAACGGTTCCGTCGCTGTAAGATACGCTGTAGCTTCCGAGTTTTTTCACCTGCTCGGAATTTAACAGACCTGCGCGGTTGTAAAACTTGAGAGAAAAGTTTCTTGAAAGCAGATTTCTTTTGCCGAGAAAAAAGACCGAGCGAACCTCATACGCGTCTAACTTTTTTTCATTGCCGCCGCTCCCGTCGCGCCCGGGGTCTTCATCCATGGACGCTCCGTATTTGATAAACACAAAGTTAAGACCGGGAAACATTGAGTTTATCTTTACAGCCGGGTCCATTGAAGAGCGGCCTTTTAGTTTATACACCACAAATATTCTCGCGTCCCGCGGTATGCTTTTAAGAAAGGTTATAAGACCCGAAGAATAATTGACGGAATAGTCGCTCCCGTTAGATAATAACGAGTAGTAACCGCCATCTAAAGGTAATTGTATCGCGTCGTAATTATTGTACGGATTCTGGTCATCCATGTAAACGGAAAAACCCGACGGGTCTATGTTGACGGCTGTTTGGGTGAAAGCCGCGCCGGCGTGCGATTGAAAAGTATTGAGATTGTACCCTGCCGGAAAGGAAGGCGGCGCACTTACATTATCATAGCAGATATACGGCTCAAGCTGATAGTATGTGCGCGCTAAGTAGCTGCATTCGGGTATTCTGACGCTGTTTGAGGAGGAAGCGCCGCGAAAAACCTCTTCCACGCTTTTTCCGCGCGCGGCGCTTCCGAAGGCCGTTATCTGAAAGTTGTTTTTGCGCAGTGTGACATCAACGCCCATACCTTTGTTTTCCATATTTTCGTATGTAGCGTATTTTGATTTGTTGAACTTTATATCTATCTCGCCGGCATTTATCTCTTGAATAAACTCATCTTCTTCGAGCGCCTTGTAGTTCATATAATATCGGTTATTTTCACTGTTGCTGTCGTGATCAACATAAATAGTAAGGCGGTCGTTCAGTTTGCCCTCTATATGAAGCTGCATTTCCTGCTCCGGGAAAAAACCATCCGTAACAACTAAAGATACCGGCGCAGCGTCATCCGACCTTCTGTATTTTCTATCCGTGAAGGCTACCTTGCCGTAGTGAAGGTTCATCTTTATGGAGCCGTACGATATAAACGGCACCTCGTCATTCTCAATGGAGCGCCCGGCATCAGGTTCTCCGGCAAGGGTATAGTTTTGGCTTATCAGCAAACTGTCCCAGTCGTTATTTTGGTGCGAGGTACTATCAGTCTCGGTCAAGGTATGCGGCAAAAGCGGGATAGATGAAGCCTCCGGCGAAGTACCCGAAAGCAGACTTTCGGGCGGAGCGTTCCCGTCCATATACTCTATAAGTTTACGCCTGAATTCCTGCCTATCACTATTTACCGCGTAAATGATTACAACCGAGGCGATCAAAAAGCAGAATAACGACGTTCTCACCATGAATTGAGGGATTTAGGCATTTATCTTTATGTCAATCAGTAAATTTTCTTTTGAATTATCGTGCTTTTTCGGCTGTGAGTTATCGCGTTTTTTCAAATGGACGCTGCGCCGACGCCTCTTGAAGTTATAAGGCATAGATTCCTCCTTTTTGCAGAAATAAGACGCGTTGCAGAGCCAAGGCATGCTCTTTCTTCCGCAACGCGTCTGCCTCTACTTGTTCTATAAAGATAACGATTACTGCGGATATAAATGTAAAAATTTTTTGCCCGATTTGATATAAAACTGCAAAATATTACGCATGGATTGCTCGTGTCTGCCCACGTTGAACTACCTAACGTTGCGGTAAAACAGCCCAAGTTTAAAGACATCGCCGCCTGAAACCATATCGTGGATGTTGGCAGCATGAACTTTAAGATAAAGTAAATTCCTCATTGTATCCGTGATTATGTGACGTTTGCGGCCGACGTAGTTTTTACGCGTTGGGAGTCAATTTGTTAATCCCTCGGCAATTAATTCCGCCTGCTTCAATACTGTTTCGGTTGCAAGAATTTCCATATCAGGGGGATAGCCATATTGCCTCAAAATTCTTTTAACAATTACTTTTAATTTTGCTTTAACGCTCTCTTTTATTGTCCAATCAATAGAAGCATTTTCTTTGACTTTCTCGTAAAGCACTACCGCAAGCTCGCGGAGTTTATCCTGTTCCATAAGCTGTTTTGCACTGTCATTGTCTGCTATGGCGGTGTAAAAGGCATATTCGGCTTCTGTTAGTCCCATCTCCTTGGGCTTTTTGTCCATTTCACGGATTTCTTTTGATAATTCAATAAGTTCTTCGATAACTTCTGTAGCGGTAATGATTTTGTTGTGATACTTTTTGATGGAGTTTTCGAGCATTTCCATTAAGGTTTTGCTTTGTATTAAATTCTTTTTTGTGCGAAATTTTATTTCATCGTTTAAAAGTTTTTTTAATACTTCAAGGGCAATGTTTTTGTGCTTCATGTTTTTAACTTCAAGAAGGAAGTCATCTGATAATATGGAGATGTCAGGTTTTTTAATGCCTGCCGCGTCAAAAACATCTATTATTTTTTCTGTAACAAGAGCCTTATCAATTACCTGCCGAATAGCAGTTTCAATCTCTTCATCTGTTCTGCCTGAACCGGAAGTGTCAAACTTAACAAGCCGTGATTTCACCGCCTGAAAGAATGCAACTTCATCTTTCACATCCATTCCTTTGTCATGAGGTATTGCTATTGAAAATGCCCGCGATAGAGCGGTTACTTCATCAATAAAACGTTTTCTGCCGTTTTCAAGGCTAAGTATATGCTCTTCAGCGGCAAGAATAAGTGATAATTTTCTGCCGGTATCGGCTTTAAAGTATTCTTTATAGGCAAAGCCATAGAACATTTGAGAAACAATTTCCAGCTTCTCCAGCATAAGCTGTACGGCTTTTTCCTGTGTGGTGGCCGGATCGCCTTTGCCGCAGGCATCGGAATAAAATGAGAGCGCCTTTTTCAAGTCGGATGCTATTCCAAGATAATCGACAATCAGGCCGCCGGTTTTATCTTTGTAGACCCGGTTTACCCGCGCGATTGCCTGCATTAAATTATGGCCTTTCATTGGCTTGTCTATATAAAGTGTATGAAGAGAAGGAACATCAAATCCGGTAAGCCACATATCACGCACAATTACCAGTTTTAATTCATCTTCAGGATTTTTCATCCTGTCGGATAGGGAACGTCTTTGTTCTTTTGTCGTATGGTGTTTTGAGATTTCCGACCCATCCGATGAAGCGGAAGTCATAACAACTTTGACAATACCTTTCTTTAAGTCATCACTATGCCATTCGGGCTTTAATTCAATAATGGCTTTATAAAGTTCCGCAGCAATTCGGCGGGACATGGTAACAATCATCCCTTTCCCATCTATTACTTCCTGACGCTGTTCAAAATGTGTTATTATATCATTTGCGACCTGTTTTATTCTGTCTGCACTGCCAATAAGCGCTTCAAGCTGCGTCCACTTGGCTTTTGCTTTTTGTGCTTCGGTTAATTCATCCTGTTCAAGATCGTCGTCAAATTCTTTTATAAGTTTTTTGCCTTCATCGCTTAATGAAATTTTCGCGAGACGGCTTTCATAATATATACGGACTGTAGCGCCGTCATGAACAGCCTGTGCTATATCATATACATCTACATAATTACCGAAAACCGCCTGTGTATTAACATCGCTGCTTTCAATAGGCGTTCCGGTAAAACCGAGATATGTTGCATTAGGGAGAGCGTCGCGCATATATTTGGCAAAACCATAGACTGTCTTTTTACCTATTGTCTTGCCGTTTTCGTCTTTATCATCTATTGTTTTTGCTTTAAATCCGTATTGCGTTCTGTGCGCTTCGTCCGCGATAACGATAATATTGGTTCTGTCCGACAATTTTTCATAAACATTTCCCTCTTCCGGCTGGAACTTTTGAATCGTTGTGAAAACAACGCCGCCGGACGCGACTTTTAATAAATCCTTTAAATGCTCCCTGTTTTCAGCCTGAACAGGTTCCTGACGAAGCAATTGTTTGGAGGCGGCAAAAGTGTCAAAAAGCTGATCGTCAAGATCGTTGCGGTCTGTGATTACAAGAATAGTCGGGTTATCCATTGCAAGGACTATCTTTCCTGTATAAAAAACCATTGATAGGGATTTCCCCGAACCTTGCGTATGCCAAATTACGCCCCCCTTTTTGTCGCCGGGCGCTTGCGATTTTACGCCCGGCACGCCGTAACTTTCCGGTGATTCTTTAACGGATGATCTGTCACTCATACCGGCAGGTTTTTTTGCATAACCGGACGCGCGGAGCGTTGATTCTACAGCCCTGTTTACCGCATAGTATTGATGATAAGCCGCCATTTTTTTTATAGTCTGAATTGTTATCAGGTCTGTCCCTTTATCTTCTTTACTCGATTTTTCAAAAACAATAAAGTGGCGGATTAAATCGAGCAGCGTCGTTTTATTCAACATTCCGTGAATTAATGTTTCTAACTGACTTATGAGTCCTGACGCTTCAGCATTACCGTCGGAGCTTTTCCATGCCATAAAACGGCTGTATCCGGAAGAAATCGTACCGGCTTTTGCCTCAAGCCCGTCGGAAATAATTAAAAACCCATTATAGACGAACAAAGATGGAATCTGCTGTTTATATGTTTCTATCTGATTAAACGCCGAATGGATAGTAGCGTTTTCATCAACCGGATTTTTCAGTTCAATAACAACAAGGGGCAATCCGTTTACAAATAAAATCAGATCGGGACGTTTGTTGTTATGATTTTCAATGACAGTATATTGATTTACCGCTATAAACTCATTGTTTTCAGGATCGTTAAAATCGATCAACCAAACCAGGTCGCCGCGGCTGTTCCCATCTTTTTGATAGGTAACTTTAATTCCTTCGGTCAGCATACGATGAAAGGTTTCGTTATTGGTAATTAAATCTGGCGAGCTAATTCGCTGTATCTGCCTTATCGCGTCTTCCCGTGCATCCGCCGGTAAACCTGAATTTATGCGCGCAACGGCGGTCTTTAGCCGCTCTATCAAAAGAATATCTTCAAAGGAAGATCGTTCCGGCGTTTCGCTGTCGGGCGCGATGTTGGGACCATATATGTATTGGCAGCCCTGCTTTTCGAGGAGTTCAATGGCGAATTTTTCAATGGCGGATTCGGTGAGTTTATTTGTCATTTTGACTGTGCTATAGGTTATCTTCTTAATTCGTTATTTATTATTGTTTTTACTTCTCTTGCATATCCCAAAAATTCTTTTGCTTCATCGAAAGTTGGCATACCATCCGGCAATAATCCTATGTCTCCGGGATACCTCGATTCTACATATATTTCATTTATTACTATCAGCTTTTTCTCATCTATACCTATATTTTTTATTTCATTTACCATTCCGTTTAATTTGATTAAATCATGCGTCTTAATTAATGGGACATCTTTTTCAATTAAAAATGCTTTTAAATATTTTTCAATTACCTGTTGACAATGAAAAGCAACAATATTGGTCAACGAGTATTCACCTTTAAGTAATATTTCAGCAGCATACAAATCTTTATCAGCCAATAAAATCCAATCTTCAACTTGCTTTTTCATATATTATTTTTCCTGTCTTTTCAATCTCCTCAATAAAATAATTTCCACGCTCTTTTATTAAATTTAATTCTTCTTTTGAATAAACTAAGATATCAAGCGGTATTTTACGATTTATTTCAAGAACCAAATTTCTAATGAATACTTTTTTCTCTAATCGTTCTTGATATGTTTTTGAAACATGGCTATTATCAAGTATAACCATAAGGTCAACATCGCTATTCTCATTAGGGCTTCCTTGTGCATAAGACCCAAAAAGAATAATTTTATAGGGGTCGGAAGGCTTTAGAGAAATAATCAAGTTATCTAATATTGCATTTAAGTTCATACATATAAATTGACATCTTTGATAGTTTTGTCTACACTTTTTTCATTTTTTTTGGAGTTTAACACATTAAGTTTTAGGGTGAATTTTTTTATTAGTGGATTTGGTGAGTTTAGTCATTTTGACTGTTGGCGGCTATTTTTTTCTTGAGAGTGTATGCCCATTGCTGCCTTGCTTATCTCTTCTACACTCATTCCAACACATAGATTGTTTTTTCTCCATTCAGTATAATCTAATAGAGTGTCTGCCAGTATTTCTTTATAGTTTGTTGTTTCTTCCAATTTAATAATTCCTGCCAATTGTTTTGTTATTGAGCCCAATGGTTGATTATCAACCACATTTTGATCAATATTTAAAGTCAAAGTTTTATTCATATATCGTTCCTCTTGGGTATTTAAACATAGGTTAATGTTTTTGTCAAGTTGTTTGAGTATTTACTTCATCTGCATACATTACACTTTTGCAGCAGTATATTCTCCGGTTTTCTTATCAAAAGAAAGATTCTCATAAACAAGTTGATGCTCGCTGTCGGTTTTGGTTATATATGGACTGCCGCAGCAACCGCATCCTCCAATTATAAATCCATATTTTTTAGTTAAATCGCCCATTTCTGTCAAAAAATTATCAATGGTTTTTTCCATGACAAACCTCCTGTTAATTTTGTTGCAGTAAATATTATCGGATCAAATATTTTTATTTCATCTGTGTCGTATCTTAAAATATTATAAAGGAAAAGTTATGATTGCTTTAATTCTATTAATTTTTTATATAATTCATTAATTAGTTTACCGTCTTTGGTTT
>Ga0082212_10004381_pt1 | contig 19578 bp, 25 predicted proteins | sample TergutNt197P3_FD_71548 | JGI IMG/M metagenome (GOLD analysis project Ga0082212, IMG submission 71548) | Neocapritermes taracua P3 segment gut microbial communities from Petit-Saut dam, French Guiana - Nt197 P3 | ecosystem: Host-associated > Arthropoda: Insects > Digestive system > Gut ... | reverse complement strand
CAACTACACCCTGGGCATCAAGGAACACATCATCTTCCCCGAGATCGACTATGACAAGATAGACAAGATCAAGGGTCTGAACATCAGCATAGTGACCTCGGCCCGGACGGACGAGGAAGCCCGTTTTCTCCTGGGCGAACTTGGTATGCCCTTCCGCAAGAGCGGGCAGCAGAATTAAGGGGAGTTTAGTCAATGGCCAAGAAATCCATGATGATCAGGGCCGCCCGAAAGGCCAGGTTCGGGGTCCGGCAATACAGCCGCTGTCCCCTCTGCGGCCGCCCGCGGGCCTATATCCGCAAATACAACCTGTGCCGCATCTGTTTCCGCAACCTGGCCCTGGCCGGGGAGATCCCCGGCGTCATCAAAGCCAGTTGGTGAGAGGCGAAGACCCATGACCATGACCGATCCCATCGCCGACCTTTTGACCAGGATCCGAAACGCCATCATCGCCCGCCATGACCGGGTGGATGTGCCGGCCTCCCGGATCAAGGTGGCCATAGTCCGCATTCTCAAGGACGAGGGGTTCATCAAGAATTTCAAGGTGTCCAAGGACAACAAGCAGGGCCTGATCCGGATATTCCTGAAATACGCGGATCACAACGCCCCGGTCATCAACGGGCTGGAAAGGATCTCCAAGCCCGGGCGCCGCGTCTATCAGCGGGCGGCCGAGCTGGAGCCGGTACTCTCCGGGCTGGGCGTGGCCATACTGTCCACCTCCTCCGGGGTCATGACCGACAAGGAGGCCCGGCGCCAGAACCTGGGCGGCGAGACGCTCTGCCAGATCTGGTGATGAGCTCTTTGGGGCGCGGCCGGTCTGGAATCTGTTCATGTATCAAGGTGAGGGAAACGAATAATGTCCAGAATAGGGAAAATGCCCATAGCCGTTCCCAAAGGCGTCAAGATCGAGTGGCAGGCCCCGCTCCTGACGGTCACCGGGGGCAAAACCGTGTTGAGCCGCCGGCTTCATCCCTCCGTAAAGGTGGAGTTGGCCGGGGAGACCCTCAAGGTGCTTCCGCTGGATGAAAATAACGAATCCTCCCGTGCTTTGTGGGGGTTGAGCCGGACCCTGGTCAGCAACATGGTGGTGGGAGTTTCGACCGGGTTCACCAAGGTCCTGGAGATGACCGGGGTGGGCTGGCGGGCCGAGGCCGAGGGGCAGACCCTGAAGCTCTCCTTGGGCTTCTCCCATCCGGTCAATTTCCAGCTGCCCCAGGGCATAAACGTCCAGGTGGACCCCAAGACCTACCGCATCACTCTTACGGGGGCCGACCGGGAGGTGCTGGGGGAGACGGCGGCCAAGATCCGGGCTCTCCGCAAGCCTGAACCTTATAAGGGCAAAGGCATCCGCTATGCGGGCGAGCGCATCATCCGCAAAGTCGGCAAGGCCGGCGGCAAGTAATATACCGCCGCCGCGGCCACTTCCGGCGGACCGTAAGGTTTATTCGAGGTGATTTTATGACCAAGACCAATCCCCGCCAGTTGGCCCGGCAGATGAGGCGGGCCCGGGTCCGCCGCAAGGTGCGCGGCACGGCCGAGCGGCCCCGCTTGTGCGTCTTCCGCTCCGCCCTTAACATTTACGCCCAAGTCATAGATGACGAGCGCGGAGTGACCCTGGCTTCGGCCTCCACTATGAGCCCGTCCCTTAAGGACGGCCTCAAAGGACTTAAGAAGACGGAGGCCGCCAAGGCCGTGGGCAAGGCGGTGGCCGAGGCGGCCAAAAGCCGGGGGTGCCTCAGGGTGGTCTTCGACCGTAACGGTTTTTTATATCACGGCCGGGTCAAGGCCCTTTCCGAGGGTGCCCGGGAGGGCGGCCTGGAATTTTAAAGGGCCCGTCCCGGGGCCTGTCCCGGCTCCTGGGGCGCGGGGATCAATTATCAATTTTTAGGCTTGGAGGGCGCGCGTGTACCGGCCGGAAGCAGAAGAACAGAGTTTGATCGACAAGGTGGTCCACATCAATCGGGTGGCCAAGGTGGTCAAGGGCGGCCGCCGTTTCTCCTTTTCCGCCATCGTGGTGGTGGGCGACGGCAAGGGCCGGGTCGGCTACGGCCTGGGCAAGGCCAACGAGGTGCCCGAGGCCATACGCAAGGGTTTCGAACAGGCCAAGAAGGCCATGTTCAAAGTCGACCTGACCGGGACCACCGTGCCTCACCAGATGGTGGGGCATACCGGCGCCGGCTCGGTTCTCTTAAAGCCGGCGGCCAAGGGCACCGGCGTCATCGCCGGCGGGGCCGTCCGGGCAGTGGTGGAAGCCGCGGGCGTGGAGGACATCCTGAGCAAGGTCCTGGGTTCCAATAATCCCCACAATGTGGTCCGGGCCACCATCGATGCCTTGAAAAAAATGCGGCGGGCCCAGACCGTGGCCCAGGAACGAGGCATACCGGCTGAGCGGCTGCGGGTTTGAGCCCCTCTCATCCGAGGCGGAAATATGGTGAGGCAGCATGGAAATTAAAATAACCCAGGTCCGTTCGATCATAGGCCGGAAGCCCAAGCACCGCCGCACGGTGAGGGCCTTGGGTCTTAAGCGCATCGGCCACACGGTGACCCAGCAGGACACCCCGGCCATCCGGGGCATGATCAACAGCGTTTCTTATCTTGTAAAGGTCGAGGAATAGATATGGACCTCTCCAGTCTCAGCCCCCCCCCGGGCTCCAGGAAAAAGCCCCGGCGCATCGGCCGGGGCGAAGGTTCCGGTTGGGGCAAAACATCCGGCCGCGGGCACAAGGGCCAGAAGGCCAGAAGCGGTGGCGGCGTGAGTCCCGGATTTGAAGGTGGCCAGATGCCGCTTCAGCGCCGTCTGCCCAAGCGCGGCTTCACCAATATTTTCAAGAAGACCTACGCCCTGGTCAACCTGGGGTCGCTTAAGGCTTTCGAGGCCGGAAGCACCGTCGATGCCCGAGCCCTGGCCGCGGCCGGCCTGATACGCCGGGAAGGTCTGCCCGTCAAGCTCCTGGCCAAGGGTTCCCTGGAAAAGCCATTGACCATCAAGGTCGCGGCCGCTTCGGCCAAGGCGGCCGAACTGGTCAAGGCCGCGGGCGGGACCCTGGAAATAAATGAGATGTAAAGCCTAGGGCTGGATTAGTCAAAACTTGGACAAGAGGCGGGACAGTGGCATTAGGCGGGCTTGAAAATATCGGCCGGGCCCCGGAATTGCGTAAGCGGCTCTTATTTGTCGTGATGATGCTGGCCGTTTACCGGGTCGGGGTCCACATTCCCACCCCCGGGGTCGACACCGTGGCCCTGGCCAGTTTCTTCAACAATTTCAAGGGCACTATCCTGGGCCTGTTCGATATGTTCTCCGGGCGGGCCCTTTCCCAGTTTTCGGTCTTCGCCCTGGGCGTCATGCCCTATATTTCGGCCTCCATCATCGTGGAACTCCTGACCGTGGTCTGGCCCCATCTGACCCGCCTTAAGAAGGAGGGCGGCCAGGAGGGCCGGCGCAAGCTGACCCAATACGCCCGCTACGGCACCGTCCTGTTGTCGCTGTTTCAGGGCTACCTCATCGCGGTTGGCCTGGAAGGCAACGCCCTGGGCCCCGGCCTCAGGATAGTGCCCGAACCCGGCCTCCAGTTCCGGCTCATGACCATGATCACCCTCACCGCCGGCACGGCCTTCATCATGTGGCTGGGGGAGCAGATAACCGAGCGCGGCATCGGCAACGGCATCTCCCTGATTATCTTCGCCGGCATCGTCGAGGGCCTGCCCAGCGCCTTTTTCCGGACCATCGATCAGATATCCACCGGCGAGATGTCGGTGGTCGCGGCCGTTTTCCTTTTGGCCGGCATGGTGGTCATAGTGGGCGCCGTGGTCTTCTGCGAGAGGGCCCAGCGCCGCATAGTGGTCCAGCACGCCCAGCGCATGGTCGGGCGCAGCCTGATGAAGGGCGGTATGTCCCATTTGCCGCTGAAGCTGAATCCGGCTGGGGTCATCCCGCCCATTTTCGCCAGTTCCCTGGTCATGTTCCCCTACACCATGGCCCAGCTCCTAAACGTGGAGGCCTTAAAGGACATCTCCAATTGGCTCGACCCCGGGGGCTGGCTCTACAACGTGCTCTACGTGGCCCTGATCGTCTTTTTCTGCTATTTTTACACCGGGGTGACCTTCAACCCCGTGGATGTGGCTGAAAACCTCAAGAAACAGGGTGGCTTCGTCCCCGGCATCCGGCCCGGGGCCCGCACGGCCGAGTATCTCGACAAGATACTGACCCGCCTTATAATGTGGGGCGGGCTCTATGTTTCTCTGGTCTGCTTGCTGCCCAGTTTCGTAAGCCGCCATTTTCACGTGGATTTCTATTTCGGCGGTACCGCCCTTTTGATCGTGGTGGGTGTGGCCATCGACACCCTGGGCCAGATCCAGAGCCATTTGATGAACCAGCATTACGCCAGCTTCATGAAGAAAGGCGCCACGCCCGCCACCGCCTTCTCCCCGGGGCAGCCCCGGGGCCGCATCCAGCGCTGAAGCGGCGGAGAGAGGCGAAAGAGGGCTTGACATTATCAGTTGTTTTGAGTAATAATACCTGTTTAGCTCTGGCTTTCGCCCCTTTGGTTCGTCCGGCGGGGCGAGGCTCGAAAAACATCGGGCCCGGCGGAAGCTTCAAGGCCCGGCCGAAGCCCCAAGGCTTATTTGCCGATTTGACACCAGGGCCAAGAGAGGCGGCATGATCATCATTCTCCTGGGACCGCCCGGGGCGGGCAAGGGCACTCAGGCTGGGACCATAGCCCAAAAGACTCACCTGCCCCATATCTCCACCGGCGATATTTTTCGGGCCAACCTCAAGGAGGGGACCCCCCTGGGGCTGGAGGCCAGAAAATATATGGACGCCGGAGCCTTGGTGCCGGACGAGTTGGTGGTGCGGCTGGTGGCCGACCGCCTGTCGGCCCCGGACGCTCGGCCAGGGGCTCTTTTGGACGGCTTTCCCCGCACAACGGTCCAGGCCGAGGCCCTGACCGCGTTCCTGGCCGATACCGGCAATAAGATCAAGTGTTGCCTCTGCCTGGAAGTGTCTGATGTCGCCCTCCTGACCCGCCTGGCCGGCCGGCGCCTGTGCCGAAATTGCGGAGCCGGTTATCACGTCTCCTTCTCCCCGCCGCCGGCGGATGGACGTTGCGGGCGTTGCGGGGGCGAAGTTTATCAGCGGGACGACGACCGGGAGGAGATCATAAAAAACCGCCTGGAAGTTTTCCATCGGGAGACCAACCCCCTGGCCCACTGGTATGAGGAGCGCGGTCTTTTAAAGACCATAGACGGGGAAGGCCCGATCGAGGAAGTCAGCGGGAGAATTTTCGCCGCCCTTGAGGCCTGAAAGGGCCCTGGGCCGAAGGGTCTTTATAAGGTTTGGCGAGAGAGGAGGCCGACTGTGAAAGTCCGTTCTTCAGTGAAAAAAATGTGCATGAAATGTAAAATAATCCGCCGGTTCGGGCAGGTGCGGGTCATCTGCGAAAATCCCAAGCATAAACAGCGCCAGGGCTGACGGCCCTGGCCGGAGGCGGCCGGACGGCCGCCCTTTTTCCCCGGCTCTCGATAACCATTGAGTCCCCGCCCGCGACGGGGGCCGCCGCCCTGAGGGAGGAATTGACAGGTGCCCAGGATTTCCGGCATTGATTTGCCCCGCCAGAAACGCATTGAAATAGCCCTGACCTATATTTACGGCATTGGCCGCCCCAGCGCCCAGACCATATTGAGCAAGGCCGGGGTGGATTTCGGCGTCAAGGCCGACAACCTGACCGATGACGAGGTTTCCCGCATCCGCCGGGTCATCGACACGGAATTCAAGGTCGAAGGCGATTTGAGGCGGGATGTGACCATGAGCATCAAGCGCCTTATGGATCTGGGCTGCTATCGGGGGCTCAGGCATCGCCGGGGCCTGCCGGCCCGGGGCCAGCGCACCCACACCAACGCCCGCACCCGAAAGGGGCCCCGCCGGAGCGTGGTCGGCAAGAAGAAGAAATAACCTAAGGCTCCAGAAAGGTTAAAATCCAATGTCCGCCAACAAGGCCGTCCGTAAAACCCGCAAAAAAAAGGAAAAAAAGAGCATTCCCGTCGGAGTGGCCCATATTCAGGCCACTTTCAATAACACCATCGTGACCATCACCGACCCTCGGGGCAACACCATCGCCTGGTCCAGCGCCGGTGTCCAGGGTTTCAAGGGTTCCCGCAAGTCCACTCCTTACGCGGCCCAGACCGCGGTGGAGGATGCGGCGAAAAAGGCCATGGAACACGGTCTGCGGACGGTGGAAGTCTATATCAAGGGGCCGGGCAGCGGCCGGGAATCAGCCCTGCGCGGGCTGCAGTCCGCCGGGTTCAATGTCACCCTGATCCGCGATGTCACCCCCGTGCCTCACAACGGCTGCCGTCCACCTAAACGCCGCCGCGTCTGATCTGGGGATCAACCGGGCTCCGAAAGACCCCGCGCGAGAGCGGGGACGGCGCCTGAATCTCGGCAGCCCCAAACCCGTCCGCCCCGCTAAGGCGGCGGCCCGGCCCGGAGCGCTTCCTGGGAGAGGGTATGGATAAAAACTGGAAAGACCTGATCAAGCCGAAAAAAGTCGATGTTGAATTATATGACCGTAACGCCAATTACGGAAAATTTGTCTGTGAACCCCTGGAGCGCGGTTTCGGCCTGACCTTGGGCAATGCCTTAAGGCGCATCCTTCTGTCGTCGCTCCAGGGAGCCTCCATCATATCGGTCAAGATCGAAGGCGTGCTGCACGAACTGACCACCATCCCCGGGGTTTTGGAAGACGTTTCCGATGTCATATTGAACCTCAAGGAAGTGCGCCTCAAGCTCCACTCCCCCCAGGCCAGGACCATTCGCATCGAGGCGGCCGGGCCCCGCAAGGTCACCGCCGCCGACATCATCACCGATGCCCAGGTGGACGTGCTCAACCGCGACAAGCACATCGCCACCCTGGCCCGCGGCGGGACCCTGAAGATGGAGATGGCCGTGGCTCAGGGCAAGGGCTATGTGCCGGCGGAAAAGAGCCCCACCGACGAACAGGTCATTGGCGAAATACCCATCGACGCCCTCTATTCGCCCATCCGCAAGGTCAATTTCGTGGTCACCAACGCCCGGGTGGGCCAGAAGACCGATTACGACAAGCTCACTTTGGAAGTTTGGACCGACGGCAGCCTCACCCCCCAGGACGCGGTGGCCTATGCCGCCAAGATCCTCAAGGACCAACTGACCATTTTCATCAACTTTGAGGAGGATGCGCCGCCCCTTGGCCCGGCCGCCGCCGACGAGCCCGGAGGGGGACCCCAGAACGACAATTTCTACCGCACGGTGGATGAATTGGAGCTTTCCGTCCGTTCGGCCAACTGCCTGAAGAACGCCAACATATTCTATATAGGCGAACTGGTCCAGCGCACCGAAGCGGAAATGCTGCGCACCAAGAATTTCGGCCGCAAGTCCTTGAACGAGATCAAGGAAGTGTTGACGGAAATGGGTCTGTCCCTAGGCATGAAAGTTGAAGGATTCGTGCCCCCGGCCGCCGCGGCCAGGAAGGAGTGAGGCCATGAGGCACCGCAAAGCCAACGTTAAGCTGGGACGCACGGCCAGCCATCGCGATGCCATGTTGCGCAACATGGTCACCAGCCTGTTTGAATACGGGCGCATAAAGACCACTCTTTCCAAGGCCAAGGCCGTCCGGCCCCTGGCCGACCGGCTGATAGGCCTGGCCAAGGGCGGCAAGGCCGACCTCTCCGCCCTGCGCCGGGCCGCCGCCGTCATCACCAAGCGGAAGGTCTTGGACAAGCTCTTCGGCGAGGCCGGGGACCGCTTTGCCGACCGCGTCTGCGGCTTTACCCTCATGGCCAAGACCGGGCAGCGGCCCGGCGACGCCGCGCCCATGGTCATTCTGGAACTGACCGGAGCCGGTCAGGCCCGGGCCGCTGTTGGCGGCCAGACCAGGAAGCCTAAGGCCGGCGGGGCCGGAGACCGGGCCAAGCGGGTGGCCCAGTCGGCCCGGAAGGCGGCGGCCCCGCCCGAGGAAGCGGCCCCGGCCGAAGAAGCCGCTCCGCCGGCCGAGCCCCCGGCCGAGGCGGCCCCGGTCGAGGAAGCGGCCGGGGAAAGCGCGGAAAAAGACGAAAAATCCGACGTCTGAACGACAGCTTCCCAGGCCCCGGGGGTCGTTTTAGCGGCCGGTCCGGGATGGCCCGAGGTTTACATACAAATATCATGTGGTTATTTGCCAGGCACCAGGGACGCCGCCGGGATGACCTTCCGGCGGCCTTCTATTTTTAAGCGGTTGCAAGTTGACCCGGCTCAGGGTATAGTGGACTATTAACTCCAGTTTCAGGCTTGGGCGGGCTCTGAAAACCTTTTCTCTTTATTTTTTGCCTTAGGCATCTGGCGAGCGGTAACGACCAATGCGTCTGCCAAACCCTTTCAAGTGGTTCAACGTCTTCTCCAACGATATGGCCATCGACCTGGGCACGGCCAACACCCTGGTCTATCTCAAGGGCAAGGGAGTGGTGCTGGCCGAGCCCTCGGTGGTGGCCATGCGTAAGGACGGCAAGGCCGGCAAGATCCTGGCCGTGGGCCAGGAGGCCAAGGAGATGCTGGGCAAGACTCCGGGCAACATCGTGGCCATCCGGCCCATGAAGGAAGGGGTCATCGCGGATTTCGAAATCACCCAGTCCATGCTCAAGCACTTCATAAAAAAAGTCCAGAAGCGGACCTTCATCAAGCCCCGCATCATCGTGGCCGTGCCTTCGGGCATCACCCAGGTGGAAAAAAAGGCCGTCCGCGAAGCCGCGGAACAGGCCGGGGCCAGCGAAGTCTATCTCATAGAGGAACCCATGGCCGCGGCCATCGGAGCCGGCTTGCCGGTGAACGAGCCCACAGCCAGCATGGTGGTGGACATAGGCGGCGGCACCACGGAAGTGGCGGTCATCTCCCTGGCAGGCATAGTCTATTCCAGGAGCGTCCGGGTGGGCGGGGACAAGATGGATGAGGCCATCCTCCAGTATATACGTAAAAAATACAATCTTTTGATCGGCGAGCGCACGGCTGAACTCATCAAGCAGGAAGTGGGCACGGCCTATCCTTCCGACCAGGTCGACACTTTGGAGGTCAGGGGCCGGGATACCTTCACCGGCATTCCCAAGGTGGTGGCCATTGATTCCGAGGAGGTCCGCAAGGCCCTGATAGAGCAGATAGACGCCATTGTGGATACGGTGCGCACAGTCCTGGAGAATACGCCGCCGGAACTGGCCTCGGATATTGTAGAGCGCGGCATTGTCCTGACCGGCGGCGGGGCCAAGCTCCGGCGTCTGGATATCCTTTTAAGGGAAGAGACGGGCCTGCCGATCGCCATAGCTGACGACCCTCTGGTCACCGTGGCCGTAGGCAGCGGCCGGGCCATAGAAAATCTGGACGTTTTGAAGCTTATCAGCGTCCAGTAGAGGCGCCCCTTGTTCCCGCGGCTTAAACTGATGCTGCCGGTTTTGACCCTCTTGGGGGCCCTCCTGGTCCTGTCGGCCTCCAGCCGGGCGGGTGGCGTTGGCGGCCCTTGGCGCGGCCTGTTCATGGAAGCCGCCGGGCCGGTGGAGCGGCTGGTCGCGGTCACGGTGAGCGCGGTGGGAGATTTCTGGCGCGGGTATTTCCAACTGGTGGACCTGCGCAAGGAAAACCGCGAGCTTAGGAAGATTCTCGACGACCAGGCCCGCCAGATAGTGGAACTGAACGAGGACCGGCTATCCGTCGCCCGCCTGAACAGTCTCCTGGGTCTCCGGGAAGCCTACCCCCATCTCCTGATGAAGCCCGCCCGCATATTGGCCTGGAATCTCGGGCCCTGGACTCGTTCCGTTACCATCAACCTCGGTGATCGCGATGGTCTGGTCCGGGATCAGGCCGTGATCCATCCCTTAGGCGTGGTGGGCCGGGTGATGGAAACTTCTCCCCATTATGCCCGGGTCCTCCTGGCCACGGATTTTTCCAGCTCCATAGACGCTTTCGTCCAGCGCAGCCGGGCTCCGGGAATTTTGAGCGGTGAAGGCGGTGCTCGTATGACCCTGAAATATGTGCGCAAGGACGAGGAGGTCCGGCCGGGCGACCAAGTGGTGACCTCAGGCCTGGACGGTTTTTTCCCCGGCGGGCTGGCCCTGGGCACGGTCGGCCGGGTCAGCCGGCAGGGTCCCGGTCTGTTCATGGAGGTGGAAGTGAGGGCCCAGGCGCCCTTTGATCGCCTGGAAGAGGTGCTGGTCCTGGTCAACCAGGGGCCGCCCATAGATTGGTTGAACCTGGCCCCGGCCCTAAGGCCCCTTCTGGAAGACGCCCTGGATGAGGAGCGCGCCCGATGATGGCCCTGGTTTATCAACCTCCTTTCGGAGTCGCCGGTTTTATCATGGTCACCTGGCTGGGCCTGCTCCTGATCGCCGTCCAGGGGGCCATGGCCCCCTGGACGGGCGGGGTCGGCCCGGAAGTGGCGGTGATACTCGTGGTTTATGCGGCCTGGAGGGCCGAAAAGTGGGTGGCCGTGCTGATCGGCTTCATCCTGGGGCTGTTTCATGACGCGGCCGGCGGCGGCCTGTTGGGGATCTACCAGGTAATCCTGATCCTCACAGCCTGGGTTTTCCATCCCTGGCGCCGCCGGGTCCACCTGGAAGCGCCCCTGCCCCTGATGTTCTGCGTCTTCAGCCTGACCCTGGGGGGGGATATTCTGGCCCTGGCCCTTGGGGCGGCGCTTTTGGGATGGCCCGGCCCGGCCTTCAACCCGGTTCCGGCCTTCCTGGTTTCGGCCCTGGCCTCGGCCCTGGTTTCACCGCCCCTGTTCTGGGCGCTTCAACGGCTCCCCGGGGGCCGCATGGCCGGGGGCCGGCATGGATAACGACCACCAACCCCTCTCCGGCCGCCGGGCCGGCCTGGGCCGGCCCTATCAACTCCTGACCTGGGGGGTCTTCGCCGTCTTCCTGGTCCTGGCCGGCCGGCTGTGGCATCTTCAGGTGGTCCAAGGGCCGGAATTCTTAAGCCGTAGCGACCTTAACCGCACCAAAAGGGTGGATGTCCTGCCGGTGCGGGGCCTAATCATGGACCGCAACGGGGTGGTGCTGGTGGACAACCGGGCCAGCTTCGACCTTTGCGTCAAGAAAATCGACATCAAGGATCCGGGGCCCCTTTTGGCCGAACTGGCCGAACTCGCCGGCCGCCCTCAGGCCGAGTTGGAGCGGCGCTATGAAGCTCTGGGCCGATCCGGCCAGAACCAGTGCCAGACCCTCATCCATTCCTTGAGCCGGGAGCAGCTCGTGGCCGTGGAGAGCCGGCGCTATCGTCTGCCAGGGGTCAGCACCCTGGCCAGTTCCGGCCGCCGGCCCCTGTCCAATGTCCTGGCCTCCCATGTTTTGGGCTACCTCGGCGAGATAAGCCAGGCCCAACTGGACTCCGAAAGACGGCTGATCGAGGAGGAAGTGCGGCAGCTGGTGCGCGAGGGCGAGACCCGCCGGGCCGCCCAGATGAAGGTGGAACTGCAGTTCAAACCTCATCAGGCCGGCGACCTGATGGGCCAATCCGGCATTGAGCGGAGCCTGGAATATGATCTGGCCGGGCGGAGGGGCTACGCCGTTCGCGAGGTGGATTCCCGGGGCCGGGTGATTTTGGAGAGCGAGGGCTTGCCCCCCGAGCCGGGGCACAGCGTCCGCCTGACCATTGACAGCCGCCTCCAGGCCATGGCCATGTCCCTTATGGACAACCGGGCCGGAGCCATAGTGGTCATGGACCCGCGCAATTTCGAGATCCTGGCCCTGGCTTCCAACCCGACCTTCCCTTTAGGCGATTTCAGTGGCAACCTCAGCCCCCAGCGCTGGCGCTCTCTGACCGAGGACCGTTTCAAGCCCTTGCTCAACCGGGCTATCGGCGGCCGCTATCCTCCCGGATCGACCTTCAAGATTGTAACGGCCCTGGCCGCCCTGGACGAGGGGGTAGTCACCCCCGAGACCACCTTCGACTGTCATGGGAGCTTGGAACTCGGCGACAGCGTCTTCAATTGCCACAATTATGCCGGTCACGGCCGGGTGGACCTGCGCAAGGCCCTGATGCATTCCTGCGACGTTTACTTCTATGAAGTGGGCCGCCGTCTGGGCATAGACCGGCTGGCCCGCCGGGCCAGGGAGCAGTTCGGATTGGGCCGGCGCACCGGGGTGGACCTTTTGGGGGAAATAGCCGGCGTCATGCCCGACACCGAGTGGAAAAGGCGCGAGACCGGGCGCAAATGGATGCCGGGCGAGACCCTGCCCGTGGCCATCGGCCAGGGTGCCGTGAGTACTACGCCGCTACAGGTGGCTCAGTTCACGGCGATGCTGGCCAACGGCGGTCGCCTTTACCGGCCCCGCCTGGTCAAGGAACTGGTGGATATCGAGGGCCAGACGGTCAGGACGTTTGAACCTGAGTTGGTCTTAAGCCTGGATATCCCGCCCCGTTTTTTACGAGCCGTGCAAATAGGGCTGGAGGCGGCGGTGGGGGAACCGGGCGGAACCGGGCGGCTCGCGGCCCTGCCCGGACGCCGGGTCGCGGGCAAAACCGGCACCTCCCAGGTGGTCAGCAACCGGGTTTTCCAGAGTTTTTCCCGCAACCAGGTGCCTTACCGCCTGCGCGATCACGCCTGGTTCTCCTCTTATGCCCCGGCGGAAGCCCCGGAGGTGGTGGTGACCGTTCTTCTGGAACACGCCGGCGGCGGCGGGACCTTCGCCGCTCCGGTGGCCCGGCAGATACTGGCCGCCTATTTCGATCCGGCCATAGTTCCCTTCAAGCTGCCCCGGCCCCAGGCCCAGCCGGACCTGGAACAGGAGGGAGGCCTGGCTCCCCGCCTGAATTGGGCCAGGGATTAAATCTTGACTTAACCGCTGATAAGTATTATAATTACCGAATGTTTCGGGTCTGACCGCCGGAACCGGGGAGTCCTTTATTTGAGAAAATTCAGCCTCGACCATCGGCTCCTGGATAATTTCAGCTGGCCCCTTCTGCTGTCCAGCGTGGTTCTCTGCGCCGGCGGCCTTTTGAATCTCTACAGCGTTTCCTCCGCGGTCGATTTCTCCGGCGAGTGGTCCTGGTTCACGCGCCAGGGCCTTTACCTGATCCCGGCCCTGGCCATTCTGGGCGCGGTGCTTCTTCCGGACTACCAATACCTCCGGAAACTGGCCTGGCCTTTTTATCTTCTGAGCCTGTTGAGCCTTATTGCCGTGTTCTTCTTCGGCACCAAGGTCAACGGGGCCACCCGCTGGCTGGACTTGGGCCTGTTCCGCTTCCAGCCCGCCGAAGTCGTCAAGGTGGCCCTGGTGGTGGTTTTGGCCGCCTGGCTGACCAAGCGCAGTCCGGCCGCCGGCCTGGGTTTTCGGGACCTGTTGGCGCCGGCCTTCCTGATAGCGGCGCCTTTTGCGCTCATCCACAAGCAGCCGGACCTGGGCACCGCCCTCCACCTGTCGGTTTCGTGCCTTCCGATGTTTCTGGTCTTCCGCTTCCGTTCCCGGGTGGTGTTTGTCGTAACCGTCCTGGCCGTCGCCCTGGCGGGTTTCGCCGCCTTCATGCAGTTCACCGGTTCCTGGCATGTTCTTTTGGAAAAGGGCCTGGTCAGGCCTCACCAGGTCGATCGGGTCAGGGCCTATTTGAACCCGGAAGAGCACCGCGAGGCCGGGGGCTGGCAGGTGGGGCAGGCGATGAACGCCGTGGGCAGCGGCCAGCTCACCGGGCGCGGTTACATGGAAGGCCCCCAGCACAAAAACGGTTTTCTGCCCGAGGCGGAAACCGACTTCGCCTTCGCCGTCCTGGCCGAGGAGTGGGGTTTCGCGGGCTCGGTGGCCGTCCTGGCCGTCTTCGCCTTTCTCCTGGCCCACGGGCTGGCCGTGGCCCAGTTCAGCAAGGACCGCTTCGGCAGCCTCCTGGCCCTGGGCCTGACTTCCCTGCTGTTCTGGCAGGTGGTCATAAACGTGGGCATGGTCACCGGCCTTTTTCCGGTGGTGGGCATCCCCCTGCCCTTCATCAGCTACGGGGGCACCTCCCTGGTGACCACCTTTCTTTCCGTGGGTCTGATCCTCAACATCGGTATGCGCCGCTATCTCTTCCAGGAGCGGCCGATCCGCGCCAACCCCGAGGTCTGGAACCGCCCGGAGGAGGTGTCGGCCCCCAGCCGCGGCTCGATCCGTCCCTTGAGCCCGGACACGCCCTTCAACCCCGAGATGCACCCCTCGCACCGTCTGCCCCACAGCCGCCCCTGGGCCAAATATCTGCGCAAAAGCAAGGCCCGCGGCCTGCGCGACTGGCAGATCCCAAGCCAGTTCGCCGACTGAATGAACGCGCCTTAAGGCCCGGCCCCGGACGCCGTTTGACAGGAGACGCCCATGCCGTTTGAATTCGCCCGGAGACTAGAGGCTCTGCCCCCTTACCTGTTCAAGGAACTGGACAGGATGCGGGACGAGGTCAGGGCCCGGGGCGTGGACATCATCGATCTGGGGGTGGGCGATCCCGACCGTCCCACGCCGCCCCATGTCATTGAAGCCCTGGGCCGGGCGGCCGCGGATCCGGCCAACCACCAGTATCCGGCTTATTCGGGCCTGAACATCTTCCGGGACGCGGTGGCGGCCTGGTATGGGCGGCGGCACGGGGTAAGGCTGGAAGGGGCCCGGCACGTCTGCTCCCTCATCGGGTCCAAGGAAGGCATCGCCCATTTCCCTCTGGCCTTTATAAACCCGGGCGAAGTGGTCCTGGTGCCGGAGCCGGGTTATCCGGTCTATCATATAGGCACCCTGTTCGCCGGCGGGGAGTCCCATTTCATGCCCCTTTTGGAAAAGAACGGCTTTAAGCCAGATTATCGGGCCGTCGGCGAAGAGGCTCTGGGAAGGGCCAGGCTCCTCTGGGTTAACTATCCCAATAATCCCACCGGGGCCGCGGCGGATCTGGAATTTTACACGGAGTTGGTGGCCTGGGCCAGGCGCCGGAATATCATAGTGGCCTCCGACGCCGCCTATTCCGAGATGAACTGGAGCGACCGGCCCCACCCGAGCATCCTGGAGGTCCCCGGGGCCCTGGATGTGGCCGTGGAATTCCACTCCCTGTCCAAGACTTACAATATGACCGGCTGGCGCCTGGGTTGGGCCGCCGGCAATGAAGAGTTGATTCGGGGCCTGGGGCGGGTCAAAAGCAATGTCGATTCCGGGGTCTTCCAGGCCGTGCAGATGGCCGGACTGGCCGCCCTGGAAGGCGACCAGGAGCCGGTGCGGGCCATGGGCCGGCTCTACCGGGAGCGGCGGGCCGTCCTGATCGAGGGTCTCCGGGCCGCCGGCCTTGAGGCGTTTCCTTCCGAGGCCACTTTTTATGTCTGGGTGCGGCTACCGGTCGGGCTCTCCTCGGCTGAATTTTCTTCCCGGCTTCTGGCCGAGGCCGGCATCGTGGCCACGCCCGGCAACGGCTTCGGACCCTCGGGCGAAGGTTACGCCCGTTTCGCCCTGGTCCAGGAAGTCCCCCGGCTCAGAGAGGCCGCGGCCCGGCTGGCCAAGTTGAAGTTCATAAAATAATGCCGAAGGCGGAAGCCACGGCCGTTCTCATCGGCCTGGGGGCCAATCTTGAAAACCCGGCGGAGATGATAGCCGCGGCCCTGGAGCGCCTGGCCGCCGGGCCGGGCCTGAAACTTCTGGCTGTTTCCAGCCTCTATCTTACCGAGCCCCAGGGCGGCCCGGCCGGCCAGAACTGGTATCACAACGCCGTGGCCGCCTTCGCCTCCGGCCTGGCCCCGAGGGAGACTCTGGCTAGGCTTATGGCGGTGGAGGCTTCCTTGGGCCGCCGCCGCCAGGAAAAGAACGGTCCCCGGGTCATCGACCTGGATTGGCTGGCCCAAGGCGATCTGGTGGTGGAAGAGCCGCCGGAACTCCTGATCCCCCACCCCCGGCTGGCCGAGCGGAGATTCGTGCTGGCCCCCCTGGCCGAGGTGGCTCCCGAATGGCGTCACCCCCGCCTGGGCCTTTCGGCCCTCGAACTTCTGGCGGCCCTGCCCGGCCCGGGCCAGGGGCTTGAAAAACTGGGGCCTCCGGATGCCCGGAGCCCCCGCTTCCCCGCGGAATAAGCGTTTTAAGGTTGTGATATGATCCGTATGCTTGGCGTGGCGCTCCTTTTCGGGCTCATCTTCGGCCTGGCCCGTTCTTTCGGACGCCCGGCCCGATCCGAAGAGGCCCAGGAAATGGTTCAGGACGCCCTGACCCGGGTCTATTTCCCCAAAAGCGCGGCCGTCAAGGTCGTCCGGGGCGGGGAGACGCTTCACTTTCAGAGCTTGGAAAACCGCGACTTGTTTTTGAGCCGGAACCGGTGAGGTCCGTTGTCGTGGCAAAAGCCCTCTGGTGCATGATTTGGTGCCTGCTCTTGGCCCCGGCCGCCCTGGCCGGGGCCCAGGTAGCCCTGTTCGCCCCCCCGGAACCCCGGGCCAGGGCTTCGGCCCCGGTTCCCGAATCCCCGGCGGCCGACCGCATCACCGCCTCTTCCGGGCTGTTTTCGCCGGAGATAAAGGTGGATGAGCAGGGCCGGAAGACCCTGGTCATTCGCGGCGGGGAAGACGGGCCAGATGGAGACGAGGGCGGGATCCGTTCGGAGAACCTGGCCCCCACCGTGCGCCAGACTCTGGTGATCGACGGGAACCGGGGCGCGGCACCCGAGGAAAAACCCTACTGGGTGGTCGAGGCCAGGCTGGCGGAAAGGCCCTATTTCCAAGCCGAGGAAAAAGCCCCTGATACGCCCTATTGGCTGGAACGGGAAGAGCGGGACGATACGCCCTATTGGCGGGCCCAGGAATCAGCCCCGGAACGGCCTTATTGGGAGCCGACACCCGAACGGGTGGAAATCCTCGCCCATACGGTGGAACCGGCGGTCACCGCCCCGCCCCCCGCGCCCGAACCGGCCGGGAACCTCAGGACCATCTCCTATTTCATGTATCAGGACGAATTCGGGATCAAGCACCTCTCCAACGTCCCGGACGACCCCCGCTACCGCGAGTTCACCGTGACCGTCAGGCTGCAGCGGGGCCTGGCCGGGGCCCGGACGGGCCAGTGGCGTTTCACCCATGAGAGCCTCCGGCCCATCATCCTTCGGGCCGCCGCGACTTACAACCTGGATCCGGCTCTAATCGCCGCGGTCATCAGGTCGGAATCGGCTTTCGACGCCTATGCCGTCTCCTGGGCCGGGGCCCAGGGGCTCATGCAGCTCATGCCGGCCACGGCCCGGGCCATGGGTTGCGCCGATTCCTTCGACCCGGTGCAGAACATCATGGCCGGCAGCCGCTATTTGCGCCAGATGCTCAACACTTTCGGCGGCGATTTGACCCTGGCCATCGCCGCTTACAACTGCGGGCCCGAACGGGTCAAGCGCCTCTGGCGGGTGCCCAACATACCGGAAACCAAAAATTACGTCGTCATAGTCTCCCGTAACTACGAGCGTTATAAAGGCCAGCTTTAGCGGCCCATCCGCCAGCTTTGGGAAATGAGACCGTCCATGACCGCCATTCTTAACCGCCCCTGGCTGCCCAACGCCGTCACCCTCGGCCGGCTGGCCGCCGTGCCCCTCATCGTCTGGCTCCTGACCGTTTACCATGACGGGGGGGAATTCATCTCGGCCCTCACCGCCCTCATCTACCTGGTCGCGGCCCTGACCGACCTTTTGGACGGTTACCTGGCCCGCCGCTTCAACCTGGTCAGTATCCTGGGCGCCTTCCTAGACCCTCTGGCGGACAAGCTCCTGGTGGCTTCGGCCCTGATTATGCTCCTCCCCCTGGGCCGGGTCCCGGCCTGGGTGGTCTTTCTCATCGTGGCCCGGGAAATGGCCGTCACCGGCCTTAGGGCCGTCGCGGCCGAAAAGGGCCTGGTCATATCGGCTTCGGAGTCGGCCAAGCGCAAGACCCTGGCCCAGAACATCGCCCTGTTTTGCCTTCTGTGGCACCATCCCCTCCTGTGGGCCGACACCGCCCTGGTGGGCACGGTCATTCTCTACGTGGCCCTGGCCGTGACCTATTGGTCGGCCTTCCTGTATTTCCGGGATTATTTCCGGGCCCGCCGGGTGCCCTTCGGAGCCTGATATGGATTTCGAGGCCTTAAACGCCATGGCCGTCATCGCCGAACGGCGCATAAGCGAGGCCATGTCCGAGGGCCTGTTCGACAACCTGCCCGGCCGGGGCCGGCCTTTGGAGTTGGAAGACCTCTCCCACCTGGCCCCGGAAATGCGCCTGGCCTATATCGTGCTCAAGAACAGCGGTTTTATGGAAGACGGGGTCGGCCTTCGGATTGCCGCCGCCCCCGATAAAGTCCCTGAAGGAACTCCGGATAGAGATTGGTCCCGCCTGGAACGCCTGAGATTCAAGCTGGCCCGGGGTACCCGCCGGGGGCCGGAGTCCGACCCCCTGGACGATATGGACCCGGCCTATTTGGGGAAATTGCTCGACCGGCTTTGAAATCATTTCCTGCGCATTAACGCAATAAACAATAAGAACCGGCCGTAGTCGGAAGGGGCTTTGTCAATTTAAGCGCCTACGGCGTTTCGCTCCAGCCGTGGCGGCCCACCAGGGCCACGAACCGGCAGTCGCCCAAAGTGCGGCGCTCGTCCGTCCCCCCCGGGGGGGCCTTGGTGACCAGGGTCAGCTTCTGGAGGGCTGCCGTGGGGCCGACCGGGATGACCAGCCGGCCCCCGGGTCCCAGTTGATCCAAAAGGGGCCGGGGCACCCGGGGCCCTCCGGCGGAAACGATGATGGCCCCGAAAGGGGCCAATTCCGGCCAGCCCTCGGTACCGTCGTCCAGTTTCAGGTGAATGTTGGCCTGGCCCAGGCGGGCCAGGTTGTCGCGGCCCTTGCGGAAAATGGGTTCCAGGCGCTCAACGGCGAAAACCTCCCCGGCCAGGCTGGCCAAAAGGGCTGTCTGGTAGCCCGAGCCGAAACCTATTTCCAGCACCCGGTCGGTGGGGGCCAAATCCAGGGCCGCGATCATAAGGGCCACTATGTAGGGCTGGGAAATGGTCTGGCCATAGCCTATGGGCAGGGGGGTATCGGCGTAGGACTGGGCGGCCTGGGCCTCTTCGACGAAAAAGTGCCTGGGCACGCTTTGCATGACCGCCAAAAGACGGGGATCGTTCAGGCCCCGGCCCTTTATCTGCATTTCCACCATCTTGCGGCGGGCGATGTGGTAGTCTTCCGGGTTCCAGCGATGCTGGTTCCAGCGGCGGGCGGCGGGCGGCTCGGTCATGGCCGGTCTCCTTGGGATATGGCCGGCCGGCCCGTGCCGGCTCCGGTTGTGCCGGTTCCGGCCGCGCCGGTCAGGGGGCGGTGAAAGGTCAGGGCCGCCCCGGCCGCCCGGCCGGCCCGGGCGCTCTCCGGGCAATGGCGGCGCCCGCCGCCCCGGCCGGCCCTGGCCACCCGGGGGTGGCGGCGGCGGTAAAAGGATTCCAGGGCCCGGTCCCGGACCGGGACCAGGGCCGAAAAGCCGCCCGGGCTACCGGCTTCGGCCGCCCCCGCTTCAAGTTTCCGGTCAAAACCCGAAAGTAATCCGTTGATGAAACTGTGGCGGGGGGGCAGGCCCCCCCCCCGGGGCCCCCCGGGGGATTTTCCCCCCCGGGGTTTCCGGGGGTTC
>Ga0082212_10004380_pt1 | contig 19578 bp, 20 predicted proteins | sample TergutNt197P3_FD_71548 | JGI IMG/M metagenome (GOLD analysis project Ga0082212, IMG submission 71548) | Neocapritermes taracua P3 segment gut microbial communities from Petit-Saut dam, French Guiana - Nt197 P3 | ecosystem: Host-associated > Arthropoda: Insects > Digestive system > Gut ... | reverse complement strand
AATTTCAGAGACAAAACAATTGTCTGCATTGACCAAGGCAATGTTTTCTTTGATATTTTGGTTGCCGCGAATAAACGAAATGCACGTATCTGAATCAAGGAGGAATTTTTTCATAGCTGTTCCCTTTCTCTTCCAATGGTACGTGCTTCGTAAATTTCGCGGATGATTTCCTCTGTGGTTCGTTCATCATCGCACCACGCTCCACACAGTTCGTCGAGCGATATTTTTCGTTTGGATTTTGGACTCACATCGACCTTCACGGTAACATTTTCACCGTAAAACGTCTCCGGGAGCGGCGGAAGCGTTATCACGCCGCTGTCCGATACATGGGTTTGAAATTGAAATATCGTCATCGTTATTTTTCCTCCGCTTTTTGTTTCATTTTCTCCAATTCGCGTTTTATTATTTTAACGTCTCCAAAAACTCTTCCGGCGAGTAAACATGCAAGCCGGAGTTGTGGAACCCCACTTTATCTCGTGTAACGACCATATCGATACCGCAATCCTTCGCCGCAGCGGCTTGAACGGCATCCTCAAAATCGTCCATTGGCAGGGTAAAAGCCCACTCGATAATCTCTAAATTGACAGGAATCACAGTGAGCATTTGGATAATCTTTTTAACTGCCAACAATGCGAATTCACGTTTCCTTTCTCTTTCGACAATAAAATAAATGTCCGTAATTGCCGATGCCGAAACGAAGCCTTGGAACAAATGCCCCTCGTGTTTGCGCACAATCTGCTGCGCCAGGTGGGAAAACTCACCCCTGCGGAGAATTGCGTCAAGTATCACGTTGGTGTCGATTAAAACTTGCATTATAGGTACTTCTTTTTCAAACGTTCGTATTTGATCTGATCAACTTCGTCATCACTCAAAAAGGGCATAGCCAATTCTTCGCAAAAATCGAGAAAATCCTGTTCTGGAGTCTTCTCGGTTGGATATAGACGTGTCGGCACTTGTTTCTGGTACTTTTCATATTTCTCTCTCAAAACGACTTCGATTTCCTCGCCATCGGCAAATGGTGTCGTCGGAATCAAAACCGACCCATTTGCGCCGGTCTGAACGTTGTAGCGTATCATTGTCATGACTCTTTTCCTTTCATTTCCTCCGATTCGTATTTACATTCGATTGATGCGCCCTTAGTAGCACCAATCTGCCCCATCCCTGCGCCCTTATACCCTTATTTTTTATAAGGGCGCATGTTACGGACAACTCTACCCTCGTTTGTACCGGCGGACTTGCGTCCGCCGCTCTTATTCTAACTCCTCTCCTAATACGGCAACTCAAATGGTCCGCCGACGACTGCCGCAAGGTACTGGTCGTGCGACTTCCGGTCAGCAATCTTGATGTTATGACTTCCCACTTGGTTTTCGACAACCGTACACCCCTTCGCCTTGACCGTGTGAGCAATAATCATCGTCGGCTTGCCATTTTGCAGCGACTTCGCCTTTTCAATTTTCTCGAAAAGATCGTTCCACTCGTGTCCATTCATCTCTAAAACGTTCCAACCGAACGCCGCCCACTTGTCCGTAAGCGGTTCTAAATCAAGGATTTCCGCCGTAGTGCCGTCGATCTGCATTTTATTGTAATCGGTAATCGCAATCAGATTGTCGAGTTTCTGATGCGCAGCGAACATTGCCGCCTCCCAGTTTTGTCCCTCGTTGCTCTCGCCGTCGCCGATGATGCAGAACACATGATGCTTTTTGCCGTCCTTTTTAGCGGCAAGAGCCATTCCACAAGCGGCGGAGAGTCCCTGTCCGAGCGAACCGGTTGTCATGTCAATGCCGGGTACGGTACGACCATCGGCGTGACTCGGCAATTTCGTACCATCGGCATTGAGCGTGCCGAGCCAATCTTTCGGAAAAAAATCGCAGTATGCCAATGTTGCATAAAGTACCGGTGCGGCATGTCCTTTGGAAAGCACTAATCGGTCTCGATCTTCCCATTTTGGATTTTTCGGGTCGGTATTCATCGACCGATAATACAGTGTGATCATAATTTCGACGAGCGAGAGTGCTCCGCCGATGTGTCCCGACCCGCTCCGGCAAATCATGTCGGTAATCACGTACCGCAGTTCTGCCGCGAGTCGCCCCATTTTTTCCTGTTGGAAATCTTCCTTTTTGATGCTCATTCGTTCTGTGTTGTAAATTGCGGTGCCTATCATAAACAAAGGGGGCGGCACTTTCAAGTAGGGGTTGACCGAGTGTCTCTTGCGTTTATACTTCCGGCTCTTTTTCTTTTTGGAAGAACACTTCTTCTTTCCGTCTGCCGATATAGGGACCGGCAATCGCATCGAAGATGACGAGCAGGTTCATCAAACAGGCAAGGACCACCAAATAGTTACCGAGTTCATAATGGGGCAATTTTTGCCGAATTTCGTCCAACACCGGAGCAACACCGGATTTGTCGCCGTCGAAACGTTTTGGCGGTGCCATAAAACTACCGAACATCGATGCTTGACCGGTGTTGACTTGCGCCTGCATGAAGGAAGGAACAGCAGCGATGCCGAGTGGTCCTTGTGCCAACCACCAAAACCGCATATCGCCTGTCCGCCAAGACCAATAGACATTTCGTGCGATGCCGGCTTCGGAACTGCTGGCGAGCGCACATCCGACAAGGAACGTCGGCATAATGCAAAGAAAAAAAATGAGGGCTTTATGGTACCGTCTTTGATAGTAATGCCCCAAACCCGGTACGAGCCAGGCAAAAAAACCTGCCAGGGACGGATTCCGCAGGTCTATTGGCGTTTCATTTTCGGTAATAGGAACGTTCGAGTCGGGCATTTGTACGCATCACACAAGACGAGACGGAGACATTATACACGCAATCCTTGATAATTCTAGTCCTTTCGCTACATGGAATGAACGCATACAATTTGTAAAACCGCTGTTGTGCAATCTCATTCTGTTGATTATTTACCATTTCTTTTTTGCGGATTTCTAGAATTTCATTCTTAGTATGTCCAATTGATAAGACGTGCCCTATCATTTCTCAACATCGATCACAATTGCCCCTTCGATGAAAGTGCTGCGCACTTCGTAACCCCGTTGCCGAAAGTCCTCCAACTGTTCCGGCTTGTACGTGAGTTTTCCAGTACTGAAAATCAATGTTTGCGGTGTCGTCCACTCCAAGAGATGATCCGTCTGCGATGACTTTCCCCCATGATGCGGCACCATCACGATCTCCGTCGGCATCGGTTCCCGTAACAAAAACGGTGAGGTTTCCCGACCGTCCAAATCTCCCGGCAACAAAATGCCCACACCACAATGTTCTACTCGCAATACCAAACTCGTTGCGTTCGTGTTGTACGGTTCACCAAAATCTCTTTTCGGCGGATGGAGAATTATCGATTGAGGCAATCCCCATTCCGACAGGTCGTCTCCTTCGCCGATGATGCGTACAGGAATTTGCTTCGCCAGCAACTTTTTCAATAGCGGCAACCATGTTCCATCTTCCTCAAAATAGGGGGAAATCAATACAGTACCAATCGAAAAGCGATCTAAGAGCAACATCACGCCGTTGAAATGGTCATTGTCAGGATGCGAAATCATAATCGCATCGATGTGCGTTTTGCCGAATCGCCAAATCGCCTGACTCATCGAATCGGTTGCATATTTCGGCGAAGTGAGCGAACCCGAGTCGCAAATAATCATTCGATTTTCCGGTGTCGTGATCAGTACGCTGTTGCCGTGTCCGATTGCCAAGACTGTGAGCGTTAACCGATCCGAGTGTTGCCGTTCCCAATCCCGATAGTATCCTGCTCCGACACCGACGAGCATCCACACGATCAAAGCGGTCAACATCATTCGCCGACGGGGTCGTTGAATCGGCGAGAATGTAAAGACCGCAAACACGGTGTAAAAGCCGAGATTCCACCAATCGGGCGGACCCGGCATCCAGTAGTGTCCGCCGAGCCGTTGAAACCAAGCGATCATTTCCAGCAGCACCCAGAATGACCAATCGGTTCCGTAGCCGAAAACACTGCCGACTAATGGAATCTGTCCGAACATTGCTGTAATAAAACCGCACGTCATCGCAATCGTCAGCGGTATCCAAAGGAGCGGATTCACCAAAATTGCCACCGGCGTAAAAAGGTGAATGTTGCTCAACAGAAGCGGCATCGAAAAAAACCAAATCGTCAAACTGATGAGAAAAATTTCGATTGTCCAACGGAACAGTTTTGCGGTTCGGCGAACCCATCGCCACGATGCCGACTCGGTGCGTTCGACATCGTTCAGCGTCCGCAAATCATCGTCGGTCGGATTCGACGGGTAAAACAACGACTTTAACCGGACATAATTCGGTATCCACAGAAAACTGCCTACTGCGATGAAAGAGAGTTGCGCTCCGAATTGAAAGAGTTCCGACGGATGCCAAAGCAGAATAAGCAATGCCGATGCACAAAGAAGATTCACCGCCGACGTGGGGCGGTTCACGTAAAGAGCAACGGCAACGGAACATGCCAGTGCAACTGCACGAATCGCCGGTGTGCGGACATCCGTAAGGAGCAGATAAAACAGAACGAAAAGAATCATGGAAACGGCAACTGTGCGGCGAGAGAACCGTAACTGACGCAAAAACCAAGCGGCAATACCGGCAATCAATGTGACGTGAAGTCCCGATATTGCCAAGAGGTGCATCGTGCCGGTATCGATCATGCTTTGCCGAACATCGTCGTCAACCGATTCCCGAACGCCGAAGATCATCGCTTCGGCAATCGGTCGGGTTTGCGGACTCAAATGCCGTTCGAGGTGGGCAAGACCGGTACGGCGGAGAGATTCGAACCAACGACCGGGCGACCATCGATTGCTGTTTAGTAAAGCGGCGGCGGAACTGTCAGGACATCGGAGCAGCGCACGAGTTCGTTGTCCGCGAAGGTAATCGTCGTAATTGTAATCGCCAGGATTGTTCGGTTGAGACGGTGCGGCAAGTTCGCCGAAAAGTTGGAGTCGGTCTCCGATGCGGAATGTTCGGCAATCGTCGTAAACTGTTACCAAGACTTTGCCGCTGACGGCAATCCAATCGCTCTTATCACGCAGTTGTTCGGCGTGCAATGTGAAGACGGTTTTTGCGGAGGTCTCAAAAATTTGTCCCAGCAGGTGCGGCGGTTTTGGATAGAATCGCGGCATTTCGGCAACGGTACCAACCAATGCGGCGGGTTGCGCAAGAGCGGGGGGTGTAAGCCCCCCGGTGAGTCCCAACGCATAACACCCAATATCATTCTCCGCAAAGCGATACCAATGATCGTGATGCCGAAGTCCAAAGAAGGCGGTGCAAGCGATGAGTATGCAAGTCATTGCTTTCGTGCAAGAACCATCCCGCCCTATCGGGCACCCCTCCAAAGGAGGGGAATGACCACCCCCTACCCCCTCCGAAGGAGGGGAATTATCTGTTCCCTCTCCCTCTGGGAGAGGGTTAGGGTGAGGGCGATTACGCGCGAACCACGCAACCAGAGCGGCAAAGCAGAGCAATGCCCAAAAAAGTGCTGGCAGGGCGAAGAACCGATCCGTCAGGATACCGGCGATTGCGGCGGCGAGCAGCGGCGGCAATGGCAGGTACATCATCTTCGTCGGCATACGGCGATTGTAGAACGGAATGCCTGCATGGTCAAGCGGGGGCGAGGATTACGAAAGTTGTGTACGCCGATAACCATTGAGCCGGAGTATCGGCTCAATTACAAAACCTTGATAATCTGGTCGAGATCATTCGTCACGGAAATCGGTCGGTTCGCAAACTCCGCCGTCTGCACACCGCGTTTGCCCAACACGTTCTCGAAAAATTCGGAATCCGTGCCGTGATACGCCACCGTGGCATTCGGGTCTTTCAACTGATGCCCCGTCAAGATACACACGACCCGATCCGACTTTTCAATCACACCTTCGGACACCAATTTTTTCGCACCGGCAACGCTTGCCGCGCTTGCCGGTTCGCAACCGAGTCCGCCCGCTCCGACCTGCGCCTTTGCGTCCAACATTTCCTGCTCCGAAACTTCCCGCACCACACCGCCGCAAAAATCCAATGCCCGAAGGCACTTCGATAAATTAACAGGTCGGTTGATTTCAATCGCACTGGCTATCGTCGATGCTTTCCGACCTTCCGCCGTCATTTGGTCGAAAAACTTTTGCGTCAGATTTTTGTCATAGTCGCCGCCGTTCCATCGCAAGCCTTCCTGTTCATACAGCCGGTACAACGTGTTTGCCCCGGCGGCGTTAATCACCGCCAATCGCGGCACTTTTTCGATGAGTCCGAATCGGTGCAATTCGATAAATGCTTTGCCGAAACTGCTGGAATTGCCGAGATTACCTCCGGGAACGACAATCCAGTCCGGCACTTCCCAACGCAAGGCTTCCAATACTCGGAACATAATTGTCTTTTGTCCTTCCAGCCGGAACGGATTGACACTATTGACGAGGTAAATGCCGAGTTCTTTGGAAACCTGCTGTACCCGCGCCATTGCATCGTCGAAATCCCCTTGGATTTGGACAGTTTTCGCTCCGTAATCCAATGCCTGCGACAGTTTTCCGTAAGCGATTTTGCCTGATCCGATGAAAATAACCGACTGCATCAAGCCGGTGCAAGCGGAGTAAATCGCAAGCGACGCACTGGTATTGCCGGTGGAAGCACACGCCGCTCGCTTGGCACCGACGAACGCCCCGTGCGAAAATGCCGCCGACATACCGTTGTCCTTGAAACTGCCGGACGGATTGAGACCTTCGTATTGCAAGTACAGTCGGTCTTCCTTCAAACCGGTATAAGGAGCAACTCGATGGGCTTGTTGCAGAATCGTTTGTCCTTCGCCGATGGTGATACACTGTTCGAGCGGCAGGAAGGGGAGCAAATCGTGGAATCGCCAAACACCGCTCAATCGGTGCGGATTGGAACGTTCTTGCCAAAACTGTTCAAAGTGCCGAAGGGACTTCGGCGGAGCGATTTTGTTCCAATCGTATTCAACATCGAGTAGTTCGCCGCAGACGGGACAGGCGTGCAGGACTTCTTCGACACCGAATTGTTTTTTACACGCCGGATTGATACATTGTTGATAAACGGACATGCCGATATTTTAGGGCGTAAGCGATAAAATACAAGATGCGCCGGAGTACCGGCTAAATTACAACTCCCTTATGCGTATATTCCTGAACAGAATTTCCGTTTCGGGATCGTGTCCTTGAAATTGGATCGTGCCCGCTTCGGTACGCTTGCCATTGCGAGGATTGTTGTGCGGAGCACGTTCGTCTTCAAAGTCCGATACCTGAATGCCATTGACCCACGTTGCCATTCTCACTCCCTTGGCAGCAATCGTGAGGTAATTCCATTCGCCGTCCTTCGGACCGACGTTCCGTCCGACCTGCCGACGGAAAATACCGCCCGTGTCCGTACCGATGAAACTCTTGTAGTCGTTCTCGCCCGGCTTGTTGAGAATCTGACATTCGTAGCCGTTCATCGTTTCGCCCGGTATGCACCGGAAAAAGACCCCGCTATTGATTCCTTTGCCTTCGGGACGCACCGGCGTAAAGTATTCGAGTTGCAGAATGAAGTCGCCGTATTTGCCGTCCGATTCCAGCGAGCCGGAGCCGTTGGTCAATTTAATCACGCCGTCTTCGACGACGGCTTCCGCTTTGCCGCGAAGCGTCCAACCGGCAAGCGTCTTGCCATCAAAGAGCGAGGTCATGTTTAGCGGTATTGCCCTAATAGACAGTGATGCGTCTGTTCCTGCTGCCGACCCAGGTGGTCGGTAATTTGGTGGTGCCTGCCCCCATATCCTAGCAACCTCCTTTTCCCCCTCCACTGGAGAAAAGAACCACATGGGAGCGGCTTCATCCCTTGCATTTGAAAAATACAGTGTACGATCTTCGACTCTCGCATCTTTCCAGCCGTATGTACTGAATCCATCGAAGAGTCGGATGGTTCCTTCTTTTAATTCTTTTTCGGAGAGTGGTGTAAATTCGGTGATGATGGTAGTTTTTCCTCCTGGTGTGCCTTGTGCGATGGCGATGGCGGTGAGGAAGCAGAACAACAGACTTGCGGTCAAACAGTTGCGGATCATGGGATACTCCTTGTAAATTGGTAATCGAATTATTGCCGATTGTACTGTGCGGGGTGGGAAATGTCAATAGTTCTGATATTATTGTCCGAACCGAATCGCCAAATAACTCTCATAACGACGCAAATCGAGCCGACCTTCGCCGACCGCTATTTTTACCGCGCAATCCTCCTCGTGAGAATGAGTGCAGTCGGGAAAATGACACCGATTTTCATACGGTCGCAAGTCCCGAAAGAGACCGAACACCTCTTCGGGGATAATGTCCCAAAGCATAAACTGCCGCATGCCGGGCGTGTCCACTACGTAGCCGCCGAACGATAGTTGAATCAGTTCCGCCGTTGTCGTCGTGTGTTTTCCCTTTTGAGCGTTACCGATGTCCGCCACTCGAAGTTGAATCTTCGGATCAACCGCATTGAGTAGCGACGATTTTCCCACTCCGCTCTGACCGGTTACAACGCTTTCTTGATTCGTAAGCAACCGCCGCAAGCGATCCAGTCCGTAGCCAGTCTCCACACTCAACAGCAATACTTTGTAACCCATCTGGGCATAGACTCCGACGAGCGGTTGCAATTCGGCAGGTTCAATGAGGTCAATTTTGTTGATGCAAATTACCGGTCTTACGCCGGACTGCTCCGCCGTGAGAATCATTCGGTCGATCAAATTCGGTTTAAGGGCAGGTTGATCCGCACTGGCAACGATCAAGACCTGATCGACATTGGAGACGATGACATGTTTTCGCTGTTTGCTCGTTCGGGCAATCGTACCGGTTCGCGGTTCGACACGTTCGATCATTCCCTCGTTTTCTACTAAACGAATCAGCACCCGGTCGCCGGTTACGACGGGCTGCCGCTGGTCGGTCGAGAGCGTTTTCAGTATCCGCCGGGTTACGCATTGGAATTGCCGACCATCTTCCGTTTGCACGACGCTACTGGCACCGTGAACACGCAACACTCGCCCGGCAAGGAGTGATTCGGTATCGACATCGGGCAGAACATCGAAGTCCGCGTTGTCGTCGGCAAGTTCTCCGATGACGGTTCTTTTTCGAGAGAGTTCGCTTTTACCGCCGATGCGTTCGTTGGCGATTTCCGACTCGTCTTCAAAGCCGTGTTCTTCAAATTGTCGAGTCCAATCGCCGATGCGCGTCCGTTCTGATCGGTTCTTACGAAAATCAACGCGGTGTTTTTTGGGTTTCATGTCAATGCTTGTTTTTGAAAAGGATTAGATTTCTTGCCGATGTTCTCGAAGGAACACCACCGTTTTGAAAAGCCGTTGTTGCTCCAATGTTTCCAAATATTGCTCGACCGTTTTTGTTGGTCGGTTCAGTGCGGCGCGGTGCCATGCAACAGCATCCAAAAAGGATTCGGAATCGTAGTCGATCAATCGCAAAACAAAATCATCCGGGCTAATCGCCCGAATACCATAAGGCGCGAGAACCGATTCCGGGAAGTCATCAAGATTGAACGTAACGATTAACGATGCTTTTGCATGAATTGCTGCTGCCAAGATGTGCCAGTCATTCGGATCAGGCAGACTGAGTGTTAAAGTGATTTCTTCATAGCCGGTAATAAGGCTGTGGGGAAATTTTGCATCTATTTCTCGTCGAGTTCGTTCCAAACGTTCTCGTTGCAAGTCGGTACGTTTACGGAGCAGACTTCGTATCCACTCCGCATGGATTTCCTCCGACCAAAGTGGGTGAACCAGTTTGGCATATCCGAGCCGCAAAAGAAAATCCCGAAGCGGAGCGGAGTAGAGAACACAGGCATCGAAAACTGCCGCTTCAATCATTGTGCTTTAATCATCGTAAAGACCCATTTCTTGAGAATCCTGAACGATGGTGTCCAGCGCAGTGCGGATTCGCTTCCGCTCTTGCTCAAAGGCAATGAGACTATCCCGCAAAACCATTCGCTCGCTACCGACCAACCGGAATTTGATTTCTCCGGCATCAAGCAAGTCGTTCAGATGTCGTTCTGACATGCGAAGAATCGCTCTCGTCTGGGCGACAGTCAATTCTTGCCGATACGGAACAACTGCGATTGTATCGACCAGCAACGGACTTGTTATAACATTCGTAACAGCCATCGTTCAATTCTATGCAATACAGAGATAAACACCCTCCCTTAACGTCATTATTATAAACGTTTGGTGTATCGATGGCAAGAGTATCGCATTCCGTTGACTTTTTCCAAAATTCTTGGAATAATTCCCTTCGGCAGGCGTTCTCTTTCTAGGAGGTAACAATGGCGAAGCAGTCGTATCTCACGCCGGAGGAACTCGTCGAAATCGTTGATAAATGGTTTTCGGCACTGGTTCTCTACGCCCGGTGTTGGAATCCGACCGCCGCCGAAGACCTCGTACAGGATGCCTTCCTGAAATTGGTCGAACAACCGAAACGACCGGAAAATCCGAAGGCGTGGCTTTGCAAGACGATTCGTAACGCTGCCGTCAGTCGGCATCGGCAAGCGGAGCGTCGGCAGAAACACGAGACCGAAGCCGCCCGACAGAAGCCCGATTGGTTCGTGCCACGCGATTCGCTCTTGGCGAAGGAAGCCGCCGAGAAACTCGCCGAGTTGCCGAATGACCTTCGGGAGATCGTCGTGTTGAGGATTTGGAACCTGCTGTCGTTCGACGAAATTGCCGAACTGATCGGAATGCCGAAAACGAACGTGTTTCGGAAGTATTCCGAAGCGTTGCAGGAATTGAGGCGGAAATTGACGTGATTGTCCCATCCGTCGCCAACGGCGGCGCACAAGGTAGCCGGGGGTGTAGCGCAGCGGAACCCCCGGAAATATGAAATCGAGATATAAATAGCACCCCAACGGGGTGCTACAACGCTGCGGCTTGTGCACCTCCGTTGGGGGCGGAAATGATATGGAAATCCTATTCCGGGGGTTCGCGGAGTACCGCTCACCCCCGGCTACCTTGTGATTGCCCCGTTGGGGCAAAACGATTAACCACAACCCAACATGCAAACCCAACAATACCCAACATTAGACCTGCCGCCGGAACTATCGGCACTGGAAGCGTCGCTCGGCTCACTGGAACCGCTCACGCTGCCCGGCAGTGCGGAAGCCGTGAAGTCGAACGCCCTGTTGCGGCTGTTCGAGACCACTCCGCTCACCGGCGAAAAACTGATTGAAACGATTGTCAAAACCGGCGATCAGGAGATCACGTTATCGCTCCGGGAGTACGTCAAATCGGCACGACTCATTGCCGGGTTATATGGCTCGGCAATCGGCGTGCTCGTCGGTCTGTTGCTCGGCATCGGATTGATGTTGTTGGTCGTCAAACCGGCGGTGCGGGAGATTCATCACGTTCCCATGCCGTATTTGGTAGGTGATGTGATGAAAGATGCCAGATAGCAACGGAGAGTTAACAGAGCCGCAATCGTAAGATTGTGCAAAACCGCCCTGCAAGGGCGCAATGTCTATAACCCCCGGCGTAAGCCGGGGTACAGACCCCCCAAAAAATGATAGCCCCAACGGGGCGTAACACTCCCGGTTTTGTGCCGCCCCGTAGGGGCTAATCATGGTGGGGGGGCGCGAGTCCCCCGGCTTACGCCGGGGGTTATAGATATTCTGCCCCGCTGGGGCAGGTCGGTCATTGGAATCATTACTTTTTTAATCAATTCAACTTTTACCACATCCCATTTACCATGTCCCAAGCCCAAGAAGTCCTCGAATCTGCCGTGAAGAATCAACCGAAACTGTGCCAAACCAAATGGGGCGGTTGCTTTCGCGGATGCCTCATTACCGTCCTCGTTCTCGTTGTACCGCTCGTGTGGTTCAACATTCCCGCACCGTTACGAATCTCCAAAGAAACGACCTACATTCTCGGTCCGATGATGCCAGACGGCAAACGAATCGATTACTTCCGAGCAATGGAAGAACTGCGTTATCCGCCGGAAATGAAAACCGACGACAACGGCTATCGACTCATCGTCCATACCTTCGGCGTAGTCTTTCCCGAAAACACTCCCGGCACAAACGAACATATACATCGTCAACAAGTTTACGATAAACTTGGTCTCGATATGAACGAAGAACCAACACGGAAAATTGAATCGCCGCTTCCTCTTTTAGATGAAACACAGAAAGCGAAATTTGAACAGGTACCCTTCTGGACGTTCGACGATTTTCCGATGCTCGAAAACTGGCTCGAAGCAAACTCGGCAAGCATTGATCTGTTTGCCGAAGCGGTACGAAAACCGGCATTCTGTGTTCCTTTCACTCGTCCATACGAAAATACATCGCTCTGTGTGCCGCGAAGTTGGATAAGATATGTCGATTGGCAGTATGCCGTTGCCGCTCGTGCGAAATATCGTCTCGGCATCGGCAACATTGACGGGGCGATTGACGACGTGATGACGCTCTATCATTTTGGTCGGCACATCGGAAAACAGGGGGAACTTGTCGCCTGGGCAGTCGGTGGTTTGGCGGAAATGGAGGGCTACTCTATTGGCATTGGCAGCAATCCTGAATTCCCTCCGACGAAGGAACAATTCGCACGTCTCCTTGCGGAACTGGATGCTCTGCCGCCGCGTTGGGGGTTAGGAAAAAGTATCGAACCGGATCGTTATTATGCGCTCGCCGCCATTCAAGAAACGTACTGGAAAAACAGCAACATCGACGTAGAACCTTGTTGTGGCGGATCATTTTGGGATAAGTACATGACTTGGGGACTGGATTTCAATGTCTTCATGGAACGCACGAATGAACGACAGGACAAATGGAATAATGACGATTTCGATGTTAAAATATATCAACCGTCTTGGAATCCGTTGCCATATTTGACCGTACAGGGACGGACGCAAAAATTCTGCGATAATATGGTAGTATCATTTGCAGGCATATTCGAAAAACGTGGACGGCAACGCGAATGTATGGAAAACATGTACCGCCTGACGCTCGCTCATTTAGCCGGTATTCCGGGAGAGAAATGGTTACGATGCCCATCGCATCCGGGCTTGGCGGAAGGGGAAACGTCTTATATCATGCTTGCCGACGCACCGGATCAGATATTGTTCGTGGAGATTTCGGAGCCGAAAAAACTCGGCAGTCATCATTTCGGCGGTTTTTACGTCGGTTATCGCAGCGGAGCGGTGCGGTTGTGGGACAAGGAAACTCCGTCCGACGAGTTGCAAAAATTGCTCGACGGTACGGCAACGGAAATGCCGTGAGGGGCGGTCTAACTCCTAACTCCTAACTTTTTCATTGCGTCGAGCGTTTGGGCAAAGAGTTCTTCGAGCGTCCAGCCGAGCATGTCGGCACCTTTTTGGATGACTTCGCGGGAACAACCGGCGGCGAAACTCGGCGACTTGAATTTGCTCTTTACCGACTTGACTTCCATATCTTGCACACTTTTCGACGGACGCATCAAGGCTGCCGCTCCGATTAAACCGGTCAGTTCGTCCGTTGCGTACAGAATTTTTTCCATACGGTGTTCCGGTGCAAATTCCACATCGGTACATCCCCAACCGTGCGATGCCGTTGCCCGAATGATGCGAGGATCAACGCCATGTTCCCGCATGATCTCCTGCTGCTTGACGCAATGCTCTTCGGGAAAGCGTCCAAAATCGAGATCATGGAGCAAGCCGACGATTCCCCAAAACTCGGCTTCGTCGTCGAAACCTTCTTTTTGGGCGAAGTATTTCATCACTCCTTCCATCACTTGGGCGTGGTGAAGATGAAATGCGTCCTCGTTGTATTGAGTCAGTAAATTCCAAGCGTCGCTTCGATTCATTGGTTATTTCGGCGGTATTTGAATTGGTGGTCGTCTGTTCATACTATACCACATTTTTGTTCCGTGACCAGAAACTGCGGAGCAAAAATTGCACTGGACTCGTTTTCCGAAAATCCCTAGAATAGCAACAGAGTGGGGGGCTTTGCGCCCCTTAACATTTTTTCATTTCGACAACCATGGCGTTTTCCTCATTATTTTTACGGGGAAACCGGAAACCAATGAATCACGTCCGTTGGTTTGCCGGGGTCAGTATTACCGCAGCGTGTCAACGCATCGAATCCGCCATGATCGGCATTCATGGACACGGAAGCGGTGCGCCCGTCGAAATCCGAAAAACAATCTCCTTCGATATTCCACGCGAAATTACCGACAGTTTCAACGAACTACAAGAACTTATTCATTCCCAACACGTACAAGAGCAACCGGGTACGGCAGAAAACAATGCCGATATTAACGTTCCTGCTGGTCTCTCCTACCATGTTGCTCGCGAATTAGCCAGTATCGAAGAGGAAGCGATTCGGGAACTCATCAGCGAATCCCGACTCACCGCAAGCGACGTGCTGGCAGTCGGGGTGCATGATCCCGGTTTGTGTTCCGCCACCGCTCACGGAACTTATTATCAAGGACATTGCGATGCACCATATCTTGCCGAACAGACTGGGATGAACATCGTCGATTCATTTCCGGCACAAGATATTGCGGCACGCGGACACGGCGGTCCGATCTTTCCATTGCCCGCCTGGATTTTCCTCAAGTCGGAAACGGAAGACCGACTCCTGCTCGATTTAGGACGCACTGCCCGACTAACGTTTTTACCCAAACCGGAAAATGCTTTCTCGTACCAAAAAATTCGACATCTCGACATAATGCCTTGCGGCTCGCTATTGGATACATTGATTTGGCAATTCACCGACGGTAAAACCAGCGTGGATACCGGCGGTCGATTAGCGGTACAGGGTTGCCAAAATCCTAATCTGCTGTTGGCACTTCGGTCAGCGTTACCGGTGAGCGAAAATTGGACACTGACGGGCTTAAAACCGGATCGGTATTTGAACATTGCCGACCATGCTGCCCAAGAGGGACTTTCTCATCAAGATATTCTCTGTACCGTGAGCGGGTTCATTGCCGAAACGGTCGCTCATCGGGTACGAAACCTGACCAAAATTGTCGGTCTGCATGAACCGGAGTTGGTACTTCAAGGTTCCGGCTGGCAACATGGTTTGCTGTTGAATGCGCTGAGTACGCAACTTCAACGGCGGACACTGACACCGATTTCGCAGTTTGGAATTCCGGTCGAAACATTTGATGCGTTGTGTACAGCGATGTTAACATCGTTGACTATCGATCATGTGCCGGGCAATTTACCGCATTTGACGGGCAGTGAAACGGCAAAGCCATTAGGGCGTATCACGCCGGGTTCCATCACCAATTGGCACCGCCTGCTTTGCGAAATGGCAGGAACGAAACCGGTCAATCGGTCGTTACGAAGTGCAATGTAAGAAAGGATACACTTTTCATGTCGTTGACCAGAATAGGACGTAGCGTCCGGCGATTTTTCAATAAGGCACTGGGACTCCACCTGAAACGTTTTTTGTACGAATCGGGACTGGGAAAGTCTCTATTTTTCGATGATGCCGGATTGGTGCGCATCCGAAAATTAGAACTTTATTTGACCAAAGGCTGTAATCTGAAATGCCATTTTTGTAGCCATTTCAATCCATACCGGCAGGGTATTGTACCGACGGAGACTCTGATCGGCAGTATGGAAACATGGTCGAAAAAGGTAAGCCCTAAAAAATTCGGACTGCTTGGCGGCGAACCGTTGTTGCATCCGGAAGTGAATGTAATTTTGAAGAAAGCAAGAGAGTGCTGGTCAAACTCCCGACTCATTCTCACCACCAACGGTCTTTTATTGCCCAAAAGGGGAAAAGAATTGTTGGACGTATTGCTCGAAACTCGCACACAAGTCTTGCTTTCCGAACATCTTACTGACCAAGAAGGCATCACTGCATTTGACAAGGGTCGGCAAATGTTGGAAGAAGCCGGTGTCCCTACCGTCGTCATTCCGAGTGCCAGCCGCTGGAAGGAGTATTATCTTTTCGGAGCGGACGGCAAACCGATTCCTTACCAGAGTCGACCGGAAGCCGCTTGGACGATGTGTGGTCCCAACACTTGTTTCAATTTAACCGAAAACAAATTGTATCGCTGTAGTATTTTGGCAAATGCTGCTCAAGCCTGCCAAGAAGGGGCATTGGGACACGAGTGGAAAGTAACGACAACGTACTCTCCTTTGTTGCCCGATGCGACTGCCGATGAAATTGTTCGGCACCTATTTTTGATGAAAGGACCTTTAGCGGCGTGTACCATTTGTCCTGAAAAGATTCGGTTCGTTGATTCTCAGCAAATTTCCAAGAACTCCCATTCCTGAAAAAGTATAGAAACGATGCTCAATTGTTATGTTATCAATTTGGATCAAGCGACAGAACGATGGGAGAATGTTGTTCATTCTCCCGGTCTCAAGGATTTGAACATTATCCGCGTACCGGCAATCGACGGTAAAACATTGCGTCCCCCTTATCCGAACTTTTCACCGTGGAGGTATTTTTTCTGTCATGGACGCAAAGTAAATCCAAATCGGATCGCTTGTTACAACAGTCATTTGAAGGCATTTCGGACATTCCTCGAATCTGGCGAAGAGTATGGAATTATTTGCGAAGATGACATTACCGGAACGCCAGAACTGTCCGACGTTCTGAAAAGCATACTGCGTTATTCCGATTCATGGGATTTGGTTCGATTGACTGGTTTTCGACAAAAACCGTTTATCCCCTTTGCGGATTTAGGCGGTGGGTATCGGCTGATTTCCGATTTACAGTGCAGCTCTTCGGCAGGATGTTATCTGCTGAATCGAAAGGCGGCACAAATTTTGTCCCGAATTTATGTTCCAATGAAAATCAACAATGACCTGACGCTTTTTTATGGCATCCCTAATGGAATTCGAGAGGCGGCAGTTAATCCATTTCCTGTAAAGTTGAATGAATGTTCGCAAAGGTCTTTGATCAGTCATGTAGAGATAAAAAGAAACTGTTATCCACTCTGGCATCCCTATCGGCTATTGAATTCCTTAACGGTCTATCCATATCGGCTTTCTACACGAGGCTGGCGTATCCTACATCGAATTCGCCTTGCTTTGCAACGTCAGCTCTTTCCGCCAAAACCACGGTAGTGTTCTAGATTTACTGGACTAGATATTTGTATCCGAAAAACCAGACATTGATAGCGAGTCCCATGACTGATTTTGTGCATCTGTGCCTTCTTTGAAAACCGTATTCCATTTCTCACCAGTCGGCTACACCACGTTCGTAGCGACAAATGCTTTCGCTCAATCTTTTGTGTGTTCTTTTTGGATACAACAAGCACCTCCGAATCAAACCTCTCGAAATACGCATAGTTGCCGTCCGTATAAACCTTGTCGAAATTAGGTAATGTTCTCGATTTATTGGATTAGATATTTAGTTGAACTGGCGATCTGTTCTTTTGATATGCTCTGTGCCTTGTGCGAAAACAGGATTCGAAGTTTCTCTCACGAAAAGCACAAAGAAAAAAATATTTTTACGTTGTTTTGAGTATAGGTATAAATTACGGTTCAACGAGAATCATCTCCGCAATTTCATAATCGACAGCGATTCGTGTCTCGCCAATGGCAAGTAAGAAAGGAATTTTGGGGGTAATCTGACCGCTTCGGAGCAGTTGAAAACGTGTTCCGGCGAAAAGTCCCATTCCCATGAGTCGCCCTTGCAATTCCACATCTGCCGTGACATCAACGATTGTACCGTGCAACCCGCCGGGAAACCGGCTCAAAGCCCCGACTTTTTCTGAACGAAAGCCTCTTTCGATAGTCATTTTTTGAGAAGTTAGGGATTAGAGTATATTAAAAAAATTGTTCCGGAATTGTGTTCTCCAGAAATTTTCTATAGTCATGGTACATCAATTTTGGAACTATCCTAGGGGAGACTTCAGGCAACCAGCAAGTTGAAAGATGTTAAAACTTGCAAGCAACCTGGGAGAGATTTTTGTGGTATAATACAGTGTAAGGATTATTTTCTTTATTCAAATTCGCATGGAAGTTCCTTTCATTCATTTACATTGCCATAGCCATTATTCTCTCTTGGATGGAGCCGGAAAAATCGGTGATCTGGTCAAACGTGCTAAAGCACTCGGGATGCCCGCCTTAGCACTGACCGATCATGGAAATCTCTTTGGTGCCCTTGAATTTTATCGTACCGCTAAAGATGAAGGTGTAAAGCCCATTATCGGTTACGAAGCCTATATCGCTAATGGAAGCCGAACTGATAAAAGTGCAGGTAGTCAGAAAGATTCCAGTAATCATCTTACTTTGCTCGCCATCAATTATACTGGTTATAAAAATCTGCTCAAACTCGCTTCGATTGCTAACCTTGAAGGATTTTATTATAAGCCGAGAATCGATAAGGAAGTGTTGCAGCAATATAATGAAGGACTCATCTGTTTGAGTGGTTGTGCTTCCGGCGAAATTTCCAGACTCATTTCCACAGGAACGACCGAAGGTTTCCAAAAGGCGAAGAAAACCGCCCAGTGGTATCAGCAACTTTTCGGTGACCGATATTATATCGAATTGCAAAATAATGGTCTCGAACTCCAAAAAATTGTCCTCGAAGGAACGCTTAAACTTGCCGACGAACTGAAAATCCCGACCGTTGCCACCAACGATGTTCACTATGTTTATCAAAAGGATTATGATGCTCAAGATATGCTCCTTTGTGTCAATACGGGCAAATTGCGCAACGATTCGGATCGGATGAGAATGTATCGTGATCCGCTGAATTCTGATAAGCTTATTGACCAATTCTTTTTCCGAAGCGGCAGTGAAATGAAACAAGCATTGCCGGGGCAAGAAGATGCTGTTCGCCGAACTATTGAAATTGCCGACCGCATTAATATTGATCTTGATTTGAGTAAACGTTATTTTCCCGTTTTTACGCCGCCGAATGATCTTTCGTCCGATGATTACCTTCGGCAACTCTGTCTCGAAGGACTCAAAAAGCGATATGCCGATAATCCGAAACGTTTGAGTAATGGACAATTTTCCGACGAAGTCATGGCACGTCTTGACAGAGAACTTTCTGTCATTACAAAATTGGGCTTTATCGAATACTTTTTAATTGTTTGGGATATTGTACGTGAAGCCGAAGCATTGGGCATTCACCGAACCGCAAGGGGAAGCGGTGTCGGTGCGCTCGTTTGTTATGCGCTGAACATGTCCCATGTTTGTCCGCTGGAATTCGAGTTGCTCTTCGAGCGGTTCCTCGACGAAAACCGTGTTGAGGCTCCAGATATTGATATTGATTTTGATCAAGACCGACGGGGAGAAATCTTTGATTATATTACGGAGGCATACGGTAAAGAAAACGTTGCCCGGCTTGGCACCTTCGGTACGATGGGGGCAAAAATGTCCATCAAGGATGTCGGACGCGCGCTCGAACTGCCGATTCCATTTGTTGCCGATGTTACAAAACTAATCCCAGATAAGCCCGGCACAGAAATTGACCACGCATTAAACGGCAAAAAGAATAAAGAAACCGGAGAAGTCGAAGTTTCTCCTAACGAAGAACTGAAAAAACGTTTAGTACAGGAACCGCAACTCAAAGAATTGATTGATTATGCCCAAAAAATTGAAGGTTTGGCTCGCAATACCGGCGTTCATGCCTGTGGTATGATCATCGCGGATAAATCGCTCATTGAATATGTACCCCTTCAACTCG
>Ga0082212_10004379_pt1 | contig 19580 bp, 15 predicted proteins | sample TergutNt197P3_FD_71548 | JGI IMG/M metagenome (GOLD analysis project Ga0082212, IMG submission 71548) | Neocapritermes taracua P3 segment gut microbial communities from Petit-Saut dam, French Guiana - Nt197 P3 | ecosystem: Host-associated > Arthropoda: Insects > Digestive system > Gut ... | reverse complement strand
GCTGGTTCACAATCATTCTCCTATAGGACTGGGAGGCATACGCCGCTTTTCTCTGAACCGTTCCATGACAGCAAGAATCCTTAATGTGGGAATTCCCAGCGGCCTTGAAAGTTCCATGTTTCAGTTTGGACGGCTTTTAACCCAGCGTATATTTACCGTTTTTGGTACAGCTGCCATTGCAGGAAATGCCATTGCCTCGGTGATCAATTCTTTTTCGTTTATGCCGGGTATTGCCTTCTGTATGGGACTTCTTACCGTAGTAGGTCAATGCATGGGCGCCGGAGACGTAGAAGCTGCAAAACAAAATACTTCCCGTATAATGAAGTTATGCTGGTTTACCCTTTTTGTAATAAGCAGTTTGATATTTCTTTTTATGAAGCCGCTTATAGGCATTTTTAATCTAAGCCCGGAAGCCACTGCAATGACCAGGACTTTCCTGCAGGTTCACTGTGTCTCCATGATACTTGGGTGGACTTTCAGTTTTGCCCTGCCCAATGCACTGCGTGCTGCCGGCGATGTACGGTATGTAATGATTAGTGCAACGGTTTCCATGTTTGCCGTCCGTGTAAGTTCGGCTTATTTTTTTACTTTTGCATTGGGCATGGGTCCCCTTGGGGTCTGGATAGCAATGGGCCTTGATTTTTGCTTCCGGGGAGCCTGTTATCTGTACCGTTGGAAAAGCGGTAAATGGCAGGGAAAGAGTGTTATTTAAGAAGAGACGGTGTTGCGACTGCTCATCGCTATATGTTTAAGCCTTTCTATAATCGGCAGGTGCTGAGTACAGGCGCTTTCGCATTGGCCGCATTCTGTACATTTTCCTGCATCTTCCGGGGTAATTGACCAGTGCCAATGAAGCCTTTCTTTTATGGCGTCGGATTTATCCGGACGAAGAAGTTGTTGATTAAAGGCATCCATGTACTGCGGAATGGGAATATCCTGAGGGCAATCATCACAATAGCCGCAGCCGGTACAAATTCCCTCCATAGAAGCTTCCGACTTTTCTTTTGTCTCTGCCAGTTCTTTTTCGGTACGGGGTTTGTAGTTTTCCATGGCTGCCAAAGCATCCTTTACGTCCTGCTGCGAGCGAAAACCCACCAGTGTAGAAGAGATATCCTTGTGATCCCAAAGAAAACGGAGGGCAGCTTCTACAGCACTTTCTCCGGGCCGCATGATAAATCCGAATCGTTCCGGATGATCGGGGATAATACCGCCGCCAAGAGGATTCATTACTACCGCTCCGAGTTTTCTGGAACGAATTGCATCAAAGGCTTTTTCCCTGCATCTATAATTGTAAGCCGAATAACCGAACAGAACTCCTTCAAAAACATCTTCCGTAAGGAGAGTGTTAATCTCGTCCTGCATAAGGTGGCTTGATATGCAAATGTGTCTGATAATTCCTTCTTCTTTCAGTTTTCGGAAGGCTTCAAGTATTCCGTCTTTTTTTCTGGATTCCCAGTTATTGAGATCGATGATACACCAGATATGGTAGAAATCTATTGCATCCACATTCATGCGTTTCAGTTGGGCTTCAATTTCCCTGCGGATTGAGTCTTCGGTGGTTTTGAATGTTTTTGTTGCCACATAATACGGCAGTTTTCGCCGCCGTAGTTCTGCAAGTCCGTGGCCAAAAACACTTTCGCTTTTTGTTTCAAAATAGCCGGGGGCGGTATCGAAGTAATTTACACCGCCTTCTGCTGCTGTTATCATGGCTTGTACGCATTCTTCCGTATTATCTATGTTCTGAAAACGCATTCCTCCAAAACCAAGCAGTGAAACTTTTTTTCCTGTCGTACCATAATCCCGGTAAATCATATATTTCTCCTTTGTTGTCGTTTTTTTTCTTTCTATTGAAACGCTACTTTACTGCAATTAATTCTATCTCGACTTTCCCTCCTCTGGGAAGAGCGGTAACCTGTATACAAGAGCGTGCCGGTTTAGTATCGGGAAAACAAGCGCCGTAGATTTCGTTAATCTTCGCAAAGTTTGCAAGATCGGTAAGAAAAATAGTTGCCTTTACTACTTTGTCAAAACCTGAACCGGCTTGTTCCAGAATGGCTTTTAAGTTGTTCATTACATTTTTTGCCTGTTCTTCAAAGCTTTCGGGTAAATCTCCGGAAGACGGATCAATTCCGAGTTGACCGGAAAGAAAAAGCATATTCCCTGTATCAATAGCCTGTGAATAAGGGCCTAATGCTTCCGGGGCATGAGTTGTTTCTATTTTTGTTTTCATAATGGATTAGTATAGCAGGTTTTCTGTGTTCTGACTATAGCCGCAAAGGTTACAACGCAACTTCACTAAAGGGAGGAGACCTGTTCAATACATCGGCAATACAACGGTGTTCATCCTGCAGCAGGCCGGGATCTGTTTCCAGTATGGAGAATGCGCCGGCCCGTGCACGAACCAGTGCATCTGCATCCCTGACCGGGTCGGCAATGCCAAGTTTCAGATACCCTGACTGTTCAATTCCTGCAATTTGACCCGGACCGCGGAAGATAAGATCTTTTTCGGCAATAACAAAACCATCGGAGTTTTCCAGCATTACCATAAGACGCTTACCTTCACGGCTTCTCTCTTCTTCGCTTAATTCCTCAGGGTTAATTCCCGGCTGGTCTTCCTGATCAGAATAGATAAGAAAACAGTAGCTTTGATCGCTCCCCCTGCCTACGCGTCCGCGGAGCTGGTGCAGTGCGGAAAGACCGAAACGTTCGGCATGATGGATCACCATACATGAAGCATTCGGGACATCCACGCCGACTTCTACGACACTTGTAGCGGCAAGGATACGGATTTCTCCTTTCCGGAAAGCTTCCATGGTTTTTCGTTTTTCTTCGTCATCAATTTTTGAATGAATTAAAGCTGTTGAATACTGAGGGTATATTTTTTTGGCAAGTTTTTCCGACATGGAAACGGCGTCTTTTAAACCGTCATTATCAGCCGCCGGTTCATTGGTGCTTTCTTCGCTGCCGTTCCCGATAAGGGGATATACAAAATAAGCCTGACGCCCCGATTCCAGTTCTTTTCGTACAAAGTCATATACTTTTTGTGCATTGGATTCTTTGGATAAGTGAGTCTTTACCGGTTTTCGTCCCGGCGGCATATCGGAAATAACGGTAATGTCCAGGTCGCCGAAAACCGTCAAGGCCAAAGTGCGGGGTATGGGTGTAGCGCTCATCATAATCAGATCCGGCGTAGTTTTTCTTTGCTGGGAATTCTGACCCTTGGCAATAATAGCCTGGCGCTGGGTTACGCCAAAACGGTGCTGTTCGTCTATTACCACGAGTCTTAAGTTCCGGTATACGACATCTTTGGAAAAAAGGGCATGGGTTCCCAATACTATATCAACTTCTCCGGCGGCAAGGTTTTTAAGAAGCTGTGTTCTTCCGGAATATTTCAGGTTTCCTGTAAGGTAGGCGGGTCTGACACCCAAAGGCTCCAGCAATCGTGCGGCATTATCCGCATGCTGGCGTGCAAGGAGTTCTGTCGGAGCCATGATTGCCGCCTGTCCTCCTTCATCTACAGCCCTCAGTGCGGCAAGGAAAGCAACCAGAGTTTTACCTGAACCAACATCGCCCTGAAGAAGGCGGGCCAGCGGACGGGATCCCGACATTTCATCGTTGATCTCCTTGATGGCTTTTTCCTGTCCCGGGGTAAGCGTAAAGGGAAGCCGTTCGATAAGATGCTGCTGCAAAGGAGATACAGGAACAGGACTTGGCGAGATGATATTTGGGGTAACCCCTTTCCGTCTTTCCAAACTACGCCGTCCAACCATTATTTCCAGGTAAAAAAGTTCTTCGTAGATCAAAGTGCTTTTTGCTTTTTCAAGGATTTCCATTGAAGGAGGAAAATGAATGGCTTTTACCGCATCTGCTTTTTTAAGGAGTTGTTCTTTATTAATTATTTTTTGAGGAAGTTCGTTTTCCAGATTTGTACCGTAAAGATCCAGAGCTTGCTGTACCAGACGGCGTAACAGGTTTTGGTTTAAATCTTTTGTAAGAGGGTAGACAGGCATAATGGCGCTTTTGCTGCCGGGGTTTTCAATTTCAAATGACGTTGACATAATCTCGCCGAATTTGTAATAGAAGCGGCCCCATATTCTGACTTCTTTTCCTATGGGCAGCCGGCTTTGCAGAAAAGGACGGTTAAAGCAAACCAGCGTGGCCCTGGCACTTTGATCTTCAATGTAAACTTTAAGTGTTTTCTTTCTGCCAAAGCTGAACCATGAATGGGCGGTAACTGAAGCGGTGGTGCATACCTGTCCTTTTGCCCAGTCTTTAATCGGGGCAAAAGCGCTGCGGTCTTCCCAGTCGCGGGGGTAGCGGGTTAAAAGAGAAGCTATAGTGGTAATTCCCGCGTCATTCAATCTGCACTGGACTGAGCTGCCAACACCGCGAAGTTCATTAAGCGGTTGAATAAGTTCCCGGAGAAACATAGTTAAAAAGGCAGCTGCACAAGCAGCTTCGTACCGTAGTTCCTGACAAAATACAACAGCGCTGCTAAAACTGCCAGAACAGCAATGGAAAAGATGATCCTGAAAAGATAGCCGACAATACGGTTTGGGAAAAAAATACGGCTTATGCGGTACATTACCGGCTGCGCAATAAAATCAACAAAACGCCAAAAGGGTGAATAAATATTGCTGTTCCCCAAAAAAGCGATCATTCTAAGGATAAGGATAACGATAAAAAAAACCAATACCCAGGAAGCAACAGACCAAAGGGCATGAAGGAGCATTACCAATATAATTGATATGCTGAACCTTCCCGTCTGTCCCCATGTAATAAAAAGATTGTGGAGAAGAGAAAGAAAAGCCAGTGCAATTATTGGAGAAAAATCTATGGGGCTGTTTTTAAAAAGACGAAAACGGCGGAACCAGGCAAGATAAGGATCGCAGATACTGCATAAAAAAGTATACGGCCTGCCGAAATCGGCTCTGGGAAACCAGGTAAGAAGAATTCGTATAAAAAGAAGGATCATGTAAACGCTTGTGATCCCTGCCAAAACACTCATTAAATAAAACATCAGGCTACCCATACTTCTGAAATAAGAGGATTTTCTTCCAGTTCTGTGATTTGTTCACCGTTTGCCGTAATACGTACTCCGGTACGTATTATTTTTTCTGCTATGCCGCTGTTCCCGCTTTCCGCAGGTACATGAATAAAAACAAGCGCAGAACCCGGATGATCGATCAGGTAATCCCTTAAGGGATAGAGTTTTTTTTCGTTTTTTGCTGCGCTTACGTGCAGCCGGATATGCACTTCTCCGGTGTTCGGCTGTGCTGTAGCCGGTGGTACAGCCGGCGGTGCTGTTGTAACGGTTTTTGTTTTTTCGGCGCTGCGCCGCATTTTTCCCAGGTCCAGGAGGGAACTGACCAAGAAACTGGGTTTACCCCTGGACAAATCAAGTTTTCCCTTAAACGCTATGCAGGTTTTTTCAATCAGCTTGTCCTTGTTTTGCTCCCAGCACTTTTCAAAAAACACCAGGTCTATCCGGCCCTGGTAGTCTTCCAGGGTTCCAAAGGCCATTTCCTTATTGGGACTGTGTACATGGGTTCTGAGACTCGACAGGATTCCTACCAGAACATGATTTTCTCCGGATATTTCTTTTGGAATTCTGCGGAGAGGTGCTGCAGGGCCTCCCTCCGGATCTTTCTGTTGAGAAGAAAGATCCAGTGTCATGTTTTGTTCCCAGACTTCCCGGTATTTGTCCAGAATTTCCCGGTTTTTCAGCGGATGCTGATCATTGCCTGAAGTGCTGAATTCCGCTATTTTTCCTTCCTTTAGTTCCTCTGAAGTCAGGGCAGCAGCAACCTGAAGGCTCGCCCTTCCGCGCCTTTGATCGACCCTGCCCCTGATTGCAACAATATCGTTCTGCCGCAGTTTTTCCCGGCAGGCTTCCCAGGCTTCGCCGAAAAACGCCAGATCCAGTTCGCCGGAATAATCTTCCAGGGTTCCGAAGGCCATAGGTTTTCCGGTTTTGTCGGTTATGGTTTTAATGGTTTTAAGAATCCCGATAATGGTATAGTTTCCCGGCGGCGCATTGTTCAGGTCCGAGATATCAAATTTTACATGCTCTTTCCTTGTTTCTTTAAAAGCATCCAGGGGATGGCCGGAAAAATAAAAACCAATCAATTCCTTTTCAATATTGAGTTGTTCTGTTCTGTCCATCTCTGGCATTTGTGTAAACGTAAAATCGGGAAATGTTTCTTCGCCGGTATCTTCAAAAAGACCAACCTGACCGAATTTGCCTTCGTCCTTTTTATTTTGGGCATAATCTATGGCTGCTTCCATGTTGGTCTTCAGGGTAGGCCGGTTTATGCCAAAACTGTCGAATGCTCCGGTTTGGATAAGGATTTCAATTACTTTGCGGCTTACAGGATGCTGGTTTTGCTGATTGGTTTGCAGGGTTACGCGATCCAGAAAATCCATAAAACTTTTGTAAGGGCCGTCGTTTCTTTTTTCGATAATCTCGTCCGCCGGCCCTGAGCCGATTCCTTTAATTCCCAGGAAACCAAATACAATCTTTCCGTCTACTACATTAAAGTATTTTTCTGATCTATTGATGTCCGGCGGATCAATGGTAATCCCCATTTTTCTGCCTTCGCTGATACACTCGGAAAGTTTGTCTTTGTCGGCGCTGTGGATTTCGTTGGAAAGATTTGCGGCCATAAATTCTGCGGGAAAATGCACCTTTAGGTATGCGGTCCGGTAGGCAAGGATTGCATAACCTGCGGCATGGCTTTTGTTAAAACCATATCCGGCGAAAGGAACCAGCATATCGTAGAACCGCCCTGCTTCGGCTTCGGTAAAACCCTGTTTTACTGCACCGGCGATAAAAGGGATTTTTTCTTTTTCGATTATTTCTCTCTTTTTCTTTCCCATAGCTTTACGAAGTATATCCGCCTGACCCATGGAATAACCGGCGATGATCCGGGCAACCTGCATTACCTGTTCCTGATAGACAATAACGCCGTAGGTTTCTTTTAATACTTCTTCAAGGCTGGGGTGGGGGAAACTGATTTTCCGCTTGCCGTTTTTTGATTCAACAAACTGTGGAATATTCTGCATGGGACCTGGACGGTACAGTGCATTAAGGGCAATAAGATCTTCGACTCTTCCCGGTTTTGCCTGTTTTAAAGTATTCTGCATGCCATCGGATTCAAACTGGAATATACCGAAGCTTCTTCCTTCGCTCAGCATGGCAAAGGTTTCTTTATTATCTTCAGGAACATCTTTTACATTAAAGTCTGCATACGACGGATCTTTGCGGCGGATCAGTTCTTCGGTATTGTGGATTAGGTCAAGAGTTTTAAGCCCAAGAATATCCATTTTTATCAGTCCGCAGCCTTCCAGGTAATTCATGGAATACTGGGTAGCGATTATTCCTGTTTTTGAGTCTCTGTAAAGCGGTACATAGGAAGTTAATGTTTCCTTGCCGATTACTATGCCCGCAGCATGAATACTGCAATGACGTTTAAGTCCTTCGAGTTTCCGGGCCAGCTGGAAAAGCTCTGCATAACGGGGATCTTCCTCCATTTTCCGGAGTTTTGGTTCATCTATAAAAGCCCTTGCCAGTGTTACCTTTTGGCCGAAAGGAACAAGCGCGGAAATAGCTTCCGATTCGGCAATACTGATTGAAAGCGCCCGCGCTACATCTTTTATTACCGCTTTTGCGCCCAGTGTTCCAAAAGTAATAATCTGGGCAACTCGTTCTTTGCCGTATTTTTCTGTTATGTAGGAAATCACTTCATCCCGTCTTTCGTTGCAGAAATCCACATCAAAATCGGGCATGGAAATACGTTCGGGGTTAAGGAATCGTTCAAAGAGGAGGCCGTATTTAAGAGGTTCAATATCCGTTATCTGGAGTGCATAAGCGACAATGGAACCTGCGCCTGAACCTCTGCCGGGTCCCACATCTATGCCCTGATTTTTTGCCCAATTGATAATACCGGCTACAATAAGAAAATAACCGGTAAAACCCATTCTGATAATAACATCCAGTTCATAGTTGGTACGCTTTAGAATTTCTTCCCATTTGCCGTTTTCTCCGGTTTCCTGGGCTTCTGTCATTTCTTTGCTGTAACGTTTGCGCAGTCCTTCTCCGGTCAGAACACGCAGGTATGCATGGGCATCCTTTAGATCTTTGGGGATGTCAAAGTCCGGAAGGTACTTGGGCAAATCCCTGACATCCACTTTGGGAAACTGGTACTCAAGCCGGCCGGATTTTTTGTTGTGCTGCATAAAACCGGCAGTACAGCGCCGGGCAATTTCTACGGTGTTTTCCAGAGCTTCCGGATATTCGGGAAACAGGGCGGCCATTTCTTCGGCGGTTTTAAAGTAATACTGATCACCGGCATATTTTTTCCGCTTTTCTTCAGTCCTGGGTTTTCCCTGGCCTATGCAGAGCAGTATATCATGGGCAACAGCGTCTTCCTGTTTTAAATAATGAATATCGTTGGTCGCTACCAGGGGAATTCCGGTACGCTTGTGAATTTCTATTACGGCATCAAAAATTTCTTTTTGGGAGAGGTTTGTTCCCCGAAGGGATCCTGCCGGAATTCCGTGACTTTGGATTTCCAGAAAAAAATTCGGATTTCCTTCTGAATCGTTTCCAAAGAGTTCCCGGTAATAGACGGCTTTTTTTTCCGCAGCATCTGTGTTTCCCGCCTGTATAAGTTTTGGAATTTCTCCGGACACGCAGGCCGAAAGGGCAATGAGCCCTCTGCGGTATTGTTTTAAAAGTTCATCATCTATTCTTGGCCTGTAATAAAACCCTTCGGTATATGCAAAAGAACAGAGTTTTACAAGGTTACAATAACCTTCCCAATCGGCCGCCAGCAGTACCATGTGGTAATACTTGTTTTCTCCTTCGGCTCCGGTTTTTTCATGCCGCGATCGCGGGGCAATATAGACTTCGCAGCCTAAAACCGGTTTAATCGGGTTTTCTCTGTCTTCATGCTTTTCTTCTTCAAGCGTTCTTTCTTTGCAAGCAGCAATGAATTCCATAGCTCCGAACATATTACCGTGGTCGGTAAGAGCTAAATATTCCATCCCCAGTTCTTCGGCCCTGTCTGCCAATGCTGCAACAGAAACGGCAGCATCCTGGATAGAGTTATCCGAATGGACATGGAGATGAGCGAAATTCATCATAGATTCCTTTGTTCCGGAAACCGGGGGTTCATGGATCTATATTAATCCTAAAATGCGGTAAAATTCAACGTGTACTATTCCCTTTTACATAATGGTAATGTATACTTGTATTATAGAAATATAAATATACATTGCGGAGATAATCGTGGAAGACGGACGAAAATATAAATTTGATTGGGACACGGCAATTGGCGGTGATATGCAATTGGCCCGGCCCAGTCTTGGTCCCAATACCAGGGTGGAAGTATACCGGCTTTTTCAGTTTACTCTTCGCGATATTTTGGAACAGCGTTACGGCACCGATAAGGTTGATGAACTTTTCCGTGAAGCGGGAATAATGGCGGGCAGGGCTTTTTTTAGCAAATTTTTATGTGATGCCGCGGACACTTCTGAATTAGCCGCAAAAATACAGACATTCTTTCAAACGCTTGGGATTGGAATTTTTTTGGTGGAAGACGCTTCAGAGGACAATTCACATTTTATTTTTACCGTGGAAGAAGATCTGGATTGTTCCGGCCTTCCGGACACTTCGGATGTTATTTGCGTATATGATGAAGGTTTTATTCAGGGTGTACTTGAATCATTCAGCGGAAAGGGTTTTACTGTCCGTGAAATTGACTGTTGGTGTACGGGCGCCCGTACTTGCCGCTTTGAAGCAAAAATAGCTTCTTAAATTATATGGATAAAATCCAAGAATATCTGGAGCATATTCATAAGCTGCTTCACGATAACAGAATTCCCGAACTCAGAGGGGAATTGGCAGAAGATTCCCTGCTTTTACAGATCCATGATGAGTTAAAAATAATACGTGAAGTGTTGTTTGCTTTTTCCTCCGGAGATTTTTCTTCTGCCATATCCATTCGCGGCATCATTCCCGGCTGCCTGAAATCCCTGCAGGCTCATCTGCGTCATTTGATCTGGCAGGTTCAAATGGTAGAGAAAGGCGATTTTTCTCAGGAAGTCCGCTTTATGGGAGAATTCTCCACTGCATTCAACAGTATGGTTCAAAGATTAAATCTTAGCCTTTCAAAGTTACAGGAAAAAGAAGAAACTCTGTTGGATATAAACAATAAACTTCGCAAAGAAGTAAAACGTATGGAGATCCTCAGAGAAAGCGAAGCCCGTTTTAAATTCCTGGCGAGCCACGATCCTTTAACCGGTATTCTTAATCGCAGATCCTTTATTGAAATGGCCGGGGTAGAACTTGCAAACGCAATTGATCTTTGCGTGCCTTGCTGCTTTGCTATGATGGATGTCGATCATTTTAAGGATTTTAACGATGCCTACGGACACCTGGCCGGCGATGAAGCTTTGCGTCATGTAGTCAGGATTGTGGAGGAGGGCCTGCGTAAAAATGACTTTATGGGCAGGTATGGCGGAGAAGAATTTATACTGTTTTTTTACGGCGCCGATGAAAAGACCGGGATGAAGGTACTGGAACGGCTCCGTACCAGGCTTTCCGGGAAATCAATAACCGTGGGAACCGGTTCAGTAACAATACACGCCAGTTTTGGCCTGGCAGGAAGCAACAGGGAAAAACCGGAAGAAAAAGGATACATACAAAGACTGATCGATGATGCGGATACGGCTCTTTATGCCGCCAAAATGGCCGGCCGAAACAGGGTTATGCTGTACAACCCTGAACAGGAAACAAGAAGGCACTCCGTAATATCAAATGCATATCAAGATTCCGGGTTAACCGAAGAAGACGAAACATTGTGAAAACGGAACTTTTTACCTTCTGCGATTTTGCCCAGGAGAGCGGAGGCAAACTTACTATCGTGGGTACATTTGATACTATTATTTCCCGCAATTTTCCGTGCATTCATCCTCAGCTATCCGTTGTGATCCGCATTCGTTTTGATCTTTGGGAATTTACCAGCCACAATTTTCGCATAGAAGCCCGTGACCTTGACGGCGAAATTAATATTGAACCGGTAACCGGTACAGTTGATGTAAAGGGAGCGGGAAACGCAACGGCAGTTTCCCATTTGGTGTTTAACATTTCAAATCTGCACTTTTCCTCGGAAGGAGTAGTAAACTTTGTTCTTTATATCAACGATAAGGAAATTTCTTCCCTGCCCCTGTATATCAGAAAAGGCTGATTTGCCGCTGCTCCGTCAAAATTGCCCGGGTTTGGTTTTCCTTAACCAATGCGCTTATGCTTGTAATATGTACCTATTAGATGCAGGTATTGCGAAAATCACATCTAATAGGTAAAAAATGAAAAAAAAATAACCTTTCGTTTGGTGGATATACCGGAAAATTGTTTAGAATTAATAAAAAATGGGGATAAAGTCTGTTCTTGGCGCTAATCTTAAGTATTATCGAAAAAAACGGGGATTTTCCCAGGAGATATTGTCGGAAAAAGCGGGAATTTCGGCACGGCACCTGAGTTTTATTGAAAATGGGTCTGCTTTTGTTTCTGCGGAATTATTGGAAAAATTAATTGAAATACTCAGGGTTTCCGCATCGGCTTTATTTTACGATCTGAAAGATGTTTCCTGGGACGATACCCTGATGACTTCCATTGACCGCCTTGTCGAGAAAGAAATGGTTAATGCTGTTGAGTCAATTAAACTTCAGCTGCGTTACCTTTCGGGGCTTTAATACGGCCTTTCACCTGAATACCATTTAATGGTATATTGTACGCATGCCCTTTTCAGGGAACAGAACTGAACTGGTTCAGAAGAAAAAAAAGAAACTCAAGGAACCTGAAGAATACCGGGTAATTCTGCTTAATGACAACTATACTACCATGGATTTTGTGGTAGAAGTATTAATGGAGATTTTTCACAAGGAACAGGAAGATGCTGCCCGGATTATGCTGGATGTTCATTACAGGGGCAAGGGTATTGTGGGTGTATATCCCTGGGATATTGCCCAAACCAAGGCAAATCAGGTTCATTGCCTTGCCCGCAAGAATGAGTTTCCATTAAAATGTATTGTGGAAAAAGCGTAGAATCTCTTTTAAGAGAGATCAGGGCAGGGAGGGTTTATGAAAATCAGCCGCCATGTGCAGGCCATAATCAATGCCGCTTATAATGAAGCAAAGGTCAGAAACCACGAATATCTGACACCGGAGCATATTCTCTATGCAGCTCTGTCCTTTGACGAGGTTCAGGGGGTGCTTTCCGCCTGCGGGGCCAATTTAGATCAGCTTAGAAACGGTATGGAAAGCTACTTTGAACAAAAAGTCCCCCAGAAAACCAATTCAGAACCGACGCAAACGGTGGGTTTTAATAATGTACTGGAACGGGCTGTGATCCAAAGCCAGTCTTCCCGGAAAGATACCCTGGAAGTGGCCGATATCCTTGTTTCTTTGTTTGACGAAGACCGGAACTACTGCGGCTATTATCTGCGCAAGGCCGGAGTCAGACGTTTTGATCTGATAAGCGTATTATCTCACGGCATTGATTCCGAAATCTCTGATACAATCAGCGCCGGAGGAGGAGAAACCCGGCGGGACGAAAGGGCTAAACCGGAAGATGAAACCGATGCCGACCCGCGTAAAACGCCGCTTAAAAAAACAGCACTGGAAAAATATGCCACAGAGCTTACCGCTATGGCGCGGGAAGGAAAGCTGGAGCCGGTTATAGGCCGGGGAAACGAACTGGACAGAACTGTACAGGTTCTTTGCCGGCGGTTTAAAAACAACCCTGTTCATGTAGGGGATTCGGGAGTAGGCAAGACAGCCATCACAGAAGGTCTGGCCCAGCGTATTATAGCGGGTAAGGTACCGCCTACCCTGAAAGATTTTTCCATTTTTTCACTGGATATGGGAGCATTGATAGCGGGTACCAAGTACAGAGGAGATTTTGAAGACCGGGTAAAAAGAGTTGTCGAAGAAATGCTCAGGAAAGACAGGGCAATTCTCTTTATCGACGAAATTCATACTCTGGTAGGAGCGGGCGCAGTATCGGGAAATGCTCTGGATGCGGCGAATATCCTGAAACCTGCGCTGAGTATGGGAAAGCTCCGCTGTATCGGAAGTACCACACACGAAGAATACGGCAAGTTCTTTGCAAAAGACCGTGCGCTTTCGCGGCGGTTTCAGAAAATCGACATAAATGAACCGAGCGAAGAAGATGCGGTTGCAATACTGCGGGGACTTAAGAACAAGTACGAGGATTATCACAAGGTTCATTACAGCGAAGAAGCCCTGGAATCTGCCGTTAAGCTTTCTGCACAGTACATAACCGAAAGGCGGCTTCCGGACAAGGCCATTGACGTGATCGACGAAGCCGGAGCTTTTGTCCGCATTGAAGCCTACAAAAAACAAAGTACGGAAACTATTAATGCAGAACTTAATACTGAAACCGCAGGTGAAGTTCGTGTCGAAGTGCAGAGTACATCCCAAAGTGAAGCCCAGGCTGGAAGTACAATTCCGGTTCAAAGCGATATACAAAGTGAAACAGTTCAGGAAGGAACAGTAGATTTTATCGGTATTGGTACTGTAGAAATCGAAACGGTGGTTTCTAAAATTGCCCGAATTCCGGAAAAATCCGTTGGAATGAGTGAAAAGGACAGGCTGAAGAGCCTTGAAGATAATCTGCGGCTGCGTGTTTATGGCCAGGATGAAGCGGTAACATCAGTGGTTAAAGCGGTCAAACGTTCAAGGGCAGGTTTCCGCGCCCCTGACAAACCGGTGGCTAACTTCCTCTTTGTGGGACCAACCGGCGTTGGAAAAACGGAACTTGCCCGCAGCCTTGCCGGAATTCTTGATATTCCCATGCATCGTTTTGACATGAGCGAATATCAGGAAAAACATACCGTATCACGGCTTATCGGTTCTCCGCCGGGTTATGTCGGCTACGAAGAAGGAGGCCTGCTCACCGATGCAGTACGTAAACAGCCTCACGGGGTTGTACTGCTGGACGAAATTGAAAAGGCACATGAAGACATTTACAACATACTTCTTCAGATTATGGATTATGCAACGTTAACGGACAATAACGGACGCAAGGCGGATTTCCGGAATATTGTTTTAATTATGACCAGCAATGCCGGCGCAAGGGATATAGGAAAAAGTCTGATCGGTTTTGGCGAAAGAATAAACGACGAAAGCGCTGTGGACGGAGCAGTTGAAAAAATCTTTACCCCCGAATTCCGTAACCGTCTGGATGCGGTGGTTCGTTTCGGCCACCTTTCCCGTGAAATCATGATCTCGATCATCAATAAAGAACTGGATCTGTTTAAATCCCAGCTTGCGGAAAAAAATGTTACCCTTGAAATAACCGATACCTGTATTAACCGCCTGGCAGAAGAAGGTTATTCCCGGGAATTCGGCGCACGGAATGCCGGACGGCTTGTGGAAGAAAAGATCAAGACCTTCTTTGTGGACGAAGTTCTCTTTGGTGCGTTAAGCGAAGGGGGCAGGGCTATGGCCGATTATGCCGATGGTGAATACCGGATTACCGTGCTGGAAACAGCAGAAATACATTAATTTACACGAAATTGCACCGCAGCGGTCCCGATCCTGAATTCCCCTATCTGGACGAAACTATTCGTTATCACTTCCCCGATCCTCTTGAGGCCGAAGGTAACATTGTTGCTGTAGGGGGGAACCTTTCGCCGGGCATGCTCCTCTCTGCCTATGAACAGGGAATATTTCCCTGGTACAACGAGGACGATCCCGTACTGTGGCAGTCTCCTGACCCGCGTCTGGTAATTTTTCCGAATACGCTTCATATTTCCCGGACTATGCGGAAGATCCTTAATCGGGGAGATTTTGAAATTAGTTTTAACGGTGATTTTGCCGGAGTAATCCGGGGCTGCAGTAACATTGAACGGCGGGGACAGGACGGCACATGGATTACAGACGATATTATTGCCGCTTATGCGGAATTACACCGCCTGGGTTATGCTGTTTCCGCCGAAAGCCGCCTGAACGGAAATCTGGTTGGCGGATGTTACGGCCTGCTTCTCGGAAAAGTTTTTTGCGGTGAATCTATGTTTTCCAAAATACCCAACGCTTCCAAAGCTGCCTTTCTTAGTCTGGCGCAATATCTTTTTTCGGAACTGGAAGTACAGTTTATAGATTGCCAGGTTCCTACGGATCATTTACGCAGCTTTGGCGGCGAAGAATTAAGCCGCGAAAAGTTTCTGTGTTTATTAAAAAAAACCTATAGAATGAGGAGGATGCCGTGAAAACATGGTGGAAAGAAGGAATTGTTTATCAGATTTATCCCAGAAGTTTTCAGGATTCCAACGGAGACGGCATAGGAGATATCCCCGGTATCATAAGCCGGCTTGATGAAATTGCAGAGTTGGGGACAAGGGCGATTTGGCTTTCTCCGGTTTATAAATCACCTCAAATAGACAACGGCTACGACATCAGCGATTATTACAGTATTGATCCTGTTTTTGGAACTATGGCGGATATGGAACGCCTTATTAAAGAAGCAAAAAACCGGAATATAGGTATTGTGATGGATCTTGTGGTGAATCACACATCCGATGAACACGAGTGGTTTCAGAAAAGCCGCCGCCGTGAAGCGCCTTATGAAGATTACTATATCTGGAAGAAATCTCCCAATAACTGGACAAGTTTTTTTATGGAAGATGCCTGGGAATATGATGAAGTTCGCGGAGAATATTACCTCCACCTCTTTCATAAAAAACAACCGGATCTGAACTATCACAACCCGCAGGTTATCGAGGAAGTTAAAAAAATCCTGCAGTTCTGGCTGGACAAGGGAGTTGCCGGTTTCCGCTGTGATGTTATTAATGTGCTGTGGAAAACAAGCCTTGAAGACGGAAAAAAAAGTATTATGCTTACCGGACTTGAACATTACAAGTGCCAGGAAGGAAATCATGAAATCCTCCGCCAACTCAGGCAGGACGTACTGGATAAATACGATTGTTTTACCGTTGGTGAAACCGCAATGGTAAACCTGGAAGAAGCAAAACTTCTTTCGGATGAAGCGCGGCGGGAACTTAATATGGTGTTTTATTTTGATCATCTGGAGGCAGACCGTGTTTTTGCCCGCTTTGTACCGAAGAAATTCCGCGCCAAAGAATTGCTAAAACGCCTTGCCAAATGGCAGCAGGGCCTGGAGTGGAATGCGCTGTATCTGGAAAATCATGATCAAACCAGGATAGTTTCTCACTACGGCGACGACCGGGGGGCAGGGGAACATGACACTCCGTGGGAAAGAAGCGCCAAACTTATGGCTGCGCTTTTGCTTACGCTCCGGGGTACGCCTTTTATTTACCAGGGCCAGGAAATCGGCATGACGAACTTTGACTTTCACAGTCTGGATCAGGTAAAAGACATTGAATCACATAACCTTAACAGGCTGATGAAAAAATTACACGTGCCTAAAAGTTTACGCTGGAAATGGCTCCGTCTTTCGTCCAGGGACAATTCCCGTACTCCTTACCAATGGGATAATGTGCCTGGAGCCGGTTTTAGTTCAGCGGCGCCCTGGCTGGGAATTAATGCCAATTACCAAACACTTAACCATAAAGCCCAGAAAGATGATCCTGATTCGGTTCTTTCATTTTATCAAAGAATGATTAATCTTCGTGCTTCCGGTGAAACACTCAGATACGGCGAGTTCAAGCCTCTTTTGGCAACAAATTCACTGCTTATGTATAGCCGAGAGATGGCGCCGGTTTTGCAAACGGCGCAGACCGGTATGGAAAAAGCACAGGTGTTTATAGCGGCATTTAATTTTTCTTCCAGGCGGATAAAACTAAGCGGTGAAGCGCGTATGCTGCTGCAAGGGAAGGTCGCTGTAAGCAATATAGGGCGAACGCATTGGGATAACTCTGAAACGGCACTTGAAGCCTGGGAAGCGTTGCTGTTGCAGGTAAATTGAGTATAATTCATTGTATGAAAGCAAAGATATTTCTAGCCGTTTTAATAGTTCTTTTGGCCGGCTGCGGGCAGAATAAAAGTTCTGTTTCCGGAGAATTGAATGAAAACGGGAATGCTGATATTTCTGACTTTTCAGATGAAATGGTCTGGGAACAGGATGGCGCGGGAGTGGTAGTTAATAAAGACGACTCTACGTGGTATGTGGTTTCGGCTGAAGGTGTTAATCTCAGATTCCAGCCCACTACCCAATCAAAAATTATTATTGCCGTACCTGACAATTACCCGATAAAAATACTGGGCCGCACCGATGCGCAGGAAAAAATAGGCGAAACAAGCAATTTTTGGTATCAGGCAAGCGTGGACGGAAAAATAGGATGGGTCTTTGGCGAATACATCAATTCACAGCCAAAAGAATTTGCCTTTGTAACGGAAATGAAGGAAATATCATTATTCACCGTCAAAGAGTTAATTAAAAAACGTTCTTATGAAGGATCATACAGGGTTTTTTCGGTTCTTAACGGGAATTTTGATATAGGCAGACGTAATTTATCCGATATCACTCTTCGGATAAGCTATACCGCAAATAAGGAAGATATGGTTGTTCGTTGTAATTTTCCCCGTGAAATAAACAAGAATTTTACCGGAGGGGATCAATTTGTTGATGATTACGGCGTGCTATTAACGGCAGCTGACGGGCTTATTTTTACTATGTATTTTACAAGCAGGGGTATTGTTCTTTATTATTCGCATGGCAGCGGGGAATATCAATGTAATATTTTAATGACAGAAAACAAGAACGAAACCACCTATGTATTAATGCAATAGAGGAGCTTTCTGTACTATCAAGAGCCGAAGTCTCTTATGCGAGAATATTTACCCTGTTTCCCATTGCCGGATCGGTAATAATCTGGGCAGTATTAAGGAGCTTCAGGACAGCTTCGCCCTGCAGTTTTTGATTGGACATGGCCATACCTGCCACTCTGGTTGTAGCCTCAAACGGGACATTCCGCAGGGGATTCATTCCCTGGACTTTTTGTATACTCATGTATATGCCGCCTTATGTCTATAATATAATGCTTTTTTTGCAAAAAGCAAGCTTTTTTTTTGTAAAATACGGTATACTTGCTTTTGTGATAATAAACACATTTCAAAAAGAAAAGGGGCAATGAAAATGAAACTTAAGTTCAAATTAAGCTTTTTAGTGATTGGCATTATGATAATTGTTGTTGCAGGCATTGCCATGCTGCTCCTGCGCCGGGCTTCCGGAATAACCCGTGAGTTGAGCGTCAGGAGTGTCGAATATCTGGCCAATGAACAAGCTCAATTCTGGGCGGGGCGTGAAGAAGGCTACATGAGGGTTTTGCGAACCATCGCGAATGTAATGGCGGATTTTGAAAGTATGCCGCCCGAAGAAAGGCGGGACAGCTTCGACACCATGCTGGAAGGCACACTGATCGCAGAACCCAACCTGGTTGTCTTGTATACGATTTGGAAACCCAATGCTGTTGACGGCATGGACAGCCGGTACATTGGACGTACCGGTTCCACCTCAACCGGACAATATGCCATGACCTATACCAAGGAAAGCGGGGAACTGTTCGCCAGGGCCAGCACAGATGTAGAGAATACCATGAACCGCCTGGACGGACCTCTTGCACGATTTGACCGTGTTGACCACCCGGTTCCGAGGACTATACAAGGAAAAGATTCACTTGCGATCATCATGCAGGTTCCGGTTATCAACCGCCTTAACGACGAAGTGGTGGGGGCTGTTGGCCTGCTTTTGAATATAGCCGCGGTTCAAACAATGGTGGCCGAGGTTATAAAGGAACACGATGAATTGGCTGCGGTGACGATATATTCAGGTAACGGGATGATTATGGGCCATGTTGTTCCGGAACGGGTAGGAAAGATGCTGGTCGATGTGGACACTGTGTTTGGAGAATATATTCAGGATGCTAACAATGCCGTACTTGGCGGCGTGCCTTTTGTATGCAGATCATTTTCTCCTGTTTTTAATTCAAACGTGGAAATTGTCATGCGTCCCATTTCAATAGGCAATTCGGATAACAAATGGTCTGTTATGGTAGTGCTGACAGAAGAACATATGATGAAAGAGATAAATGCGCTGACCAGAATTACCTTTATGATTGCGGCAATAGCGATTCTGATTACGGCGGTAATATTGTTCTTTGTCCTTAGCTCGGTTACCAAACCTGTCGCCAAGGTTGCGGATACCCTTAGGGATATTTCCGAAGGCGAGGGGGACTTAACCAGGCAAATAATCGCCACCTCAAAAGACGAGATAGGCGACCTCTCCCGGTACTTTAACCTTACGCTGGAAAAAATAAAAAACCTTGTCTTTGCCATAAAGAAAGAAGCTGGTATGTTATCCGATATCGGCCATGACCTTGCCAGCAATATGAACGAGACTGCCGCAGCGGTGAACGAGATTACCGCCAATATCCAAAGTATCAAAGGCCGCGTATTGAACCAGAGCGCCAGCGTAACCGAGACCAATGCCACTATGGAACAGGTTGTGGTCAACATCAATAAACTTGACAAACTTGTTGAATCTCAGACTACCAATATAGCCCAGGCATCGTCT
>Ga0082212_10004378_pt1 | contig 19580 bp, 21 predicted proteins | sample TergutNt197P3_FD_71548 | JGI IMG/M metagenome (GOLD analysis project Ga0082212, IMG submission 71548) | Neocapritermes taracua P3 segment gut microbial communities from Petit-Saut dam, French Guiana - Nt197 P3 | ecosystem: Host-associated > Arthropoda: Insects > Digestive system > Gut ... | reverse complement strand
TAAATTCTCGTATTGCTTGCGGATACTGTCAAGGAGTGCCTTGCTGTCTTCAAGCTCCCGCTGGCATCGATTTACAGTTTGCTGCTTCAGCGCGACTTTATCCTGAGCCTCAACGTATTTGCTGTTCAGCATCTCACGGCTGAGAACACTTGTCCCTTGGATAACCTTGATAAGCTCCCCCTCCAACGCTTCCCGGACTTCAATCTCGGCTTTGAGTTCCGCCCTCGCCCGGACAAGCTGTACATTCAGATCGGCCAACCGTGAATCAAATTGCCCTTCGATCAACTCTTCTCTCGGAAGGTTCAGCACCTTCTGAAATAGCTTGAGGATCACAGTCTCGATCACAGAATCCAATTTTTTCGCTGTATAGCCCGTTTGCCCGTCGCACAGTTCCGGGTGGCGGGTTTTGTTGTAGCAGACGTAACGGGTCTTAGGCGTGACGGTGACGCCACCATCCTTGCGCTGATATTTTTTGCCGTTGGTCGTCAGGGTCAATCTCGCACCGCAATGCCCGCAGAAAATATTCCCAGAAAGTAAGGCGTTGCCCTTTGTGTTCATGGGTATACGCCGGTCGGCATAGTCTGTTGACCTCTGCGCAAAAATCTCCTGTGCCCGGTCAAATAAATCTTGCGGAATAATTTGAATATTTGGAATCACATCGGAACGGGACTCGCCGCATTTTAGGATGCCGACATAGGTTTCCCGGCGCAAAATATTTTGGATGGTGGTATTCGTAAACCTCGTGTTGTCACGATTGTTCATTCCACTCAATTTCCCTGCGCGGCGATACCACTTTGACATCGGAAAAATCCCCGGTTTCGGAAGATGGAGACTTGCCACAATGCAAATTTTCCAATTCGGTGTTATTCCTGACGCCCATCACGGCAAGCAGCTTTGCCAGACCCTGCAATTCTTGCAGTTTTTCTTTTGGTATGTGTTTCATTTGGCTGTCTCCTTCCAAAATTAAGCATGAAGAAGCGGCGGCCAAGTGCTGTTCATGGTAAAGTACATACCGTTGATTCTCCCGGCCAACCTTGAAAACATCACCACCATCATGCTCGATAATATTGACCAAGACAAAATTGAAGCGAAGAAGATTGTAGACGCTTCCCTGCGCCGTTTGGAAGAACAGAAATTGATTACAAAGAACGGCGATCAGTTCAGTTTCTTAACGAACGAGGAACAGGACATCAACCGTGAGATCAGAGACATCCGCATCGACCAATCGGAGATAATCGACAAAGTAGGCAGCGAGATATTTTCTGTCCTGTTTGGACTGGATAAGAAGTACCGCTATAATGAACGCTATAATTATGGCTTTAACACGATCATAGACGACCGCCCGATTGGGGCGCAGCGAGAGGAAATCGGATTGAAGATCATAACCCCTGTCTATGCCCACGGCGGCGCTAACGATATGGAATTGAAAGGGATGGCCTTGCGCGAACGCAATGTAATTGTTGCGCTTCACTCCGATACCGCGTTTTTGGAAGAAATGGAGCAATCCCTACAAATAGATACGTTCCTTCGCCGGAATACCGGCAGGGCGGCGTCAGATGCCATTGAAGTCATTAAAGCCACAAAGAGTACGGAGAGTAAGCAACGCGCTCAGCGTTGCCGGGACTTGATTATAGAGGCCCTAAGAAAAGCCGACTTGTATGTGAACGGCAACCGGCTTGATATTAAAGAAAAAACTCCCGACCAGCGGATCAGCGACGCTTTTAAGGCGTTGATCGAGAGCATTTATACGAAGCAAAACTATATCTCTAAGCCGTATCTTTCGCCGGATGCTCTGCGTGAAATCCTTACCACGAAAGACAGTCAAAGCACGATTGATGGGTTCCAACAAACAGTATCGAATCACCTTGCTCTGACTGAAATGCTGGAGGTTATAGAGCGCAGCAGTTACAAGCCTCTTTCCGTAACCATGCGAAGCATTACGGATCAATTTGGGAAAATTCCGTGTGGGTGGAAGGAATTAGACATCGCCGGGATTGTACTGACCTTATTCAAAAAACAGAAAATACGCTTTGAATTGAACGGTGAGAATATTGCTACGAATGATTTGGGCGTTATTAACTACGTCACGAAACGGGATTATCTTGACCGGCTTGTGATAAAGTGGCGTGATATTATCAACCCGGAATTGAGAAACTCATTGCCGCGATTGAAGAACAGGATGAGTTTGTACTTGATGGCGATGAGTACGCACGTAAAAAAGAGGCTCCTACGCCCAAAACAGCCAATTGGTACAATAAAAAATCCTTTTCACTGATCCATAACCAGCAAAACGGCGAAGAATTGTTCTCTCCGCAATTGGCGGATCGCATTGTGAGCGGCTATCAATTCTTGATGCCGTTCTATGAGTATTTCATCACATTGGACTCTGACCCTGCCCCTAAATGAGCGAGGATGGAGTGTTATTATGCCAAGAGCAACCACTAAAAAAGAATTGATTGCCGCTGCCAATACCCAATGGGACAAACTGTGGAAACTGATTGACTCCATGTCCGACGAGACACGGCTTGCCGCATTCAATTTCGGCGATGATCCAAAGATGAAGGAAGCGCACTGGCGGCGCGATAAAAACCTGCGAGACGTTCTTATCCACCTCTATGAATGGCACCAGCTTCTCCTAAACTGGACAGTGGCGAATATGAAAGGCGATAATATGCCGTTCCTGCCGGAGCCTTACAACTGGAAAACGTATGGCGACATGAATGTGGAGTTTTGGAAGAAACATCAGTCCACATCATCTGATAATGCAAAGGAAATGCTCCGCAAGAGTCACGCAAAAGTAATGACGTTGATTGAAACCTTTACAGACGAAGAACTGTTCGAGAAGAAGCATTTTTCATGGACAGGCACTTCTTCACTGGGCAGCTATTGTGTTTCCGTCACCGCCAGCCATTACGCCTGGGCGATGAAAAAGATAAAGCGACATATCAAGACGTATCAGGCATCCTGACCAGCTACACTTCACCTGTTCTATCCGAAAACCATCTGTAGCCATGTTTTTTTCAGAACATGAACTATAGATGGTTTCCTTTTGTAAAAGCCTGTCGTATAATAGCGTTTATGGTTGGGTTTTTCTTGCCACCAGACGGCGGCTTGTAGCTTGTCCGATTCTTGGATTACTCCCCTCGTTCGGCAGAAAGTAGCCATTTAGTTTGACCGTTGCAACGTCATGCGGATTTTATCAGCGTAATAATGGATGAAATCCGTCGGGGATGGAATCCCTGTACCGGTACTGATTCGGGTGCTATAATGTTCCTGTAAATCATCGATACAGGAGGTGTTCCATGCGTTCTTAATAGCCGTCTCTACCGCGCGAAATACGCTGCTGTAGTTGAGATTGTTGCGCGCCGCGACTTGGACGAGTGCGGATTTAGACGTTGCCTTTCGCTCGGTCAAATGTAGAAATATGGCTTCACGGAGATATGTATGACCTTTATATCGTCTGCGGACTCCGATCAAATCCAGTTCGGTATCGATCATCATTAAGATGCGACTGTCACGCTCTTCAGGGGTTTTTGAGGATTGATTCGCGCGCCGCACAGTGGACATTGACTTCCGCAGAAACAGCATGGTGTTGAGTACCATTTCAGGGCTGTAATCCGATTGTCCCTTGAAATGGATAAAATCAACACCGGCGTTGAGGGCTTGGTCGTATACCAAATTCGGAGGGATGTGTGTCGTCACAACAATAATCGGTCGCGGTTCTAAGTATTCTTCAGCGAGGCCGACCAAGAATTGTAAGCCAGAGCCCTTTCCGTCAAATAAGAGCAAGTCCAAAATGACGCCTTCCGGCTTGTGTTCCTTCACTAGCTGAACACCCTCGTCACTGGAGCCTGTTATCCCGACAAACATGATGTCAGATCTATTGTTGGAATATTCTTCAATTTTGCCGCATTCTGCTACATCATCCTCTATCAGCAGTAGTGTCATCGGTGTGGTTTCTGTCATATTTCTCCAACCCTTTGGTGAATCATTGCTTGTCAGTGCATATTAGTGCATAATATTTTCTTTATTCAGTGCAGTTCTAAGCATTGACGAGTAGGATATAATATTATCAGAGATTTCGACATTGTTCAAGTGGCTTTGACAATTAGAATTCTAACGAGAACACAGGCAAGTCGATTAATATCGACCTCGGAGCAATTTGACATTGAAAACCCTATTATTTCAATATTTCACAATTAGTCGAAAATAACGCTTGTACAAAGTGTTATTAAATAAACAGGAGGTATCATCATGAAAGAAATAGCAATTGTCACAGGTGGAAGTTCAGGGCTCGGATTTTCTATAGCTAAGCGACTTTCTGAGTCAGGAATTGAGACGGCATTAATTGGCAGGTCGTTAAGTAGGTTGCAAGAAAGCCGTCAGAAGCTAAACAACACAAGTATGTTGATTTTTAACGGCAACATCGCAGATGAGGCTTTTGTTAGCGTTGCCTATAAAAGCATTGCAGCTTCAGGCTACACAGTCAAGTATCTTTTCAACTGTGCAGCAACAGGCAAATTTGGCGATGCAGACAAAAACACCAAGGCTGATTTGGATACCGTTCTTGAAGGGAGTCTTATAGGTTTAGTTCTTATGAGTACACTTGGTCTGTCATCGATGAGTGTCGAAGGTGGAACTATTATTAATGTAATGTCTACAGCAGCATTGAAGGGAAATCCCAGTGAAACACTTTACTGTGCTGCTAAATGGGGTGCGCGTGGATATACGGAAGCACTAAAGGCGGCAACCAAAGGAACCAAGGTAAAAGTAGTGGGGGTTTATCCCGGCGGAATGAATACGCCATTTTGGAGTGATAACTGTGGGTTAAAGCCTGATACAAGCAAATTCATGAATCCGCATGAAGTCGCATTGCAAATTGTTAACGCGATTCTCCCCCAAAACACCCTGTACGTCAGCGACATAACTATAGACAGAAAATAGGTGCGTGGGATATTTATTTATGTTGCTAAATACCTAACACAGTAGAGTTATCCTTTAATCTATGGGTGTTTTTATGCTAAACACTAATTTGGAGTGAGGGTTGATACAATGACTTTTGAATACAGCATACTTGCTAACAAACTACGCGAGGGCAATCTTGTGGCTTTCCTTGGTGCTGGAGCATCGAGAACATATATAGATTCGGATACAGGGAAAAAATACGATGGGTTACCTGGGGCTAACGAAATGGTGACCGATATTGCTAGAAAGAAACCTTATATAAATTCTGCAATGACATTTGAACAGGCTTTCTTTATGATAAAAAATAGAGAAGGTCGAGCCGAGTTAGAACGGGTTCTTCAAGGGTATATCGATCTTCCGCACATCTTGCCTCTCCCTTCGCACGATCTATTGGCTAATATGCCATTTTCTGCATTTATGACAACTAATTTTGATCAATTGATGGAGCGGGCATTAGATAAAAATAGAAAGAAGTATTCAACAATAATTTCCAATGAAGATGTTGCTCGTTGGAAAGGAAATCAGATTCCATTAGTTAAACTCCACGGTTGTATTAGCCGTCCTACATCTATTATTGCGGCGGAAGATGAGTGTTTTTCATTGCAACAAAAATATCCGGTAGTTTCCGCTCTTACCGTTACTCTGTTATCAAATAGAGTAATTCTTTTTCTAGGTTATTCTCTCCAAGACCCAGATTTTCATCGTATGTATGAAGAAGTGAAAACAATTCTAGGGAACCATATGCCAACTAGTTATGCTATTGTAAAAGAACCATCCGACTATCAAATTGATTACTGGAAAGCCAATGGCTTGACGCTTATCAATTCCGATCTCACAGCTTTTTTGCGTGAATTGTTACGGACAAGCCTCAGGGCTGGTAAGCCAAGTGTATATCACCCAAACGACGATTGGATTAACAATTCATTTTTCGAGTCTCTTGTAGATATCAGAACCTCGCCGTCAGAAACGCAGGCGATTGATGCTTTTTTAGATCACTTGCTAAGTGAGATTAGGAGCACCTCACTATCTAGCATGGATATTTTGGACAGAGCATCAATAGCCGTTGATACAGTGCTAAAAAGAAAACCGAATTATGAGGCATTTAGGAACTTATGGGGGGATATAAAACCATGCTTCAAACAAAACTCAGATCCCTACCATACAGAACTAGAGTCCTCAATTAATACCTTAATTGAGTCAAGGCGGGGATATGCTCGTAAGCTTAACAGCAAGTGGCAGGACGTTGTGCAAACAGGTCAGAGGATACTATTATATTCACAAAGCATACGGATGATGGAATTTCTAAAGGCGGTGAGTCCACGTCTGCAAAGCACGTGCCTTTTATTCATTGCTGAGTGTAGACCCAAAAGTCCAGACTCATTCCAAGATGCTGCTGCAATCTGTGATTTTCTGAAAGATACTAATTATCGTATAACTCTTATACCGGATGTTTGTGCGGGAAATCTTTTTGCTAGAAATCAAATAGATTCTGTCTTTATGGGTGCCCATTCAATCTATTTCAAAGATGAAAAGCCAATGTCTTTTGTTAATACTTGTGGTACATTAATGATTTCTGTTGCTGCTAATTACTATAATATACCGCTTTATGTAATTGCCGAAAAAGCAAAGCACATTGTACTGGGATCGAATGATGATGAACATATTTCCTACGAAGAAGAAGAAGATATTTTTAACGATGAATTGATAACATCGTTAAGAATTAACCATTCTACTGAAATAACTGGGCAAAATATAGGCTATGATTTATGTCCCGTCTTTGAAAACATACAATTCATCTCAAACGATTCATAGCTATGAGAGGAGGGTTTTTATGCACAATGAACTTGTCAATTTGTTTAAGCGAGATTTGTGGAAAGATCAAAGGCAGTTGTATACAGAGATAATCGATGGTTCTGAGCAACTTATTAAAGAATATGAAAATGCCTTTGAACTCCAAACTGAAAATGCTGTATTGACATACTTGTCAAGCAACGGTTGCAATTCTGTTCCGCCAATTTCTTTGGTTGACGAAACAAAAGCACAAATGCCTTATTATAAAGGCATAAGAATATTTAATCTCCTTGTTGAACTGGACTTTTTGCAAGGTGAGTGCAATGATGAGTCTGCGGAGTATAAGCGCACTATAATAAGAAAATGCGAAGAGCAGCAACAGATAATACAACGCTTATTGTGCAAATGGTCAACGAGTGATGATTTGCGCATAGCATATCCTCACGCAAAAATTAAGACGATAGTTATTATTCTATCAGAATGTCTTGGTATAGTATTTGACGAAAAAAAAGTAGATGATGAAATCCTAAATATTAATGAGTATTGGAACTCTGTCGCCAATACCCCTTTTAGGGATGCAACACCCAAAAATATGTTACTCTTTAATCCAGAATTACATTTAAGTAAATTTGAAAGTGAAGATGATCGACGTAATTTTATAAAGAACTGTATTGCGGATGGATCATTTAAACATATGATAGAACATCCAATTATTGATTTTGACTTTTGTTCATGCATTCATAATACTACCCCTGAGGATGATGTGATAAGCCTAAAGTATCACGAGCGAACATGGTCTGGGATAACACCTTCTCAGAGTGATTTGGTTTGGAACGGATATAAGCCTAATGGTCAAAGAGCAGCTATATCTTTTTTAATAAGATATTTTCGATTTGGCGGTCGCAAGGCCGCATATAGATTGATTTTCCCCTCTGGGCACTGCATTCGCTTTAAACATGACAATGATGTTTTTTACTTTGATAAGCTACCCTCTATAATGCTAAATCTTTGGAGCGATTGCTACCGCATATATCCTAACCTTATGAGCTTTATCGAAACTGCTGCCCAACAACTAAGAATCGCAAGAAGTACAATTGATTTGTTTAGAGCTGCTCGATTAGGTAGCAATGCAAAATGTTATACTGATGTATACCCATATTAAAACTATGATTGATAATATCAAAGTGACTGAAAGTGATTTCCCGTTCAAACTAATTTGTATTGATGTAGATGGCACTTTATTAAACTCTAATCATATTATTTCAGAACGAACTTTGAAATCATTAAAATTCCTGAAAAAGAAATACGGAACAAGTATTGTATTGGCATCGGCACGCATGCCTGATGCTGTTTTTAACATTCGAGACAGGATTAGTAATATTGACCCTATCATATGTTATAATGGTTCTCTTGTTTTGGATTCAGCCAAGAATGAAATATACTCTAAAACGATTAATTATTCTAGCATATATAAACTGACTGAGTTGATAAAAAAATATAATTTAAATATGTGTATTTACACACATAATAAGTGGTATGCGACCAATATAGATAATTTTATAGAGGATGAACAAAAAATAGTTAAAGTAATTCCAACTGTTCTTAATCACGATAGAATACTAACGCATATTTATAACAACGGTTATTTAGCGCATAAAGTGTTGTGCATAAATAATCCATCGAATCTTGCAATCATAGAAAAAGAAATTGATTTAATTGAAAATAGCGAAATTTCATTTAACTATTCAAAGCCAACATATTTGGAGATAATGCCAAGTAATACTAACAAAATTATAGCATTAAAGGGAATTTGCAAACACTTAAAAATCGAATTGAGTGAAGTGTTATCATTTGGTGATGGTGAAAACGATATTTCGTTATTAAAATTCTCGGGTTTTGGTGTAGCAATGGGGAATGCCACAAATGCAGTAAAATCAATTGCAAAAGCAGTAACATTATCAAATGACGATGATGGCATTGCAGCTTATATAGATTCGTTAATATGTCCGAAATAGAAACCACCGAATGGATTAGCAATACGACTACTACTGGATCCCTAACGGGAGTTTACAAACTATCTTTCGTTGCTATGTAAAGTGGTTGTGTCGCAATGGTTACAGCCGAAGAAATGCATTGTTAAATGTTTTTTCGACAGCGAACAAGAATAGAGATTTCTACCCATTTCTACCTGATGAGGAGCAAACTAACTAATGGGAGATGGAAAGGAGCTTACTAATGACCCACGCAGAATTTGCATTGGCGGTACGCAAAGATGTTCTAACGATGCTACATACATCGCTGGAATCTCATATTGGGTCTTGTTATTCGGCTATTGATATACTAACTGTACTTTATAACTCAATTCTACGATATGACAGTGCAAATCCACAGTGGGAGGAACGTGATAAGTTCCTGTTAAGTAAAGGTCATGGCGTTGCTGCGTTGTATGCAGTTTTGGCCCGTGTAGGGTATTTCCCAATGTCAAAATTAGCACTGTTTTGTCAAAATGGTACAGATTATCAAGGACACTCCAGACGCGATTTCATACCGGGTATTGAGATATCCGCTGGTTCGCTTGGGCATGGACTTAACATTGCTACAGGTATGGCGTATGCAAACCGTCTAAAAGAAAATTCCGGTCATATATATGTCTTGCTAGGTGATGGAGAGTGCAACGAGGGCTCTGTCTGGGAAGCTGTGATGTTTGCAAAAAAACACAGACTTAACAATCTTACAGCAGTTATTGATCGAAATATGTTACAAGCTTATGGCAGCGATAAGCAGATTCTTGACATGGGCGATTTGGGGCAGAGATTTCATGTATTTGGTTGGCAGGTGCTTGATATTAACGGGCATGACTACAATCAGATTGACAATGCATTAAGATTTCGTACAGATGATGCCCCTGTTGTAGTCATTGCACATACAGTGAAAGGGAAGGGTATTTCCTTTATGGAAAACAAGCATGAATGGCATTTCTTTTCACCAGATAAGGAGCATTTCAAGGAAGGTATGGAGGAATTAAACAATGCGTAATGCTTTTGTCGAGACTATTACCCATCTTGCAGAGAAAGACCCTTCCATTATGCTTGTAATTGGCGATACAGGGTTCGGTGCTTTTGAGGGTTTTGAAGCCAAATTCTCCGGAAGATTTGTGAATGTAGGCATTGCTGAGCAACAGTTTGTTAGCTTTGCTGCCGGTCTCGCAATGTCAGGTATGAAGGTTTTTGCATATAATATATGTACCTTTTTAATACGTGCTATGGAGCAAATTAGGATAGAGATGTCGTACCAGCTTGCGCCTGTTGTACTGGTAGGGGTTGGTGGTGGGTTTTGGTATGGTACTCAGGGACCGACACATCATGCTGTGGAAGATATATCACAGTTAAGAGCGTTACCTAACCTGAACATAATATGCCCCGGTGATCCTCAGCAGATGAAGCTGGCTACAGAGAAGGCAATATATTCGGGCAAGCCAACATATATTAGGATATGCAGAAACAATGATTATATTTTACCTGTACAATTGCCTAACTTTACAATAGGTAAAGCAATTAAAATGCGCGAAGGAGGCGACATAGCGTTGATTGCTACTGGTGGTATGTTGAAAGAAGCACTGTCTGTTGCAAATATTTTACAAGAGCAAGGGCTTTCAATATGCGTGTTAAATATGCATACTATCAAACCAATAGATAAAACTGCTATACTCGACTGCGCTAAACATTGCAGAGCGGTTTTTACATTGGAAGAAAATACGATACTTGGTGGACTAGGTGGAGCAGTAGCGGAAACGCTATTACAAAATAATGCTATACCAATGCATTTTGATATGTTTGGAATTCCGGACACTCACGCGAGAGTGTCCGGAACACGGGATTTCTTAAACGAGTATTATAGGCTTGATGTTAAAAGTATGGTTACCAGAATAACTGAGAGACTGAAGAGTTAATCTCTGTAAGCGAATAAATATCTTGACTTCCTCTCCGTTTGCGGCTATAATACGATTGCATCGTGTTATAGCCGCACTTATTGTTGGGAGGAAAATAGAATATGAGCTACATCAAGCGCGATATTGAGAAAGTCATCACCGAAGCCTCCGGCTACTACTCAGCCGTCTTGGTCACCGGGCCGCGTCAAGTGGGCAAAACCACCACCCTTCGCCTTTTGGCGGACGGCAGCCGCCGCTATGTGACGCTGGATGATTTGGAAGCGCGGAAGCTGGCGCAGAGTGACCCGGAGATGTTTCTATCCCTACATCCCGCGCCGATCCTGATTGATGAGGTGCAGTACGCGCCACAGTTATTCTCGACCATCAAGATTGCCGTGGACAACGGAGCTGCGCCCGGCTCTTTTTGGATGACCGGTTCACAGACATTCCGGCTGATGGAACTGGCACAGGAATCGTTGGCGGGGCGCGTAGCCATTCTAACCATGTCTTCGCTTACCCAGCATGAAATTTACGGAAACGGAGAGCATACGCCATTTGAAATCGACCTTGAAAAGCTACGGGACAGGACTCAAACAGGAGCGAAAACGGACACTATCGGATTATATGAACGTATCTGGCGGGGTTCCATGCCGGGGCATGTCAGCGGCAAATATCCCAACCGTGACCTGTTCTATTCCGGCTATCTCCAGTCCTACATCCAGCGGGATATAGGGGATATGGTGGAGCGCATCGACGCACTGCTCTTTGCCGACTTTGTCCGCGCCGCCGCTTGCCGAGCCGGACAGATGCTGAATATCCACGACATCGCCGCCGATGTGGGCGTGACGGACGATACCGCCAAACGCTGGCTCCGGTTGATGGAGAAATCGGGCGTTGTTTTCTTTCTGCGCCCCTACTCGAATAATCTGCTCAAGCGGACGGTTAAACCCCCGAAGATGTATTTCTTTGACACAGGGCTGGTTGCGTATCTCACCAAATACTCCAGTGCGGAAATACTGATGAACGGGGCAATCAACGGCGCGATTTTGGAGAATTACACCGTGGCCGAGACGATAAAAAGCTATGCCAACGCCGGGAAAGAATGTCTGCTGCACTATTACCGCGACAAGGACAGCCGCGAAATCGACATGGTGCTGGAGAGCAATGGTGAATTGCATCCGCTGGAAATCAAGAAATCCGCCTCGCCGGGAACGGAGCTGGTCAGAGCGTTCAAAATATTGGACGCCGGGCGTGTGCCGCGTGGTATAGGTGCAATCCTCTGTATGAAAGAGGAACTCTCAGCAGTGGACAAACAGACGTTGATTGTCCCGATTTGGATGATATAAAGCAACAGTCTACAAGGCTCCGAGCGTAAGGGCATGACTACGCTCTTCGAAGATAACCACCTCCCACCCCAGTTTCTTATTTCTATTTATGCCAAAGAACCGCTTCTCAATCAACAGCCAACCAAGCCATCCGGCTCCTCGTCCCAGCTTCCAAGCGATCGGCGCGCGCCGTCATACGCAACCAGCGAACATATGTCATCAAACGGTTTGCCTTTAAGAAACCCTTTGACCGTTTGATTGCACGTCGATACCCTGAGAAAGATGGTCGCTGCCGTCGGCCTAAGATTATACGCCGAGTTCCAAGGATTTTCAAAATCAACGATCAAATCATAATATGTTTGCGCTATATGCTTTACCGCCGCTTTTTCTCTGGTGATAACTTCTGCCATGCGGTCTTCAACGCTCAATCCACGCTTTAAGGATGCTGTGGCTTCACCAGCGGCGAATGCGTCCTTATACAGAATATCTTGCTCACCCCCCTTCAATGGCATTACATGATAGTCGCAAAATTCAACATCAGCCGGATGCACTGCCAAAACGGTTTTGACATTTTCCAGTTTAGGTACAAAACTATAGCTCCCAGCGGAAGAGATTACATGAGACTCTATCCCGTACCGTTTCTGAAAGAATCCGACTAGATTCACATAGGCATTTGACAGCCTGAGATTTCGATTCATATGCGGACTTAATTGTGGCAGAACAACGAGCAGCTTGTCAGAAAACCCTGTCATAAGGGCTTCCTCCAATTCGTGTATTCCCAGTTATTGGGCGGAATCAACCTAATGTTATAGTTTTCATCATTCATGCACATGAGGATAATGATACCATTATATTCGTATTGTTCTTCATACCAATCTCCGTTTTTTGTCCGGGTGATTAAGCAATTGCCTCTTTCGCCTTTTTGAACCGTGTGGTAAAAGCGATGGAGATTCCAACCGGATTCGCTGATTGTTTCGCCTTGCATTTTTTTGAGAAAGGTCACCGCGTCCATGTATTTCTGATAGAGTTCCATGTCTCCATACCACCTGCGCCGCTTTTTCTTGTAGCAGGAGAAAAGGACGGTGCTTGTGTCAATGCCGTTGAATTCCGCTCCTTTTTCTATGATATCGAACCGATAGAAATCCTTCATCTTGAGTTCATATAAGCTGTATTTGGCATCACCGATCAGCATAATGCCTTTCTTGAGCATCGGGGGGTTCCTCCTTCTGTGGAATCCGCCATTGACGGAAATTCGTTTGTGTATTATACTGTGATTAAGATCCGAAGGGAGAGTGCCAAATGGTCGTATATCATGGTAGTAACGTGACAGTCGAGCATCCAAAGCTTATTCGTCAAACGAGGAAGCTTGATTTTGGAGCGGGCTTCTATACCACGACCAATAGAGATCAAGCCCAAACTTTTGCGTACAAAGTCATGAAAAGAACGGATACCAATTCTCAATTCGTGAGTATGTACGAGATCGACTTTGACGCCGCCACAAAGGGACTGTCAATTTTACGTTTTACGCAAGCCGATGAAGAATGGCTTGAGTTTGTGTATCAAAACCGGCGCGGGGTCAGTGATACCCGGCACGACATCGTATATGGCCCCGTGGCAAATGATGACATTTTCAGAACGTTCATCTTGTATGAGACTGGAGCGTACACCAAGGAGCAGACATTGGAAGCGTTAAAAATCAAAAAACTATTCGACCAGTTGTGTTTTACCACAGAAAAGGCTCTCTCGTATCTTAGATACATTGGTGTGATTGATTTAACAGGAGGTGCGTAAGATGAGCAAACAAGAATTTACCGCGATGCTGAAGCTTTTGATTTCCAGCCTTTTGCAACTCATAGAGGAAAACAAATCTTTGCCACCACAGGAAGCGGCCGACCTTTTTTACTCATCGCAACTGTATGTAAAGCTCGAAGAGGAAGAGACAAAGCTGTGGCATCTGAGCGCACACGCTCTTTACGATCTGTTAGAGGAAGAGATGACCACCGGCAAAATAACGTACCCAGAGGAGGCATGACCATGGACAGCAAGACTTTATTCTTGGTACACTGTCTTGAGGAATATAAATCCGCCAAGGAATTTACAGGCAAGCAAGTCATAACCCTTTTCAAGCAATACGGGGTACTGGATTATATCATTGACTGCTATGAGCCCCTTCATGTGACCGGCCCCGCTTATATTGTTGATGACATTGACTTATTTATTGCGGCGAGAAGCTAGGACTGATTAGGGTGCCATTCAACCGCTTGCTACATGCCATTCATCCGCCTGTCAGAATGCCATCCAACTGCTGGATTATGCTGAGTTGATGTAAAGACTGCTAAGACCATAATTCTGGTTAGAATTACCAACCGGTGAAAACTGCGAACACAATATATAGGAAATATCTGATTTTCTGCAACTAAATATAGGATTTTTCGGGGGTTGTTTCTAACCCTTCCGTTAGAGCACTTGAATGGCATTCAAGAGGTCAGCGGTTCGAACCCGTTATCGTCCACCAACCCTAAAACGTAGTCGAACCAACCCCGACGAGGTCAAACTCGTCGGCGGAGGGTTCGGCTATGTTGTTTGGCTGTAAAACGGGGTGCAGGGGTGTCCCCTGCCACACACTTTGCCAACGGCAAAGTATAGTGTGTTATGCCTGACTGCCGTTATGCCTGACTGCCGGCTGACGGGCAAAACCGCGCCGCCTTATGGGCGGGGTGGGTTTGAGCGACAGGGAAATCGGGCGGGGTTTTCGCGCGGCGGCGCGGAACGCACGGACGGTTTTTACAAGGCAGGAGGGCATATCCGTAACCAAGCGTCACCTGTCACCGGCTGGAATGGAGCGTGAACCTTCCTCAGAAAAAGGTGGATTTTGGGGACGGGTTATGGTATGATTATTTTATTATAAAAACGAGGAGTGACAAGATGGTCGATTCACGTTGCGGATTACATTGTACCGATTGCTCATGGAAAACATCTCATGGTTGCGGCGGGTGCATTGAAACAAATGGGCGTCCATTTCACGGGGAATGCCCGATAGCACAATGCTGTCAAAATAAAGGATACACCCATTGCGGAGAATGCGACATTATACCATGTGGTAAATTATATGCTTATTCTTATCTCGACCCGGAACATGGAGATAACCCGCAGGGTATGCGGATAGAGCAATGCCGACATTGGGCAGCGGAAGCTGGCAAGCAAGCATGGGAAAATGTGCTGCTTACAGATAGCGGATGGAGCGGTAGCCATGACGGAGGGAACCCGGATAATATTCTGCGCCGTTTCTGGGATATGCTCAGAAAACCCGCCTCTCAAGCAAAAGTCCTTTTTATCCCGACGGCGGCGAACAGCGACGAATCTCGCCCGGCTTGCGGAAAATGCTTTGCCGAACTTTTAAGTGCGGGAATTTTGCCAAACAACATACATATTTATGACATTGACGGTACATTGACATTGGAACAAGCCATGCAATACGACGCGCTTTATTTTACCGGTGGAGATACTGGCTATCTGCTGCGCCGCATCAAAGAAACGGGATTTGACGAAATCCTAAAGAAAATGGTTTATGCGAACAAGGTCTACGTTGGCGCAAGCGCGGGAAGTTTGATTGCCGCTCCGAACATTGGCGAATCGTATAACAAAGATACTGCTGGTCTTTGCTTGATACACGCATATCTTTCATTCCATTGTCCAAAAGATACGAAAGCAAAAACAGATTTGCCATTGCCCCACATTCCGCTTTCTGGTGGACAAGCGTTGATTGTAAATTGGCGCGGTTACGAAAAGATAGAAGCGTAATCGCAGGCGGGTTTGGGCGGCAGCCCAGCAATCACAAATGGCGGATTGGATGTCCAACCGCTGTGCTTGCTACCCAAACTGTAACTATGACGGCGCACTTATACGTTCTGACGAACGAGCGCGCCCTGCCGGGGGCATTTTGCCCCTGTCGGGTCAAAAAATACAAACAGAAAAAGACGGGAGGTGAGCGGTCTTGAACGTAGTCCTGTATTGCAGATACAGCTCGGATTCCCAGCGTGAAGAAAGTATCGAGGGCCAACTTCGTGAATGTAAAGCCTACTGTGAACGCAACGGTATGACGGTGATAAAATCCTACATCGACAGGGCCTTGAGCGCAAAGTCAGATCGCCGCCCCGATTTTCAAAACCTTATCCGTGATAGTGAAAAGCGATTGTTTGAAGCCGTCATTGTCTGGAAATTAGATCGCTTCTCGCGCAACCGCTATGACAGCGCCTATTACAAGCGGGTTCTGCGGAAGAACGGCGTGAAGGTTATCTCAGCCACCGAGCCGATTTCCGACGACGCCACAGGCATATTGCTTGAATCCATGCTCGAAGGGTACGCGGAATTTTACAGCGCGGAACTTTCCGAGAAGATAAAGCGCGGTATTACCGAAAACGCCTTGAAATGCAAGTACAATGGCGGCAATTTGGCGACTGGCTACTACATTGACGATGACCAATATTTTCAAATTAACGAAGCCGTCGCACCGATCATCCGCGAAGCGTTCCAACGGTACGCCGATGGCGGGACGATCAACGAGATAACCGAATGGCTGAACGCAAGCGGCTTTCGGAACAATCTCGGCAGGCCAATGGCTAAAAACGGTGTGACGGTCATGTTGAAGAACAGAATCTACATCGGCGAGTACCATCACGGCGAACATATCATCCCCGGCGGTGTCCCGGTGATCGTCACCCCGGCTCTTTTCCAGCGGGTACAAGAACGGTTTGCCAAAAACAAACGGATGCCAACGCACTTCAAAGCGGAGGATGAATATATTCTAACGACCAAACTTTTTTGCGGTCGGTGCGGGAATATGCTCATTGGCGAGAGCGGCAAGAGCCGCACGGGGGAGGTTCACCGCTACTATAAATGCACTATCGCCAAACGCAAACGAGCTTGTTCCCTGAAAGCGGTCAAGAAACAATGGATTGAGGACTTTATAATCGCGGAAGCCCTCAAAACGCTCAAAGACAACAAGATTTTGGAACGTATCGCCGATTCTATCATAGCCCAACAGGAGAAGGGCAACGCCGTCATCCCGCTTCTGCGGCAACGGCTATCGGACACGGAACGGCAGATAGATAATATGGTTGCCGCCATCGCGCAGGGTATCGTTACGACATCCACGAAAAAGAAGCTGACTGAGCTGGAAAATGAGAAATCGGAGCTTGAAATCCAGCTTTTGCAGGAAGAAATGTCTGAAAAGCTGCTGACAAGGGAGCAAATTCTGTTCTGGCTGCACAAGGTCCGCGACATGGACATCAGCGAGCGCGAGGTACGGATACAGCTTATAGATTGCTTTGTGAACGCGGTTTATGTGTACGATGACGATCGGATCGTCGTGGCCTTCAACTACGGCGATGGGACGAAAACGGTAAACCCGGGCGAAATTGAGGAAACTTTTGGTTCGACTTTGCGTGGGGGCGCTCCACCAAAGTCCCCATAGACGAACCGGAAGAATCGTCTATGGGGATGTTTGTTTTTGGGTTGTCGCTGTATCTTCTCCATAGCAAGTTGCGCTTCGAGGTCGGACTTCTCTTGTTGGTTTCATCGGCTAGGACGGAAACGCACTCCCAAGAGTATCCAAAACTTGCACATTTTACAATTTTAAGTTATAATCGCATAAAAACTGTCAGCAGGAGGCATAGCCGGATGTACAGAGTGGCTTTATGTGAGAATAACCCGGAGCAGTCCGACACGCAATTTAGGATTTGTCACGACATTTTTGAAAGGGCAAGTATCGAAAGCGAAATCTCAGTATTCCCGGACAACGAGAGTATTCACGCCTCTTTCTTTCAAAATGAAAACCGTTACGACCTCATACTTATGGACATCGATTTAACCGATAAAAACGGTAATGACAGAAGCGGCTTGGATTTAGCGCGCGAAATCTGTCAGACAGATAATGACGTAGCAATCATTTTTATTACCGATTATCCGCACTTCGCTATTGAAGCGCACGGTGTAAACACGCTTGATTTTCTGACGAAAGATGTTGATGTCCAAAGGCTCGAAGATGCGATTCTCTACAATTATTCAAGAAAATTCTATACTTTGACCTACCGGGAGAAAAATCGCTATAAAAGCATACCGTTCAAGGACATAGTATATCTGGACAAGGCAATCGGAGAGAATGAGGTTAAGCTATCGCTAATAGACGGCTCGACTGAGTATTACCGAGGCTCGCTAACGGGTCTGTTGAGCTTCTTGCCGAATTGGCAATTCGGGCAATGTCACAAAAAATTCGCCGTAAACTTCGATTATGTGCGTTCATTTACCCGAAGCGAAATCATGACTGTGAACGGGAAGATATCTATGGGTCGCAAGTATTATCCGAATTTCGAGCGGCGAGGCAGCGGAAAATGAGGAAATCAAAACCCCCTGTATGGTATGTCTTAATTGTGGTGATAGTATTCATCGCTTTCGATTTCGCGTTTGTTATCATACCGAGCATGGAGTTTGCCGCCGGTAAACTTAATGAACCCGGTTTTCATCCGAGTATGTTGGATGAAAACTATGCTCCTCGGCTAGTTAACTTAGCGGAATTGAGAATAATTAACGCTGCGAGCTTTATAATCTGTCTGCTTTTAGGGGTCGTCTGTTTATTGTTGGGAATTGCGCGTAACTATAATAAACTAGACGCAAAACAGAACTACCTGTTGGCGGCATTCTTATTGTTGTTCGCACAATCACTGAGCTTGCATGGCTAACTATTCTCTCCGCAAAAATTAATTACGATAATTTTGTTGTTTTTTTGTTGTTCATCCTAACGAAAACCCTACCTTGCTCGACATACAACTCTTGCTGTTCTTGGCTCAACGAGCGAAAAATCCGCAGTATTTCATATTCATAAAAGTTATTGACGTTTTTTGACATGAAATCCAATAAATAGTCAGTCGTTACATTAAAATACGCCGCAATAATTTTAAGAGTTTCAAAATCAGGCTCTCTGTCATTCCTTATGTAATTTCCCAATGTTGAAGCGGGTATACCTAACGCAAAAGCGAGCTGCTTTTGCGTCATTTCCGTTTCTTCTAGCAAATTCTTTAGCTTATCTCCAAACCTCATCTGCGTCACCTCTACAACTATTGTATAGATTAAGCGAATAGATGGAGAATAAGCAACAAAAAGAGTTGACACACCCCGAATTGAGGTTTATAATACTCTGTAGAAACGGAAACTAAATAAAGAAAGAGGTCGTCCACATGAGAAAGCGTATCCTATCCCTAGCTGTTTCCCTCGCAATGATACTAACCCTAGGAATCCCCTCAATCGCGTTGTCACCCGCAGACTATACCGACTTACCCGACAGCTCACACTTTACATATAACGGTATAGTCTCCGCAATCGAGAACGGCATAATGCAGGGTGTCGGCGGCGGAGTATTCGCGCCCAACAGCGTAATCACACGTGCCGAAGCCGCAATCTACCTAGTAAACGTAATGGGTGCGACAGTAAAAGCGTCATTGGCGGGTGTCTCTGATGTTAGTAGTGACGCTTGGTATGTCAAAGACGGAAGACTTGCCGTTGCCGTTCAAATGGGT
>Ga0082212_10004377_pt1 | contig 19586 bp, 15 predicted proteins | sample TergutNt197P3_FD_71548 | JGI IMG/M metagenome (GOLD analysis project Ga0082212, IMG submission 71548) | Neocapritermes taracua P3 segment gut microbial communities from Petit-Saut dam, French Guiana - Nt197 P3 | ecosystem: Host-associated > Arthropoda: Insects > Digestive system > Gut ... | reverse complement strand
ATTGGCAGTCGGTTGTACACCGTCCGACCGTCCTAAGGATCTGCCGGAGTTGGTCCCTTGTCGCCTCACCCTTATTCAGGATGGCAAACCTCTCGACAACGCCATGGCGTTCTTTTACCGAACAGATAAAACCGAAGCGGAAAAAGAATGGGTCTCTTCCACCACCACAGATGCAAACGGTGTGGGGCAACCGAAAGTCATCGGTAAGTTTCCCGGTTTGGTCGCCGGTGCATATAAAATTATCGTAAGGAAAGTGTGGATGGAACCCCGCTCCGATTTGCCGCCCGATATTCAGGACTCGCTTCCACAAGCATTGGAAGTTGAACTCGTTGACAAGAAATATGCGGATAAGAATACGACTCCGCTTGAAATCGTCGTCGTAAAAGGGGAAAAGAATCATTTTACCTTAACATTAGACGCACCGCCTGCCACTGCGGTGATTCCAGATACATCAAAGTGGCCGTCCACGAAATATCGAAAATGAATGCCGGATGTGTGATATAAAGGAGATGAAATGATGAATCGCCGTACGTTCAATCAATTTGCCGCTTCACTGGTTGCTTCCTCGTTTGCGCTCCCGCTTCGAGCGGAGACAAAAGGAACCACACCGCCTCTTCTGGTCGAGGCAAGACGAAAACCTCACATGGAATGGAGTACGTATGAAACAAGAACCGTTGCTCATCTGCAAGGATTTCAACCGCAGCCGAGAAATTTGAACCGATACGGCAGCATTCCAAGCGACAAGACCAAGAAGACCGGTTTTTGGCACCCGGAAAAAATCAACGGTCGGTTTTGGATGATTGATCCCGATGGCGGTCTCAACATTCATCGGGGTGTCTGTTCCATCAATCTTGGTCGCGGTGAACGCAATGCTGCCGCCTTCAAAGAAAAATTCGGAACGCAGGAAAAGTGGGTCAAAGAGACCGCAGGCTTGCTCCGAAAAAACGGATTCAACGGCACCGGAGCCTGGGCGGACACCTCGCTGCTTTCGGCAAACGCAAACCTGGGGCTTTGTATCAATTTGAATCTCATGTCAGGATACGGACGCAAACGGGGCGGAACGTATCAAAAACCGGGACACACGGGGTATCCCAACGATTGTATTTTTTCCTTCGATCCCGACTTTGCCGAATTTTGCGATACGTCAGTAGCGGAAAAAGTTGCTGCCTACCGAGACGATCCCAGTATCCTCGGCTATTTCTCCGATAACGAATTGCCGTTTAATAACAAGATATTGGAAAATTATCTCGCTATTGATAATCCCGACGACCCTGGACGTGTTGCAAGTGAAACGTGGCTGAAAAACCGTAGTCAATCCAAGGCGACCTTGGACGATCAAACCCGCCGCGATTTTCTCGGATTTGCCGTTGATCGCTATATGTCGGTCATTTCTGCCGCCATTCGCAAACATGCGCCCAACCACCTCGTATTAGGTCCTCGAATTTTTTTCACCGACCGTGATCGAAAAGACCTCATTTTGTCGGTTGCACGGCATGCGGATCTGATTTCGTGCAATTATTATGCCTTCTGGACACCGCTGGAAAAACATATTAAAGGATGGACAGCATTGACCGGTAAACCGTTCTTGATCACCGAGTGGTACACCAAAGGGGAGGACAGCGGTCTTCCCAATACGGGCGGTGCGGGTTGGAACGTGCGAACACAAAGAGAGCGTGGTCTGTTTTATCAAAACTTCACCCTTACATTGCTCGAATGTCAAAATTGCGTAGGCTGGCATTGGTTCAGATATCAAGATAATGACCCGACGACAAGGGGAGTGGACCCTTCCAATGTCGATTCAAACAAGGGGATCGTTGATAACGATTACGAACCCTACACGGAACTTCTCGCTGCTATGCGGGAAATCAATGTTTCTGTTTTCGATTTAATCGAGTATTTCGACAACAGACAATAGTCCGTCGCCGAAAATGGTCTCTGAACGACAACGCCGAGAGGGGAACTGTCCACAATAAATTATCTCTCCTCCTCCTTCGATAATCGCACCAACCTGCTCACAAGAAAATTGAAAATTGGCAAAAAACTAATTTTTTTTCTTGCAATTCCCAATGTTTTACTTTATAATGGAGGCAGGCGTAGCCGTCCGATTTTAACCATTCACACAAAGGAGACTCAATTCATGCAAAACACCGCCGTTTGTCGGGCTTCCCATGAGGGGGGAAGGTGGCAACGTAATTGCTCAAACCATAAGGATTTGCGCAGATATGTCGCCTTCACTCTTGTCGAACTTCTTGTCGTGATTGCGATTATCGGGATGCTCATCGCCCTTCTCTTGCCTGCGGTGCAAGCCGCTCGCGAAGCCGCGAGACGAATGTCCTGTTCCAACAACATTCGGCAACTTGCGCTGGCGGTACACAATTTTCATGATACACACGATCGTTATCCGTGCTTTTATTGGGACCCCTTATCAGACGCGAGAAATTTACAACAATCCAGTTTTTTGGTATTTCTTCTTCCCTACTTTGAGCAATCTGCCGTCTATGACAATATGCCATCGGGAATGGCACCATATAGATCGAGCAAACAGCGAATCGCATCACTTTTGTGTCCCTCAGATTCGAACGTGTCCGTGCGAGGGGTAGATGATCCGACGTGGACCAGTTATCGCGGTTGTCTCGCTGATATGGTGGTAGCCGTCTGGCACGTATCTCCTCGGAGTTGGTTGTCCTTCGGAAAGGATAACGACACCAACAATAGATCGGATATGAGGGGGATGGCAAGCGTTACCGATGGAACAAGCAACTCGATTATGCTCATTGAGGGGCTTGTTCATGATTGCTCGGAAGGGCATCACTTGGACTCGATTTCGAGTCCAACCGGCGGAAACTACTGCACACGCATCGCCCACGATGTGACTGTTTATTATAACGTTGCCCCTAACACCTGTTTTGCCCTGAAAGGTCCCAATAAGGAATTCCTCAATCCCCTTCTACCGACGCTCAACGGAAAAGATGACAGTGGACATGGACACAATCTGGGAACACGTGCCTGGAACCATTTTCATCATACTACGGGGATTCATACGCTTTTGCCCCCCAACAGTCCCAGTTGCCATAAGGAATGGTCCTATGCATTGATCAGTGCGAGCAGCGCACATCCGGGTGGAGTCAATGTTGTTCTGCATGATTGTGCCACTCGTTTTGTTCCTGAGACGATTAACACACAAAACTTTGATAAGGCGGCTTATAACAACGGCAGTTGGGATGGTCCCTCCTACGTTACGGACAATAATGGCAATGGGTTCAGTTATGGGGTTTGGGCAGAACTCGGAGCCATTAACAGCGGACAAAGCGTGAGTTTGTGAAACGCCCTCGCAAAAAAATTGTACAAGTTTTGGATTTCGCTTGCGTTTTAACGGTAAAATATGAGCGTGTGTGAGATTTAACCTTTAACATTTGTTACCGATATGAAAAAGATTTCGGGCTTGCTTTTGTTTTGTTGCGCACTGTTAGCATTGTACGGTTGTGGACCGTCCAATCCTTTCGGAGTGGTCGTGGTTACGGGTAAAATCACGGTTGACGGTGAACCAATGGAGGGAATCACCGTTACTTTCGCCCCTTCCGGCAGTAATGAAATGGGTGCCTACGGAATGACAGATGCAACGGGAAGTTACAAATTGACGACGGGTGGGGCACCTTTTGGAACCGGTGCCATACCGGGACCGTATATTGTGACGTTTTCCAAAGTAACATCAAGACCAGGAATGAGTTTGGCTGAATTTGAGGCGGGAGTTTCGCGTCAGCCGGCGGGACCGCCGAAAGTCATTCATCTTATCCCGGAGAAATTTTCTAATCCTAATACAGTGGGATTTGATCCTGTCGAAGTGAAAAAGGGCGGAAAAAATAATTTCGATTTTAACCTCGAAACGAAGTAAATCCCTCCGCCGGGTCGCCATTGGTAAAACGAATCGTAAATGTGCAATCCTTGATAATTGAACCGCTTGACGAAGAGGATCGGTGCGTCGAGGACATGTCGTTCAGCCGCTTGAACGAATGTTGCCAAAAACAGAAATAACAAGAAGAGCGAGCGTTTCATGGTGCCGTCGGAAAAGAAGTGCTAACAGCATATCATTGTACATTTCCGGGAATGAAGTACAAGACGGTGTTTTTGGCGGCGGAAACTCTGGAAAAATGTTTTTATTTTTGATAAAAACAACAACTTTTCTTACAAAGTCGTACAATCGCTATAACCCGAAAAGTTTTACTGTCTTCTCGAAACAATTCAATCCTCACAATAGATGCAATCCATATAGCAGGAATGATTATTGGAAAACATATTAAAATTATACCACTAATTACAAGAAATATCGGTGTAATGTTAACAGTACAGCCGATAAAACCACTAGAAGTAATACAATGGAATGTGCGGAGTGAACTCCCAACAGCAAAAAAATCCATGAAACGAATCGGACTTTCCTTACTCGTTGCATTTTTGACGGTGTGTCCTACTTTCGGACAACAAGTAGCACCTCAAGAAATTCCTTTCACGAAACTTACTCGTGTCACTAGTGCGCCAAGCACCGTACCAGAACAACTTAAAGTGATCCCGGCGGCAAACAACGGAAATGCTGGACTGCGCCTCGCCAGTACGTCTGAAACGGAATCTGATGCGACACGCCAGAACAACATAACCTTTGCTAGTCCTGTTATTTCAGGTGACAGACCGAGCATTTCCTTCAACGCTACTGCACCGCCTGCCGCCCCGCAGCCTGCCTTTCCGTCGGTAGGCGGACAGCAACCCATCGCTATGCAGCCCGTTGCTCCTACTTTCCCGCTGGTTCAGCAAGACAATCCTTATACCCAGCCGATTTCGCAACAGCAGCCGTCTTTTCCGATATCGACTTCACCGCCTGCCATTGTATCCACAAACACATTGCCGGTTTTCCAACAGCAAACCGTTGTAGCGAATGATATACCGACTCCGACTCCTGCTTTTACGGCGAGACCGGTCGCTCAAAATGCCGTTACAAAGACACTTCGACTCCGAGTCGCAGCGCAGGTTTTCGAGAAAAACCTGATCGAAAAACTCGGGAGCCGATTCGTACCCGTACGGAACATTGCTGACGCTTCCGGTATTTCACAGTATCGACTGCCTGCCCGAGACGGAACGGATATTCAACTCGTTGTCAATCAAAACCAAGGAACGGTAGCCGTTACCGGTTCGCCCAATATGGTCGATGCCAGCCTCCAAATCGTGCGGTTTTTGGATGTTGAAGAAGCCGTCGGCGGACCCGTGGCACGATTTGTACCGGTGCAACAGTCCGACATCAATGCTGCCAGACGAATCGCCGACATCGTGAATAGGGAAATGCAGGCCGCTCCGAGAGTTGCCCAAGTGACTCCCCCCGCCATCGTGGGGCAAGTACCGATGCTATCGGATGATGACCTGATTGCCGCCGGAGTTGTCGGTCCCATAAATATCGAAATCATTGACGCTTTCGGAACCGTTATTATTACAGGGTCGCCCGAAGATGTCGCCATCGTGCAAGCCATGCTCCGGCAACTGGAAGCATTGAGTTTGGATAACGAACCGGTCATCGAATTAGTCCCGATGCGCCACGTCGATTCCGTCCGAGTCAATAACTTGGTACAGCAAATTTATCTGCAAATCTACGCCGTTCGGCGGGGACCGGTAACGATGTTGCCGCTCGTGAAACCGAACACGATTTTAATCATCGGCAGACGGGAAAGTATTGATGCGGCTAAAGAACTTATTGCGAAACTCGATACGCCCGTGATTCCGAATACAAGTTTTCGGGTTTTCCATTTGAAGCACGCTTCTGCTTCGGAAACGTCAACCACGATTTCGACGGTATTCCAAAACAGACCGAATGCGAACGTTGCAACAAGTTTAGCGGTGCAGTTGTACATCATGCCGGACTTCCGCACCAATGCGTTGATCGTTCAGGCAAATCCCCGTGACATGACCGAAATCGAAGCGATGATTCGGCAATTAGACGTCCCTGTTCCTGACAACGACGGACCAACCATAACGATCAAACGTTTCCCACTACGAAATATGATGGCAGCAGATATCATAACGATTCTGACCTCCGCCCTCAATGCTGGTGGAACCGGAACCCGGTCAGCGATGCTTTCGCTCGGTAGTTTTGACGAACAAGGAAACCTTGTGCGAACCAGTGGAGTAATGTACAACGTCGCTTTTGCTGCTGATGCCCGAAATAATGCGATTATTGTTACTGCACCGACGGATACAATGGAACTCATCGCTACGCTCATTGCACAACTCGACCAAATGCCGTCCGCAGAATCGAAAATTAGGGTTTTCACGCTTGCGAATGGTGATGCGTTCAGTCTTACGACAATGCTTACTAACTTGTTCGGAACAACAGCAGCCGCTGGAGCGCAAACCATCGGTACAGTTCGACCCGGCTTTGAAGAGGGGGAAAGCACCCTCGTGTCCGCCCGTTTTCAGACCGACACCCGCACGAACAGTATCGTTGCCATCGGCAGCGAAGGAGACCTGGCAATTGCCGAAGCGTTGTTGATTCGGCTTGATTCGGAAAATTTAAATAACCGCACGGTGTTCATTGTAAAGTTGATTAACCAACCAGTGGAAGAAATTGCTCCGATATTGAATACTTACTTTACGACGGAACGGCAATTTAGCCTTCAAAACACGGGATCATTTCTTCCGAACAGTCCACAGGAACAGTACCGTTGGGAAACGACTGTTGTTGCGGAACCCATTACCAATTCGTTAATCATCAATACAACACCAAAAAATTACGAGACTGTCCGAGGTATCGTTCTGCAAATGGATGAACGTCCGCAAATGGTAGCGATTGATGTGCTGATCGCCGAAGTGGAAATAAAGCGAGGAAGAGATCGTGGTATAGAATTCGGTTTGCAAGATTCGATCCTGTTTAACGCTACGACCGGTAGCAATAATGGTCGTCTTGGTGTTCTAACTAATACGGTGCCTTTTCGAGATAACAGTACGGGAACAATCGGAACTCAAGGAATTACCAACCTGATACCAAGTACTGCAAACGGCGGTTTTTCGTTTGCAGCATCGAGCGAGTCGGTGAGCGTGTTCATTAGAGCATTAGAGACCCACAGCAGGACACAGATATTAGCCCGCCCCCGACTGATAACGATTCATAACAGGCGTGCTTCTGTTTTAGTCGGCGAAGAATTTCCTTACGACTCCGGTACGACTCTCACCAACGCGGGGTCCACAAATAATACGAACTTCCGGGAAGTCGGAACAATTCTCGATGTTACGCCCCGAATCATGCCGGATGGAATGATTGCCTTGGCGGTTTATGTCGAACGGTCAAGCCTGCTCGATCTTGTGGAGATCAGTGGAGGAAGATGGGCACCGCACGTCAGAAATACGAATGCACAGACGACGATCAATGCGGGGGACGGAGAAACGGTCGTTTTTGCCGGTCTCATTACCGAACAGAAAAAAACAACGAACAACAGTATTCCCGGATTGAATAAAATACCAGTCGTGAAACACTTTTTCGAGTATGATTCGAAAACCTGCGATCGGTCGGAACTGCTGATCGTGTTAACTCCGCGAATTATTCGTACCGATGATGAGATGATGCTCCAAAACCAACAGGAATACGAGCGGATGCAGTGGTGTGTGAGCGATGTGGTGCGTTTGACGGGAGATTACGGTATGCGGCGGCGAAGCGATGAATGGTATCCCAATGAGGTTCGACATATTCAACTTGCACCGACGATTTTGCACGAGTCGCAACTGCCGACGGAACACCCGATCATTCCGACACCGATGTTCCCGACGATGGAGACGAAGTGAGGGAAAAGGAAACAGAGCCGCAATCGTAAGATTGCGCAAAATGCCAGTCATTCCCGCGTAGACGGGAATCCAGACGAGAATTTTGACATTGTTTCTCTAGACCCCCGCCTGCGCGGGGGTGACGAAAAAACAAGGTGACGAAAAAACAAACTTACGCATCTATTGATGTAAAAACCAGGAGACAACCCATGCGAAACATCCTATCCTTAACAACTTGTTTAATGCTTGTCGGTTTTTGCGGTTGCATGACGATTCCGAAGCCGGATATGTCGGCTTGGAAACCGGCAGGTCCCGTTACGACGGTACTCGCCTCGTGGGGAACCGCCGTGAGCAACGGCGAAAATCCCGAAAGAGGTTTCGGCGGAAGAGTCTATTTCTACGACCAAGACATGGTGCGTCCCGTCAAAGTGAAAGGGACGGTCATCGTCTATGCCTTTGACGAAGACGGGCGTTCGCAATTCGATGCCAAGCCGAACGAAGGATATGTTTTCGACAGCAAAACGCTCAATAGCAAGGGGGTGTATTCCAAATCGAAGTTGGGACATTCGTACAACCTTTGGATTCCTCTTGATGAGGCGAAGCCGGAGAGTCCTTCACGGAAAATATCGTTGATTGTCCGTTACATTCCTGAACATGGTGCGTCGGTGGTGAGTCCGCAGACGACGGCACATTTGCCGGGCAGACGGGAGCAGGATTTGCTGGCGGCACAGGTTGAGGAAAGCGAATTTGACGGTACTGCTATTCAGCGAGTTCCTGTCCCGCAGCGTTCGGTACCGGAGCGTGTGAGTTTGACGGAGGAGCGGTTGATCGAGTCGAACGTGGGTCGCGCCCGCACGATGCAATCGGTGGCGATTCGGTAACTACGATGGCGGTTCTGACTGGAGCCGTTCTTTGATGAATTCCAATCGCCGAGCCAACTCCGCTTCAAAGCCCCGCTGTGTTGGTCGGAAGTATTCCCTATCGACTCCAAGATACTCCTGCGCCGCAATGCCGTCTTGGAAATCGTGAGCATATTGATACTCCGCTTCCTGCGTGGACGACATGTTGTGCGGGTCACGTAAATGTTTCGGCACCGGAACAATCCGCGCTTCTTCAATATCCTTCCGTGCTTCAAAAATGGCGAGCGTTGCTGAATTTGACTTCGGAGCACATGCCAAATAGATCACCGTCTGCGCTAAATTGAGTTGACATTCCGGCAAGCCGACCAGTTCGCAAGCCTGCGCCGCCGCAACAGCAAGCATCAACGCTCGCGGATCGGCATTGCCGACATCTTCGCTTGCAAGAATCACTAACCGCCGGGCAAGGAACCGCACATCATCGCCGCCGACCAGCATTTTTGCCAGCCAATAAATTGACGCATCGGGATCGCTCCCCCGAATACTCTTGATCAATGCACTGATCGTATCGTAGTGCGAATCACCATCCCGGTCATACGACACGGCTTTGCGTTGCACCGACTCCGCCGCCAATTCCTTTGTGAATTCAATCGGCAATTCGCTCGACAATACGCCGATTTCCAGTGCCGAAATCGCTTGCCGGGCATCACCGTCGCAGATGTTTGCCAAAAAATCGAGAGCGTCTTCGTGAAGACGAATATCGTATTTGCCGAGACCGCGTTCCTTGTCCGTTGCCGAACGGCGAAGTAGCGTTTTAACGTGTTCCTGCGTGAGCGGTTCAAATTGGAAAATCCGACTCCGGCTGATAAGAGCGTTGTTGATCGTAAAGTACGGATTTTCGGTGGTCGCTCCGACAAGGACGACGATTCCGTTTTCGACTTCGGGCAACAATACATCCTGCTGCGCTTTGTTGAAGCGGTGGATTTCGTCGATGAAAAGCAACGTTTTCTGTTGCTGCGTTGAAAGACGTTTTTCGGCTTCGGTCAAAATTTCCCGAAGTTGTTTCACGCCATCGGACACCGCTGAGAGTTGCCGAAAGGTACTCTGACTGGATCGGGCAAGAATATGAGCGAGCGTTGTTTTTCCAGTACCGGGAGGACCGTGAAAGATAACCGAGCCAAGTCGGTCTGCGGTAAGCAGACGGCGGAGGAGTTTTCCTTCACCGAGAAAGTGTTCTTGTCCGACGAAGTCATCCAGCGTTTGCGGACGCATCCTTACGGCAAGCGGTTCGGCACGTTGGCGATTCTTGGTTTCGTCGGCGGTAAAAAGGTGGGACATCGCAACCGAAATATATCATTTTTTTACAACGTTGTAAATGCGAATTCGCAAAACTAACCTTGACTCGTTCCCCCCAAAAATATATCCTTCGCTCGACGGTTTTTTATAACGTATTCCCGTGAGTCGGCAAACATCCATTTTTAACCCAATTGGAACCCTTTTGTTCGCACCGTTGTCCTGTATTTGGCAACTGTTGAACCAACTCCTCCTTTCCCCCTGGGGGCTCCTCGTTCCGATGACGTTGCTCATCGCTCTCTTTGCCGCAAGGGAATTGCAAAAGACTCCGACTCAAATTGCCCTTTTTTACGCCGAACAACTCGAAACCGCCAACGAGTCGGAAATCCTTCCCTTGCTCGATCTTCTTGTGCGGATGGGAGACGCGGGTGTTCCCGGATTGATTCAAGGATTGGCATCGTCAAGGGAATCGGTCTTCACCGCCAGTAGAAATGTGTTACAGCAAGAATTTAATCGTTGGCAAGAATCCGAACAACGTGAACATCATTTTCGTATCTTTTCGGAAGCAATTCTCGGTACATGTCCTCAATTTTCTCCTGCCGCCCAAGTCGAAGCGATGTGGTTTGTCGATTTGATGATGCAAATCCGATCTCTCACGCCGATTTCTCCCGAAGCGACCGCTGACCGGCAAGAAATGCTCGCTCACTGTCAACAGATTCTCACGCAACTGGAAAGTGTACGGCGGCGGCGAATCGACCCGCAACATAAAGACTTTGCGCCGCAGCGTGAAACCGTTGCCGCATTGAATCAGCGTGCCAGCCAATCGGTGCTTCTCGCTTCCAATGGTCAGCCGTTCGTCCCGACTTCTGTTCGGCAAGAGCAGGAAAATCAAATGCTCCTTGCGGAAGGGGGAAATTTTAGTTCGTTGTCGGTACCGAGAGGGGATCGTCTTTCGGCATATCAACGATCCTTACAAAACCGACCGACAGAAGAAAGAGCGGCTTTTTTCGGCGATGGGAGCACTTCGGAAGTTGCCCGTTTTTCTCCGCCGCCGAGTTTTCCCGCCGACATCGAAGGAATGGTTGCCCGAAACATTGCGGACAATGATTTAGAACAACCGGAAATTGCGGACATTTCAGCAGACTATCGCAACCGAAAACAGTCTGAGTTGAGTCTCGGTTCGGACAAATTCCTTACGCCGGAACTCTTGAACACGCCGTTGGACCGGGTTGCCAACTTGCCGACGGCGCAACTGATGCAACTGTTGCACCATCCTGAATCGGCTTATGTCGAAACAGCCCGACAGACATTGGTATCACGTGATGGTTTTCAAGAGTCGCATTTGAAACTAGCGTGGCGGCTTTACCATCCGGTACCGGCGGTTCGGCAGGAGATTGTCGCTATGTTGCCGAATACTGCGAATGTTCAACCTTCGGTATGGTTGACTGTGTTGCTTGATGATCCGAACGATGATGTACGTTATCGGACGGCATCATTTTTAGCGACGACGAGGGATTCGGCATTACAGCGTCTTTTGATTGACCGGGGCAAACGGGACAGCGATGCGAGGATCACTGCTCTTGCCAATCGGCTTGATGAATCGCAACGCACTGTCCGGCGGTAGTGATGCCTCTCTTGCCAAAACGCCTGACGGCGGGTACACTGTGGGAAATTCGAAATGTTTTCCCCTTCGTCAGGTTCGATGGAAATATCTCCTAATGTCGTTGTCATCATCGGAATAGGCTTCGTCTGCCTCTTCCTGCTCGTCTGTTTGGGAATCTTTCTCCGCTTCTTTCCCCTTTGGATTCAATCCAAAATGGCAGGTGCCGGAGTCGGAATCCTCGATCTTGTCGGAATGACCTTTCGGAAAGTCAATCCCGAAGTCATCATCCGCAGCAAAATTATGGCGGTGCAGGCGGGACTCGACGACAAGGTGATTACCACCAAGTCGCTCGAAGCCCATTATCTGGCAGGCGGAAGCGTACTCGCCGTCGTAAAAGCAATGATCGCTGCCAGTAAAGCGAAGTTGACCGATCTCGACTACCGCCTCGCCACAGCAATTGACTTGGCAGGACGAAATGTGTTGGATGCCGTCCAAACAAGTGTGTATCCGAAAGTGATCGACTGTCCGGCAGTTGCCAAGGGACGATTCACGCTTGACGGTGTGGCAAAGAACGGAATTCAGTTAAAGGTCAAAGCAAGGGTAACGGTACGCACCAACTTAAAGCAGTTGATCGGCGGGGCAACCGAAGAGACGATCATTGCACGGGTCGGCGAAGGCATTATCAGTGCCATCGGTTCGGCGGGAACGCACGGCGAAGTGTTGGAAAATCCCGACCGGATTTCAAGAGCAGTGTTGGATCGCAGACTCGATTCGGAGACCGCCTTTGAGATCGTGTCGATTGACATTGCGGACATTGATGTCGGCGAAAACATCGGTGCGCGGCTTCAAGCGGATCAAGCGGAAGCGGATACGCGGGTTGCTCAGGCAAGAGCGGAAGGACGGCGGGCATTGGCGGTCGCAGCGGAACAGGAAAACGTAGCGAAAATCGAAGAAAGCCGAGCGAAAGTCGTTGCCGCCGAAGCAGAAGTGCCGAAGGCGATTGCCGAAGCGATTTCATCCGGCAAACTGGGCATTATGGACTATTACCGCTTGAAAAATATCCAATCGGATACGGAAATGCGAGGTTCCATTGCGCGGGGTTTGCCGGTGCCAGCGGTGAAATCGTAGAGTAACATCGAACAACGGAGCATTCATCGAGAACGGAATCGCGAAAGTTCAAGGCGGGGAAGGAAAGTGTTCGTCGAGACTCTGCCAATTTTTACCCAATACAGTTGGCGAGATAACGTTCGGCATCAATCGCTGCCATGCAACCGGCAGCAGCGGCAGTGTTCGCTTGCCGGTAATAGTCATCCGCAACGTCCCCCGCCGCAAACACGCCCGATACACTTGTATTTGACCGAAACGGAATCGGACGAACGATGTATCCCTTGTCCGTCAGATCAATTTTACCCCGCAAAAACTTGGCGTTCGGCGTATGTCCAATCGCCACGAAAACACCGGACACCGCAATCTCTTTGTCCGGCAACCCCGGCGTACTTTGGAGCAACACTCCCGTCACGCCTTCCTGATCGTTCCCTAAAATTTCTTTCGGAATCGTGTTCCATAAAATTTCAATTTTCGGATGTTCCGCCGCTCTTTGGGCAATGATTTTTGAAGCACGAAGTTCATCACGGCGATGAATCAGATAGACTTTTGAGGCGGTTTTCGTCAGATAGAGGGCTTCTTCTACCGCAGCATCTCCGCCGCCGACGACGGCAACCGGCGTATTTCGGTATCGCGGCAATCCGCCGTCGCAAACGGCACACGCACTCACCCCCCGATTCTTGAATCGGTCTTCCGATGGCAAGCCCAAGTAATTCGCACTCGCACCCGTTGCCACGATAACCGTCTTCGTGTCGTAAGTTTTGCCGTCCGAACAGACCAGTTTCAGCGGCGTATCGGTGAAGTCGGCATCGACGACATCGCTGGTCATGATGCGGGTGCCGAAATGGACGGCTTGAGCGCGAATGAGCTCGACGATTTCTGCTCCGAAAATCATTGTTTCATGGAGATCACGCGGTGCGAGCATGCCCAATCGGTCGCTCGGAAGGGCAGAATGGAGGTATTCGGTAATGTTACCGGGAGGAAAGCCGGGAAAGTTTTCGACTTCGGCGGTGAGGGCGAGTTGCCCCATCGGGAGCGTTCGTTTTTCCTGATTTTCTTGGGTAATATCCCCTTCGATGACGAGCGGTTCGAGTGAAGCCCTTGCCGCATAAATTGCCGCCGTCCAAGCCGCAGGTCCGCTACCGATGATAATGACGTTTTCCATATCCGATCATTGTAGCATACAATCTCACTCTCGACTATTGCTATGACAATGGTTTTTCTCGTTCGTGGTCGTCCAATTCCCGTTTTCGTTCTCGTCGCTTTCGGATCATTCGTGTCGCATGGATGCAATAATCGAGTCCCGACAGTAACGTGATGCCGACGGTCAGCCAGAAGGAACAGAGCATAGCATAAAACACTGTTGTTCGCCAACTTTTCGTATCCAACATGTAATCGAGTCCTTGTGCCAGTAGAGTGTCTTTGTTTTGTAGTTCGAGCCGCCAAAATTCCTGCACGAGACGCTCTTGTCCGTCGTAGGTCGGAACATTCCACGTTGCTCCGCCGGAAAGATAGAGAAGTGCAAGGATGACGGCGGCGCATTGGAGGATCATTTTCAATTTTCCGAGCCATTTTGCAGAAAAATCTCCGCCAGCACTCTCAACGAAAGACCGAAGGGAGGTTACGAGAAGTTCCCGACCGATGATGACAATCACCATCCAGGGTTGCAACATGAGCCAAGCCGGATAGCCGTCTCGGTCGGAACTCAAGCCGGGAATTGCCACGAGACAGATAAACACGCCGCAAATCAGAAATTTGTCGGCAAAGGGGTCCATAATCCGACCGAAGACGGTGATTTGTTTGTAATGCCGCGCCCACCAACCGTCCAGTGCGTCCGAGAGTGCCGCCAGTATAAAAAAGAAGAGGGCGAGATCGTAGTTGGCGAAGCCGATCATCGCAAAGACGACGATTGCAAAAAAGACACGTAAAAGCGTTAATGTATTGGGAATGTTCATCGGCAACCTTGTCTAAAAGGAGACAATCGGCACTATTGCTGTGAGGATAACAAAAAACGGGAGAAAAATCAAGATGGATTTAGAGATTCAAAGCGAACTGAATGGAAAATTCCGCAACGACCGGAAAACTTTCCTATCTTTTCCATTTTCCAAAATTTTCTCAATTTCCTCTTCAAAAATGACGATAGCGAAACGTGAGACTCCCCTGCGCATCGAATTTTTCCTTCGATGCAAAGTTTCAACCCACCGAGAATCCCATGACCGATACCGTCCTCCATCGTTCCGGTAACAGTCGAATCGCCGTCGGCATCCTCGTCGATCAAGATTCCCTGCCACTCCTGCACAAAACGGTCGTCAGTGCCAAAACACTTGCAGAACACGTTTTCGTCCTCGTTGTCGGAAAAACCGGCGACATTACCGAGTCCTGCGCCGACATCCAACACGGCGGCTGGGCAGACGACGAAGCCGCCACACGGAACATGCTCATCGACACCGCTGAAAACGCCAACGTCGCCGATTGGCTCGTCTGGCTCAATCCCGGTGAAGAATTCGACGAAGCAACTCGCGAGGAGTTTTTACATTTCATCGAAAACGAAAGCCAACGGGATGCCATCTACGTGATGGTTACTCGCCGATACCATCAGGAAGATCGAGTTCGCCATGACTTCGACGAGGAAACCATCGACGCACGATTGATGCCTCTCCGCAAAGGGGTTCGGTTTCAAGGACGTGTTCGGGCATCGCTCCTGACTCGCAATGCCAGTTTGATGATGCAAATCAGTGCCGCCCCTGGTCGGGTTTTGTTGCCGCCGAAAGAACTTGATCCGGCAAAAACAGTCAATCGGGCGAAGCAAACGCTGGAAACGCTTGAAAAAATCGAAAACGAAGGAAATGTCATTCAGGATGACCTGCTGGCGGCAAAAGCCGAAGCCCAATTCATTCTCGGAGACTTCATCAATTCCCGAAAGTTGTCGATGCGGTTGGTCAAAGAATCCTCCCGGACGGACTTGCGTTTGTCCGCTTATTACAACATTTGGGAAACGTTTGCCCATGCGCCCATTCCCGTTGCAGAAATCACGAAAATACTGGTCGAATCCATTGACACTTTTCCGGTCGATATGCAACTGTTGACCTTTTTAGGCTCGCACTTGCAACGGACGGGACAACTGGAATTGGCAGTCCGAACCTTTGAGACGGCAATTCAACACGGTCGGGTTTCGCTCGACGTTTGGCACCGTTTGCGGATTCAGGAAATTGCCGTTACGAGTTTGGCACTCTCCTTGCGGTTGCAGGATCGGAACAGCGATGCGATTCGAGTATTGGAAACCAATGCCGAACTGGTCGAAGATCATACGGAATTTGACCGGCATCTGCTTGACCTTTACATTGCGGAAAACTTGGAAGAGCAGGCATCGGAACTGGCGGCAGAAATTTGGGGCGATGTCGATCTTGACTGGATGCGGCTCGTTATCAAAGGAGCGTGTGCGGCAAAGACGGGACGTTGGGATCAGGCTCTTGCACCGTTGGAGGAAGCACACCAAAAAGGTTGCCGGGACATTTTGTGCCTGCGTTGGTATGCGCTCACGTTGCTGGCGTTGCAGCAATTTGAGCCAGCGGTTGCCATTTTGGAGCAATGGCTGGCGGTTCAGCCGGAGAACTCGGAGGCGAAGTCGTATCATGCGGCGGCGCAACACCCGGAGCAATTTGGCGAGATGTTACGGCGTATTCGGGATGCACATTTGCGGTCATTGGGCATGATGGCACACAAAGCGGCTCCTCGCAAGCCGAACATTCGGGTGGAGGATGCTGTTCGAGAAATGATTCAAGCGTCGGGAGCGTGTGGCAAGATTACCGCTTTCAAACCGAAGCCGAAACCGGTGGGAAAATAAGCACGGTGGGCTGTTGCACTGCAATCGCAGATATTCAGTCGGAGATTTGTCATCAAACTCTCTTATCGTACGCCATTAAACAGCCTGCGAGAACTGCCGTTCCCAGAAGCGAAAGAAGGAGTGTCAATCCCAGTAATGCTTCCCACGAAAGTGGAAATAATTGGTCGAGCAGAATGAAAACTCCGCCGAAGAAAAGACCGCAAAAACCTTCTACACAAGGATAGCGTACACTAATGGGCGACCGGCAATCCCGGCATTTTCCCCGAAGAGTGAGCCAGCCAAAGACAGGAACATTATCGTGCCATCGGATCGAATGACCGCAGACGGGACAATGCGACGGCGGATGCACCAAACTCTTCCGAAGCGGTAAACGATAGACGACTACGTTCAGAAAACTCCCGACGCAAGCACCGACCGTAATCACCCAGAGGGACAAAAACGCAATGAATACAGGGTCATGTTCAGGCATGGAAAGGCACAGATTGATCTTCGTACAGACTCCCTATTTTACCGATTCGTCACAAAAACGGGGAAGTGGGATTTTTCGCAAAAAATCCTCCGGGTTCATTCATTTTTTTGTCCGGTTATGCCGATAATGAGAGGGAGTCTTCGTGTGTAAACATGGAGCAACCAACTTTCAAGGAGGAAGCATGACAGCGGTAGCACAGTGTACTGCCGATGAAACGGCAAAACTGTGGGAAGATTTTAACCAGGATAAAAGCAATCAGACGTTACGCAATGCGCTGATCGAACGGTACTTTCCGCTTGTTCGGTATCATGGTGAAAAACTCAGCCATAAATTGCCTGACGAAGTCGAAGTGGACGATCTGGTTTCGGCAGGAATCTTCGGACTGATGGACGCTATCGATGCGTTCGATGTCAGTCGGGGAATCAAATTCGAAACATACTGTATGCAGCGTATTCGCGGAGCAATGTTAGACGAACTCCGCAATATGGACTGGGTGCCGCGACTCGTTCGGGCACGGGCAAGAAAACTGACGGAAGCGAACAAAGCACTGTCGGATCGATTCGGTCGATCCCCTTCGGACGATGAGTTGGCGGAATATCTGAAACTTTCGTCGAGCGAATTGGAACGTATGAAATACGATGCCAATACGGTCTCGACGGTCAGTCTGAACAAAAAATGGTTCGAGACCGACGGATCAAAGGACATCAGCGAGATGGATTTGGTCGAAGACCAGCGCGGCGAAGATCCGACGAGCGGAATTCAGCGTGCCGACTTGATGCGCCTTGTTACGAAGGGACTCACGCGGAATGAGCGTCTCATCATCATTCTTTATTATTACGAAGAGATGACGATGAAAGAAGTCGGTGCAACGCTCGATTTGAGCGAAAGCCGAGTCAGTCAAATGCACAGCGACATTGTCAAACGGCTGGAATCGCAACTGGAAAAACGCCGCCCTGAATTCGCCTTTTGATGAGAGTCTCCAAACTGAAGTGAACACTTGACGGTGTAAGATTTGTTCTATTGGGACGAGACGTTGACTCGTTCGTCCCGACCTTGCAAGAAAACCCCATTGCGTTCATAGCAATCATCTGGACATCGCAACGTTGCATTTCCCCCCTCTTTTCGGTAGAATGATGCCGTACATTCCATAGGAGAATTCTTTATGTCCAAGCATTTGTTCTTTGCCGTGTCCTTGTTTGCCGCTCTCGTTGGTTTTGTCCATGCCGAGACGGTCTATATCGATCAACTCGATGTTTCCAAAGCCATCTCCGGTTGGCAAACGACCCAAAGCCGACGCTCGTCCGGCGGAGAGCCGATTTCCATTGCCGGAGAAAAATTTGAACGCGGTGTCGGAATCCATCCCAGTAACACCGGCGAAAAGAAAGCCGAAATCCGGGTTCTGCTCCCGCTTGCCGAAGGACGATTTACCACGAAAGTCGGTCTCAACGATGCCGTCGGTAAGCAGGGGCATGCCGAATTTCTCGTCTATCTCGATGAAAAATTGGTTTGGCGGAGCGAATTCATGACCGGCGGACAAGCGGCGAAATCGTGCGACATTCCTTTCGGCAAGGAGAATAAACTCCTGCAACTCATCGTCGATGCCGGTCCCGAAGGTTACGGACACGACCACACCGATTGGGCGGACGCAAAGTTGGAATTCACGAACGGTCAGCGGCGACCCGAAATCGAGAAGTCGGTCATCAACGCTCCGCCCGTTGTCAATCGGGAAGACGAATATGCGTACACCTTTCACCAGTTGAAGACGGGCATTCCCGAAAAGCGAGCCGGTCAGGCACTCCGCCCTGAATCGACGTTTCTCCCAACCGACCGTAATCCGGTCGATGTCGTGTTGCGGCGGACGAAAGCGTTGTTGGATTATCTAAAACAACTGCCGAATGTCCCGGATTTGGGTCTGGAAACCGACGAATTGATGCGATTGGGTGCCTGGTTTCGGGCATTGGAAGTCCGATTGGAGGCGGAAAACACGGTGGACACTATTGACGAAAAGATATTGCGAGCAGTGTTCTCTCAAATCACGGCACTCCGGGATCGCATCGCCCTGAAAAATCCATTGCTCGATTTTTCGGACATTTTGTTCATCAAGCGGCACTACAATCCCGAACCCGAAAGGCAGGGAAATCACATGGTCGATCAGTTTTTCGGTTTTCATGCCGTGCCGAATGGCGGAATGTACATTCTCAAAAATGCTTTCTATCCTGAAAAACGAACGGTTACAAACGTTTTGGAAAACAGCGTTATCGAAAGCGAGAGCCGATTGAAGGGGAAAAAACTCGACAGCACTTGGGGATACCTCGCCCCGGAACTTTCGTTTGACGGAAACCGAATTCTCTTTGCCGCCGCCGATACTTCCGAACGGCGACATTCTTACGAGTGGACGGAGGGAAATTGCTATCATCTTTTCGAGGTGCGGACGGACGGTTCCGGTCTCGTACAACTGACCGATGGGGAATGGAACGACATTGATCCCTGTTATTTACCGAACGGTCGGATCGTTTTCATTTCCGAACGGCGCGGCGGTTACGGACGTTGTCATGCAAGACCTTGCCCCAGTTATACGTTGCATTCGATGCTTCCCGATGGCAATGATATTGTCATGTTAAGTCC
>Ga0082212_10004376_pt1 | contig 19588 bp, 15 predicted proteins | sample TergutNt197P3_FD_71548 | JGI IMG/M metagenome (GOLD analysis project Ga0082212, IMG submission 71548) | Neocapritermes taracua P3 segment gut microbial communities from Petit-Saut dam, French Guiana - Nt197 P3 | ecosystem: Host-associated > Arthropoda: Insects > Digestive system > Gut ... | reverse complement strand
TCCGAACGCAGTGAGGAATCTCATTCTTTTTCCAGATTGCTTCCCCTGCGCCCCTCTCTTAATTCTTAATTCTAATGAACGGTTAAAGGTGCGAAACATTAGTTATTTTTTTTTTTACCAATCTCCCCCACCAACACCTCATTTAAAACGTCTTTTTATCTTATAGACGAAAATATTTTTCATCATGGATAAAAATCAATCATTACGAAAAGACCACATCAGGGCTTGGAAACGTTATGTGGACGGTTCCTATACCTGCGATGATTTAGCACTCGTCCTTGATTTAATTAGGGATGATGCTAATCTTCAAGAGTTTGAAGAAGTATGGGACAAAGTGGTATGGCACAGAGCGATGAACGACCTGCCGTCCACGACCGAAGAGCGAAAAGCGGCTAATCTGAGGGAAGCCGCTCAATTGCTTGCCGAATACGAAACGCAGACAATACCTATTCCTTCGCGAAATACTTTCAGCCGTTTCCGCAAAATATGGTACGCTGCGGCAGCGGTATTATTACTTGGCTTGTTGATGCCTGCCATATATCTGTATGTGAAACCAAAAACGGGACAAATCGCAGTTCAATACATTGAAAAAACCACCCAACGCGGAGAAATCGTAACCGTTGTCCTTCCCGACCAAACGGAAGTAACGCTGAATGCCGGAAGCCGCATCAAATATCCCGCTAATTTTACCGGTAGTGAACGTTCGGTTGAATTATACGGCGAGGCATTGTTTCATGTGACCTCAGATCCCGCGCGACCGTTCACCGTAAAAACGGAAAATATGAATATTAAAGTGCTGGGGACTGTTTTCGATGTGAAAGAGTATACCAACGACCAGTTGTCGTCGGTTTCGGTGGCTTCTGGAAAAGTGGAAGTCGGCTGGGCAGGCGGAAAAGTAATGTTGGAACAAAACCAACAGGCGAAAATGGACAAGTCCACAGGAAAGTTTGAAACAATGACCATTGACGCCGGTAAATATCTGTCGTGGACAAACGGCGTCCTGTATTTTAACCGGACGCCCATCCGTGAAGTAGTCAATATGCTCAACCGGCATTATCCGCAAGTGGATATCGAATTGACAGAAGGCGAGTATTCCGGTATCCTGATCTCAGGGGAGCATGAGAACGTGTACACAGCAGAAGAAATTCTCAAATCTATTGTTTATATCACCGGTCTTAAATGCAAAACAGGGAGCAAATATACTTTAAGTAATTGACTATTTCGGTCATCTTCTTAATAATCACTAAAACATTGCAAATGTATGTATTTATTTAAAATTTCAAAAGTTTTTATTATGCGTTTTACGCTTATTTTCGTATCATGTTGTATGGTACTCAGCATGGCGACAGCCACAGAAGTTTTGTCGCAAAAGAAAGAGACAGGTATCAGGATTTCGCTGACCAACGTATCCGTCGTATCCGTTATCGAAGCCATCAGTCGGGAAACGGGATACAAATTCCTGTATAATGAAGCCCAACTGTCGCAAATGGAGCGGATCACCATCCGGATGAACAACGCTACATTACAGGAAGTTCTTCAACAAGTGTCCAATCAGACAGGGCTTGGGTTCCGCAAGTTGAATGAAACTTATCTTGTTTCTTATGTAGCGGAACCGGACAGTTCAGGTAAGCCGGAAGTCAGGGTACAGCAGGGAATCCGGGTCACCGGCACTGTGTCCGACAACTTCGGGGAACTGATGCCCGGCGTGTCCGTTCTTGTCAGGGGCAGTACGACAGGTACGAGTACTGATATTAACGGCGAATACACTATTTCCGTACCGAGCGACACATCGGTATTGCAATTCCGGTTTCTCGGCTACCGGATGCAGGAAGTTGTAGTAGGAAACCGTAAGGTTATTGCCGTATCCATGCAGGAAGAAGTAGCCCGGATCGGCGAAGTGGTGGTAGTGGCTTTCGGTACGCAGAAGAAGGAAAGCGTCGTTGCATCCATTACAACGGTCAGGCCGGCTGAGTTGAAAGTGCCGAGCAGCAACCTGACCACCGCTTTAGCCGGACGTATATCCGGCGTGATTTCCTACCAGCGAAGCGGCGAACCGGGAGCGGACGACGCCGAGTTTTTTATCCGCGGGGTAACCACGTTCGGTTACAGCAAAAGCCCGCTGATTCTGTTGGATGGATTGGAAGTAAGCAACAGTGATTTAGCGCGACTTCAGCCGGATGACATCGCTTCCTTTTCCATTATGAAAGACGCTACTGCGGCGGCTTTATACGGAGCAAGAGGCGCGAACGGCGTTATTATCGTAACTACCAAGGAAGGGCGCGAAGGCAGGGTACAGGTTGCGGTGCGTTATGAAACAACGATGTCGATGCCGACCAGAAATTTACAATTCGCCGATCCTGTCACGTATATGAGGCTGCACAACGAAGCGGTTACTACCCGCGACCTGATGGGAATACAGCCATACAGTCAGGAAAAGATAGATTACACCGAACGGGGCGTGAATCCGTACGTGTATCCTGCGGTCGACTGGAGCGATATGCTCCTGAAAAAACATACGATGAATCACCGGTTCAATATGAACGTCAGCGGCGGCGGAAATATCGTGCGTTATTATCTCGCTGCCACCTATACCAAGGATAACGGTATCCTGAAAGTGGACGGGCGGAATAATTTCAACAACAATATTGATCTCAACCGGTATGCGCTCCGGTCGAACGTGAACATTGACATCACGCGCACTACCGAAGCGATTGTAAGATTGTACGGCACATTCGACGATTATACGGGACCCATACCCGGAGGAACGGACGTGTATAATCTGATCATGAGAAGCAATCCCGTGCGGTTTCCCGCATATTTTCCGACCGATGATGTGAATAATATTACCCGGCATATTATGTTCGGCAACTCCGGTAATCTCGGCGATTATATCAACCCTTACGCGCATCTGGTATCCGGATACAAAGATCAATCGACTTCTACCATGATTGCCCAGTTTGAAGCAAAACAGAAATTGGATTTCCTGTTGAAAGGGCTGAAAGTCAGGGCTCTTTTCAGTACTACCCGTTATGCAAGTTTTTATCTCCGGCGCTCGTACAATCCGTTTTATTATGCCGTTGGCAGTTATCACAGACCGACGGACACTTATCTGCTGGGCTGTCTGAATCCCGACAACGGTACGGAATATCTGAGTTTCAAGGACAGCAGTACCGACAATAAAACGGTCAATAACAACACATACGTTGAAGCCGCAATTGATTATGCCCATACATTCAACGAGGCGCACGACGTAGCCGCTCTGCTGGTATATTACCAGCGCGAAAAACTGAACGGCGACGCCACTTCGCTGCAACTTTCGCTGCCGTTCCGTAATACCGGCTTGTCGGGTCGCGTTTCTTACGGGTACAAAAGTAAATATTTTGTAGAAGGCGTTTTCGGTTACAATGGTTCCGAGCGGTTTTCCAAAGAACACCGGTTCGGATTTTTCCCGTCTGCCGGACTGGGATGGGCTTTATCCAATGAAGATTTTTATCCCGAAGCATTGAAAACCATCATCCCCAAAGCCAAGTTTAAAGTAACGCATGGTTTGGTGGGTAACGACGCTATCGGAAGGGATGCAGACCGCTTTTTCTACATGTCGGAAGTAAATCTGAGCAGTTCCGCCAGAAGTTTTACCACCGGTTCCGAGTTTTTATATACCCGACCGGGCATTTCTTTTTCGAGGTATGAAAATGCCGATATTACCTGGGAAACTTCCGTCAAAACCAATCTGGGAATAGAGTTGAATTTGCTGAAATGGATGGAAATCAATCTGGATTTGTATCAGGATCACCGGCGAAATATCCTGCTTACCCGAAGCAATGTCCCCGCTACCTTGGGAATGCAGGCAACGCCTCAAACCAATTTCGGGAAGGCGGAAGGGAAAGGATTGGATTTTTCGATAGACGCGAATACCAATATTACTACGGACTGGTGGTTGAGCGGTCGCGTGAATTTCACGTATGCCAAAAGCAAATTCGTGGCTTATGACGAGCCAGATTACAGAGAAATGCCGTGGAAATCCCGCGTTGGCAATTCGCTGAACCAAACCTTCGGATATGTTGCCGAACGGCTGTTTGTGGACGAAAACGACGTGAAGAACTCGCCCCAGCAACATGGCGATGCAAAAGGCGGCGACATCAAATTTAAAGATATCAACGGCGATAACGTTATCGACGAATACGATCAGGTGCCGATCGGTTATCCCACAACGCCCGAAATAGTGTATGGATTCGGTTTTTCAACCGGATATAAAGGTTTCGACCTGTCATGCTTTTTCCAGGGATTAGCCATCGAGTCGTTTTGGATAGATGCATCAAGAACCGCGCCATTCACGAATTATACCCACAGCAGCGACTATTCGGTAAGCCAGACGACACAACGCGCCTTACTGAAGGCTTATGCCGACGACCACTGGTCGGAGACCAACCGCGATATTCACGCCTTATGGCCCCGTCTTGATTACCGCGTGAACAACAACAACATTTCCCCCAGCACGTGGTTCATGCGCGACGGCGCATTCCTGCGTTTGAAATCATTGGAATTCGGTTACTCGCTTCCCGAACGGCTCATCAGTAAAATCAATCTTACCAGGGTGCGGGTTTATTTCACCGGAACCAATCTTTTGACATTCAGCAAATTCAAACTTTGGGATCCAGAAATGGCAGGCAATGGATTGGGTTATCCGGTTCAGAAAGTATATAACTTTGGTATTCAAGTATCTCTTTAAAAATCGAAAAATCATGAAAAATATCATCATATTTGTTTTTGTCGTGCTGTCGGGATGTTATTTAGCGTCGTGCGACAGTTTTATTGACGTGGTGCCCGACGACATGCCCACCTTAGACCACGCATTTTCCGACAGGCATCAGGCTGAAAAATTCCTGTTTACCCTTTATTCTTATATGCCGCTGTGGGGTCATCCCTCAGTTGAAGGTCGTTTCGACGATTTAACATGGTTGGGCAGGACGGCGGTTATAGCCGATCGTCCTTATTCCCTGTTTGCGCTACGCGACGGCAACCGCGCCAGCACTCCGTATTGTAACAGTTGGGAGGGAACTAACGGCGGAATGCCCTTATTCCAAGCCATCCGCGATTGCAATATTTTTCTGGAAAGGATTGATGAGCCAAGAGACTTAAATCCTTTTGAAAAAATCAGATGGATTGCCGAAGCGAAGTTCCTGAAAGCATATTTTCATTTCCTTCTGATCCAGCAATATGGTCCTATTCCCATTGTGGACGTCAACCTTCCTTTTACTGCGCCGGACGAGGATTTGAGAGTGAGCAGAGCGTCTGTGGACGAGGCTTTTGATTATGTGATACGGTTGATAGATGAAGCGATACCCGATCTGCCGCTTGCGATTGAAGAGAGGTCTTTTGAATGCGGCAGAGTTACCCTGTGCGCGGCGCTTGCCGTAAAAGCCAAAATAGCGGTTACGGCGGCAAGCCCGCTGTTCAACGGTAATGAAGCATATTCGTCATTTAAGGATCGTCAGGGAAAACTCCTGATCAGCGACGTCTATGAACATGAAAAGTGGGCAAAAGCCGTTGACGCATGTAAACAGGCAATCGATTCGTGCCACCGCGCAGGACATGCTTTGTACAGGTACGTTGTGTACAACGACGATATGATAACCGTGTCGGACGAAACCGTAAAAATCATTCAGGTGAGCAAAATCCTGAATGAAAGATGGAATGAAGAACACGTATGGAGTATGGCATGGCCAAGCGCGCGCGTAGCGCGGGTCTGGCTTCTGGAAGAATATACCGGCGCCATGCTGCATATCAATCATGCCGCATTCAGAAGCATCATCAATCCTACGATGAAAGCGGCGGAACTGTTCTATTCCAATCATGGCGTACCGATTGAAGAAGATAAATTCTACGATTACGGAAACCGTTTTGAAACCGTACTGACCACCAGAGACGACATTAAATATGTACAATCGGGCGTATTAACCGCCAAATTGCACCTGAACCGCGAGTACCGGTTTTATGGCAGCATCGCGTTCGACGGCGGATGGTGGTTCGGGCTGGGACGTTACGACGAAAACAATCAATGGCCCGTGAACTCCAAAAGTGGCGGCACCTCGGGACAAAGAGGGTTAGAACGGTTCTCATGCACGTCATTTTTCATCAAAAAACTGATCAATCCGGAATCTTCTTTCAGCGGTTCTGCTTATCAGCCCATAAGGACGGATCACTCAATCATTCGTCTGGCGGATCTGTATCTGCTCTACGCCGAAGCGCTCAACGAATATCTATCCGAGCCCAACGCCGAAGTCTGGGACTATGTCAACCGCGTCCGCGAACGCGCAGGTTTGGAAACCGTTCAGGATGCGTGGACCAATTATGCAAAAACCCCGGATAAATATACCACCCAGTTGGGTATGCGGGAGATCATCAGGCGCGAGAGAAGCATTGAACTGATGTTTGAAGGGCAACGTTATTTTGATCTCAAACGCTGGGACATAGCGCCGATGGAAATGTCGGGCGCTGTGAAAGGATGGAATTACAGGGAAAGCGCTGCCGAAGATTTCTATCAGGTGGTTACTTATGACAATATGCTGTTTAACGACAGGGATGCGCTGGCGCCAATCCGTACCGGCGAATTGATTAAAAACAGTAATCTGGTACAAAATCCGGGATGGTAGTTTCTAATTGAAAATTAAGAATTAAAAATTAATAAAATGAAACGAATCAAATCAGTAATAATGAAACGAATCAATCTATTGACGTTCCTGTTGATGTGGTTGATGATGGCTTGCGGCGAAGAAAACAGATGGCAGTATGCCACCGACAATATTCCGCCCGGGCAGGTATCCAATGTTGAGGTCGAAAATGTACCGGGAGGCTCCATCATCACCTATACCGTGCCTTCCGACGACGACCTGCTGTATGTGAAAGCAGTTTACCGGATGTCGGACGGAACGCAGGTGGAACAGAAAAGTTCGGCAACGAATCCGAAAATTATCGTGGAAGGTTTGGGACGTTCCAAAAAGCAAACCGCCCAGTTGATTTGCGGCGACCGGAGCGGCAACGAATCGGAACCCTATCCGGTGGAAATTGAACCTTTGGACGCCACCATTTATGAAATCAAGAAGTCCATTGAAATGTTCCCGGATTACGGAGGTATCCTGTTGACATGGAGTAATCCGTTGAAAACAAACACGGTATTCACCTTGTATGTGAGGGACGAAGAGGATGGAACTTATGAGGAGGTGGAAAACATTTATACCGCTTCTGAAGAAGGGAAATACAATCTCAGGGGATTTCCGGCAGAAGAGAGAACATTTGCCGTATGCGTGAGAGACCGCTGGAGAAACAGAACCGATACGGTAAGCGGAAATATTATTCCTCTCTTTGAAGAACAGATGGATAGGAGAAAATTTGTGCGATGGAATCCTGCCGGAATACCATACTTAGTGCTGCCCAACCAAGGATGGGAGATTGAAAATTTGTGGAACGGTATGGGAGGAGACCAGAATGGTTGGAGTTCATCGCAAACGCATACCATACCTCAATCCATCACCTTTGACATGGGACAGTTAGCCCTGTTGAACCGGATAAAAGTATTTCAGAGAACCACTGCGAATCAGCTTTTTAGCGGATATAACGTCAAAAGATTCCAGTTGTGGGCTTCGCCACATACAAATGTTAATGCTGATTTTGCGACATGGCTCTTTATGGGCGACTTTACTTCGGTAAAACCATCAGGATTGCCGGACGGACAACTTACCGAGGAAGATAACGCTTACGGAGCAGCCGGCGAGGACTATATGATTCAGGAAAACAGACTTACGCCCGTCCGGTACATCAGAGTATACATCCTGTCGACGCACGGGGGAGGCATGAATGTAGCCCAGTTTTGCGAAATTGACTTTTTCGGACAAATAGTAACAGAAGAAGATGAATAAACGTTTTTCAATAATTATTAAAATTATAAATATCATGAAAACAGTAAAAATATGGATATGGATCGTACTGGCGACGGCGGGATACATTGGTTGTTCGGATATGAACGATCTGCACGACCAATATCTGCAGCGCGGCGAATCGATATTTGTGGGGCAGCCCGATTCGGTAAAAATAGTTGCCGGAAAAAACAGGGTAAAAATCACCTGCCGGAACTACGATCCCAAAGTAGCCAAATTGACGGTTTACTGGGATTTCAGGCAGGGATCGAAATCGTTCGACGTGCCGTCCGACAGGCTGGGCGAAGATATGGAACTGATCATCGACGGTTTAAAGGAAAAACAATATACCTTTGAATTAGTTACTACCAACCCGGTAGGACAATATCCCTCCATTCCGGCGTCCATTTCAGGTCCGGTTTACGGTTCAAGGTACGAGGCGTCGTTAACCAACAGAAAGGTGGGTAGCGCTACTATTTTCCCGCTTGCCAATTACAAAACGAGCATATCCCTGACAAAGGCGCTTGACAAGATGGTTGGCGTAGAGGTGAAATACATGAATTCATCGGATAAGGAAACCATTTTAGAGATGGACAATGACGATATGGAATTAGAGATTACCGATTCCAAAGATGGCGTCATAGAGTACCGGACGCTGTATGTGCCTGAAAATTGTATCGACACGTTTTATACGAATTTTACGCCTATTAATTTTACCTTGATCGAAGACGAAAAATTAGACAGACTTCTGTTCAAACGTTGGAATACGGTAGTGCCTTACACAGGTTATGTGGGATGGGATATTGAAAACATGTGGGACGGAGTCATCCCCTCCGGCACAACGGCTGCGCTCAGCGGAGAACCCGGATATTTGTCCAATACTGCGCAAAATGTATCGGTTGCCCCCTGGGATTTTACGTTTGATTTAGGGCAAATGGTAAAACTCAGGAGGTTCATATTTTATTCGCGTTTGAACAATCAGCAATATACCGTAACCCACCCGAAGAGAATAGAACTGTATGCTTCGCCTACCCCTAATGTAACTGCCAATTTAGACGATTGGATTTTTCTCGGTGAATTCAACTCCATCAAACCCTCAGGTTTAGCCACTGGTTTTACGACGGAGGATACCAATCATGCCATGGGAGGCGAGGAGTTTTTCACAACCGACGATTCGGTCGTTGTCCGTTATCTGAGGTTTCGCGTCATGGAGACTTGGGTAACGCCAACAGGTAATCATACAATAGCCATCCTGCAATTGGTGTTTTTCGGCGTTCCCGAAGCGTATTTAGACTTATAATTTTTTCAATCATAAATGTTTAATTTTTATTTTTTTAATCAATTTTTTAGTAATATGAAAAGATCAGTTTTTAATTTTTTAATGATTGCAGCCCTTATAGTAACGGCTGCTTTAGTGACGTCATGCAAGGACGACACTGAGTGTGAAACATGCGAGCAGTGCGAGCAGTGCAATTGCGAACAGTGTGAACAGTGCGAGCAGTGCGAACAATGCAATTGCGAACAGTGCGAACAATGCGAGGATTGCGAACAGTGCGAAGACTGCGAGCAGTGCGAAGATTGCGAACAATGCGAAGATTGCGAACAATGCGAAGATTGCGAGCAGTGCGAAGATTGCGAGTGCGACGTAATTTTTACGGTTACGTTCATGAACGAAGGCGTTGCGGTGAAGGAAGAATTAGTTGCCTGCGAGAATACGCTTTTATCGCCTGTACTTGCTCCGAGAGAGGGTTACGAATTTGGCGGGTGGTTTACGGATGAAGAGTGCGAGATTCCATGGGACTTTTCAGACGCCGTTACCGAAGACCTTACGCTCTACGCCAAATGGACGATTGCATACAATTTCGTCTATGAAATGGTCGAAGTTGAAGGCGGAACGTACATGATGGGTTGCGAAGAGGGAGAAGGCTGGTCTGATGGAAGAGAATATCCGCAACATGAGGTAACAGTGAACAGTTTTCAAATCGGCAAATTTCAGGTAACGCAGGCGCAGTGGTATGGTATTATGCGCACGGATGTGAAAGAGCTACGGGATCTGGCAGGCGCCACTGCTCTTCCGGGAGAAGGCGACGATTATCCCATGTACTATCTCTCTTGGGATTACATTGTGGGCACTTCCGGCAAATCTATGGATATCTATGGAACAACGTATTACGAAAACGGCTTTATTTACAAACTGAACAAACACACCGGCAAAAATTACCGTCTGCCCACCGAGGCGGAGTGGGAATTTGCGGCCCGCGGGGGTAACGAAAGCGAAGGATATACATACAGCGGCAGCAATACTGCTGCCGACGTGGGATGGATTTCCGGAGCCGGAGCCACGCATGAAGTGGGTACCAAAGCGCCCAACGAACTGGGTATTTATGATATGACCGGTAATGTATGGGAATGGTGCAGCGACTTCTGGAGCACCGCTTATTATCAAACTTCGCCAAAGGACAATCCTATGGGTCCTACGGGAGGCTCTGCCCGCATAGCCCGCGGAGCTGCATGGAATACAGGTGCGACGATGTGTTATCTTGCCTTCCGTACCGGCTACGCATCCAACACTTCCAACCAAACCATGGGAGTGCGGCTGGTTCTTCAGTAGTTATCAGTATCTGCGTTGGGGCAAGGTTGATCCTTGTCCCAACGTTTTTTTTTAAAACGTTCTTTGATATGTTGGTTTACACGGGATTGGAACACAGATAACACTGATGGAACGGATGATTGCGGATTTTTATCTGCGGAAATCCGTTAAATCTGCGTTATTTGCGTGCTATTATCAGGAATTTTGATTATCTTTGCGTCGGACTTTAATTCGTAATCGTATGGCGCTTTATCTTGATCCAAAGAATGATTTGACTTTCAAACGTATATTCGGAGAGCATCCCGACCTGCTGATAGATTTTCTGAATGCACTGATGCTCGCACGTCTTGCCGGATTAGAGCGACAATTGCCAATAATCTCGTGAAATATTTCTGTTATCAAAATTGTTCATCTGTGGAAAACAAGCGGTTAAAATTGCCGATAGGCATACAGACATTTGAAGAACTCCGTAAGGAGGGATACGTGTATGTTGATAAAACAGAGCATCTTATCCATTTAATTGATACGGGCAAAATTTATTTTCTTGCCCGTCCCCGCAGGTTTGGAAAATCGCTTACCATTTCCACATTCGATGCTATATTTTCGGGCAAAAAGGAACTCTTCAAAGGGCTTTACGCCGAGGAGTTTCTGAACAGACCGGACTTTAAGCCAAGTCCGGTAATTTGGTTGGATATGAGCAAAGTAATTACAGATTGTGGAATAGATGAGTTAAAAAACTCTATTGCAAAGCAGATAAAGGATATTGCCGGTTTTCTGGGCGTTACATTGTCCGGCAATAATTCGTCCGGCAGTCTTTTAGACGATTTAATCATTCATACATATAGAAAATACAATCAAAAAGCAGTTATTTTGCTTGATGAATACGACAAGCCTTATACCGATTTCGTCAATGATCCCGTTGTGGCGGAAGAAGTTCGTAATGTGCTGAGAAATTTTTACGTTCAAATCAAAGCCAACGATAGATACATACGTTTCACATTCATCACGGGCATATCCAAATTCGCCAGATTCGGCGTATTTTCCACATTGAATACTCCGTTAGATATTTCCTTAATGCCCAAATATGCCGGAATTTGTGGGTATACGGAAGATGAACTCAAACAGTACTTTCCGGATTATCTTGAAGAAACAGCAAAAGAAATGAAGATAAGTACAGATGAACTGATTGAGAAAATGCGTCATTATTACAACGGTTTTTCATTCGACAGTAACGCCGAAGCAAGACTGTACAATCCGTATTCAACATTGACGTTTTTTGAAAAGAAGCTCTTCTTAAACTATTGGATGCATACCGGAAAATCAAAGTTCATTGCTGATTACATGAAAAACAGACATTTAACCGTAGAACAATTTCATAATTTCCCTATTTCGATAGATTTTGCCGAAAGTCCGGGCGATATGGATAACACGCCTCCTCATGGTTTTTTGTATCAATGCGGTTATTTGACGTTACGTCCCAAAACAAGCGATGACCTTACATTAGATTATCCCAACACTGAAGTTTTAAACTCCATGTCGGCGTTAGTTGCTCAGAATATTTTACAGGACAATGGCGAAGACTACAGTTGTTGCAGGGCGGATTTGTTAGAGGGCTTAATGACGTCGGATTGCGATAAGGTAATCCATGTTTTTAACCGCCTGTTAGCAAGCACCCCTTATGAAGATTATACCCATTCAGCGGATAAATCCGTTCCGGTAAGCGACGGCAAATTTCCAGTTCGTGAAGGCTTTTACCGCTCCAATATTCTTAACTTTTTGCGCGGTTGCGGAGTGGTAGTATTGCCTGAGATACACACCAATCTGGGGCGAACCGATCTGGTGGTTGCCCACAGAGGCGTCTACTGGGTCATCGAAATCAAGGTAGCCTACAAGGGCGAACAAGCGGCAAAAAAAGCCGGAGAAGCATTGCGGCAAATCGAAGAAAAAAATTATGCAAAACTTTATCCCAATGCTGTTTGTATCGGTTTGGCAATAGATGATTCAGTGAGGCAGATCACGGATTGGAAAACAGATAGACAGATAGTAAGAAAACCATATTAGTAATAAAATCAATCAAATGAAAAAATCAAAGTTTTATCCGGCATCCGTCACTGTGATGTCGTTCGTGGTTTTTGCCACGCAATGCAGTTCGCCGAAAACGTCTGAAAACAAAGAAACGGCTTCGCTTACGGCAAAACATTACTATTCGGGATTCCCCGATGCACACGATACGTATAATGCCATATCCGCCGCAAGCGACGGCAAAATATATTACGTGCTTTCGTCAGACAAACACGATGTCGGCGGTCAGTTTTACGTGTATGATCCCGCAACCGATCAGACAGAATTTATTGCCGATTTGTCGGAAGCGGTGGGCGAAAAGAACTGTATCGCACAGGGCAAAAGTCATGTCGAATTTTACGAACACGACGGAAAACTGTATTTCGCAACCCACGTAGGTTTTTACGAGATGATTGACGGTTCGGAACAGTTGCCGCAAAATGCTCCCGCAGGCTATCAACTTTATCCGGGCGGACATTTTGTTTCGTATGACATGAAAAGCGGAAAAATAGAAAGTCTGGCGCTGGCTCCGCATGGCGAAGGTATCCTCACCATGACCATGGACAAACAGCGCGGTCATCTCTATGGAATCACATGGCCCAAAGGTTATTTGTTGGATTATGACCTCCGTACAAAACAGTTGAAAGACCTCGGTCTGGTCAGTGAACAGGGCGAAGGCGGCGTCATTGGTAAGGATTACCGCGTGATTTGTCGCTCAATGGTGGTTGATCCGCGCGACGGCAATGTTTATTACTCTACCGCCGAAGGAGATATATTCTTTTACCGTCCCGGACTTGCCGCTCCCGAAAAACTGACCGACGTTGATTTGCGGATTGACTATTTCGGATGTTACGATTACACCGGAGCGGGCAGTATGGGATACAACTGGCGGAAAATTTTCTGGTACGAGCCTGAAAACGTTGCGTATGGAGTGCATGGCAATTCGGGATATTTGTTTCGTTTCGATCCAAAAGCGAAAAAAATCGAACTCGTGGAACGCATTGTATCCGAACCATCAAGAAAAAGCGGCATGTATGACCAGTTCAGTTACGGCTATCTCGGTTTCATGCTTGGGAAAGATCAAACCATTTATTATCTCACCGGCGGACCCATATATGAAAACGGAAAACGAGTAAAAGGAGTAGATAAAATAGCGATGGGCGCTGCACGTGGATTGGAAAACCTGCATTTGGTAACTTTTAACATCCCGAAACGTGAGTACAAAGATCACGGCGCTATCTTTTACGAAGACGGCGAATTGCCCACTTACGTCAATTCCATTGCGCAGGACAAAGCCGGCAATATCTACACGCTGGCGCGCTTCATGCACGATGGTAAAGAAATCGAGGATTTGGTGAAGATAATATTGTATCAGAAGTGAAAATAAAATATCCTGTTGCATTGTGTTTATGGATTTTCTGCTGCTTTCCGCCGACGAATGCGCAGGACTCGATTGTACAGTATTACGCTTCCAACCCTGATTTCAGGAAACTTTTTGTTTTGAGGTGTAACGAAGCAACCATACCCGGATACGAATTGCCCGACCCTTTGGTTATGGACAACGGGAAACCGGTTACCGACGCCGGAATGTGGTGGCGGCAACGCCGTCCGGAAATCCTTTCTCTGTTTGAGAATGAAATGTATGGTAAAACGCCGCTTTTCGCCAATGCCCGCAGGGAATTGTTGCGTACTCCCCGCGTGGAGATACTGAACGAAAAACGTGACGCGCTAAGCGGGAAAGCAACGCGGCGGGAAGTCAGGCTGCATTTTTCGTCAATGTCCGACGGACCATACTTAGACGTGCTGCTTTACATGCCCAATCATGCGAAAATACCGGCGCCGGCGTTTGTCATGCTCAATTTTCGCGGTAACCAGTCGATCACCGACGAAACGGATGTGCTGGTCTGTTCCTCATGGATGACGCCCCGTAACGACGAAACCGTCATTAACTTCCGCTCGGCGGAATCCTCGCGCGGGGCGGCTAAGTCGCGCTGGCCTGTCGAAATGATCATCGACAGGGGATATGCGCTTGCAACGGCTTGCTATCATGATATTGACCCTGACTATGACGACGGTTTTCAAAACGGCATACATCCGCTGTTCTACAAAGAAGGACAGGACAAACCGGCCGCCGGCGAGTGGGGAAGTATAGGCGCCTGGGCATGGGGATCGTCGCGGATATTGGACTATCTCGAAACCGAACGCCGGATTAACCCCGCACAGGTGGTTGTTGCCGGTCATTCGAGGCTGGGTAAGACGGCATTGTGGGCGGGCGCACAGGATCAACGCTTTGCTGCGGTCGTTGCAAACAACTCCGGATGCGGGGGCGGAGCGTTGTCGAAACGTGCATTCGGCGAAACGGTCGATCTCCTCTGTTTTGTCCGTCCACATTGGTTTTGCGACAATTTCAGATATTATGCCAACAATGAAAAAGCATTGGCGTTCGACCAGCACGAATTGATTGCATTAATTGCCCCGCGTCCCGTTTATTTAGCAACTGCTGCGGACGACATTGCGGCCGATCCTAAAGGCGAATTACTCTCACTGCTGAACGCTGACGCCGTTTATCGTTTGCTCGGAACGGACGGCGCAGGGGATGACGTCAGGAACCTGCAAAAGAAAGGCACGATGATTTACGATGCGGAAATGCCGCAAATCAACCGGCAGACAGGAGCAACCCTCGCTTTCCACATCCGCGGCGGAGGGCATGATGTAACTGAATACGACTGGGAGCAATTCCTCAACTTTACGGACAGACATTTTCATAAAGTGGCATCGCCATCATTTTCTAAAAAACCAGGGCAATGAATATGGATAAAACATGACAAACGATACGGACAAAATATGGTTCATCCGTCTCCGTACGTTCCTTATTCTACCCGGATATATAACGAGTCCTGCGTAGTAATGAGCTCCTCTGTTTTTTCAACCAGGCTCAGTGTTCTTACTTCCGTGTCCTTAACTCTGGGCAGACTGAACCGGATGCAGAAACCTTCGCCGGGTCTGGTTTCGGCCCATATCCGTCCTTTGAACGTTTCGATCACAGCCCTGCAGGCGGCCAGTCCTACTCCGTAACCTTTGGCGTCGGGGTCGCCGGGTAAACTGAGGTTATCATTCAATTCGAAGATCAGGTCCGCCTGTTCGGGTATTAATCCGATACCATCGTCGGCTACCCATACTTCCACGTATCCGGCGTCTTCCGTGAATCCTTCCGGCGTTTCTACCTTCGTTCCGACTTTTGTTCCCACAATAATTTTTCCGTTTTCTGCCGGCGTATATTTGAATGCGTTTGACATCATGTTGCGCAATACAATGTCAATCAGTCTTTCGTCGGCTATGGCAAACGTGTTGTTTTGCACTTCGTTGATCAACTGTATCCCCTTTGCTTCTGCAAAATCTTCGTAATCAGCAAGAAGATTGTTTGCCAATTGCGGTATATTCACCGTCGAGAGGTGATATATCAATTGTCCCGACTGAGCCTGCAACAAAAGCATAAAATTCTGGAAAAAGCCATACAGGGCAAAGATATCTCCGTTGATTCGGTTGAGGGCGCTGTCGGCGGCTACCGGCAAATCGCCCTGTTCTTTTTCAAAATATTTGATATCCTGCTCTAACGAATTGATACTGGCGTACACATGATTGGTAAGAAACCGGAAAGCGCCTTCCTGATTTTTCCTGAGCGAATCGAGTTCGTGAACCTTTTCGTCCAATACCTTTTGCATTTTGGCTTTATCGGGTTTCAATCTAAAACGGAACCAAAGGTAAGCGGCTACTAATGCGGATATGGCCATAACCGCGCCAAAAATGGCAATGATGTATAAAATCTTTGAAACAGCCGATTGATGCTGCCCCCGGTTCTTAGCATCTCCGGAAGCGTAGATCAATGTTTCGCGTTCTGTTTGTAAAGCATTGATACGGTTATTGTACGCTTCGGCGTCTACTTGCCGGTTTACTTCCATCAGCAGGGGATAATATTCGCACACGGCGTCCAGATTGCGAAGTTTCCGGTACGAATCGATTAATGCCTGATAATAATATCTTAACAATTCGGAGTTATTACGTTCCCTGGCAATTTCAAGCCCTCTTTTAAGGGCGTCCACCGCTTCGGCATAGTTATCCCTCAGCAGCCATGTCTGAGCAATGGCATTATAACTTTCCATCGCCATGTCCCAATTACGCATACGGAGTGTAACCTCAAGGATTGTTCTCTGATGGTCGGTAGCCACCACATAATTTTTCTTTTCAAGAGCAATCTGGCTCAACAGGGTTTCAGCATCAATCAGTGTGAGATCCTGCCGCGACCGGCGCGCCATATCGGAAGCCCTGCGGGCATAATAGAGACAACTGTCTTCATTTTCATATTGATACAGTTTTGCAATATTCACCAATATGACCGCTTTCGTTGAATCAGGCGCTCCGTACATATTTTTTCGCATGGCATCGGCTTTGGGGTTACCAAAAGAATGTAGTACGCTGAATATAAAAATAATAAAAGATAATATCTGTCTGAACACCGCTTTTTTGATTAGATGAATATTTGAAGGTGCAAAAATAAAAAAAATTACTAATTTTGCAATTCGTTTTGAAAAATTTCATAAAAATGTATTTATCAATAAATCAAATTAATAATTAGTAATCATGAAAAATGTTTTTTTCTTATTTATTCTTTTCTTTTTGTGGTATGGATGCAGTAGCGTGCCGATCACCGGTCGCAGGCAGTTGTCCTTCGTATCATCGTCGGAGATGAATTCTCTGGCTGCAACATCCTACAAGGAAACGCTCTCATCGAGCAAACTTTCAGCCAATACCGCACAAACCGCCATGATCCAAAGGGTAGGCGAACGTATCAGTAAAGCGGTAGAGCAACACATGAATGATAAAAACATGTCGTCTGCTCTCAACGGGTTTGAATGGGAGTTCAACCTGATTGACGAACCTAATACGGTGAATGCGTGGTGTATGCCGGGAGGAAGAGTCGCTTTTTATACGGGAATTATACCCGTCTGCCAGAACGAAGCCGGCATAGCCGTAGTGATGGGACACGAAATCGCCCATGCGGTTGCCAATCACAGCGGCGAGCGGATGAGTCAGGAATTGGTAGCACAGATGGGCGGTTCGGCGCTGTCGGTAGCCTTGCAGCAAAAACCCGAACAGACCCAGCAACTGGCGTTAACCGCTTTCGGTATGGGTTCGCAGGTGTTGGGTATCCTGCCATACAGTCGTAAACATGAATATGAAGCCGATAAATTAGGGATAATATTTATGGCAATGGCCGGATACGATCCCAACGAAGCGCCCAAATTCTGGGAAAGAATGCAAGCCCTTTCGGGAGGAGGCGCTCCGCCGGAATTTCTTTCCACCCACCCGTCGGACAGCAAACGCATTGCCGAACTGAAGGCTGCCCTGCCCGAAGCAATGAAGTATTACAAGCCGCAGTAAATTCAGGAGGGCCTGCCGGAGGTTGCGCGTCCGGGCAAGGTATAACCTTGTCCGGACACAACACCTGCGTAGCCCCCGCCGAAGGCAAATGCACTTTTTTTTCAAAAAAAACTTGCACAATTAAAATATATTTTTTTCCTTTGCATCGTTTAAAAATCTCTCTGAAAAATGTACGCTTTTTCGCAAATATTTATCCCTTTTAACGCCTTGAAAACAAGGTTTGGCACGACATTTGCAGAGAGAGAGAGAGAGAGAGAGAGAGAGATGACGCGCAGGATATAAAACGTAACCCGCCGCGTTTTTTTGATGGACACACCTTAACTTTTACCGGATATTCCGTACAGCCCGCAACATTTTTCACGGAAATGCTGCGGATTTTTAATTTCCCCTTCCCCCGTACTTTGGGGAATATCCCCCTAACTTGCGGAAACATCCCCCGAACTTCCGGGAATATCTCCCGAACTTCCGGGAACATCTCCCGAACTTCCGGGAATATCTCCCGAACTTCCGGGAATATCTCCCGAACTTCCGGGAACATCCCCAGAACTTGCGGGAATATTTCCCGGACTTGCAGGGACGTCCCCCGAACTTTGGGAACGTCCCCCGAACTTTTGGGGATCATCCCCCGGACTTATGGGAATATTTCCCGGACTTCCGGGAACATCCCCCGGACTTCCGGGAACATCCCCCGTACTTCCGGGAATATCCCCCGTACTTGTGGGGACGTCCCCCGAATCATTATGTATGTAATCATTTTAAATATAAACATCAAATTTAACCAAAAATGAGTAGAGATTATATTCCGAAAAGCGACCCCCGTTTTATGGAATGGGTGCAGAACATGTACGACGAAGCGGTAAATGGCTATGTCAAATGGAAAGTTGCCGCTCCCGAACTGTTTCTGGAAACGCCAATGTCTGTTTTTGAAGCCAAATTAGCAAAAATGAGCGACCCCAATCACGGGAAGATTGACACGCTCGAAAAAAACACGGCGCGGAAAACGCTCGAAAAAGCCTGCCGCGAGTATGTGCAGGGATTTCTGGCAAAGAATCCGTTAGTTACCGACGTGGACAGGGAGCGGATGGGGCTGAACGTACACGATACGGTGCCAACGTCGGTTGCCGACCCCGCAGGACAGGCAGAAGCCCAGATTTCGTATCCGGGGCGCACGCAACTGCGGTTGCGCATCAAGCACGTAGAGGGTACGCCGCTTGACGCAAAAGCCGATTACGGATACCGCGTGTATTACGGCATATATGCGGCAGACGGGGCGATGCCCGCGTCGGGAGTGGATCTGCACGAAAGCAGGTTCACGCGGCGAAAAGGAATAACGTTTTCATTCATGCCCGCCGACTCCGGAAAAACCGCATTCTTCGCCATCAGGTACGAAAACAGCAAAGGAAAAACCGGACCGTGGGGACCGATGTTCTCGGCGGTGATTCCGTAAGGCAGTTTGAAGTTTGAAGTTGTGTATATTTATGAGTTGTACGCAAGCGGGCGAGAGTGCGGCGGAAAAAACCGTGAAAACTTGAACGTTACACGTAACCTTAAAAGATAATTTTTTTGTTTAATTTTTAAAGTTGTA
>Ga0082212_10004375_pt1 | contig 19590 bp, 20 predicted proteins | sample TergutNt197P3_FD_71548 | JGI IMG/M metagenome (GOLD analysis project Ga0082212, IMG submission 71548) | Neocapritermes taracua P3 segment gut microbial communities from Petit-Saut dam, French Guiana - Nt197 P3 | ecosystem: Host-associated > Arthropoda: Insects > Digestive system > Gut ... | reverse complement strand
CTTTCCCAGTCAGCAACAGCATCGACAGGCACACCCAGAGACTTGGCAAATTCCAGTTGTGACAAACCCAGGTATTCCCTGGCCTCTATGAGCCTGTCCGCAACCTTGCCCCTCAATATGCGTTGCATCGTCCGGCCAGTTTCCTTAAATGCTTCCCTGGATTCTTTCGGGAAACGAAACATATTCCCCTTGCCCTCCAGTTTTCCCAGAGTGCAAAATCTGTCTATGGTCTGTCTCCGTAATAAGTTACTTGGAACGATAACACAAGTCCTCTTGCATTGATCAGAAACAACCGCAGCAATCATTACTTCCGTCTTGCCTGTTCCCGTTGGCATCACAATGGTTGCGGGGTCGCCAGATACAGTCCAATGCGCCTTTATCGCGAATAACGCACCTAACTGTGCAGAACGAAACCCCGCCTTGTCTTCTTAATTGCTTTCAGGATAATTGAACTGATTGTTTCGCCAAGATAGCAGGACATCATCAATACTTGCCCATGACACACCCACAGGTGCATGAGCAATCGAATTCTTGCTCCCGATCTTGACCCTCTCAATAGTCATCAATTATCCCCCCTCCCCTCACTTCGGTATTGAACATGGTACCTCTCGGTTTTGTATGTACAACAGCAATGTATACTGCGAATGGCTTTGGCAACAATATGTCTGTCCAAGGGCGATGACTTCTTTTCGGGGGTCTCCGTTTTGTACAACGAGATAACAGGCGTATCTTGATAGCTCGTAATCTTTCACCCGCTTTGAAGTTGCGCCAGCTTCCACGATTTTGTTGACCTCAACAAAATCGAAAAAAACGTCATGTCCACTGTTGTTGCAAGCGACCATGGCTTTATCGATAACCTTGGCAAAGTTTCTCCATTCAGCATATTCCAGCACTGGCGCAAGTTCACGGGCAAGCCAATAAGAGCTGCCATCGGCGCGGATACGCTTGATATCCTCGAAGCGGTTGTATTCTTTTGCCTTCAGCACTTTCATTGCAGTGCCTCCAGTTCAGTGGTAACAAACAACGGACAAAACTCTCAGAGCCTGAATTTGCCTTTTACCGAGATATGGATTCATCCTAAGCGAGGGCGAGAGCCATACGGTGGAGTTCAAGGAGACGTAGTCTCTGCCCCTTGCTTCAAGGCAAGCGAACATTGCTATAAAGGGGTTGGTCAGGGCTTGAATTTTTCTGGACGTTTAATGATTTTCCCCTCTGATGTCATGATGGTTTCGGGGAACAGGGATTTCTCGATGTGCTTGATGCCAAACCTGGATGCCGAGTCGCAGACGCTTTTGAGGTCTTCGGACGCAAAGAACCTGCTACCTGGGATCAGGGCGGTAAGCGTAAGGCAGGGGTTGTACTCTTTGACTTCCCTGATGGCTGGCTTCAGGTCGGAGTCGCCAGTTACGATTATTGCCCTATCAAAGGAATCGTCCATTGCGTCATGGAGCAGTTTCAGGGCAATGTTCACATCGGTTTCTTTTTCCTCATGCTTGACGTACTGGATTTTGCAGTTGCTGCACATAATTTTCTTTGCCTTGAATGTCCCCATTACTACCGTAACGCCAGTGCTTTTGAGGGCTGCCACGTATGCACGGTGCCTCAGCAGTGCCTCTGGCTTCCAAGTGGCGTAGGCGGAAAAGTAGTAAATCTTTACAAGGTCTTCTTTTTCTTTGAGCGTGAACGCCCGTATGAGGCTCTGTAGGTCGAGCCACTTCAAGTAATTCAGTTTGGAGTTGGGCTTGCCGAAGGGGTCTTTGGTCAGGTCTACAATCCCGTGGTAGAGATTGTAGCCGTCGATGTAGGCTATCACCCGTTTCTTTGCCATCAGTCATCCAGAAATGAAAACCGGCCACTCAGGTGGCCGGAACCTTGGAGATTTACTCCTTGGGGACTATCCATCACCTCTGGGCGATGGAGCCGGTGAGTGAACCCACGGCAATTTACCCTGCCCCTCTGGGGGCAGGACTATGGAGTTTACTCCATAGAGACTTGAACAAAATGATAACCCAGATGTCAATCCATTCCCAAGAAAAAATTGCGGCTTCTGCGAGATAGGGTGGTTAATGGATGTGAAATGCCCGTCCTTCGTGGTTTGTCAGAAAAATTTGGTAAACCGGCACGACAGGCTATTTAGGGGGGGCATAAATGGTCATGATGTACCCTACACATGGTGCAATTGATGACTGTTGCTGAGATGTTTGACAAAAAAAAACCAGAGGCTACACTGTGGTCTTGGATGCCGTTCGAACGTGCCAACCAAGGGGTCAAAAATGTTAGTATATTTGTTAGTATTTTTCTTTGTGATTTTGCATTAAACTATTGAAAATATTGAGTTTATTACCCATGCTTGGTGCCGCTCGCGGCACCAAAAAATGAAAGCATAAGTAGACCTGCCCGACCATGAAGACACTCGCCGTTCTGCCCGCCAGATATGCCTCGGTGCGCTACCCAGGTAAGCCGTTGGCGATGATAGCCGGGAAACCCATGATTCAGTGGGTATGGGAGGCCTCTACCATGGCTGGTGTAGACAGGGTGGTAGTCGCTACAGACGATGAGCGTATTGCATCCGTGGTAAATGACTTTGATGGACAGGTAATCTTTACCAATCCATCCCTGCCATCCGGCACTGACCGAGTTGCCGAGGCGGTGGACAAAATTGGCGAAAACTTCGATGTGATCCTCAACATTCAGGGCGACGAACCTGCAATGCACCCTGAGACCATTGCATCCCTGGTGGAACTGATGGCATCAGATTCCAGATTGTCAATGGGAACCGCTGCATGTCCATTCCGAAGTGCTAAAGAAATTTTTGACCCAAACAATGTAAAAGTAGTGGTTGACGATCAAAGCAGGGCACTCTATTTCAGCAGGAGTCCCATTCCATACCTTCGCAGCTCGGCTTGCTTTGATTTGGACTTTCGCCCATGGATGGCTGCTGAACATTTATCACTGTACCTTTGGCACTTGGGTATCTATGCCTACAGGCCCTTGGTGCTTAAACAGATCACTGCACTCCCGGTGCATCCCTTAGAAGAATCTGAAAAGCTGGAACAACTACGCGCTCTTGCGGCTGGTGTAGTCATTGGTGTGGCCCGTACCCCACATTGCAGTGCAGGGGTGGACACTCCAGAAGACGTGAGACGTGCAGAAAAACTGCTGAAAAACAGGGTGTATCGTACCTAAATAGGCTCTCCAGCCCATGCAGTTGCAAAAGCTTCCCTTATGGCAGGAAGTCCGAAGGAAGCTCCCAAACATAGTCCAAGTTTTGCTATCGCAGCCCACCTTGTATGCAGACCGCCAGAGATCGCCCCCAGGGATGCTGCCATTCTGCCAAGTTCATATGCTGACAGGTTTGTCGCACCAGAAGTACACTGGCTGGTAATAACTACTGGTAGGTTTCTTTCTTGTGCATCCTTAAACAATTGGAGTAAATCCTGTCTGCCAAAAGGAAGGTTGCCTGCGCCGTAGGCTTGAATCAGTACGCCTTTTGCCCATAGGGGGACAGAATCCCAGGGCATTCCAGGATGGGGCGTATATACTGCTATGTTGCCCTCAAAATGCCTACCGACCCCAGCGGGAAGGTTCCGGTCAAATATTCCTGCGTGAGGGTAAATCTGTATCATCATGCCAAGTTCGGCAAGATATGGCAAATTGGGCGAATCAAATGCGCCATATCTGTGGACGCTGTTTTTGTTGGAAGCCACGCCGCGAATCCAGTGGTCACCGAAACATATTCCAACTTCAGGTATCTCTTTTGTGGCTAGTATTACAGCGTCAATGAGGTTGCTGCGGGCATCGCTCCTTACATAGGCCAGGGGGCGCTGTGAGCCTGTCAATACCACCGGCAAGTTCAGGTCTGACAGGGTAAAGCCAAGTACAGATGCTGTAAAGGCCATGGTGTCAGAACCATGGATTATGACCACACCCTGATATTTTGAGCGGCACTCGCGGATAAAATTGGATATTTGCAGGATATTCGCAGGCTCCAAAGTGGAGCTGTCGCAGTTGAAAGGCACTTCCAGTTCGAGGTCAGCGATTTCGCCCAACTCTGGCAATTGGATCAGAAGCTGGTCGAGGAATGGGCCTGGGGCCAGGTAGGCTGAATCCTTTGAGGGGGCCATGCCAAGAGTCCCGCCGGTGTGGATCATCAAGATGCGGGGGCGCAAACAGACCTCCTTTGTTGCTACAGTCCCCTTCCGATGAACTGTATTGGATCAATGCCCCACTTGCCAGGCATTTCGTATCCAAGGATGTAGTTGTGGCAATTGGGTGCAGCCAAATCCAGGTTTTTTGGGATGAGCCTCTGGCCCGTTTTTGCATCGAACACAATCCTGACCAGTGGAGTGAGCATGTTATTTTCGTTTTGTCTCATTACAACTGCTAAATGGTCACTGTCTAATCGAACCAAAGAACCAACCGGGTAAATCCCGATAGCCTTAATAAACATCTGTACGAGGCTCTCTTCAAAATGCTTGCCGCTCCACTCAAAAATGCGCTTTAGTGCGTCTGAAGGCTCAAGCGCAGAATGGTAAACTCTGATTGACGTGATGGCATCATAGACATCCACAATCGAAGTCATTTGGCCTATCTCCGAAATGGCCTTTTTAGACAGTCCCTTTGGGTAGCCTGTCCCATCGAACCTCTCGTGATGTTCAGCAACAATTTTTACTGCAGAGTCGCTCAGACGCTTTTCATTCTTTAGATATTCGACCCCCAGACGCACATGGTCTCTCATTATGGCAAATTCATCCTCTGTTAGCCGCCCGGGTTTATTTAATATTTCGTTGGGGATTCTCATTTTGCCAATATCATGGAACAGCCCACCCAGCCCTATGTCTATTAGCTGATTGCTGCTGTAACCCCCCACAGAGTTACAGAATGTAACCAATAGTGCGGAAATGCTCACCGAGTGTTGAAATGTATATGTGTCGCGGTGTTTGATCCTGCAAAGACTAACCAGAGTGCCATCGTTTTGTAAAACAGCCTCGGTGATATTTGTGACCACAGGTGTGGCCTGCTCTACGTTGACCTGCTTGCCAATTCGCGCATCGCCAAGAATGTCGCTTACAACTTTTACAGCCTCAAAATGTATTTGACGGGATTCAACCGGAGGGTTTGTGGATTTGCCTGACCTCATCCCCACGTCAGGCCCAACGGCTGCCCCAATCATTTTGTCCATCAGTTCAGATTCGGCTTCCTCCCTCGATGGAGAATGTGCCTCATCAATGCCCCTCACCGTGTCTATCAGAACTTCTGAAATATTTACCTGGATAATTCTTTCTATCTGTTTTTCATCCTGAAGGAGGAAGCGGTTTTTGGCAAAGCCATGCTCAAGCCAGGGCACATTCAGATCGTGGATGTACATCCCCACTTTCAGGTCGGACGCTTTTACTTTTTTGATCATTGATGCCTACCGGTGCTTAGACCACACATAACGGGTACTATAGCACCAGAATATTTCATTCAACAGGGGGGCAAAATCAACGACCTTTTCCAATGAAATGAAATGGGTCTATCCCCCACGATGTCGGAATTTCGTATCCGACTATGTTGTCCTGGCAATCAGGGGCAGCCAGATCCAAGTCCTGCGGGGGGAGCTGATATCCGAGCCTAGTATCAAATACGAGCCTGACGAGTGGCTTTAGCAAGTTATTTTCGCCCTGTCGCAGGACTATGGCAAGCCTGGCACTCTCGAGACGCACTAACGAACCAACTGGGTAGATGCCTACACCCTTAATAAACTGTTGCACGAGCGATTCGTCAAAATGCTTTCCACCCCATTCAAATATGAGCTGCATAGCGTTAATAGGTTCCAGTGCCTTATGGTAAACCCTGATGGAAGTAATTGCATCATAGACATCTACGATGGATGCCATTTGGCCGAGTTTTGAAATTGATCTATGAGATTTCCCTCTTGGGTAACCAGAGCCGTCAAATCTTTCGTGGTGTTCCGATACGATTGACATCGCAGATTTGGACAGGGCATGACCTTCCTGCAAGTACTTTACTCCTTCGTCAACATGTGACCTCATAATTGCAAATTCAGCATCAGTGAGCCGACCAGGCTTATTGAGTATTTGGTTGGGGATTCTCATTTTGCCAACATCGTGGAAAAGACCCCCAAGCCCTATTTCGTGCATTTCACTTTCTTCGAAGCCTCCTATGGCGTGGCAAAAGGTTACCAGCAGGGCAGAAATACTCACGGAATGTTGGAAAGTATATGAATCTCGCTTCTTGATCCTGCAAAGGCTGACCAAGGTGCCGTCATTCCCCAGCACGGCATTCGTAATGTCAGAAACGATTGGGGCCGCCCTCTCCACGTTGACTTGCTTGCCAATGCGGGCATCAGTGAGTACGTCGGCAACGACCTTGACCGCCTCTGAGCGTATCTGCTTGGACTCCGCCCACTGTAAATCCAATTTGCTATGAGGAGGCTCGTTGCCTGGCTCAGAAGCTATGTCCAGAATCATGTCCATCAACTCTGTTTCAGCTTCTTTTTGGGTGGGGGCGTGCGCTGCGTCGTAACCCTTGGCCGTATCAATCAATACATCCGAAATATGCATGCTAAGAATTTTTTCGATTTGCTTCTCGTTCTGAAGTTTGAAATGATTGGTGGCAAAAGTATGCTCAAGCCATGGCATCTTCAGGTCATGGACATACATCCCAACTTTTAGGTCTTCGGTTTTGACTTTTTTGATCATGAAACTCGCCGGAACCTGGATTATTTACTCATGTGCCTTTCCCGATGAATTTTATTGGATCTATGCCCCAACTTTCAGGCAGTTCGTACCCTACTATATAGTCCTGGCAATTTGGGGAGGCCAGGTTGAAGTCTTGCGGTGGAAGTCTGTGACCGCGCGAGGCGTTGTATACAATGCGGACAAACGGCTGGAGCAGGTTTTCGTCCCCCTGCCTTAGCACGACTGCCAGTTTACCGCTCTTGAGGCGTACGAGTGAGCCTACAGGGTAAATGCCGATGGCTTTAATAAAGTTTTGCACCAAAGTCTCGTCAAAATGCCTACCAGCCCACTCAAAAATGCGTTTCAGGGCAACAGATGGTTCCAATGCTGTATGGTAAATTCTTATAGAAGTAATGGCATCATAAACGTCCACTATGGATGCCATTTGGCCGACTAGTGATATGTTATCATTTGAAAGCCCCAGGGGGTAGCCCGTGCCGTCATATCTTTCATGGTGTTCGGCAGCCACCCTTAGAGCAGAATTGCTTAATAAATGTTCTGTCCTCAAATATTGAAGTCCTTCATTTACGTGTGTCCGCATCACAACAAATTCTTCATCGGTCAGCCGCCCGGGTTTGTTGAGAATTTCGTCCGGAACCTTCATCTTGCCCACGTCATGAAAGAGGCCTCCTATCCCTATTTCGATAAGCTCACTTTTGCTAAATCGTTTTAGCGAATTACAGAGAGTTATGAGCAGTGCAGAGACGCTCACAGAGTGCTGAAATGTATAAGCGTCTCGATTTTTTATCCGGCAAAGGCTCACCAGAGTGCCGTCATTACTCAAAATAGCGTCTGCAATACTGGCTACCACTGGTGTGGCCTTCTTAATGTTAGCCTGTTTGCCGATTCGCACGTCCTTGAGTATATTACTTACAGTCTTTAGGGCTTCGGAATGAATTTGCCTGGATTCGGCCCAGTGGACTTTTAGTTCGCTGGCCATAGCCTCATTTGAATTATCAGCAACGGCATCTATCATCTTGTCCATCAGTAATGATTCGGCTTCCTCAAATGTTGGGGCATGTTCCGCATCAAGCCCCCTTTCTGTATCAATGAGGACTTCCAATATGTTTGCACTGACAATTTTTTCAATCTGCTTTTCGTACTGGAGCAAAAAATGGCTGATGACAAAGCCATGCTCCAACCAGGGGACATTAAGATCATGGATGTACATCCCCAGTCTCAGGTCTTCGGTTTTTACTTTTTTGATCATGAATTTTTGCCTGAAATCTCAAACTGCCAAATTAATACTATAGCAATATCGGTTTCAATTTTGCTATTCGTTTACAGTACAGGTTGTTCCGATTTTGAAGGGCTAAGACTATATCAAGTTGCTACGTGGTGACTATCGGTTTATGCTTTGATAAAGGGGGTTACAGCCCATGTCAAATAAAATTAGTCTACTTGTTATTTTAGTGTTTGGTCTTGCCCTGCCTGTATTTGCGATGACGCTACAAAAAGATGGGCCAATAGGCCAGGTGAATATAAACACCGCTACCAGAACCGAGTTGATACAGATTCCTAAGATTGGTGAAAAAATGGCAGACCAGATTGTAGAATTCAGAAAAGCAAATGGCCCCTTTAAGAGAATTGAGGAAATCATGAATGTCAAAGGGATGGGTGAAAAGACATTCCTCTCGATAAAACAATATTTGACAGTAGGTGCTCAGAAGCCGGTAAGGGACGTTCCCGACAAAACATCAAAATAATTCAAGGTTTGCCATAAACAGGTTCTGTCATGAAGATGTCTGACATAGCACCCGAACAAAGGCCGAGGGAGCGTCTCTTTGCCGGACAAGGGGAGGAGTTGAGCGATGCAGAACTTCTGGCATTAATTTGGGGGTCTGGTCAAAAAGGACGGAGTGTAATTGAAATAGGCCATGAAGTCCTGTCCAGAACTGGAGGCTTCTCTGGCCTTATGTCGCTCGGTTTAACAGAGCTATCAGAACTGCCGGGTATTGGGCCGGCTAAGGTGGGGCAGTTGTGGGCAGTGCAGGAAATAGCACGCCGTTCCAGGCGGAGTCATGCCAAGAGTAAAATCAGCTCGCCCCGCGAGGCAGGGGAGTATTTGCTGGATAGATGCAACGGCTGGACAGAGGAACACTTTGGTTTGCTTGCACTCAACAGCAGGTGCGAACTTATAGCCGAGCGGATATTGAGCAAGGGGACCGCCATAGGAACTATGGTGACTCCAAGAGAATTTTTCAGGGAGGCCCTGAAGTACGGAGCGTCTTCGGTTATAGCCTTTCACAACCACCCCAGTGGCAATACTGATCCAAGCAAAGAAGACTCATTGCTCACGATTAAACTTAAGGACGCGGGTGAGTCACTGAATGTCCAGCTTGTTGACCATATTATTGTTGGATATGGCAAATACTTTAGCTTTAGAGCATCGGAAGGATGGGACAGTATCAATCCGAAGTCTGATTTCAAATTCAGATAGGATGTTGCAGAATTGGCGTGAACTACTTAATCACGCTCCGCGACTCGAGCATATGGACGGCAAAAGTGGCGAGCCAGTGTTCCCCCTCATAGTTTCCGCTGGCAACAAAGGGCAGACTGGCAGAGGCGTGGGCATCTGCCAAAGACAGCAGATTTGCACTTTTGGCATCCCTTGCAGACAGACGACTCATAAGGGAATAGATATTTCTGGCGCGACTCATGTTGAGGCCATCCAGATGAGCTATTCGCGGATCCGTGCGGTCAGAGACTTCGGCAGGGGCAAGTGGCAGACGCTTAAGATTTGGCAAAAATCTTCTCAGCCATTTCAGAAATGTATCTCCCTCCAGCACCTTAGCCATGAGGGCTGCTTCCTCCAGGGCAGGGCTGATAAAGTCCTCACCCCCTGGCTCATATTTTAAGGGCGCGGCTCTATCATAAAAAAAATATTGCATGGCCCTGGACATGAGCAGGGTTTCAAACTCTGTGTCCTGAACTGCCCTGGCATAATCCAGTGCCAAAGACATGGAGTAGGCCGTATTTGAATGTACGCCAGTGCGATTCGGATAAGTCAGTCTTGGCAGAAAATCAGCAAAGCGTTGCCTGATTTCTTTGGCGAGGGGTCTTATGGCCTCAGCCCAGTTTTTAGCCCCCGCGTAGTCAGAAGTTTCCAGCTCGGAAGACAGCTTAAGTAGCCATGCCCAACCATAGGGACGCTCGAAGGCCCTGTTTTCGCGTGAATCCAGATAATCAAGTTCGGTCTTTATCACCTCGACCGATAGGTGGCGGTCAAACACAGCCTTGATCTGGGCCGCCTCGGGCAGGGAAGGGAATTGCCTTAAGAGCCTTGCCAGCATCCAGTGTCCGTGGACTGAAGAGTGCCAGTCAAAACAGCCATAAAATGCAGGATGCAAATCCTTGGGTAGCCTTAAGTCCGCCTGACTCGCCAGTACATGATCTGGCTTATATGGAAATTCCTGGTCAACGCAACGCAGGGCCAGCTTGGCAAAGTGTGACGCTGAAGCCTGGTTCAACGTCAGCGGAGGTGCCTGTGCCAGCGCAACAATATAGCTATTTACGTTTTTGTTGTTCATTGACGGCGAGCCAAGCCCGTCTATGAACAACAAACGGCCATGATTTGCAAACAAATCCTGGCATAGCAGTTCAACTGCAAAAAGTTGAACCGCTATAGACACAATGAGACAAACGAGTTTCCTGATATCCATTGAATTCTCCCAAGACATAGTTAATTGTATCAGTTCCACGCCAATAACTATTGCCGTAGGCAAGGTGATGGCGCAATATCAAACTGCTGCCAGCTTGGGAGTGAAGTCTGGCTGAAATAATCTGCTACCTTTTGCCGCTGCAACTTCTAGTATTGTCCAGGCATCCGGCTCGGAGAGGAGTTGTTTAACCAACGCAACGTGCATGGCGTGTCCGGCAGCATGCGCCTCTACGTAGCCTAAGATTGGTGCGCCCATCAGGGCCAGGTCTCCAACGAGGTCTAATATCTTGTGCCTGACAGCTTCATTTTCAAATCGCAGACAGTCGTTCAGGCACCCATCATCGTCATATACAACGGCATTATCAAGGTTTCCGCCCAGAGCCAATCCGCGGCTATGCAAAAGGTCTATTTCGCTCTTTAAGCAAAAAGTCCGGGCAGGTGCCAATTCTCGTCTGTATTTATCTGGAGTGACAGCCAGCTCCATGGACTGTCTGCCTATGGATGAGCCAGGAAAGTCAATTGTGTAATTGATCCGCAGCTCATCGAGCGGACTGACGGCAATCCACCGTTTTTCGTGCCTGACTTCCACGTTCCGCAATATTTTTATAAAGCTCCTGGAAGTATGCAAGTCCACCAGCCCAACCTGACTGATGGCTTTAGTCCATGGGGTTGCACTGCCATCCAGGATCGGGAGTTCACCTCCATCTACTTCTACGGTAGCGTGATCAATGCCAAGCCCAACCAGGGCAGATAGGATATGTTCGACTGTTTGTAGACGTACGCCATCTTTAACCAGAGTGGTGGCGAGGGACAAATCGCCAACATATTCTGCCCTGGCTGGTATTACAACACCTGTGGGCAGGTGGAAAAACTTAAGTCCTCCTTCACTGGCGGGTACCACTCTTACAGTACAGAGTCTATTTCCGTGCAAACCACGCCCCTCAATCGTAAAAGGTTCAGCGATAGTTCTAACTGTGGTATACCGAGGCATAACTTTCTCCAAACTGTATTATCAAGAATTATGCCATTATGTAAATAATAAAATAAACAAGGTTATTCGAGACGAAAGTATGTGTTTTGTGGAGTTTTTGACTACATTGTGTGGCAATTATTGATTATGCGATTGCATCAGGGCAGCTAAGCTCACAGGGAAAATGGCCTGAGCCAATTCGCGCACAGCCATTGCGAACTGCCGAATCTCCCATTGGGCGTGGGAATCAAGGCGCAGGTGCAGGAAATGGGCTACTGCCTGGAGGCTGGCCGTCCAATATACTTCTGAATACAGGGCCAAAGGCAATACACATCGAGCCTGCTCTCTGCAGACGCCTAATTCTATGAGGGTTTTGTAGTTGCTGACGCTGCTCTGACACGCTTCTGCGTATGCTTTAATGGCGGCCAGGTGAGATTCTTCCGGTATTTGCCCCTCACTGCCCTGTTTATTGATCGTTGCCTGCTGGCGAAAGAGTTCCGGGATATAGAACTCGTTCTGCGGGAATTCTACATAACGGCCCGATATTTCATTGAAGTCTGATGCTATGCGGTGCTTCATCCATTGTCTGAATACAAATATCGGGGCCTTAACATGGAATGTGAGGTAGGCATGTCGAAAAGGGGCTGTATGCTCATGTTCTGCCAGGTACGAGACCAATTCAGCGTCTTTGTCGTCAAAGATGTCTTTTCTCTTGCCGAATGAAACCCGTGCAGCGTTAACGACCGTCAGGTCTGTCCCCATGTGATCCACGAGTCGGACAAAGCCGCGGTCTAGTACGGAAATCTCTCGGTTTGGCGAACCAGATGAGCTAGTCATGGTGACCCCTTGCAGTTACTTGATACCAAGATGCGATCAAAGGATCGCATCTTGGTATCAGGGGACGCGAAAGCGGCCCCCGCAAATTTTGAAAATGCGGGCTTTGCTCGCGTTTGAAAAATTCTCTCGGTATCCACTTGCTTGCAAGTGGATACACGAGGCTTCCACGCTGACTTTTCCTGCATTTTGTCCTTTCAAATCGCTGTTTGTTTGGTTGCAACGTCATGTTCGTTTTGGCGTTTCGCGTTCAATGTCAATTGAACGCAACTTAGTATGAGTCATTTTCAAAAACCTCCGTTATTGAAAATTGCTCATTTAAGTAATACTTCGCCTTCCATTTGAACGCCGTCCCGTTCCCAAATGAGCTTTACTGCATCGCCTCGGTTTAGAAGGTCGAGGATTTTTGCCAAGTCGCCTGGCACAATAATTTTGTGCCCATTAATGGAAGTAAGAATATCTCCGCTAATAATGCCAGCCGACTCAGCGCTGCCACCCTGGCTGATTCGGGTAGCCATGGCTTTTTCTGACCCGGGAGCAATTGCCAGGCCTAGATTACCTCTTGGCAGAAACTCTGGCACGTCATGGTTCATCGCGTATTCTGTCACGAGTGTTTTTATAAACTGTGTAATTGTAGCCAGGCCATCCCAGTTAATCTTGTCTATCGTATCCCCGGGACGGTGATAGTCAGGGTGAATACCAGTAAAGAAAAAGCAGGTGGGGATGTTTTTTGCTGCAAAGGGTGCGTGGTCAGAAGCTCCCGCAAAAACTGACGTGCCACGATCTGCTGCAATGTTGAGGCCCTCAGGTGCCATCGCCACGGCCTTTGCTATCGCCTCAGCCCCCATGCCGACAGCAGTAAACGTCATAGTCGCAGTGTCAGGATTCAGGCGGCCAACCATGTCCAGGTTTGCCATAAAGCGCACAGAATTAATATTCACAGTAGGATTGTCAACCCAGTGCTTGCTGCCCAGTAGCCCCCATTCCTCACCCGAAAAGTGAATGAATACTAAGCTATGCGCAGGTGGATTTTTTTTGAAAGTACGGGCCAGTTCCAACAGTGTCGCCGAGCCGCTCGCATTGTCATCTGCTCCAAAATTGATGACCGGCTGGCCTCCATCAGGGGGAGTTCTGGTGCCAATATGGTCAAGGTGGGCACCCACGACAATGTACTGGGAATTAAGTTTCTTGTCTTTCCCTTTGATAGTAGCTACTACGTTAGACAGGTAACCATCAGGCTCACCCATGACATTTTGGGAATTGCGAAGCCTATATGGAAAAGTCTGCACCTGGGCTTTGATGCCCATCTTTTTGTAGCTTTCAACTACATAAGCTACGGCCTTGTTCAGTCCCTCCTGGCCGTTGCCGCGGCCAGCCATTTCTGAACTAGCTAGTACCGTCATATCTTTTTTGATGCGCTCAAGTGAGCCATCCTGCGCCTGGGCGACAAGGATGCTTACAGGAAGCATCAACAGCAAAATAGCCCGTGTATGTCTTAAAAACATCTTATCTCCTGGAAAAACGCTTGGGTGAGTGTTGGCTAATATCAGTATGATACAAATCTATTTCGACCGGCCAATAGTGTTTAATAGTTCTTTTGTACCGCGATGTTTTGAGTCGTAACTAAGTGCCTTCAAGGCAGCCTGCCGAGCTTCGTCAAATTGTTTAAGTCCCAGTAATATTTGGCCTCTGCGCCAATGGAGCGTGGCATATCCCCCCGTACCTCCCTCCAACGGCTCATTGGCGGCCTGATCCAGGAAGGATAGCCCCTGCCTGGAATTATGCCCTGTACGAGCTGCAACTTTGCCAAGCTGGAGTTTAACAATACTGGGTGCCTCTACCCCTGGTAGTGCCTCAAAGGCCACCCTCCATGAATCTTCAATCCTGTCTGCCTTCAACAATGCCTGACTCACTGCTTCTACCGCCCTGGCCTTCGTGCGGACGGATGGCAACAAGCGCAGGGCCTCCGATGCTAACTTCATTTTTTGGCCATCTTCTCCGAGTGCCCGTTCCGCCGCCTCGTCACCTAGTTCCTCAAGGTAGCCGACCACAATTTCAGCATCGCCTGGTGCGGCGGCCAACGCCTTCATAAAGTATGGTTCGGCCTGACCCCATCTGCCACTCATGGACAATATCCGCCCGTGGAGGAGGTCACCCCTGGCAGGGTGGATACGTTTTAGCTGCTCGGCGCACTCAAGAGCTTTTTTTGTTGAGCCTCCCAAAATACCGGGTAGCTGCTCATATCCCAATCCGAGTGTCATCCAGGCGAGTGCGTAATCGGGATCATTCTTTACTGCGGTTTTCAAGTCACCCATGGCCTGAGACGCTCTACTCAGGCTGCCCAAATTTCTCATTTGCACGGCCGCACCTGCCCTCGCCGCGCTTCTTGCCACCAGGGCATCTGCCAGATCAGGCTGTAATGAGAGTGCTCTCTGTGCCTCTGTCAAGGCCTCGTCAAACTGCATAAGCGCGCTCAATGCCTGCGCTCTTGCCGCAATCGCCAAGGCATCCTGGCTGTCAATGGCCAATCTCGCATTTGAGTCTGCGAGAACCTTCAGGAAGCGTCCCTGCTCCAAGTCAGGGCGCGGCTGAAAAGATACTTCCTGGCTACTGAGCGAAAAACAAAGGATAGGAACCAAACTTAGCCGAAACATAGCTACATTGTAGCAGCTTTGATTGAAGTAGTCAGTTATGGATGAAGCTGTATGAAACAATGTGCTGCAACAGGTGGCAACAGTAATTCGATTTGGTATTAAAATATGGCTTGGGAGGATATGTGTCTCAACGCTTTTTTATTACTACCCCGATGTACTACGTGAATGACCGGCCACACATTGGCCATACATACACCACCATCCTGGTCGATGTTATGGCGCGGCACCATCGGATGCTTGGTGAGGATGTTTATTTTTTGACCGGGACGGATGAACATGGGCAGAAAATAGAAAGGGCTGCCGCGGAGCGGGGAATAAGCCCTCAACAATTGGTTGACATAGTGGCACCGAATTTTGAAAATTTGTGGAAGCAGATGGGTTTGACGCAAGACCACTTTGTAAGGACTACCCACCAGTCCCACAAGGATATGGTTCAGCGGCGATACAGTGAACTTTCAGCAAAGGGTGATGTATATAAGGCAGAATATGAAGGGCTTTACAGTCTTTCAGACGAGGCCTTCGTTACTGAAACTCAGGTAAAGGAGCTGCAGGCTCAAGGCCTGGGGCATACCCTGACTACCCTGAAGGAAGAAAGCTACTTCTTTAGACTTTCGGCATACGAAAACTGGTTAATCCAGCTCTATGAGCGATACCCTGAATTTGTCAGGCCTGAATTTCGCTTGAATGAGGTCAGGCAGTTTGTCGCCCCAAATGGTGAGCGGGGGCATTTGCAGGATTTGTCCATCAGCCGGACTTCTATCACCTGGGGCATCCCGATACCGGATGACGAAAAACATGTTGTCTATGTTTGGTTTGACGCGCTACTGAGTTATATGAGTGCCTGCAAGGAAGGCTACTGGCCACCCCAAGTACAGGTCATCGGCAAAGACATACTGAGGTTCCACGCGGTGTACTGGCCAGCATTTCTCATGTCCATGTTCCGCCTGGATGGTGATGACCTGAATGGGGAACTGCCCGACCGCATCCGCCAGCAATTGCCCAGGACTATCCTGACCCATGGATGGTGGCTGATGGGTGACACAAAAATCAGCAAATCACTTGGCAATATTGTTAGGCCAAAAGAGCTGTTGCACTTTGGCGTTGATGCCGCAAGGTTTTTTCTTTTGAGGGAAATGCAAATTGGTCATGATCGCAGCTTTACTTTTGAAGGTTATATGGAACGCCTGAATGCCGATTTAGCAAACGGCCTTGGCAATCTCGCAAGCCGCTCAATAAGTATGCTCCACAAGTACCGTTCAGGGGCAGTGCCTTCGCCAAAGGTATGGGATGATGCCGACATCGAAGTCAAAGAGTTAATTGGCAAGACTCCATCCGACTACCTGGCAAAAATGGAACAGAATAACTTCAGCGGCGCGATAGAGTGCCTGTGGGCAACATTGAGGGGTCTGGACAGTTATATAGTCAAGTCTGAGCCATGGAATTTGGCAAAGGATGACTCAAAATCCGCTAAGCTGGACACAGTGTTGGTCCAGCTATATCGTGCCCTGCGGATGGTAGCGGTGCTTGCTGCTCCCGTGATGCCTGATATGTGCCAGTTACTTTGGGAATCCCTTGGGCTGGAAGGTAAAGCCGAAGGCCAGCGTTTTGCAGACATTGACATCGAAGCACCGTCACACGGCCCTGTCAAGGATGCAAAACAACTATTTGCAAGGATTGATAAGGATGCAGCCATGAAAGAGATCGAAGACATGCAGCAGTCATCAGGCCAACCAGACAGGCCAAAACCTGACGTGCCAGAAATACGCGAAACCACTGATTATGACACTTTCTGGAAAACAGACCTCAGAGTAGGTAAAATCCTTGAGGCAGAAAGGGTTCCAAAGAGCGACAAGCTCATCAAGATGAAGGTTGACATCGGTTTGGAATTACGCACGATTGTCGGTGGAATAGGCAAGGCTTATGAACCGGAGCAACTGATTGGCCGGAGTGTGGTGGTCGTGGCAAACCTGGCCCCCAGAAAACTCATGGGCATAGAAAGCCACGGGATGCTCCTCTGTGCCTCAGACAACGCTTCCAAGCCCTACTTAATTATCCCATCTGACGATGCTCAGCCTGGGTTTATCGTCAAGTGATTCAGCCCATCTGGCAATTTGAATTGGTGCGGGACACCAACGCCCCACTCAAGCTAGTGCGGGATATGCTATTGAACGGTCAAACATATCATCTTTGGCACCCCCGTCATCGGAAGGTGCAGCCGGAGATCGTTGAAGATGGCGAGTGCCTTGAGATTAGTTACAATGTCAGGGGTCTATTGGTGCATGAAGATGTGCGGTACAGGGTAGAGCCTGATCATGGGCGCTTGCTGCTCACTTACAGAAACCGCTTCAAAGGCTGGCCAGTGATTTTGCTGATGGGGTGGTGGCGCATACGAAGCGAGCATATTTGGGAACGCCTGATTTCATCAATATCATCTTCTGCATAAAGGAGGTATGGTGCGTTTTTTTTCCTGGAATGTAAACGGTTTCAGAGCGGCCCTGAAAAAGGGGTTCATGGGCTGGTTAGAAGAGGCTGACCCTGATGTGCTGTGTTTGCAGGAAATAAGGTGCGAATGGGATGAAATAGACCTGTCGGTCAGAAAATCTTTGGAGAGCGCATACGAAATTTGTTGGTTCCCTGCCAAGTCAAAAAAAGGCTATGCAGGGTCTGCAACGCTCACAAAGCCTGAATATTGCTGGAAACATCAGTGCGGCATCGGAATAGCAGATTACGATATTGAAGGCAGGATGATAATAAGCAGAAGGGGCGGCTTGGTTCTTCTTGGAGGCTACTTCCCTAACGCCAGCCATGGACTAACTCGGTTGCCATATAAGCGGGCCTTTGCCAAAGACCTTACTGAGCTTTTGCGCAGGGAACATGGCAGGAGCAACAAGATAATCCTTGTCGGAGACATGAACGTGGCTCCTACAGCAATTGATTTGGCCAGACCCAGGGATAACGTGGCAAATCCAGGCTTTACACCTGAAGAAAGAGAGGATTTTCAAGGATATTTGAGTGCAGGACTTGTTGACATCGTAAGAGAACGCAATCCTGAAACTCCAGGGTTATATACATGGTGGACTCAGAGGGGTGGGGCCAGAGAACGAAATGTAGGGTGGCGGATAGACTTGTTTTTGGTGAGCCAATCCCTGGTGCCTGAAGTTAAAGATGCAGCAATCCACAGCGATACATACGGTTCAGATCACTGCCCAATCAGTTTAGAGCTTGAGAAATAATTCGAGCCATTTTCAAAACCCACCAGGGTTTTGAAACAACGGAGTTGGTAGGCTGCGCTGGAATGGAGCCGAATCCTGCGAAAGCTGTAATAATTCACAATTTACAACTGTCGAGCAGGAGACGGCATAATGGAGGGCGCAGACGTACAACATTGTTTTGAAATCACCTTATTTTATAACGAACTCAAACAATTGCAAACGGGCGGTTTAAGCAAATAAACCCCGGCACTACCTGAACATCGGATCGCTCAGCATTTCCTTGACATCGTTGGCCCACTTGCCCCCTGGAGCCAGCTCCAGATATTTTTGCAAAGCGGCCTTAGCTGCCTTCACGTCACCATCGCTTATCTCACATATTCCAAGCAGATAGTAGGATTCAGGCATATTGGGGTCAATTTCAATAGCCCTCTTTAAGTGTGGCTTGGCCTCTGACAAGTTACCGGCATTATATAAATCAACGCCCCGGTTGTAGGAATTTCCGGCAATCGGTCCCCGAATTTTTTCCACGAGGTCGGTATACATTTTCTCGGCTTCAGCATCACCTTTGAAACCGGCTATATTTGCAAGACTTTGGGCAATGCCAGCATCTTCTGGCTCTTTTTCCAAAAATTCTTTTAGTATCGGCTCAGCTCTAAGCCATAAATCATTTCGTCTCTCATTTTCTGCCTGGCCAACTTCGAACAGGGAAAAGGCAAGTAATTTATTTGCGGCCTCGATATTTTTGGCAACAATTTCCTTTGAGGCATCATCGGTGAGTTGCGCCGCAGATTCATTAAAAATTGCAATCACGGATTCCAGCTTGTTCATTGCTTCGGCATAATCTTTTTCGTTAAATAGTTTCACAGCTTCGTTATATGAACTTATACCCTCATTTGCACGGCCAGATACTGGATTTGCCCCATCTGGATTTGCGGCTGCCGCCATCTCTGCGCTGGTTCTCAGTGTGACATCCTTTTCGAGAACATCTCCCAGAGGGATTTTTACTACTTCCCTATGCTCCACATAGCCCTCGGCGGAAACTGCCATCTCGAATTCCCGTGGGTCCAGACCCACCTGCAGGTAGACACCTCTGGCATCAACTTTTATTTGCCTGGTCAGGTTGATGTCAAGTCGCTTCAAAACCACTGTTGCATTTGCAATTGGGTTTCCGTTTGAATCAGTTACTCTTCCCCTGATTCGCCCAGTAGATTGAGCATCGAGAGGCATCGCAACCATTGCAATCATCGCAAGAAGGGTACAACGAAGTAAAATTTTCATACAGGCCTCCTGAATCCAGTATCCAATAATATTATGGTTCTTAAATGATGACGGTTCCAGAAAAAAACGCCTTTCTGCCAAATTTTGCAAGAAATTTTTGAATCATGGTCATTTTTGGTACCATAAATTTGTGATATAGCGGTTCAACTTTTTGTAGTTGAACCGCTATATGCCGACAAAGCCTAGTCCTGCGCCGTTGAAGGCTACAGGGTAGCCTTGAATGGCATTGCAGGGCTTG
>Ga0082212_10004374_pt1 | contig 19592 bp, 17 predicted proteins | sample TergutNt197P3_FD_71548 | JGI IMG/M metagenome (GOLD analysis project Ga0082212, IMG submission 71548) | Neocapritermes taracua P3 segment gut microbial communities from Petit-Saut dam, French Guiana - Nt197 P3 | ecosystem: Host-associated > Arthropoda: Insects > Digestive system > Gut ... | reverse complement strand
TCTTTCATATCAATACATTTGCATTTTTAAAACCGCAGCAAAAATACTACTTTTTTTATTTATTGCAAAAAAGTCAGGGCAAGAAAACGATGTTTTTGTAAAAATGTCAGGGCAAGATTATTGTGAAAACGTAAAAATGTCAAGGCGAAAGTACGATTCACTCTCGACATTAACGCTACAAACGATTTTTTTTAGAATTTCCCTATTCTACTTTAAGTCGGCATTTCCGGATTCTCCATGTTTCTTCTGCATGTAGGGAAATCGACGTTGGTAAATACTTTGTAATCAATGGAAAATTGCCAATTCTCACTTCCCATTATACCTGATATTGTGAATAATTTCCCAAAATATTTTACAAAATCTATTCCCTTCGTTTCTATTTCCAAAATCTCTTTCGTATATTCATCGTATCCGTCATCGTCATTTAATAAATCTGATGGCGCTATCTTATTGAGTAGATTGTAAGAAGCTCCTATTATATTGGTAAATACACGATTATAAAAACGATACCCTGGCTTATTGTAGAAAACAGGGTCAGTATATTTGTTACTAAGCATTGACAAAAGTTCGCATTTCTGATCCACAGAAAGGAAAGGGTTGGAAACTATTTCTTTCGAAAATTTATTAGTTATCTCCCTAAGTTGCTCATTGGCAGATTCAATGGGAAGCATAAATGAATAAGGATTCATTTTGTTAATAAAATCAACCGCATCTGCATAAAATTGTTCGCTGTTGCAAGACCCGAAAAAATCAGTATAATAATCTCTATCAGAGCTGTATTTAGCATCTTTACTTTCTTCGGTTGTTATGGTATTTTTGCTTTCTTCGGCTGCGAAAATGATTTTGTTTTCTTCTGATGGTATGGTGTTTTTAATAGCAGCCCACCCTGTTAATGTTAATATAAACGCAATGATATCAAACGGCATTTGCAAGAAACGGCCGGACAATGGTAAAGAACCTAAAACGACTCCGATAAGCAATAGAATCATGGCAGAGAATAATTTGGATGCTCCCAAATTAGCCCTTTTGGGAAAAGTTTGTGATTTTTTTAATACAGCGTATCCCATCAACATCATAATAAAGGAAATGATACGCAAAATACTGCCTATCCAGCCAAACAAAGGGATAAAGCCGAATATTTCTGCTATCAGCACAAGGATAACCGAATTATATACTTTTTTAATGGCTGCACTATCACCGGGAGTAAGTATTTTGCTAAACCCATTCAAGCCATTCAAGTACATAAAATAACCGACGATGATACCAATTAGCAAGAAATTGCAGAATATTGACAACCCTCCTGTCTCGTTGCTGCCGCTCATATAAGACAACGTCCCTCCTATCTTACTGATTGGGTTAAGAATTGCATAAACAATCCCTGACAAGGAATACAATAATACACCATTATATATAGACTGTGTTGTCTTTTGCCATGATTCATTGAATTGTGTCTGTTGTGGAGTATGAACGATTTGTTGAGCCGCAGGAATTGGCGGCTCGGCAAAACGTGGAACGATTGTTTCAGGCGTTGATTTTATGTTTTCATTTTGCGACTTCTGCTCAAACGATTGTCTACAATATTTACATACTTTTGAAAGTGCCAAAACGGTTTTTCCGCAGTAAGGACATTTTTTAGTTTCCATTGAAAATTATGATAATTTGCCTGTTATTTCTGAAATATTAAATTTGCCGTCCATTTTTTGAACATCAATTTTGCCATGAAGTATATCAAAAAAGAAATCCCTGATTTTATCGAATGTCAGTGAAACGGGCAGTCCGTCTTTTCCGATTCCCATATCATACGTTTTCAGGAGCTGAGCGCCCAGACTTGCTGCGGTAAGCAGAAAATGGTTTTGAAATTTGTCGGTATCCAAAAGATCGGCAGCTAATACTTTTCCTACAACCGAATAACTGCGTAATGTCTTTTGAATATTCTCGTCTGTGAGCGTCGATTTAACTTCGTCGGCACTGATATTCATTTTTATTTTGCCTGAATTTTCAGTTTGCGGCGATCCTTTATATAAGGAACCCAAATCAGCCAAACTCAAGTTAAACAACCGGGTATCAGGGGCGGCAAGAATTTTTTCGATTGAAAATGCGCTTGGTAATAACAAACTGACTGTCTGCGCAATTCTCACCGAAGGAGCGATAAATGTTCCGACGATAGTATTAGTAAAATCAATTGATTGCGTCCCAAAAACGCCGCCTATTACCACACAATTTTCAAGCGTTATCTCATCTGCATAAATACTGCCTGCTACAAAAGCATTATAGAGCGAAACACTTTTAGCATTCAAGTCCGAATAAAATGTCAATTTACAGTTGGCAGCACGCGAAACAATGGAATTTGCAGAACCAACGCATTTTTTAAATGACAAGTTACCTTTTGCATCGCTATTGATATAAAGTTCCAATTGTGTAAAAACGGCGCCTTGAATTTCCAAATCACCGTTTTGTATTTCAAGTTTATGGGCGTAAACCGGACCTTCCACCACAGTATCGCCTTGAATCGTAATGTTGCGATTGAGTTCTGCAATTTTTTCCGGCAAAATAGAACCTTTCACTAAATTGTCTTTTAGTTGTATGTTATTTTCGTTAAAACTAATTTCCTTTAATTCTTTCATAGCTCATATTGTTATTACTTTTTATTTCATTAATATTAAAAATTTTCAAGATCATTTCTTTTACACGATTATCATGATGGTTATTAACAGGATATGCTTGATTTAATTCCATATTGAAATAGCGTTGAATATTGTCTTTCTTTTCTTTTTCTGTTGCTGTCCAATTTTGATTTGCGAACTTTTCAATGAGCACATCAGGATTTGTTTTCAGCAATAAATCCGATTGATGCACATTCTTTCCTATTTGATTATTATAACCATAAGTTTCCAGAAAGCATACGGGTGAAAAATGTGCTTTAGCAATATTTTCGGATAGCATACACCGGCTTATTGTTGTATCTAATTTTTTCTGTTTCCATAAAAATATCTTCGCTTGAGATATTGTTTCAAATGTTTGTTTTTTTATAAGTGAAGCGCCAATTTTATTTTGCAGCTCACCTCCTTCCGGACCGGATATGGCGACTGTACCGACCAAACTGTTGCCCATTTTACCAACTTGCCGATCGATACTGTTTTTAAACGTAAAGGCAGGTTTGTTTAATTCGAATATTCTGTTTTCCAATTCTTTATTTAAATCGTTGAAGATTTTCATCCATTTGTTAGAGATGCGGTTGTGGTCGGTTTCCATTCGTTTTTGTATGTCTGAACACGATTTGGTCAACTCATGCAAATGCAAAATATAGGAGTCGATTTTTTTTGACAGTTCCGAAATCTGCTGACTGATAGCAGTATGAACAGTTGTAAAAAAACCTTTGACGATTGTTCCAGCTACTTTTTGTGCATTTTCATTAATTGAAGCGATTTGTGCCGCTTCTGTAGCAACAACAGCACCTGTCAGAAGATCAACACTATGATTACATTTTTGGATACTTTGGTCAAATGGAGTTGTATCAACATCAATATTGACATTGATGTCTTCATATACAGTGCCGCTGTAGGATGCGCTACCCCCGCTTTGAGAAGCAGGATAATTAACAGAGCCGGAATAATGTAATGCGATTCTTTGGCTATATGAACGTCTGTAACTCATGCCTTTTATATATTAACGGTTTGATAATTATTTGCCAAAAATAATTTATTCGCCATATCCTTTACCCGACTTGAAATATTGGCTTTAGCAAGGATTGTGTTAAATTCGCTTCTTATCTCTCTGTTAATTTTCGCTTCATTTTGCCATTTCATATTATCCACGTTCGACATAACAACATTTTTTATTGTGTCTTGCGTTTGTTTACTCAGTCCAATCGGCTGGATATTAATCTCCACATTTTTGTTGTTGTATTTGTCAAAATTGTATTCCGTTATTACGACCGGCAAGGATATGGTTGAGTTTTCGAAATAAGAAACGGATGAAAGCATAATCCGGCTATTGAGCTTCTTTTGTTCGTAAATATCCGATAAAAATTTTGTCATTGCTCCGACGGCCTTAAATCCTCGATTTTTTACGTGAGAAGCGACTATTTTCTGGCTGATAGAGATTGATTCCATTTGCGAAACGGGAACGGTTGCCGTAAGTTGTCTGTTACGATTCGATATTTTTTCTACCTCTCGTAACGCAAAATTCATTACAGGCTTATCCAATTCGATTACACGCTGTTTCAAGTTTATATTCAATCCATTGAATATTTTCATGTAACGTACTGAAATCCTGTTGTAATCGCGTTCCATGCGACCTTTGATTGCCAACAGTTGTTTTGTCTGTTGATTCAACTGCATCAAAAAAGAATCCACTTTACTTAATGCTTCGGCAATTTTTTGTGAATTTTGAGAACGTAATAAGGCAAAGAAACCTTTATTGACGTTTTCACATACAAAATCAGCTGCTTTTTCTTCTGCCATAATAACGGCAGTCTGCATAGCCACTACTGCTGTTGTTGTTGCTTTTACATGATTTGACACACTTCCGATTGTCTGCGCCATCGGATTTGTATCTACCGTATAGTTAAATGTTGCCATTATTTCGTGATGTTATAGGTGAAATTCATTTTGGTCGGAAAGAATAGCAGTAATATAATATTGCCTGTCAAAATTATTTATATCGTAAGGAATACATAATTCATCACAAATTTGAATCAACGCTTCATCCGGCAATTCATTCAATTCATCTTTATCAAATATATATTGTCCTTCTTCTTCGTTACTATCTTCACTGGCTACTTGTTCCATATCCGACTCGTTCATATTTTCATCTTGCAAAAAAGTTTCCGACATCGGTACATCATTCAAAACTTTATCAATATTTATTTGTTGTTCGTATTTATAAGGATTCGTTGAATCCACATCCAATTCGTCTAAAGCATTTTTGGCAATTTTAGGCAGATTCAAAGAAATATGTTCAAACATAACAGGCTCTACATGAGGCATTGGCGGAAGTTCGGAGGCTTTTGCCAACAGCGGGTTGACTGAAGCAAGCGGCTTGCGTCGCTCATCAAGGTCGTGTATTTCGCTTGCAGCAACGGCTGCTTCATTTGCATTACCATCGCGGAGTTTGGCATCGTAGTATTCAATATGTCCGAATCGCTCGGCTTTTAGGCGAATATCTTCATCCAAACGTTCCATATATGATTCAAAATCGGTTTGTACGCTTATAAATTGCTGTTCCTGTAATTTATAAGAAGCAAGCGTTTCTTCCGCATTTTCAGTTACTTCAACTATTGTGGAATCAAGCGAACCGCCTGACAACATCATATTGTCTTCTGTTTTTTGCAAATCAATGAGGTAGTTATAGGCAGCGACATATTCCTGTAAACTTTTCTGCATTAGGTTGATAATATTTTGTGCAGAAGTACGGTTATCACGAAAATAATCACCCACCTCCTGCTGCCATTTAGTCAAGTAGTCCGTTTTCTTATCCTGAATATTATTGTATATTTCCAATCGTTTGATCCGATTTTCCTGCATCAGATTTTGAACAACCGGCGCCACAATTTCTTCATAAATTTGATGTACGCCAAACGGAAAATTCGTAGTGCTGCCATCTTCTGCCATCCATACGCCTGTAATCAAATTATATCGCACTTTCGAACTTGTCTTTAGTTGGAACGGCTCGTAGCTTTGAACCGATTCGCTGTAATCGAATTTTTCATTTTTTATGCGTTCAATTTCCTCATGTTCAAGAACTTGAGAATAATGATTGTAAGGTGATTTCAAAATTTGATAAAGAATCTTGTTCGATTCGAAAATCACTTTATCGGTCGAAGCAATTTTCAATGCAGAAATAGTCTGCACAGAATTGGCAATAGAGACGATCAAATTCTTTAACACATCTTCGAATTGCGCTGTCTCGTTCGATAATGAATCTTTCAATCTATTAAGTTCCTGAAATTTATTTATACTGTCGACATATTTTCCCTGATCGAAGACTTTAATAACCGGCGCATCCTGTGGAACATCGGTCGTGGCATATTCGTTTAGAAATTGCAAGTAGCTGCTATTGTCGGCAACCAAGGGTAATGAAACGGATGTGATGTCCAAATCATCCATGCAATATGAAACGGTACGCAAAGAACGTTCTAATTTTCCAAAATAATCATGCTGGTTGATTTGTTGAATAGAAGTAGAATAGTTATCAGCGGCTATTGTCTCCGTTTCGTCCGACGTTTCCACGATCGGCGCCTGCTTCGATAAATTTCCCAGATCGGAAATCGTATCAATCAACAAGTCGTTCTGTCGTGATAATTGTAGCGTAACTTCCGATTCATCAATCTTGCCTGTATAGTCTACAATAAAACTCTTATCATTGTACTTGATCTGGTCGGCAACAGGGATATAGGCAACGCCCATTTTAGTTACTTTATAGTCGCGAAAAATCTTTTCATGCTGGTCGTTAAATTCGCAAATTTTCGATTCCAAATCGGCTATTTCTTTTGTAAGAGTATTTTTTTTGATGAAATAAACAAAAATCGGAATAAGGAGAAAAAACAGAAACAGCCAATAGACTGTTTTCGAAAGGTCCTGTGTCTTTGCTGCTTTTTGCTCTTCGAGGACAGCGATTTCATGTTCTATACGTTCCTCTTCCTGAACGATTTTCTCTGCTGCCTGCCGGTAGTAATTGAATAATATCTTCGCCTGGTCTTGATAGATATTGCTTGTTTCGGAGAAAATTTTACCTGTCATTGTCTATTTTTTTTTAATTTGAATAACTATTTTTCCTTGTTTGAGATATACTCTCAAGTTTTTTGAGATTGCTTTCTATTCTTTCTTTATTCGATGAAAAATCCATTATAGCAAAGGTGATTTCTCCAACTGTTTTTATAAATAAACGCTCCGATTCAATTACTCCCTTATTATTTGAAGGAGAAATAAATCGCATGTTTTCATCAAGCCTGTTGATTCGTTTAATAAAACCGACGGGCAAATTGCTTAATTCATTCATGGCGTCTTTCAGCTTGTGCATGGCATTTTTCATTTCGTCAACGCCACTTCGATTTTTGGTTTCCTGTTCAAACACTTGTTTTACTCCGCTTGATGAATACAATACACCTATCATCCCAAGCGAAAGAAAAAAAAACAGTATAAGATGTACTATAAGTTGAGTTGAGAAAGACAAATCATAAACCACGTTTGCACTTATCATTGCAACAATCGCTGCAATAGCATAAAACCAGGTCATAAACCATCGCAAGCCTAACGAACCAACTTTCGAATGTGACTTATCGTTGAAGTCAACCCATGGTACTATTATGTCAATGAAAAACAATCCAAAGACAATAACAGATACAACCATATTTAATATCAATATGTTATCAGAAAGCGCTCCTCTAAAAAGAATGAAAGCTGTGATGATGATCGCTATACCAAACAGAAGCGATAGCAGGGAAAGTATTTTTTTTATATCCATAATTAATTAAAAATCTCTTTTTTTACTCTTTATAAACTACCTGTTCGTTTAGCGCCACATTTGGGACAGAATTTGACGTTAGGCGATAAAATTGTTCCACAACGATTGCAGGCGTCGCCTGTTTGCTGTTGTTTGCCACAGTTTCCACAAAATGAATTTATATCGGTTATCGGTGTGTTGCAATTTGGACAGACAGCATTTGCTACCATCAGTTGCGTTCCGCAACTGACGCATCGTTTGGCTTTCGAGTCGTTATCTGTTCCGCATTTAGGGCAGGGGTTATAGGTATTACCGCAATTGGGACAGAAACGGTGTGTGTTTGAGAATTTTTTTGAGCAATTAGAGCAATACACCTCGCGAATTTGTGGCGTCGTCTGATCGTGTTGTCCCTGTAAATCTTGATTTCCAACGCCACCAAAAGCAGGTTGATTGAATTGTGGCTGCATCACGCCTGTTCCGGTGCCGCCCCCACTGCCCAGACCGCCCATCATATTCATTGCTACCAATCCACCGATCAATCCGCCACTCCCTTTCGAAAAACTGCCAACAGCATTGTTTGCAACGTCAAACATCTTTTCCTGTTGCCATGTATGTCCGGTGATCGACATAGCGCTTTGGGTTGAAATAGCATCCAACACCTTTCTTCCGGCTTCGGTCGAACTGTCTATATCAATATTTGTAATGTAGAATTGAGTTAGTTCAAAACCCAGATTTTCCCAAAACGACATCATGCTCATTTTTAAATATTGAGAGAGGTCGTCCAAATGCGCAGATATTGATTTGAACCCTACCCTGCGTTTTAGCATAAATTGCACAATGGTCGATTTCGTTTTTGTGGAAAATTCCCCGTAGAACTGGTTGGTCAAATCGTCCTGTGAAAATTCGCTTTTTGTTCCGACTATTTTTATCAAAAACTTTTCCGCGTCGGCGATTTTCAATCCGTAACGCCCTTTTGATACTAATGGTAGTTGTGTATTGTAGTCGGCATCGTGTATCGACATACTGTCAGTCTTCCAATCAATATTATAGGGTTGTAATTTGTTTACAAACCATACTTCTGCCATAAACGGGTTTTTCCCGCCGAAAGGGATACCGTACAACTTCCTTAAAATCGGAAGGTTTTCGGTATTTAGCGTGTGTTTTCCCGGCCCAAACTTACCCGCCAACTGTCCTTTTGAAAACAAAACTGCCTCTTGCGATTCCTGCACCAGCAATTGAGTATATGTACTCAGGTTCGTTTCCGGAAAACGCCACGCATAGATCGTCTTTCCCTCTTGTGGCGACCATCTAACCAAATCTATTATTGCCATAACTATTTTATAACACCTTTTTATTACTACTTATCTTTACTTCAAAACTTTCTTTATCCATACTCATTTTTTCACTATACCTGTATTCCTTATAAGCGTTATTGTTGTATTCTAAACCAGGTAAATATCGTTTCATCGGCTTTGCCTTTACCCAAACCTTTTGTTTTGATTTCGAATTTTTCGTTTTCAATTACAGCGGGAAGTACAATTTTGATGGGTTCGCCGGCCGGAATTGCTTCTATTCCAAGAGGAACAAGCATAAACGTTCTTTCGGCTGCCTTCAGGTTCTTGCAATCCTGTTTAGTTTTCCCTTTTAACACAAACTCATACTGATTGCCGGATTTACGGGTGCAAACAACTGATTCTATTTTGTAATAATACCCCGAATCGTCAGCCTCATGCATCATAAACGGAATTTCGGCAGGAAAAGATTGAGCAGACCATGCAAAAGGGATTAAATGCAAATCGTCGGAAATCGTATATATTTGATCAATACCATCTTCGCAAAAATCGCCTGGTTCGCACCAAAAATTCAAGACTCTAATCGTGTTACCTTCAATTATAGCAGATGTATGATCGCTGTCATAATAATAGTGCACGCCAATTGTGATACAGTCTATTACTTTTCCGTCAGCGTCATAACTAACCAAATATTCAAGGATCGCCTGTTCTTCCCAGATTACAAGGATAGTCTCCATTCGTCCATTCTCATTTTTTAAGATTTCTTTTCCCTTGGCTATTGCTCTGTTGGAGTTAGTTTTTAACTCCTCGATTTCGTCAATACCCAATGCTTTGCGCTCTGCATTTGTTATCCTTCTGAGTTTGACGCATTTTTCATAAAAACCCATAGAATACGACTCATTATCAGGCATAACGCCAGTCGTTGAAGAGATTTTGATTTTTGACTCCACTACAGTTGTCAGGCTGTTATTGCAACTGAATAGTAGCCCTGCCATTAAGAGGCAAAGCGTCAAACATTTTGCTTTTGATTCCATTATTTCCTGTTTTATCTTAATTTGTCTCGATTCTCAACAGACCACCCTTTATTTTCTGCTATGCTGTCGTCGCAAGTAAGCGAACCCGGGTTACGGGAAATACCAATCTTACCGCCATTGTTGTGCAATGTGCCAAAAAGAGAATTTAGCGCATCGGCTGATAATTGATTACCATAACATAATAACCTGTTCAGTTCAGTAGCGCCACTCACATCTATGCTTGTTATTGCATTACCTTCACCAACACGTTGACAATCCAATTCTGTGATGTTTTCTCCGAATATTTTTATGGTATATTTTGAAGAACCGGAATACTGATGATAATGCCTTATCAGAGGTAATACAAAGGTTTCCTTCTGCCCGTCTCCCCAATCAATAGAAACTTCACCGGTACCATCAAGAGTAAACCTTACAAGTTCATCAGTCAATGTTATTTTAATGTTTGATTTACCGATACTGCCGCATGAAACCATTACTATTGTAGCCGATACTAAGAGGGAGGCTACAATTAAATAACTAAAAATCTGCTTTTTCATTTTATTTCTCTTACTCATTTGGCTTTTCAGACTCGCCCCGTTTTTTGAAATGGTCTCCGGCTCCATTACACTGTCTAAACTACTTAAATGATGTTCCATCCCTTTTTCTAAAATCTATAAAAATTGCAAGCTCGTTTATCTTCAAAATCACTAACATGTCTGTTCCCAAGGTCACAGTATTTGGCATGACCCGGATAGCGGCTGCATGATCTGCAATCAGCGGCTACATTTGAATCGTCTGAATCTACAGAAACACTTTTTGATCCGCCTCCCAACACTGCTTTAAAAAATTGCCAAAAGATATATAATGCAAGGAATATCATTGACAGGTATGTAAATAAAAATGAACAAAAGAGAAATAGCACCAAAATATAGGCAGCATATCCCACCTTTGAACCTATGGAATGTAATGACATAATATTTCGTGACGCCTTCCCTGCAACAAGCAACAATGCAATCCCGAAAATAACTGCAGCAGCGATTATCACTTCTCTTTCGCTACCTTTGTAGAAGACTGATATCACAAAAAAAGCGACAATCATAATAGCAGCCGCAACCAATATGACTCCGGCCATGTAAGCGCTCACAGGCGCTACTTCTTTTTGTTGGTATTTCTCAAAAATAGCATTTTCCCAACGCTCCAAAAAATTAAACGATAATTTCATAAGTTAGTAATTATTTTTAAAAAGTGTCACATATTTATTACTGAATTGATTAATGAATCCAAATCGTTTTTTTTCCTTACCTTCATTTCATCATCTTCATTATCAGCTCAAACGATGGCAAATCATATTTTTCCAAGGTATCTGCCTCAACCGTAAACGATCCTTCGCCCATATTCAGCACACCGGCAAAAGAGAAAATTTCCATTAAATGTTCGATTATGTCGGGAAGCGTTTTGTTTGCTATATCGGCGCTAAATTCAGCAAATACCTCTGAAACAGATGAAGCATCTTCTCCATACATTTCCTCTAACCTTTTGTAAGAAGCGGTTAAAGCAGTTATGAGGAAAGTAATATAAACAGAAATATCTTCACTGAAAAAATCCAATAGTTTTTTGTTGTGCAACTCTAATATGCGGCATTTTTCATCCACACTCATTTTCCCGTTTGTTGCCGTAGTCACAAACAAATGCATATAACGTTTTAGCAATTGTTCATTTTGAGGATTTTCTGCTTTTGCATTTTCAACATCTCGAATAGCATCATTGAATGAATATGATTCACTCACTGAATATGATTCACTCACTGAAGGAACATATTCATTGAAAGCATTCGCTGTACTATTTTCTTTCTTTTTCGCTAATGCACCTGCTATAAGGTTGTATATCCCTTTGAAAATCCAACCTATCAATTTCAACAACATTTTAAATACCCAACCCACAAACTCAAATAGAGTTTTTAACATAACATCAACAATATCACCTGCCATAATTTAATAATTTAATAATTTGAATATTTTATAAACCAATTTTTCGCGCTGACAACAAAGTGTAACTCAAATACGCCTGCAAAAATAAAATGAAGATAGCAAAACGAATCTCTACAAATCTCTACAATAATTTCAGGCTTTGGATGACTAAAAACAACATTTATGCTGATTATTAACCGGTTTTAAAACCAGCATAAATGTTAAAAAAAATCGCTCTGTCAGATTTTTTCCTGTCTCGCCTCAACAGGTTGCTCAAATACCGCTTCCGGAGGAGAGGACGGAATTTTTATAGGGGGAGTTATATCCGCCCGCAAAAATTCAACATTCATGGTTTTCTTTGCTCCAGGTTTAGTCCCTGTTGAATCCTGCAAACTGCCATTTCCGAATGTAAACACGGCGCACAGCGCCAAAACTGTTTTTAAAATACTTGATCTCATTTTTTTGAAATTTTAAAGATGAATAATTTATTTTGCGTGAAAGCGCTTTCATCTTATTGTTCCATGAATGTAAAAAAGGTAATCGTAAAGTCTATTTTTTTTAATACTTACCCATGATTAATCTAAAAATGTTTCTCTATATTTGCACCCTTCTTATCCTTTTCACTGATGACGATTTTTTATTACATAAGACGAACATTCAACAAATACGGATTCTTTCTTGTTTGTTTCATTTTGATTTGCGGAAAGATTTCCGGAAATACTTTTCCGACACCGGATATTGAATCGCGAATTCAATTATATTTAGATAAAGCATACAGTAGTATGAGATTATATGATTTGAACGAATCAAAATTATATATTGACTCAGCCTTTTTATACCAAAAAGACATAAAAGAAACATCTTTGTTTGGACATCTCTATAATACTTGCGCCGTTTATTACAGTTTGATTCTGAATGATTCAGCGTCTCATCTGAATTACTATAGAGCGATCGAATTTTATGAAAAAGCCGGAATGACAAACGAGTTAATCTCAATCTACCATAATCTTGCCTTCTCCTATATCCAGAAGAACGATACTGAAACATTGAAAAAAATTATTGAAAAAATGCGGCTATTAGCTTTGGCACAAAATAAGCATGAGGACATAATTGATACATATCGTATTATCGCATTTTATTATAGCAATCTTTACAAAAAGAATCAGCAATCGATCAATTTGGATTCAGCAATTTATTATGATAAACAGGCCATTTCAATTTTTGAAAGTAAATCTTCTCAAATTACGCGACCCAACGAAATTGCTTATAATTATATTAACTTGGCATCCAATCTTTTAGAAAACGGTTGTTTTCACCCGGACACAATAATTGATGTTTTGGCCAAAGCTGAAAAAATGTCTAATCCAAATGATACCGTCATGATGATCAATCTATATTGGGTAAAAGGACTTATCGCTTACAATAATGATGAATACGTAAAAGCGGAACAACTGTTTAGCGACCAATTGTCACTTATGGAGCATTGGTCAATAAACAATCCCTTATTAGCGTATACCAGCCTTTATCAGAAACTATCGGAGATTTTTGAAAAAAAGGAAAACTACTTGCAGGCTTTGGAATATGAACGTAAAAGAAACGATTACCTGAGACAAATCCATGATACTCAAAAATATGAAACTGTCCGTGAATTGGAAACCAAGTATGAAGTCCGGCAAAAAGAACAGGAAATAAGCCGGTTAACCGAAATGAACGCATATCAAAAAAAGATCAACATTCTTTATCTAAGTGTTTCGGTCTTATTCATTATCGCTTCTTTTATCACTGTGAATTGGTTTAGGTTAAAGAAAAAAATGGTCGAAACACAACTGGCGCTTACATACTCGGAAAAAAACGAAGCAAACTTAAAAATCAAACTTAAAGAAGATCAATTAGAAAAGACAAAATTAGAAAAATACGAGGCATTGCTGGATAGCCATTTCAAAAAAGAACAAATCGTTGAAATGGATAATGAATTAAAGTCGTTGAAAAACGAACAGCAGCAATTAAACATACTGATAGATAAATATACTGTCCGTCTGAAAGAATATGAAAAAAAGAAATCATTTGAAACAGTTTTTTCGACAAGCGATATCATCAATACAAATATTCTGAATGATATTTACTTGCTTATTAATAAAAGATTTAAAAATGATTCAAAGCATACTGAATATATTGAAAGACTGTCAATGATTGATGATACATTCTTCTATCGGTTAAAAAAACGCGACAAAGGCAACGTATTATCTGTGCTGGACATCAAACGATGTATAACATTCCTGATTGGAATGGAAACGTTTCAGGTAGCGGAGTTTTTTTCGGTCGAACCAACCAGTATCCACCAAACGCGCCACCGTTTGAAATGCAAATTAAATATAGAAAAAGAAATGGACTTAGACATGTTTCTAAAACAATTATTATTTGAAAGAGAATGAGAGTCATCATACGAAATATTACGGCTTCCATATATTTATTGTTTGTCTCAGTGTGGCTGCAAGCCCAAACAAACAAGGCTTTGATCGTCGCAATAAGCGATTATCCTGAAGAAAACGGTTGGGAAAAAATCCACGCCGACAATGATTGCAAGCTGATTATCCCCATGTTAATAGCAAACGGCTTTAAAGAAGAGAATATTAAGGTCTTACAGAACGAAAAAGCAACTAAGACGCTGATAGTAAATGAATTTCAAAACCTTGCTTCTCAAACCTGCGCAGGCGATTACCTCTATATCCACCTTTCGGGGCACGGCCAACAAATGGCAGACGATAATGGTGATGAAGAGGATGGATTGGATGAAGCATTTATCCCTTACGATGCCCAATTCAGATATAAACCTGGACGGTATGAAGGCGAAAACCATCTACGCGACGACGAACTCGAACAATTAATTGACGATATCCGTCGTCCGGCAGGCAAAAACGGAAACGTAGTGGTCGTCATGGATGCTTGTCATAGTGGAACAGGAACACGAATACAGGAAGAAGATGAATACATCCGAGGAACTACGTATATCTTTGCTCCTCCCAATCATGAAAAGGTTGCAACAGACGCCGGAAACATTCGTTCAGTATTGAGAAAAGAACCTATACTGTCGCCATTAACCGTTTTCAGCGCGTGCCAACCCGACGAAGTCAACTACGAATACAAAACTGACAATCCGGATACTTTTTACGGACGCCTGACCTTTTTCTTTTGCCAAACAGCAATGGAACAAACAGGTACAATATCTAATTATTCATTTTATGTCCTCCTGAAAGAAAAAATGACGGCAAGTTTTGATAAAAAGAACAGGAAACAAACCCCATATTTTGAGAGTACCAATCCCGAAAACGTATTTAGCACCGGAATAACGCATGGAATTGTTAAATAAATATAGAGATATTTTCACTTCTTCTCAAACGGATACACAAAGACAAATCACTGCATTTTATAATGCATACAAACATATATTTATTGCATATATACGTAGAATCAACCCATTAATAGATGAAATGACTGCTCAGGACATCTATCAAGAAAGTTTTTTAGCGATGTATGAAGCTGTCCGTGATGGAAATCAGATCGAATTGATAAACAACCCCGGCGCATATCTGCTTGGCATCGGTCGAAAAAAAGCGTATAAATTTTTTCATAAACAAAATAACCTTCCGGAAACGAACTCTCTTGAAGACTTCCCTGAAATTGCAGAAGAAGATACTGAGGTATCAAATCTGAAACAGGAAATAGTGCATCAATCGGTAACTGAAATGGACGAACGGTGCAAAGAAATACTATTCCTTTACTATTGGCATCGAAAAAAAATACATGAGATAGCCGCAGCATTAAACTATACAAACGAGGTTAGCGCCAAAAACAGAAAGTCTGCCTGTATGAAAAAATTAAAGATTGTATTGATAGAAAAATTCAAAATAGAAGGCCTGATTTTATAACAATATGCAACTTATGAAAGGAAACAACGACCAACAGGAGGTCATCGACAGGTATATTCTTGGCGAAATGGATGAAAACGAAATCACTGATTTTGAAAATCAATTAGCCGATGATGCGGAATTGCGCACAGAAACAGAATTGACGCGTCAAATCATATCGGCCATCCGAAAGAATGGTGAACAGGATGCGATCACAGCTATGCAAAGTGTATCGAAAGCGACCGTCAAAAAATGGATAACCACTCCACAACAGGCAGCATTAAATAATCGACGCATATTGTACCTGCGGATCACAACAGCTGCCGCTGCCGTTATCCTGCTATTCCTTTATATCGGGTACCGCCCTCGTTACTCCACCGAACAATTGTTTGCACAATATTACCTCACGCCGACATTCGAAAGTTATCCGGTAAGAGGCGGTTTTGATTTGACATCCGAGGAACGCCAATGGATGCGGCAAGCCGAAACAAACTACCGTGAAGCAAACTATATCAACGCCCTGTCTTTCTACAACCGTTTATTATCTCAACAAGATGATTGGAAGACATTACCTGAGGAAGTAATTTTCCACTGCGCCATCTGCCGTATTGAAATAGGCGATCTGACTGGCGCTATCAGTTTTCTGGAACACATTATCGCTGACGATAAATCGCTGTTCTATGATGAAGCTACATTTTATGTAGCTTTCACTTACCTGAAGGTCGGTAAACGAAACAAAGCAAAAGAATGTCTGCGCCAACTGATTGTTTCGGAAAGCGAATATATGACCTCCGCCTCAAAAGTTCTGGAAACACTGAACGAAAAAAAATGGTTTTAAAAAAATGCGGTTAGCTTATTTTATTTTGCTCAACCTGTTAATTTCGGTTACAGTGTATGCACAGGTCAGCCTGAAATATTTAAAAGAAGATGTGTCACATGCAACAAAAGAGATGGCTCAACTCCTTGAAAACGGAGAAAATGATAAATCCGAAAAGCTATATGGAGAGGAATCCGAAAAATTTAATCTTTTTCTCAATAATAGATCAAATTATTCTCTTGAGGAACAAAAAAAATATGCTGCTGATTTTTTAACGGTAAGCTACAATTATTTGGTTAATATTGTTCAAGATTTCGGAATACTGCAAGGTGATTCTCTAAAACAAGTTCAAGAGACAATAAATTATGCAATAGACCAATATTTGTCTTTCACCCAAACCATGTTTGGTGAAAATCATTTATTAAGCGCTTACTCGTTTAGTATGGCCGCATATTTTTATCATCAAACAGGAGACTTAGATGTAGCTGAAACATATCATTTAGAAGCTATTCGCATTTATGAAGAGCAACCAGGAAAAGATCATATCCTTTATTTCGACGAAGTAGCCCGTTTGGCTCATTTATATCTGAAAAAAAAAGAACCTGAAAAAGCAAATTTTCTACTTTCTGAAATAGAACCGAGTTTAAATATTCATTATCCGAAAAATCACCTTGATTATGTAGAAATTCTATCGGATATAATTGGCACAAATTTTGAACTATTGCAATTTACGCAAGCAATTGATTATATTGAACATATTATTGAAGCATACGGTACTTTACAAAATCAGGAAATCTTTAAACCTGTGATTAAATTATATACTGAAACAAAATCTTTTTTGCAAGCAAATATCGGATCTGTAGATAAATTATCCTTGAATGATCTTAACGGTTTTTTTTCTACTGATAATAGCGCATTTGTATATGAATGGATGAATTATTATGAAAGAATAACCGGAGGCGTAAATGATTTGGATATAAGCCAACTCGTACGCATGGCAGATGTGCAATTTATGAATTTCCAAATCGAAGTTTCGGATTCACTGTACAATAAAGCGTTACAATGGGAAATACGGAAAAATGGAACGGATTCACCTCTCAGTAATGAAATAATAGAAGCTATTAAAGCCAATTCCTCTATGGAGGGGATTCGAGGACGTATGAAAAAATTATTATCAGAAACAGAAATAAACATTGGCATATATAGCGATGAAGCGTTGCAATTAAGTTGCGGATTAGTAAACGCTTATATGGATGATGCTGAACAAGTAGACTTCTATAGCATTAAAACCCTGCAAATATTAACGGAACAAGTAAAAAGGAAAATCAATTTTCTTTCTGAAGCGGAGAGAGAAACCTGGTGGTCGTTTTATTCCTTGAAACAGCTTATTATCAAATATTTAAACGTATCGCTGATTGGGGGATATGACGAAACTCAACTTACTGCAAATGTGTATAACTCGGAATTACTATCTAAAGGTTTTTTATTAAATTCATCACAATCAATCAAACAATCCATTTTGTTAAGTGGAGATAGTGAATTGATTAACAAATGGTCTGAACTCGAAGAGTTAAAAAAGACAGAAAAACCCATAAAAAATGAACAAATCGAACAGTTAGAAAGATATTTAAACGTTCATTCTCAATCATACAGGGAACAACAGACCTCCTTTGACATCCAATGGGAACAAGTACAACAAGCGCTTTCACCGGGAGAAATTGCTATTGAATTTCTTGAAATTATTACTCCGGATAACGGATTAACATCATCGTATTATTTCGCATTATTGGTAAATCCGGACTGTTCGTATCCGGCGTTTGTTATGATAGGCTCTGATGATGTTATCAATCAAGCAATTGATGATTCAAGGAATGAAGATAATCAAACTCTTTATCGGGTCGTATGGGAACCTTTGGAAGCATTTCTTGAAGATATAAAAACCATTTACATTGCTCCAACAGGTATTCTACATGCAATTTCTTTTGCCGGAATTAACAAAGAGAACCGCTACCTTTTCGACGATTTTACAATCCATAATTTACTTTCAACGCGAGATATTATCAAAATAAAAAAACAAAAAACAAGCGTAGGCAGCGCAAAACATATCGCCCTTTTCGGAGGAGCAGACTACGGACTTTCTGCAAATTTACTGGCTCAAGTTGATTTGAATTTAGAAAGAGGAGAAGTCAATCATCTGAACAGAACCTTATTGGATGAGATCGGTCCTTTGCGCGGTCAAGGTTTTTCTTACCTGCCCGGTTCGCAAAACGAAGTCTTACAAATCGAAAAAAAATTAGCTGAATTGAACTGGAAAACTTCTTTGTTTATAGATAATGAAGCAACAGAAGCAAGGTTTAAATCATTTTCATCTATCCAATCACCGGAAGTGATACATATCTCTACACATGGTTTCTATTTTCAAAAACCCCGCAAAGATAATGCATGGTTGTTGGCTACATCTGCATCAAATGTGTATCAATTGTCCGATAATCCGCTAATACGCACCGGTTTGGCTTTTGCAGGCGCAAATCATGTCTGGAAAGGCGGCGATCCGGTAGACGGCATTGACGACGGTATACTGACCGCGTATGAAGTATCAAATATGAACCTCACGAATACGGAGTTGGTAGTACTTTCTGCATGTAATACCGGACTGGGCGATATAAACGTGAGTGAAGGTGTATTTGGCCTCCAACGTGCATTCCGCTTGGCCGGCGTACAGACAATGATTGTCAGTCTACGGGAAGTACCCGATAAAGAAACAGTAGAACTGATGACCGAGTTTTATACATTATGGACACAGGGAATAGATAAAAAGAACGCTTTCACCCTGGCTCAACAGAAACTGCGCCAAATCTATCCCCACCAACCTGAAAAATGGGCAGGCTTTATTATGATTGAATAAAATTTGTCAATACCAACTTCCCATCAATGCCGTTTTTTCAGTTGCGTCGCCCAACAGTTGGTATCCGTCGTTGGTGATCAAATAATCTTCTTCATTACGGATGCCTCCGAAATCTTTCCATTTCAAGACTTCGTCGTAATTCACAAATTCGGAAAACCGTTTTTCGGCCGACCACATATCAATCAATGTAGGGATAAAATAAATGCCCGGTTCGACAGTCAATACAAATCCCGGCTCCAAAGGACGGGCA
>Ga0082212_10004373_pt1 | contig 19594 bp, 3 predicted proteins | sample TergutNt197P3_FD_71548 | JGI IMG/M metagenome (GOLD analysis project Ga0082212, IMG submission 71548) | Neocapritermes taracua P3 segment gut microbial communities from Petit-Saut dam, French Guiana - Nt197 P3 | ecosystem: Host-associated > Arthropoda: Insects > Digestive system > Gut ... | reverse complement strand
CCAAGCCCAGCCGTGCTGTATATCAATGCTCTTATCAGCATCGGGGCTAATATCGGCTTTGGGATAACAATCAATACGGTAATATTGCATGGTTGAAGCGGCGCTGGCTACTCTGTTTCTCACACTTAGCAGCACTCTTCCCTCCGCAGTTACCGAGCGCACCACATCTGCAACGGCGCTCATAGCGTTTGCATTAATTCTAAACCCTTGTTTCGTATCATCGTAGTCAAATCCTTCGGGCAGGGTAACATATACATAGTGGTCGGCGTAATATAGTGTTGTGGCTGCTCCTACTATCGACCAACCGGTGTTGTCGCTGCCGGGAACATTTTGCTCATCAATACGCAATTGAACTTCCTCTAAGGGGAAGAAATTTTCCGGCGTAAACTTAATATATTGAGGCGTATTATACCGTAAACGCCCTTGATAGGAGTTTGTAGTAACAACATTAGTGGAGGCAGTGTAATCGCGAATATATCTTTGATGCACTCCGCAAGCGTCTTTGTAATAAAGATAGGCACGTCTTGTACCTGTACATAATTCTGTATTTGAGCACACTCCTACTGTATGAACAGGTTGAAATTTCCAATACACCATCACATAGCATTGACCTCCGGGCACAAGGTCGTTCCAAATACCGTCTCCGGTTTTGTCATACAATCCATACGATTCGTAAAGGGCAGCCTTGCTGGGGTCGTTCAGGTTTCCAAAGTTCACAACCCATATCATGGAGTTTGCTACCAATGGGTAAGGTCCTCCCGGTATTGCCGTGTTGTTGGTCATTTCCAATTCGGGCAATCCGGGTATCGGTTCGCCGGCAGCGTCAGTCAAATATGCGTGGGTGAAAAAGTACCTCGCATAATCACCAACCTCAGTACGTATCTTTAATTCGTAGAAGATCGCTTTTTCGTTGGTACCGTTGTTGCTGCAAATAAATCTCAAAGGTACTTCCTCATCGGCAGCAGAGGGATACCACATGTAGCTTCCATTATACCTCATGGTTGCAATATCCGGCACATAGCCCGGGTCGGTAATATCCACGTGGCTCACTAATGGGGCGTCGGTATAGCAAATAGCGTCCCCTTCACCGTGGCCATAAATATAGTTAGAAGTAAGGTCGGTGCAATCCAAAACCTTAAAGGTTTCTTTCACAAACACTACATCGTCTCTGTTAAACATATCATCGTCAAAACCGCACAGGTTAAACACATCTGCGTCTAAACTAATCACATATTTTCCGGTTTGCGTATCGTCGAAATGGGTGGCGGTAATATCGGCAATGGGTGTGGCGCCGGTAATATCGGTTACCAATTCTATTTTATTAATCAATAACGAAGTTTTGTTGCAGTTGTTCACCACGCTTACAAAATGGGCAGAGTTTTCGGTAGTTTGGCGTATTGCCCACACGCGGGTATATTCAAACGTGCTGCTGGCAAGGTCTGCCGTAAAGTCGGCAGGGCGGGTAAAAATAAACTGCGGGTCAGAAATCCCAATAAGGGCAGTCATATTAGAGGCTAACTGCGTGCCGTTTTCATCGGTAAGCACGTAAGTGATATAGCCGCCAAACTGCGGGGCTTCGCACTCTGCTCGCACGGTAAAATCAAAATCGTATAAACCGTTGTAGCCGTTAACATTAAAGCCGGTAATCACAGGGTTGGTAATTACGTAGCCTTCCGTAGGAATTGCCGTCAGCGTTAAGTTCGTCAAGTCGGTTGTTGAAGCGTTTCTAATAAAACCGGAAAACAAGGCATTTTGCATACGGGTCACCTTCGGGCTCGTATCCGGATAGATCCCCTGCGCAAAAGCAGTTAAAGTAAAAACTTGCAACAAGGCAAGGAGAAAGAGAAGTTTAAAGCATTTTAATTTTTTCATGTTAAAATAGGTTTTGTTAATAAATTATTTATGAATTAATGAATAATCGGGTGGTTTTATTAACCGTTGGTTTCAACCAACGGAAAAAGAAACTGCCGTTTGGGGTGTTGCAAACGGCAGGGTATAAGGGTATAAAATGAGCTTTTTGTTTATAAGCAATCATGGCTTTCACCACAAATGTTTGAGTATTAGAATTTAAGGTTAGAGTATGGCAGAGCATTCTATTCATTTTTTACTTTTCGGGATGCGAAGATATTTTTATTTTTAAATAATTATCTGTTTTTCATAAATATTTTAAACATTTTACAAAAAAACGATAAAAAATAAGGCTGGCGTTTTGATTTGTGGCAGAAACAGAGGAAGAATTAGAAAAACTTATTCTTACCTTATCATACTTCAAAGGTATATACGTTTATATCTGCGGGTGGAAACGCCGTAGGCGTTTAATTAGTGATAACCCCGTGCGCAGCACGGGGTAGAACGGCGTAACCGCATCACCGTGAACGCCGTAGGCGTTCAACAAGGAAGGACGTAGAGACGCATTGCAATGCGTCTCTTAGGTAAAGAAAAAGTACATTTTGAAGCCCCGCCCTTATACAAACCAAACCCCGTGCAAAGCACGGGGTTATAGTTAATCGCTTACGGTGATTAGTTGAACCGGATAAAACAATACTCTCTAATCCATAATACACCTCACGCTCAGTGCATCTGCGCGTTTGATAAGCAAAATTTCAGGATATGCGCAGTAATAGGATATAGAGAAGTAATTAGCAAATATTCCGGGGGTAGCATCGCTTGCCCAGTATCCGGTAAAGCCATACAAGTCTTCATATCTGCCTGTTACGCTGTTGTATCTTCCGGCAGGGCGAGCATCAAAACCGTATTTGTCGTTGCCCGGTATTACCCAGTAATCCTCACTCTTGATGTCTGCGGCAGGGAAAGTACTTAACAAATCTAATTCCCATTGGGCAGGAATGTGCCAGCCATCGGGGCAAATACCCTGAACTACCAAACCTCTATACATATCGGTAGAGCCTTCCGGCATACCCACAGCGGATGTCCACGTGTAGAGCAAGCCAAATATCTCTTCATTGTAAACAACATCAGGATACTGCGTGCTGTTGTACGGATTGGCAAAAGCAATCTCTTCACCGCTAAAATAGAGTCTGGATTGGAGGTTGGAAGTCCAGCACAAACCGGCAAGAGGCGTTACTTTATAAGTATGGTCTTCATTATCGTCAACAGTTGGCGGACACGGTCTGTCAATATAGATACGTCCATCGGGGTCGCATTCTTTTTGTTCCGGATAAACACCGTTGTTGTCGTTAATGCTTACCCAAATACCCGGAATCGGTGTGAAGTCGCTCCAATTGGTTAAAACGAGCGTTATCGGGTAGCTTTCGCCTACTTCAATCACAAAGTCAAGTTCTTGAACATCCATGATGTTTGCCGGATCTATCGCTGCTTTGTAGAAAGTAACAGAAACAGGCGGTAACATATCTGTTAAACCGATATTGGTAATCACACCTTCAATGGTAGCGGTGCTGCCGCGCACTTCAATGGTGGGCTCGCCTTCCCATGTAAGTGTTGGAAATTCGCCGAAGAAGGCTTCCAGCGGTTCAGATTCAGGACTCTTGCAACCGCCTTCGCTGGCTATTACAAAGTAGAAACCGGGTACCGTGGTAGAGAAACTTACGCCCGTGCCTACTGCAACATCAGGTCTTTCAACTTCATACCATGTGTAAATGGCATTCGGACTGAAACTTTCCGTGTTGGTTACGGTAAAGGTGAGCGTTTCGCCCAAACATTTGGGCTGGTCGTTGTCAATTTCAGGAACAGTGGATACTCTTCTTACGGTTAATACTACCGGTTTGCGTGTGTTGGCGTCGTTTTCGCAGTAATCATCGCTGAAAACACCGATATAATAAGTAACATTGGCAAACAAATTCGGGGTGGTGTAAGTAGCACCCTCGTAGAAGAAGTTCGTGGCGGTTTGAGAGGTGTACCAGCGGTAGGTAACATTTTCGCCCGTAATGTCTGTGTCCGGAGACAAAGTAGTATTGTCGCCTTCGCAAACTTCTTCATCGTCAATGAAAATATTGGCGGCTACCGAAATCGGTTTCGCAAATATGTTTACTTTTAATCTGGTGTTAATCAAATTTTCGCAGTAGTCAGTGCTGGAAACGCTTACATAGAATGCGGTGTCGGCGTCAAAGGTTCCCACAGGATAAGTGGCGCCGGTGTGCAATATGGTAGTGGAGGTTTGGCTGGCATACCAGTTGAAGGTAACACGGGTGCCGCTAATGGTGGTGGTTGCCGCTAAGGTTACCTGCTCGCCATAACAAATGCTCCAGTCTTCTACGCTAATATCGGCAGCAACGGCATAAGCGTTCACTTTCACTTTTACCTCTTTTCTGGTGTTAATTAAGTTTTCGCAGAGATCGGTGCTCGATACACTTACAAAGTAAGAAGTATTAGTGAGCGGTCCGGGCGTATAAGTAGCGCCGGTGTGTAATACAGTAGTTACTGTTTGGCTTGCATACCATCTAAAAGTAACATTGGAACCGGTAATGCCTGTGGCAGCAGCCGTTAAGGAAGCCAAGCTGCCCGAACAAATCGTATCGTCATCGCAGGTAATGTCGGCGGCTACGGCATATTCGTTCACTTTCACTTTTACCTCTTTTCTGGTGTTAATTAAGTTTTCGCAGAAATCGGTGCTCGATACACTTACAAAGTAAGAAGTATTAGTGAGCGGTCCGGGCGTATAAGTAGCGCCGGTGTGTAATACAGTAGTTACTGTTTGGCTTGCATACCATCTAAAAGTAACATTGGTACCGGTAATGCCTGTGGCAGCAGCCGTTAAGGAAGCCAAGCTGCCCGAACAAATCGTATCGTCATCGCAGGTAATATTGGCGGCTACGGCAAGCGGGGTTATTTCAACGGTTACTTCTTTGCGCGTTCCGGTTAAGTTTTCGCAATAATTATCACCTTCCACACTTACATAATAGGTGGCATTTGTCGTAAGATTTGGAGTAGTATAAGAGGCGCCCGTATAGAATGGGGTGTCTTCTGTTTGAGATACATACCAACGGAAAACAGGAGCAGTTACATCATCGGCAGATGCCGTGAGCATTGTATTTGTTCCGTAACAAATGGTAGTGCCTGCAAGGGTAATATCGGCAGCAACAGCGTACGGATTAACCGTTACTTCCACTTCGGCACGCACTGTGCTTTCACATGAAATAGTTCCGCGTTGTGCTGCAAAGTAGGTATGCGTGCCATACGGAATAACTGTAGTAACGGGCAACATTGTGCCTCCGGTAGCAGCATTATACCAAACGATGCCGTAGCCGGTTACGGGGATATCTGCCAAAGTAACAACACCGCAGAAGGACATATCATCGGGTGCTTCCGGAGTGTCAGCGCCGGAGCCGATAGTGATGTTCACTTCTGTTTCGCCGCTTTCTCCACAAGAACCACCGTAAGATTGCGTTGCAATATAGGTACCGGTTTCTAAAATGGTAGTAGGATCTAACAGGTTGTTTTCGTCGTCATACCAAATAATATTGCCGTTAGGCACTTTGATGTCGGCAATGGTAGCGCCTTCGCAGAAATGCTGATTGTCTTCCACATCCGGAGCATCGGGGGCAGCAGCATCTAACGTAATAACAAACGGTTTTCTGCTTTCGCTTTCGCACGCACCTGCGCCGTAGCTGTAGCCTGCCCAGTAGGTAGTGCCGGTTACTAATGCAAAGTCGTTGGGTAATGTGCCGGTATCATCTTCATTTTCATAGAAAACAATACCCTTGCTGCCGTCGGTTATAATGTCGGAAACTTCAGCGCCTTCGCACAATGTTTGGTCTTCAACTGCCGGTGGGTCTAATGCGCTAACCTCTTTAATAATTACTTTAACATAACTACTGAAAGTGCTTTCGCAAACTCCGTCTTTTTGTGTTGCATAATAGAGACCGGAGGTTAATAACGCGGTAGGATCCGATAACAAGGTTCCTCCGGCGTTGTACCATATAATGTTGTTGCCTTGTGCGCTCAGGTCGGCAACGGTAGCGCCCTGACAAAACTCTTGCGGGCTGTGAACAGTGGGCGGATACACAGAGCCTGTGGATACTTCAACAGCTGCAGCCAAAATAATGCACACATCGAAAGTATTGGCGGCATAATAAGTTTCGCCGTCTATCAATTCATCAGTTAATGCTAACGGACCATTAGAAAATGCGCCTGCACTTTCATCATAATCCAGATACCACTCAATACCATAACCGGTTATCATAAGGTCGGCAACGGTGGCTTTTCTACAGAATAATTGCTGTGTTGTTACATCGTTTTCAGCAGGAGCATTGAAGGAAACCGTTACTGCTTTCGCGTCGCTTTCGCAGGTAAGGGTGTAAACATATTTGGCAACATAATCTTCACCGTCCACCAGCATATCAGTGTTAGACAACGGATCGGTTTCACCCAAAATGTAAAGTTTTACATTTGTTGGGAGTAACATATCGTTTACAGAAGCGCCTTCGCAGAAATAGTAAGGTCCTAATTCGGGTCCTTCTACGGTGGTGGCAAATGTAATGGTTACGGGGGTTAACAGCGCGCTTTCGCACTCGCCTATTTCCTTAGCGGCATAATAGATATCTCCATGTACAAGCGTAACTGTTGTCGGGTCAACTATTCTGTTGTCTTCATCATCGTACCAAACCACTGAAATTCCATAAGGCAGCGAGATGTCGGCAAGGGTAATGGTTTCTCCTGTGCAGAAAGTTTGCGGAGCTATTTCAGGCGCAGTAATGGTATGAGGTTCAACAACACGCACATTAACGTATGTTTGATTGCTTTCGCAATTATCGCCCACAGTACTTACATAATAAATGCCGGGGGTTAATGGCGGATAGGGGCTGTTTATCTTCGTTGTGCCGTTTGCTGCATACCATTGAATTGTACCTAACGACACCACGTCAATGTCTGCCAGTGTTAAACCGGTAAGTGCGCCGCATAATTCAACAGGGTTTTGCACAGTGGGCGGGAAGAGTTTGTTCACTGTAACCGTCATCAGTATGCAGCTCGATTCGCAGCCGCTGGCAAATATGGCTTTTACATAGAAGTTATAACTGCCTGTGCTAAAATCGGCAGCCCATGGGAAATTGGTATCTTCCTCATATTCGTCGCTGCAACCGGAATTGGTATAGAATACAAAGGAAGGTACGGTGCCACTGTAAGCGGTTTTATCTATAAAAGATTCCAATACGGCTAATGTCATTTCCTGTTCATCGCAAACCATTCTTTCTCCGGCAGATTTCAAAGTAGGAGTGGCGGGGTTTGCATTTACGGTAACGGTAATCGGTCCTACCGCATTGCTCCAGCAATCACCTGTTTCTACTTCAAGGTAAGTCTTCACCCAGAATTGGTACTGTGTTCCTGTTGCGCTTGTAATACCGGTGAAAACAGTGGTACAGGCGGCGTTGGTAAACACTACCGGCGTTCCGGTGTAGGAAGTTAATTTTGCCAGAATATCGTTAGGAACAATGGGGTCTCCTTCGCAAACTGCGTCAGGATCTGTTCCGTCCCAAGCTACTGCCGGTGCGGAAGCCTCAACATTTACATATTGGTTAAAGATTTCACAATCTTCTTCAAAAGTATTGAAAGCCCTATAAGTTGCACCGTCACTCAATGCATCTGCAAGAGCAACGGGGGTACCGTCACTCAAATACCAAACCACAGCCGAACCGATAACGGGCAGCTGGGCAACGGTAGCGGGTGCACAATACATAAAGTCGCTTTCTTTGGTAATATTCAACAATGCATCCTCCGGATCGAAAGAGATTTCAGCCTGCAAGTGTAGTTCGCAGCCGCTTCCCAAGTCAATTACGCCGTAAAGAATTGCGTTTTCTTCTAAATATTGATCTAATGTTATGGGGTTGGTATAAGTATTATCGTCATACCATGTAATTGTGGCAGGGTCGTACGGATAGGTGTTGATACTGCTCACCGTAGCGCCTTCGCAGAAATAGAGTATTCCAAAATCAATGGCAGTGGGGTCAACGCCGGCGCCCAAAATTTCTATGGTAATGGCTACGGTGTCGCTTGCACAACCGTTGGTTGCCTGCATATAATAATAGTCTCCCGATTCTAACTCTACATCGTTTGCCAACGGTTCAAAACCGTCTGCTCCTAATGTAAACCACTGAATGCCTGTTACGCCTGCGGGCAGCAATATGTCTCCGGTATAGAAATCACCGGCGCAGAATTGTTGCAGGTCGGCAAGTTCGGGCGCTTTCAAATTTTCAACCTCTTTCACCAAAATGAAAGAAGGATTGCTTTCGCAGCCGTTTATAGATTGGGTTACCCAATAGATATTGCCAAACGTTGTAGCCGTGCTTAACGCGGTTATTTGGGTTCCCGGAATGCCGTCGTTGTTTTGATACCATTTAAGCATAGCATCGGGGTGTTTTTGTACATAAACTTCCAACTCGGCAATAGTGGGTTCATTGCCTTCGCAAGCCTTGTAGGGAGATTGCGCCAACGGCGGATATACTGCCTGCGCATATTCTCTGGCAATTCTAATGTTGTTCATTTCAAAAATACAATCATCCTCATCCATTACCTGAATAAAGTAAATACCTTCGGGTAGATTTGGAATAATGCCATCGGTGAGAGATGCATAAGGCTCCCATGTTTCAAATTCCGGAACTATCCGGAATTGGTATGCGGGCGAGCCGCCTGTTATTGTTAAGGTAATAGAGCCGAGATCAAACGTTCCATCGCAACCTACGAGCAGATCATGAGGTTCTGCCTCAGCAGAGAGGTCGTTATTTTCTTCCGTATCGTTATAAATATAGAATGGGTGAGTAAGTGCGCCGCAATCGCTGAAGATGTACAACAGGTGCTCTCCTGCCGACAATTTCAGGAAGGTAATCTCTTCATCGCCGTTAAATGGTCCAAAGATATGGGAGTTGTTTAGCTGGCAGTACCATTCCGCATCGGTGGTGGTGATATTGACAGTGGCTTCGCCCATTTTTTCGCCGCACTCTTCCACATCAACGGTAGTGAGCGTGGTGATCTCCAAATCCCATCCGGTAGCTTCAATGCGCACTTCGCCGCTTGTTGCCAAGCAACCGGAGGTGTTGTCGGTAACATCTACTCTGTAAACGCCAACGGGCATATTTTCATAAAGCCCATCCACAGGAGTAACTGCCGAAGGAGTTGCGGTTGTGCCTTCATCATCTCTTGATATCTCATATAATATATAGGTATAGTCGTTGGAGCCTCCGGTTATGGACACTTGCAAATCGGCATAGCCGTTGCAAGCGGAAGGTTGTGCAGATACTTCCAATGCTACTTTCAAATTTGAATAGAGGTTGGTAAGTATCAATTCTTCGGTTTCCATAACGCCGCATTCGTCCACGTGTTCGTCGTCCCATACTTGGAAACGGTAGCTGCCTGCTTCCAGGTTGGGAATGATGTGCATGCCTGCGGTAAGGGTTCCTTCATAAACGCCATTAATATTATAATGGTAAAGTTCGCTACCGCCACTCACTTCAATCACGATGGCGCCTTGTTCGGACGTTTCGCATTCAGGGTAATTGCTTATGGCAAAGGTGCCGATTAACAGCGATTCGCAAGGGTAGTCGTATGGGTCAGGTCCTTGCCAAATGGCAATAAGGGTAATATCTTCGTGTAAGGTATAGATAACATCGCCGGGAGCGTACATTATGTCGTTTTCAGCATCATACCAGTAGTGGAAGGTAAATCCAAGGCTGTGTTGGTAGTCGAGAAGGGCGTCATCGGGATATCTTACAACGTAGTTGTTTGAATAATTATCCGTATGTAGCGGTCCTGTGCCATCACCCGGATCGTAAGAGACAGTGCAAATTTCAAAATGCGCGGTGATTTCAATTTTACACTTGTCGTTGGTAACAGTAAATTCAAATACCAACTCTTCCAAATCGTCTTCGTCATAGCTAATACAGGTTTCGCCCTGGTTAATTTCCCATTCTACGAATTTATAACCATTTTCGGGCTCAGCGGTCAGCACTACTTCATCCTCTTCGGTAACTTCCATCGTTACAGGGTTGGAAGGTCCGTCGGTAACCTCTTCTTCATCGCCGTTAACTACGGTTGCTTCGCCGCCTTCGGTGGTGTTTACTATAAGACCAAATTCTTCTTCAAAATACGCGGTGATTTCGATGTAACAATCATCGCCGGTAACAGTAAATTCAAATACAGGGTTGGTTAAATCTGCCACGTCATAATCCATACACTCTTCGCCTGTAATGATCACCCAATGGTCAAACTTGTAATCAGTATCGGGATCGGCGGTCAGCACTATTTCATCATTTTCGGTAATTTCCATTGTGATGGGGTTGGCAGGTCCGTCGGTATCTTCTTCTTCATCGCCGTTTTCTGCGTGAACTTCACCGCCGGTAGTGGTGTTTACAACCAAGCCGGGATCTTTGGGCGTGAAATATGCGGTGATTTCGATGTAACAATCATCTCCGGTAACAGTAAATTCAAATACCGGGTTGGTTAAATCTGCCACGTCATAATCCATACACTCTTCGCCTGTGATGATCACCCATTGGTCAAAATTATAAGCAGGATCGGGATCGGCGGTCAGCACTATTTCATCCTCTTCGGTAATTTCCATTGTGATGGGGTTGGAAGGTCCGTCGGTATCTTCTTCTTCATCGCCGTTTTCTGCGTGAACTTCACCGCCGGTAGTGGTGTTTACAACCAAACCGGGATCTTTGGGCGAGAAATTAGCCGTGATTTCAATATCACAACCATCAATGATAACAGTAAATTCAAATACAAGCTTGGTTAAATCTTCCGCTAAATAATCAATACAGTCTTCACCGGCTATGATCACCCAGCCGTCAAAGTTATAATCAGGTTCTGGGTAGGCGGTCAGCACTATATCATCGTCTTCGGTGATTTCCATTTTGATGGGGTTGGAAGGTCCGTCGGTGTCGTCGGTGTCGTCGCCGTTAATGGCGTGTGCTTCACCGCCGAGAGTAGTGTTAACGGTGAGGATGGCGCTAATATCATAGGCAACAATATCGCTTTGGCTTTTTACGCCGACGGAAACGGGCGTGGTTGCCGTTGCTACGGTGTTTACCGTGTTGCTTGTTGCCGGTATTGGTTCGTAATATTTGTTGTTAAATGTGTTTAATGTCGTTTTTACATTATCTGCCCATGTCATTTGGTCGGATAAAGATGCCGGTATAGCGGGCGCTGTGGGCAAAACAAATGCCGGTGCAAATGGGTTAAAAGCAGCCTTTGGCGTAGCGGCAGCCGGCAGTGTTATCGTAACAGCGGGATTGGCTGCGGCAGCCGGCACATCAGCCTTGTAACTGATGGTGGTAAATGCTACGGCATTATCCAAGCCCATTTCTGTTTGATAGAGCAGGTAAGGATAGGTGAAATAATCCCTGTCTTCTGTTTTTCCGTAGCCCCAGTTGGGCGCAGTGAATACCGTGCCGAGAGTTCTTACCATTTGCGTAGTGGTAAGGGCTGTTGCCGAGCCGGTAACAATGTTTGCAGTGGCAGGATAAGGAAGGGTGCAGCCTGAGGTGGTGGCATCCCAGTAAACATTGGTTAAATTAAGCGGAGGAATTGTCCCGCCAATGATGGCATAAGGATCATCTCCTATAATGCGACCTGCATTATAACTGTTCTTTATCTTAAAATGAATTCCATCGGTTTCATCTCCAAAACCAATCAATCCGCCGGCAGCACCCTGTAAAGCAACGACAGTACCCAGATTATAGCAATTTACAATATCAGGGGATGCCCCATCGTATCCTATACCATAAATACCACCAACACATGGCTCAGCGTTGTTATGGTCGTTTGAAAGAGCAGTTATTGTTCCCGTATTCCAGCAGCCGTCAAATCCAACCTGCTCGGAGCGATTAAATGCATCACCGGCTAATCCGGCAATACCTCCAACCCTGCTACCTCCAACCACATTACCTTTATTCCAGCAGTTTTTTATTATCACATCATAGTCATCTGCATCCCATTGACAGCCACCAAAAAGTCCGCCAACATTCCAACTCTCATCTGTGGCAATAATATTGCCCGTATTGCCGAGATTTTCATAAATACCTTCCGTAGCGCGAAAATCGCCGCAAATTCCACCAATCTGTTCTCCTACATTATAAATATAACTACCTATACATGAAATCCCCGTAACATCTACCGTGTTTACCAAATCATGTATTTTATGTACTCCCTCAGTCTCATAGAGTCCGAAAAATCCGAAAAATCCGCCAACCAATCCTGTTCCCGTAACGTCTCCTGTATTTATCAATTGAATATCACCCTCGTTCACAGGCGGCAATCCTGAAAAAGAAACTGCTTCTGCATGATTAGCATCCAAATAACTGATAATACCGGCAGCGCTACCTCGAGAGTTATACTCCACAGATCCGCCAAAAATCTCTCCATAATTTTTCAACGTAGCCATAGAAGAAGTGGAAATATAAGTAGTATTTGCATACCCTAAAATGCCACCCACATACTTCATACCTGCCTGTATTCCTGATAAATCGGCATGGTTTTCCAAAGTACCCAAAAGAGTTGTTTTACCTGAAGGATATGTGTTGTTCATATTGATACGCCCTGCAATTCCGCCCAGATAGTAAACACCCTTAATATCGCCGGAGCCTTCCGCTATGCAGAGGTCTTTCAGCAGCAGACTTTCGCCCGTTGCAAAGCCGATAATACCGCCGTCGGCATGGCGCTCTTGGCTGCGGTTAAGGAAGTCGCTGCCGGTAATACCGGTTTCGGCGAGTTTTACGGTTATGTTTCTTATTTCAGCATCGGCAATTCCGCCGAACAGTCCGGCGTAAAGTTCGGCTGGGTTGTTAATCCACAAACCGTTAATATTGCGGCTTTTTTCCACTCCGCCATCCATATATTCGCCGGTAAAGACGCCGATGAAGGGCTTCCCTTCATAGTATGGAGAAGTTGATTTATAGTAATATTTTCCTACGGGTATCCATCCTTCGTCGTTCCAGCAGTAAATTCCTGCGGGGGCTGCATCGGTATCCTCAATAGTGGCATGAGGTGCAGCGCTGTTTCCAGCCACTTTAAGCGTATTGGATGTAATAATGGCAGGGGTAGCCGAATAGTCGGCTGCCAAAATATAGTTTTGGTAGCCATACCATCCTTCGTTTCTTGGAGATTCGTAGGGGCAGATTACCGTACCGGTTTTACCGCCGTTCTCGCCTGCGCCGTAAGTTGCCGGATCGTCCGGTATGCCAATATCCTGCATCAGAATAAACTCGGTGTAGTTGCTGAGTTTATCGCCTGCGCCAAGGGAAGTACCGTCGGCTTCGTTTGCGGCTAATATATTAAGGTATGCAAGGTCTGCCCAGTTCCAAATTTTGTAAGTACAATCTCCTACAATCAGTTTCAGCGTATCCTCCTCCCAGTGAGGAGCAGCAACGCTATAATATATCATATTTTTACCATTGTCGGCAAAGGTAATCATATATGGAAAAACAACCGGCGCATAATGAGTGCCGTCATCGCCTGTAATAGAGCCTGTTTCATCTTCAATTACCCAGTAATAATCAGCGTCATTTTCCAATGGCAACCTCTCTTCTAAAAGTTCCATATCTGCACATACCTTAATCATTCCGCAGCCATCAATGATTTCCAACTCTATATTCACATCATCGTACGATACGCAGCCGTTGTTGTAGTCTAACAGCAGCGAGTAGGTTCCGCCTGCATATATTAAATAGTCGGGGTCGGTGCAAACGGGCGTGAGGTCAATGTTATTGAATTTTTCTTCGTTGTTAGCGCCGGGTGCAGCCTGAAATGCGGCGTGCAGCGTGCCGTAGTCGCAGGTAAACCATTTGAAACGCGCTTCGGGCGTAGGCAAAAAGTTAACAGAACTCAACAGATAGGGGAATAGCGTGCAAGCCACAATTCTATCATCTCCAAAAGGCGTAGAGCCTCCCGAATTGTAAGCGTCCATTCTTGCCCAGTCTTCGTTATAGTGGTTGTTGCCAATACCGTAGCCCCATGCCGTAGCATCTGTGGTACTCGACTCATCTTGGTCCGGTGCATGAAATCCCTTATACAGCAAGGCATTGTCGCTTTCTGTTGCCGCTTTAATGCCGTGTATATACGCATAGTCTATCAAGAGCATATTGGTTTTTTCACCGGTTACCGGATCGTAGTAGTTGGCAGCTTCTTTTTTAATATCAAATATAGCAGGGGGTGTTATTGCCGTTGAACGCAAAAATACCTGATAACAGGGCGTTCCGCTGCCGTAAAAGGCTTCGTTCACCGTAAGCGTGCTGCCGGAACGGAACGTATAAATATAATTGTTGTTTCTGGCAAGTTCCAGCGTGTTGGTTTCTATATAGTCTGTGGCTGAATAATTAAATTGCACGCCTCCAACGGTTGTCGTAATTTTATTAAACTTTCCACGATAAATAATAAAATTGCCGGAAACCTGACCGCTTATTTCCAAATTATGATATTGTGCCCCTGCTTCACAGTCAAAGTAACCGGTATTCGTTTTGAAAAGTCTTATATTGGAATTGTCAGCGCTTAAATCGCCTGTATATCTAAAGTATGTTGCATTAGCAGTGCCTGCTAATAATGTAGAGTTTTCTATAATCAGGTGTCTGTCATTACGGGTATCCCCATAATCTCCGGTAAAAGTTGTAAATCCGCGTAAAGTATATCCGTTTAGATCAAGCGTACCTTTCTGAAAGTAAATGGCTGGTCCGGATGGAGTTTGAGTAAAATCGTTCATAAATTTCCATCCGCTCGTTTTATTGGCTGCATTGAAGTAAACATTAGCAAGCAAAATGCCTACGCCATTGGTATTAATGGTTTGGTTGGGCTGGGTAGCACAGAAATTCAGAGTATTAGCAGGCGCATAATAATCCGCTGAGCTCAAAGTCATCCCGTTTTGCAGCTCTAAAGAGCCATAAATATATAATCCTGAATTAATAAAGAGTTGGGGCGCTTTGTCGGCTAAATTGTGCCAGGTCATATTACCGCAATAGGCATTGGCATCCACCGTTACACTCTGAGCATTATCTGAAAACGAATTTTCATCAAAAACCACATGGTCTATCGGGCGCGGCACACAGCCTGAGGCGGGGGCGCCGCCACTTATATCTGCCCAATGCTGTTTATCTGTCCAGTTGCCCGTACCGCCAACCCAGTAGTAAGTTTCGGGCGCGGAATTAATATTGTTCCATCCGTTGCAGGTACCTTGAAAAGTGCAGTCTGATACATCGTACGGCGTTTCCGGCGTAATGCTGATGTTATTAAACAACGTATTTTTAATTTTCACGCGGTCGGCTTTCGGTAAGGTGGTGCCCATTGTAATGGTAATGGGCGCAGCAGCCGTAATGGTGGTTAGCCCACCGCAATCTAACGGAGTGCCTATATATTTATTCACTGTAAAATCCCGCTCTATCGTATAGATGCCGTATCCGGTAAAAATAAGATTCTCGGGCTGAACCGTTCCCATATTTTCATTACCGGAGTTATGAATGCTGGCTCCTGCAGTAGAAAGTGTTATGGTATTATAATAGGTAATTCCTGTTCCAACTGTATTATTACTAATTCTCCCGCCGGTTAATTGTCTTAATTCCGCATCGTAATAGTAGTCATCACTTTTGGTATAGATAGTACCTGCACTGCCGGAATGTCCGGCAAGAATAAGTGAACCGGTTGAATTGGGAGTGGTAAGTTGCTGCCCGCCGAGGTATAGCCATTGATCATACAGATCAATAGTAGCGCCGGCAATATTTAGCGTGCGGGATGCCAGTTTATCCGAAACACTGCTTTTACCGGGCGGCGTAGTATTCGGATCACCTCTAAAATAGCGGATAAGCACTTTTACACCGCTCATATCTAAATGACCTCTGTTAAAAAATATCCATTTAAGAGGATTAGCAGAACTGCCGGCTTGAACATTATCTATTGTTGATATAACGCTGCTATATAAAATCAAATCATCCGTAATTTTCCATTCCCCGTTGCCGTCAGCGCTTTGAAAAATAAAACTGCTGCTCACAGGCACTCCGTTGGTTGTTATGGTATTGCCGGTGCTATTGCCCACAAACCAACATTCATTATTAGTAGTAGTTGAAATATAATGATAACTACTAACTGTTAAAGAAGGTTGCAGGTACATAGATCCGCCAATCATAATATTGTCGATACAAGGTACGATAGAATCAGGTCTTAGTGAACTCCCTCCATCGTAATTTCCAAACAACCTAAAACATGGGTTTCCGGGCGCTCCGTTCCATGTTAAATCGTTGCACCATGCTTCCACATCGAGCATTACGGGATTTGTTGTCGTAATGGGGGTACCTCCGGTATTAGCGCCGGCGCCAAAAAACACATTATCGGCAAGGGTAGGAAGACAGTTTGCGGGGGTTGTTCCGGCTTCATTTAATGCCCAGTGTTCCGGTTCTCCCCAATATCCGCTGCCGCCTGTCCAGTACAAATTTCTGCTTGCATCGGGCGTACCGGTAAAGGTAAAGCCGGGAGTGTTTCCCCAATCGTAGCTTTTTGCGGCATTTACCGGATTAGATATGTTTAAATCGTGAATCACGGCGCGCTCTATATCCGCATCCGCCGCTGAACCATTAAAGTTGATGATACTGTAGGGAGTATCGCTACCCCATAATCTCACCTGTCCGCCACAACCGGAAGGCTTTGCCTCAAAACGATTATTTACGGTAACACCGGTAGAAAATTCTATGGAAGCCGAAGCTGAAATAACCAGTTCATCTGTAGTAACATTTGTGAGTCTGCTTTTGCCCTTTAAGATAGTAAGTTTATTGTAGGTTCCGCGTAGAATAGCGTGTAGTTGGGCTGTTGAGGTAGAACCATTATAAAACTCAACATCATTATATACGTCTCCTGCCCTTGCCGTAAAACTTCCTAATCCCACTCTAATAAGTGAGTTTGCCGTTTCAGCAGCAGTAAGAGGAACTCCGCCGTTGCCTGTGCTATTCCAAGTAAATCTGCAATCTATTTCCGAACCAACAAAGTTGATACCGCCCCCCGCATTAAGCGTAAGGATGTTACAGTCTATATTTTTCCCATTCAAATTAAGTATTCCGGAGGTTAAAGTTAATCCTTCAAAACTAACATCGGTAGCCAAATTCCATGTAGCAGAGCCTGTAAAATTGCATTGCGCGCCACCGCCGGTTGTAGTACTATTATATTCCTTTCTACCATATAAATTAACGCCATTGGTTTCTATGGTTTCTTGCGGTTTTCCACTAATAAAATTTATTACCGGACGACTAATGCTGGAACTTGATTCAAATTGGGCACCCGCCTGCAAAAACAATGAACCGGAAATATTAATCTGGCTGCTACCCGTTCTAAAAATCGGCAAGGTAGCTGCGGAGCAATTTTCCACAATAAGGCTGTCGCAATTCACCGCACCGGTAATCACCACCAAACGTGTGTCAAGTAGGGTTGAGTTTTCGTTAAACACCACCGTATTCGCATTGCTGGGTACTGAGGTAATACCGCCAGCTCCACCGCCAGCTCCACCGGAGGTAGCGCTCCAGTTCATTACATCGCTCCAGTTGGTTTTATCGCCGCCGCCCACCCAGTAGTATCGCTGGTTGGCAGTTTGCGCAAAGAGGTTCATACTTGTGCATAAAAACACAAAAGCCGCCACAAAAGGCAGCAAATTTTTGAAAAAAGGGTAAAGATTTTTCATGTTTTTTTATTTAGATAATATTATTTAGATTTACAAATGGATAATAAACAGGAAGTACCACAGTATTTTGTACAATATTCATACAGATTGTCTATATCTACAACAAAAATTGTGCGAAAATAATTTTTTTTTTATATGTTAAACCTTTTTAAAAATATTTTTTACATTGTGTATCTAAAAAGGAGTACGACAAAGAAAAATAACTTTTTCTCAACTCAAAATACCTTTACGAATTGAGGATTTAGAAGGCATATACGTTCATATCTAAGGTATAGACGTTTTAATAAAAAGGTATAGACGTTTTAATAAAAAGGTACAGACGTTTTAATGAAAAGATACAGACGTTTTAATGAAAAGGAATATATGTTTTTCTAAAAAGGAATATACCTTTTTACAACAACGCCTGCCGCTCGATTTTTTGGCGGAAAGAATTTTAAAAAATAATACCTTAAACCCTTTCAAAAATGAGGTGAGCCATCCTCTCAATTCTCAATTCTCAATTCTCAATTCTCAATTCTATACAACCTACCCCGCCCTTCGGGCACCCCTTCCACAAGTGGAAGGGGAATGGGGGCTTAATCCATAATACACCTTACGCTCAGTCCGTCGGCGCGTTTTATATTAAGGGTTTCGAGGATGCTGCAGTAGTAGGATAATGTGTAGCAGTATGCGGTGGTTTCTCCGGCATAGCCGTTGCTTGCCCAATAGCCGGTGAAGCCGTGCAGGTCTTCAAATCTGTCGGTGGTGCTGTTGTATTTTCCGGCGGGGCGCGAGTCGAAGTCGTAAGCATCGGTGCCGGGGGTTGCCCAGTAATCTTCGCTCATCAAACCTTCGGCAGAGAAACGGTTCAGCAAGTCCCATTCGGCTTGCGACGGAACGTGCCAACCGGTGGGGCAAATACCCTGCAGCGGATATTCGGAATAGATATCGCAATCTTCATCGGCATCCACCGCAGAGCACCAGTCGTAAATCAACCCGTAAATCTCAACATTCTCTTCCTCGTTAGGATAGAGGTGGCTGTGGTATCTTCGGGCAAAATGGATTTTACGTCCGTCTGCATATTCGGTGGCTTCGAGGTTGGAAGTCCAGCACAAACCGGCAAGCGGCGTTACGGTATAAATATGCCCTTCCGCATCCTGTATGGTGGGGGGGCAAGGTCTTTCAATGTTGCGGCGTCCATCGGGGAAACACTCCCATTGCGCAGGATAAACACCCATATTGTCGTTTACGCTAATCCAAATTGAAGCAATGGGGGTAAAATCTGCCCAGTTGGAGATAGTGAAAGAAACCTCGTAGCTCTCCCCTACTTCCAATTCATAATCAATTTCTTGCATTCCCATAATGTTTGCCGCTGTTAATGTTTCTTTATAAAAAGTAACAAAAACGGGCGGCAGCATACCTGCCTCGCCGGTGTTGGCAATCGTTCCGGTAATGGTGGCAATGCTGCCCACCACTTCAATTTCGGGTTCAACTGCCCAAGTAATGGTGGGGGCTGGGGTGAACACGGCGGCTGATATTGCAGATTCGGGGCTGGCGCAGCCGCCGTCGGTGGCAATTACATAAAACTCTCCTTCCACAGAGGTAACATAAGTAGCGCCGGTGCCCACAGGGGTAGCAATGCCGGTTTTATACCAGGTAAAAGTTGCGCTGCTGCTGTAGGCAGCCGCGTTGGTTACGGTAAAAGTAATGGGCTCGCCGATACATTTGGGACTGTTGTTGGTAATTAATGGCACAGTGGATACACTTTTTACCGTAATGGTAATCGTTACTTTTTCCGTTTCGCAAGCCAACTCGGAGGTGGTTTCATAATAGGTAACCGAGAAGGTGTAGGTGGTTCCGTATTCTGCCTCAATGTTTCCGGTGTACAACGTGTGCGCGGGTTCCAGGTAGAAATTAACATCGTAGCCTGCGCCGCCGTAGTTGTTTAAAAAGTCTTCCAAATAAGAAAGGGTTATGGGCGTGCTTTCGCAAAGATCATCG
>Ga0082212_10004372_pt1 | contig 19594 bp, 19 predicted proteins | sample TergutNt197P3_FD_71548 | JGI IMG/M metagenome (GOLD analysis project Ga0082212, IMG submission 71548) | Neocapritermes taracua P3 segment gut microbial communities from Petit-Saut dam, French Guiana - Nt197 P3 | ecosystem: Host-associated > Arthropoda: Insects > Digestive system > Gut ... | reverse complement strand
AAAGCCTATACAGCCTTTGCCGACGGCGTTTCGCCTGCCCATCAAGTAGATGTAGAAGGCCCCACCGCAGTTATCAACTCTGTATCCAAATTGGATCATATCGGCATGAGCGGCGGATCTATATGCAATATGAAATTCAGCCCCGCCAGCGTGCAAACCCCCGAAGGCCAGCAAAAATTCGCGAACTTCATCAAAGGCGCAGTACAGCAAGGCTTCTTCCATCTACAGTTCAATGTAAATGATGAAAAAATGCTGCGTGACGCGCAAAAGCACCCAGAGAACTATAAGGAGCTGCTGGTGAGGGTAGCCGGCTATAGCGCATTCTTCATTTATCTATCCGAGCGGCTACAGGAAGACGTAATTGGCCGTACCTGCCACGCGGTGTAATGGTTTTCGCAATATAGGGGCGAACATTGTTCGCCCGCAAATGCAGGTTTTCGCAATGTAGGGGCGAACATTGTTCGCCTGCGGCTGGTATAAGAAAGAAGGGATGCGTTTTGCCTGGGTTGTTTAGGTCAAAATCCTTGTTGTTCTGTTCTAATGCCGGATGCTTGAAGCATAATGAAGAAATATACCATCATGTCCAGCAACTATTGCAGAGCAAGGGCAAAAGTGGGGAAATCAAATTGGCCTGGTCGCTATGTATGAGGTCATGCGCCGTTGGCCCCAACATTTTGGTATTGCCGGAAGGGGATATCCATTCCCATATGACTATAGAAAAAGCGGAAGAGATTGTTAATGATTTACTTAAGAATTAAAGACAAAACCGGGGCGGGTTTATCCCGCCCCGGTTTTATTCATCTTTACACTTATCCAAAATACACTGCCCGTTCTCATCAGCAAAAAGGCAAGTCTCCCGCTTCTTTTCACAAAACTGCCAGCCATCATTTTCCTTAACAAAAGCCTGATTCACAATTACCCTCCTTTCCCCTAACTCGGTTTTCGCGTATTGCGGGCGAACAAAGTTCGCCCCTACATTGTTTGATGGTTTTCGCATAGCGAAAACCTACTATTACTCTCCACTCTCCACTCTCCACTCTCCACTCTAAACTTGCGGCTGAAAGCCGCATCACTCTCCCCAGTCCTGCTGATTAAGCTTTTCCTGCAATAGATCCAGCTTTTTGCGCTTTTCTTGATAATCCGGCATAACGCTTTGCACAATTGACCAAAAAGCCGCCGAGTGGTTATGTTCTTTAATATGTGCCAGCTCATGCACAATAATATAATCAATGACATCTTGATCCGCCATGATGAGCCGCCAGGAATAATTGATATTGTGTTTACCGGAACAAGAACCCCAGCGGGTCTTAGCGCTGCTAATTTTAATAACTGCCGGCTTCACACCCATCATTTCGGCTATTTGCCCTGTCCGTATGGTTAGTATGTCCTTGGCGGCAGCTTTATACATTAAAACCACGGCATGTTTGATTTCGTCGGGGTTTAATCCGGGTGGAACAAATATGCCATTTTCTCCATAACTTATCTTATTACCGAAAGCGGCCTTTATAGTATGCTCCTTCCCCAGCAGGATAATTGAGCTGCCATAATCCAGCTTAAAACTAGCGCACTCGGCCAAACGCGCAGATGCCCAGGCAAGATTTGTGCGCAGCCAATTCTCCTTAGAGGCGACAAACCGCTCAATAGCCGGTTTCGACATCTTCATGGGGGCGCGCACTTCAACAGTAGCCTTCTCAGTGACATAAAGCGCGCAAGTTTTCCTGTTTGAACGGATAATGGTATAGGGAATATTATTGACCATCGCATTCTAACCTCTCGCCTTTTCGTATGGCGTCAGGCCATACGAATTGTGAACGGGCGGGATAACCCCGCACCTACGGGTGTCCTGTCCGGTCAGGCGCAAGGCCTGACCCTACATCCAATTTATAGATATTTTTAATTTTATCCTTCAAATTTGCGCATGCCCTTTTTTCGCCTGTCTCCATGTAATCCATGATATCCGCTACTTTCGCCGCTATATCCTGCTTTGGCAGGCGGTTGAACACGGCTGATTTGGAAGTTGCTTTAATGCTCAGGTTATAACGGTGTTTGATCATGGCGCCAAAGATATTGTATGCTTCATTGATATCTTGGGTGGCTTGCAATTGCCGGTAAAGAGATTTCATGGTTAGATCCTGTTGACGGCGTTTTATACGCAGCCAGATCAGTAGCGCAACCAAGATTAACAGCACAGCTAAAGCGATCAATATTTGGTAAAATAGCTGTTTATTCAGATTGATTGTATAATAAGCGTTATTTGTATCCGTATAATTAACTTGCGTGATTTTCACGGTTTCCAAGGGAATTGCCTGCCCATTATCGGCGAATTGTAGCGGAGCCGGCATTTCGCCCAGTACTTCAATGGTTATGCCCGCTATTTCCGCTTGGCTGTATTGCTCGGTTGCGGGGTCGAAGTAAGAAATTGTAATGGGCGCTATATTCAGCGCGCCGGTTTTTTCCGGCACTATTATAATTTCAAAATCTTTTTGCGTATAGTATTGATTGTTCATTATGGATTCTATGCTGTTTTTTTGGGTTTCATAAACAGTAAAACCCGGTAAAGAAGATGTTATTACCTTTTTTAGGCTATCCAGGTTGCAGTGGCCGGAAACCGTAACATTTAGGAGCAGCGAATCGCCATAATTCAGCTCGCTTTTGCTATAATCACCGTTAATCTCCAATTGTCCCACTATACCGGAAAAATTCTTGGGCTTGCCAGCTTGGGGCAATGGTTTTACTGTCAGTTCCTTTTCTGGTGTTTGCAGGTACTGAGCTTGGGAGCTGCTAAAGAAACTGCCGAACCCGCCGCCAAAGCCGCCAAAGCCGCTGCCCAAGCCATTGTCCGTTATTACGTTTACCTGCATATTAAAGGATGGTATTATATGGGTAGCGGCTTTTATGGGATCAAGTATTAATTGCTTAGCCTCATATTTCGCATACCTTACCCCATCCAAATAAACATATTCACTCTTCAATTGTTCTTGTGGCGTATCTTTAGCTATCAGCCCGTCGAAAGCGGTATAATCCGTAAAACCGTAGTTTTCAATACTATAGCGGGTATACAGTTCATAAGTTACAATAATCTTTTCCCCTAAGTATGCTTGTGTTTTGGATAGGTTGGTTTTAACGAATAAATCGGATTCTGCCGCGCCCGCTTCAGTGGAGCTTTCGCCCACGGTTACTTGTAAGATATTGGTTTCATAAGTTTGGCCTTGGTATGATACAGTGGCTTGTAGGGCAAATTGCCCGGTTGTTTTTGGTATAATGGTAAAATGGCGGTCTTCTCTAAAGCTGTTTACGCCATTTGTTATACCAATAGAAGTAGCGGAGTTTTGCGAAAGCACCTCGAAATTCTCTATGCCCGCCAGGCCGGTAAGTTCAGCCCCCTGGGCGTTTAGCAGCGAAACAGTTAAGTTGCAGCTAACACCCATTTGCAGATTCAGATTATCCATTTCTAAGCGAAACTCCGGCTCAGCTCCCAGCGCCGACAAGCTACCGGCCAAAACCATTACAAAAACCATTATAATAGCTAAAACTAAAACAGCATTTAGCTTAGTTGCTTTACCAGTCAATTTTCCCATCCTTTCCTTGAACGACACTTTGATTATTCTTCAGACTCTCTTCTTCCTGACTTTCCAATATCTCCAATATCCGCTGTATAGCTTCCATGTCAGCGTCATATTCTTCTTCGTCCGAATATGTTAATTCTTCCCCTTCTTCTTCATTACCTTCATCTTGATCCGGCATATTGGCTGAGTCTTCTCCCTCTTGAGCAGCGGATTGATCCTCTTCTTCCTGTTCTTCCCCTTCTTGGCTCTCTTGGCTCTGGCTTTGCTCATCTTCGCCCTGCTCGCTCTCGGAAGCTTCGCCCTGTTCCCCTTGTTGTTCATCGCTTTGTTCGCCATCTGATTCAGTAGACTGATCACTGTTTTCATTTTGGCTTTCTATATCCAGCAGGGATTTAACAAATTCATAATTATACTTGAGCGGTATATTTTGTGGATACAGTACAATGCCTTCTTGATATATTTGCAGCGCATTAGCATAGCATTGCGCTTTTAACTCCTCATCTTCCAGAGCTTTTCCTACTTCAAAAAAGATATTACCCGCGTTTAAATATTTATCTACACAATCTTTGGCATTTTCATAATACTGAGTCGCCTTTTCATACTCTCCCAGCTCCCTTGCTGCCTGTGCCGCGTTGAAATTCAATTCTTCATTAAGCGGGCTGGCTTCAAGGCCTTTTTCATATAAGGCCAGCGCTGCCTGATACTCTGCCAAGGCATATTGCTTATTGCCTTGGTTGAGGGCATTTTTTGCCGTGTAATCGAAACCCGCCCATCCTACCAGTAGCAATGAAAGTAATAAAAAGGCGCATATCCCTGATACATAAACAGCTTTTTTCATATTTTCCCCCTCTCCGGCCATAACCAAGCCAATAGGAATAAGAACAAACCCGTGCCCAGAAAATATTGAAATAGCGGCCGGTATCTTTTTATCTGTTCCGCGGCAAAAGTATCTTTTTTTAAAGCGGATAAATCATTTAGCAAGGCGGAAGTCTCCATACCCTGTAAAGATGCTTGATAGTAAGCGCCGTTGCCCGCAAGAGCCAATTGTTTTAAGGTAGCGGGCATCAAGCGCGAGTTTACGGGGTTACCGTTTTCATCTTTTAAGTAGTCAATAACCGTATCCCCACTATTATCATATACCGGTACCAAGCCCCCTTTTTCGCTGCCCACGCCCACCGTAAAAATCCTTATCTGTTCCTCAGCCAGACCTTTAACTGTCTTCAAACTGGCTTCGTCATGATCCTCGCCATCGCTGATAACTAAAATTACCCTCTCGCCTTCAGCTGTTTTGCTAAAGGATTCCGCCGCTAATTTGATGGCAGCCGCCAGGTTGGTGCCGCCCCCGCCGATCATATCCGTATCCATTACATCCAAAAACATCCGCGCCAGCTGATAATCGTCGGTTAAGGGCATCTGTATATAGGCCGCTGAAGCAAATGGAATAAAGCCTATTCTATCCCCCTTAAGCCGCGCCACCAGATCCGCCGCGATTTTCTTAGCCACCGTCATCCTATCGGGGCTTATATCGGTTACCAGCATGCTTTTTGAAGTATCCATTAAAATGTAAATATCCAGTCCGCTTTTGTTGACTTCGCTATAGCCGGAAAAAACCTGCGGCCCTAAAAGCGCCATTACCATCAAACCCAAGCCCAGGCTCAGCAGCAGCGAACGCAGTGCCTTAAAACGAACTTTGCGCCCTAAATGCAGCACAGCCATGATTTTCTCTTTCTTGCTAAAAGCCAAAACGAAAAAAACCACCGCCACCAGCGCTACCAGCAAAAACAAAATATTCGCAGGGTATTTGAATTCTAGCAAAGCAATTGCCCCCCAATCAATAGTTAAGAATGGAGAGTTGAGAGTTGAGAGTTATTGTTGGTTTTCGCGTAGCGAAAACCATCTTAAACTCTCCACTTTTCACTCTCAACTGTTAACTTGGGCTGCACAGTAGCCCATCACGGTATTTGCACAAAAATGTACCTATCCAGCATGACACCCAGTGCCAGCAATACCAGAGCCAGCATGATAAAGGGATAGGCCAGTTCTTTATATTCGCGGTAGTTTTCTTCATTAAATGTGGTTTTTTCCAGCTCATTAATGGTGGCGAATACCTGCTCCAGGGCTTTGGGATCCATAGCCCGGTAATATTGTCCGCCGGTATTTTCCGCGATGTTCCTGAGCAGGCCCTCGTCAAACCCGCCTTGATAGCGGCTGTATTGGGTGCCGAAAAATGTTTGTACCGGTAGTATCAGGGTATCACTGCCAATGCCGATAGTGTAGATCCTTATACCCAGATCCTGAGCCAGCTTGCTGGCTGTAATAGGGTCAATGGCTCCGGCATTGTTGTCGCCGTCGGTTAGCAGAATCATGATTTTGGTAGCCGCGTCACTTTTTTTAAGGCGGTTAAGCCCCACGGAAATAGCCATGCCGATAGCCGTGCCATCCTGGTTGATCGATTCTGTCGAAACAGAGGCTAATGATTCCCTTACCACCTGATGATCCAAGGTCAAAGGGATGCGGGTAAAGGCTTCCCCCGCGAAGATGACCAAAGAAACCCTATCATTGACCCTGGCAGCCACAAAATCATCTATGGTCTGACGGGCTACTTCCAAACGGTTGGGTTCAAAATCCACCGATTGCATGGTGCCGGATATATCCAATAACATGGCAATATCAATGCCCCGGCGGTTAATGATATCCGCGCTCTCAGAGCTTTGGGGTCTGGCCAGGGCGATTAAAGATAAAATAATGCCGCAAACAATAAGGGTTTTGCCTATTTTATGCTTTAGAGTGCTGACGCGGCCCGCGCTTTGCAGCAGTTTTACGCTGGAAAACTTAATGCCTCGCCCTTTTTTGGCAAGCCAAAACAAATATATTACACCGGGTATCAGCAATAAAAACCACCAATTAGCCAGCCTCATCAGGAATCACCTTCTTTTTGCCGGTTGTAAGTATCCGCGTCAATTCTCTTAACCAATTCCAGCAGCCAGGTATAATGCTGCTGTTTTTGCTCGGTTGACACTTCCAGGCCGGTAAACTTTAAGCGGTCGCACTCTTTGAGCCATTTTTCCGCTTCTGCCAATAGTCCGGCCAAAGGCGGCAGCTCATGCAATTTATCGATGATCTCCGCGGATGTTTTGCCTTTAATGCGGCAATGATAGAGGGATTCAATATACTCCTTAAAATATAGAGTCAAATCCACAAAATAATTATCCTGCTCAAGCGGCAAAGCTGTAGCGCGCTTAAGAAACACTTGATAAGGTGGCGGCAGTTTAGTTTTTCTTTGCCGTAATAGTTTAATTAGCAGAAAAACGCCAAAGAGCATTAAAATACCTAATAAGCTGTATAAAACGAGCGGCCATGGGATATAAAGCCCTGCTGCCATAACCTGAGAACCACCGGGAAAAATATCTTCCCTGGTGATATCGTCTAAGGTAGAAGCAACCGTTATGACAATTTCCTTATCCCCCACAAGCGCATGGTATTCGCCAGGCGCTATAGCCCTTAAGGCAAGCTGGTACCCGCCAGACACTTCCGTAAGCTCCACTATTTCAAAATCACCAAAGCATTCCCTTATGTATTCCGGCAAATAATCCCCGGCAGCGATCTCCAGCTTAATGATATCGCCAATATAAATCGGCCGGTCGGTGGGCTGCTGGGCAGCCCAAGTTATGAGTGGAGAGTGGAGAGTGGAGAGTATTATAAAAGCTAGAACCACTGTTACAATGGTTTTTGCTAGCGAAAGCTTACCATTATCCTGAATTCTTAATTCTGAATACTGAATACTGTGCACTGAATCCTGAATCCTAGCCGGTTTCATCTTTTTCCTCTTCTCTTGAAAAATTGCATCAAGGGCTTAACATAGTCTTCATCCGTATAGATAGTGATCAGGTTCCTTTTAGATTTGCCCAGTGGCAAAGGCATATAGAAATCTTTTTTTAAATTATCCAACACAAAGGATTCGCCGCTTTCCAAATCCTCAAAGGTAAAAATGGCGCCAGCCGGGATGCGTTCTTCCGCCCTATCCACTACGCGGACGCGGATCAAATCATGGCGGCTGTCTGAAGCCCTTAATTCCCGTTCATACCCCTCATCCAAAAAATCCGAAATCAACAGCACCACGCTGCGCTTTTTTTCAACGCGATTGAAATATTGCAGTACCCGCGCAATATCGGTGCCGGTTTGCTGCGGCTCAAAGCTTAATATCCTTTCAATAATGGAAAGCACATGTCTTTTACCATTTTTGGAGGGAATAAACTTCTCTACCTGCCCGGTAAAGAAAATAGCCCCTACCCGGTCATTGTTTTTAACAGCGGAAAGCGCCAGGGTGGCGCTGATTTCCGCGATAAATTCCTTTTTATTGCCAAAGCTATTGGAGCGTGACATATCTATTAGAAGGAACAGATTCATTTCCCGCTCTTCCACAAACTGCTTCACAAAAGTTTTATCATAGCGGGCGCTGACCTTCCAGTCTATACTGCGTACATCGTCCCCGGCAATGTACTGGCGGATATTCTCGAATTCCATGCCTTTGCCCCGAAAACCCGAGCGGTATTCCCCGGAGAATATCTCATCCACCAGTTTATTGGATTTTATCTCGATACGGCGTATTTTCTTCGCTAATTCACCGGCCTGCATATTATCTCACCCGCCTACGGTAAATTTACATTTTCCAGGATTTCCTCAATCAGGTTTTCCGCGCTGATGCCTTCGGCTTCAGCTTCGTAGGAAAGCAGGATGCGGTGGCGCAATACATCGAATACGATGGATTTTACATCATCCGGAGCCACATAATCCCGTCCGGCGATAAAGGCCCGGCATTTAGCGGCTTTGATCAGGTTGATGGAGGCGCGCGGCGAGGCTCCGCAGGTAATGTAAAGGGAGGGTTCGCGGGTTTTTAAGACTATATCCAGCACATAGTTTTCTATTTTTTCATCAAGGTAGAGGTTATCCACAGCCGAGCGCATGGCAAAGATATCCTCCCGGCTAAGTACCGGGTGAACGGCAGGTGCGGCGGCCTCCTCTTTGGCATAGCATTTTATTACTTGCCTTTCCTCTTCCCGGTTGGGGTACTGTATTTTAAGCTTTAGCATAAACCTATCCTGCTGCGCTTCGGGCAAAGGGTAGGTGCCTTGCTGCTCCAAAGGATTTTGTGTGGCAATTACCAGGAATGGTTTATCCAGCAAATATGTTATATCCCCAATGGATACCTGCTTTTCCTGCATGGCTTCCAGCAAGGCTGATTGCACCTTGGCCGGGGAGCGGTTTATTTCATCGGCCAGGATAAAATTGCTAAAAATGGGGCCTTTTTTAATAATAAACTCTCCGGTCTTTTGATGATAGATTTCCGTACCCAAAATATCCGCCGGCAGCAAATCCGGGGTAAACTGGATGCGTTTGAAATCCACGCCAATGGCCTTAGCCACCGTAGCGGCGGTAAGGGATTTAGCCAGCCCCGGTACACCCTCCAATAAGATATGCCCTCCGGTCAACAGCCCGATCAAAATTCTATCGACCATATAATCCTGCCCAATGATCACTTTGCCAATCTCCTGCTTAAGTACTGCTACGCGCTCCCGCAGGTTGAGCTGCCCTGATTTAGCGTATTGTTCCTGCTCCATATCTACTGCCTCCCGCTTTTTTATTACAGCTATGATCCCGCAGGTTACCAGAAGGCCTCTCGCCTAAGCGTCCTGCGGATAAAACCCATTTTATTATAGCACACAGAAAAGCATAATGCACGAACTTGTATTTTTCCTGAACTTTCCTTGAAAATTTCTTGGAATTTTGCCGCCTGCTTAAAAAGAATTCGTCCATTAACTTAAGTATTTAGTGTTTTTAGGCAGGAAAATTTCTTTTCTTGTAGAATTATAAAATAGCATAAATAATTACTAGCAAATACTGTATTTTAATTAGATAATTAAGGAGGCGTTATTCAATGAAAAAATTATTGACACTCATAGTAACTTTAGCACTGGTATTGGGTTTGACGGCATCGGCATGGTCAATGGTGGGGACGGACGACTTAATGATAGAAATGCTCTACACAGATGAGCAGCCGGAGATAATCACGATACTTTCCGACCCCTATTTCGATGAAGCGGCAAAGATTGAATCTGAACCTGCCAGCTCAAACAGTGTTATATTATCTTCTAATTCAGCAGTCTCAAGTAATACGGCTGCCATAACACTGCTTAACTCAGTTTATGTAACCTCAGATATCGATGGAGAACAACCGCATTTAGGCGCCGACCTAACAAATGTTATGAGCGACGCGCTTGATTGCTCCATGATTATTGGTACTGCGACAACAAGTAAAATTAGAATTTCGTTAATGCCTGCGGATAATATTTCTATTATCCGCCTTAAGTGGGGGTCAAGTGAGTGGAAAAGCATTGACCCAGATCTTAAGGAGGTAAAAAGGTCAACAGTACAAGTGGATCCGATTTCACCCGGATGCTATAAAATATTGCAAGTAGATCTTTTAGATAACAATAGCCAGCTTTACATGGTTAGAATAAATATTGCCGATTCAGCCAATGCCAGTACCAGTATTAACTTGACCGCGAATGTTAATATTCGCACCGCTAACTCTCCCAGCGCCCCCTTGGTAGTTGGTTCCAACTCCCCTATTACCTCTAATAACACCAACCTCCTTAACCCCCTGGTTTTAACCATACCAAATAGCCATAGCTCAAGAGAAACTTTTTACGCTGTTTTTACCATGGAAAATAATAATACGACAATATCAGCTTTAACTCATTTTGGTAGGTCAATTACGCAGGTATGGACCTATGGATCATTTACCCCTAAAATAATGACGGTAGAACTCTCTATGCCCGCTAATGTTTATAGCCAGGATTTGTTTCTCTTGGTTATAGATGGCTCTGATCAGCAAATACCCAAATATACCGCTGTCATCAGGATACAGCGCGAAGCTGCTGGTGCGCCTACGCCTTTAGTATCCGCTGTCAATATTCACACTGTCAATACTACTATTTCCCCCCTAGTAACTTCTTCCAATACCCCAATTAGCAGTATCAGCAACCCTTTGATAATGACAATACCGGGTACTTTCAGAAATACCAGCGTTTTTTATGCCTTTATTAACTTAGAAAATAGCATTGATAATATAACCTTTGCCTCTTTTGGTGGCAGTAGTACGCAGATTTTTCCATATAGCGACCCAAAGCTTAAATCTGTTGAGTTAAACCTGCCTGTCAATGTAGAAAGCCGGGATTTGCGACTTACTTTCACCGGCGGATATACCGCCACTATCAGGGTGCAGCGAGCAACCACATTTTCCGGCACTATCGTAGATAGAATTTCTTCTAAGCAGGCAATAGTCGAACTCTATGATATTACGAATGAGAACTTTATCAGCACTGTTGATACAGCTCCGGATGGCAAATATGTTTTTTACAACCCAATAGAAGGAATTTATACCGTAAGAATCACGAAACCAGGTTTTCTCACCTTCTTCATAAAATATAGAATTGGGGCTGGCTCAAATGATTTAAATATAGACATCACCTATATGGCAGGTGATGTAAACGGCGACGGGGTAATCAACGCGGAAGATTTAACCATCCTACTCTCTCAATTCAACAAAGCACCGAGTGGGGATTATAAGGAAAGCGTGGATATAGACGGCAACGGAATTGTTAACGCGGTAGATCTTGCCTACTTGCTGGCGGGATTTAATAAAGAGGATTTTTATATCGATTTGTTAGCCGCCGCCCATTAATAGGCAACAAATAAAAACCATAATAATTTAGCAAAGAGGGGCTGTCATATTAAATATAGAACAGCCCCTCTTTGTATAGGAACTGTAAGCAAATAAGGGGTGAGATTATGAGATTTTATATTAATATCGCGAAATGGGTTTTTGTATTACTATTGGCAACCACCATGCTTTTAAGCGTAGTGCCATTGACTAAAGTGTTCGCCGCTAGCAATACCGCCTTATCAATAATAGACTATACCACAATTACTGTGCCGTCAACTAATTCCATGGCCTTTGACGGCAGCGAGGAATTATCTGGGATAGGATGCTACGCCAAGGGCTATAGGTTTTGGGGTAACGCTGGGCAGGTAATTCAAATACGTATGGATTCTAGTGATTTAGAAAGCTTTTTAATTCTATACGACGCGAGCTTTAAGCCGCTTATGTTTGACTACGATAAGGGCGGCGGTGGCAATGCCCTTATCTCCTACTACCTAACAAACAGTGCTTATTATTACATAGAAGCTACGATGTTCACCAACCGTGTTGGCTTAGCTACACTCTCAATTGCTTATACTGACATACTTAAGCTAACATACGACGCTAACGGCGGCGCCGGCGCCCCTGATCCTATTAATTTTGGAGCGGGGCAACAATTGACCATACCTGATTGTTTTCCATCCAGAGTAGGATATATCTTTATGGGGTGGTCGTTATCGCCTACTTCTACAAGCACCAAATACCTGCCCGCCGGCAATATTGTACTAGAGGAATCTACCACACTTTACGCGGTTTGGGGGGAATACACACCTATTTTAGCTCCTTATACCGGCAACCATTCTTTATCTAGTTCTGACGGTTATTCATTCCTGGGAACCTTCATGAAAGGCTTTTCGCTCAATTTGCCTGAGGGTAAATTACTCAGTATCTCCATGCTAACCGAAGATTTTTGGGCTTACCTTGTTATTCGCGACGCTGCCGGAAATCAAGTTGACTACGGCCTCTATTTTGACGGCGCCAATGATTGTTGTGCTTTTGCCGACTTTTCCGTAAGTTCATCCGGAACCTATTATATTGAAGCTACCATTGAACCGGGCTTTGGGCATAACGGAACATTCACGCTTACGCTGAATACCTATGATAAGTATTGCTCACTAGAGTACGAAGCTAATGGCGGTTACGGCGCTCCCAGCCCAGTTGATTTTATAGCAGGGCAAGGGTTGGCGATAGCGGATAATTTCCCATCCAAGGCAGGTCACATCTTTATGGGCTGGTCATTATCCCCCACTTCTACAAACGCGCAATACCTGCCCTCTGACCATATTAAATTGAATGAATCCGCCACACTATATGCGGTTTGGAAGGAATACACGCCGGTTACGCTTCCCTTTAGTATAAGCGGCTCACTTAATGTCGCTGATGGCCTGTCGCAGCGCGGCACGAAAATGAACGGTTATTCTTACTATGCCCCCGCCGGCTCGGCTATTGTAGCGACTATGGTGTCAAATGATATTGATTCTTATCTCTATTTACTTGACTCCGCTGGAGATGTAGTAGCCTTTAATGATGATTTCGGTGGGACAACTAATGCGCAGATTTACTATATCGCTAAAACAGCAGGTACCTATTATTTGCAAGCCACCACACACAGTAGCCAAACAGGCTACTATGACCTGGGAATATCTTTTGCGTCGCCGCAAACACTAATATACAACACTCAAGGAGGTTCCCCCTCCTTGCCTGGGCAAACAATATTTGCTTCTTCCACTGCTTATATAAGTAATACGCTCCCTATACGGATGGGTTACACCTTCCTGGGCTGGAATACTGACCCTGACGGCTTGGGTGCTTTCTATCAGAGAGGCTGGCCGGTTATATCTAACAGCGATCTTTTCTTGTATGCGATATGGCAACCGCATCAATATCCCATATACGATATAAGCGCTTCGTCCTCACAAAATGGCCAGATCACAATTAATAGCCCCCTACTCGAAAACGACCGGCGAACGAGGTATAATGCGTATAGAATTTGGTTGACACACGGGCAAACAGTCGCGATAAGCATGGATTCGGATGATTTTGACAGCTACCTCTATTTATTGGATGCCAGCGGTAGCTATCTAACAGAAGACGACGATTCCGGCGGCAGTTTAAATGCCTTGCTCATATTTGACGTACCTACTGACGGTTGGTATTATATCTTGGCTTCACAGAATTCAAGGTGGCCGGACTATGGCAGTTATACCCTAAGCTGTATACAGCAAACCGCTTTGCCAATCACCATCTCCGGCGCCGTTTTTTACCAGCCATCACCTGTTGTAGCCAGGCTGGAGCTTCTTGATAACGAGCATAAACTTATTGCCTATGACTATACCACCTCGGAGGGCGACTACTCCCTAACCATACCTGACGCTTTATCAGACACGCCGTATACACTCAAAGTAACCAAACCCGGTTACCTCTCCTACACTATAAAAAACTTGACAATAAATAATAGCATTGAAGAGATAAATTTTGATCTGACTCATATGGCAGGTGATGTGAATGGCGATGGAGTTATTAATGCCGAGGACTTAACCATACTGCTCTCCCAATTCAATAGAGCGCCGGATGAAGAAAACAGTGCGGATATCGACGGAAATGGGATAGTAAATGCTGTAGATTTAGCTTATTTATTGGCTGGGTTTAATAAGAGTAATGTGGATATATGATTATTTTATATGCTTGATGCGGCAGATGCCCTGTGTCATAGTTCCCATGGGGCAGTAGGTACACCAGGAACGCGCGCGAAACAGTACCATGGTCACAAGGCCAAGTAATTCGGAGGTCAGCATTACGCCAAAAAAGCCAAAAGCAAATTGCGCGAACCAGGGCGCGACCGCGCTAATATCCGGCCATTGCCAAGGTAGCTTGAATAGCCACAATAGTGTTAAGGTTTGCGACAGAGGCAGCCCGTTAAAGACCTTATACGTGGAAATACACATGAAGGTGAACATGGTCAAAAAAAACGCCAAAAAGCCATAACGGAACCAAGTGGAATGCAGAAATTTCGGCGGCGCCGTATTTCTTGAGAGTTTGAGTTTATTGCCAAGCAGCATAAACAATTCCCCGCGCCCGCAATATTTATTGCAATAAGCTTTGCTGCCGCCAATTATAGCCACCAGCAAGGGCGTAACAAAAAAGATCATGCCCAGCCAGGCGAAAAGTATATTGAATAAGCCAAGCGACAAATACAATAGTTCGCCAAGCCACAGATAGTCGTGCCATTTTCTTTTCATAGCGCCTCCATTGATAAAACGAGTATAATTACAGCGGCTGGGCAGTTTTTTACGCATTTACCACAGCCCACACATTTTTCTGCATCAACCATAGCGCGTATACCTTTATCGATTCTCAAAGCTGCGCGGGGGCAAACTGTTATACAAGTTCCGCAAGCCACACAACCTTTAGCAATATGTGCTATTTTAGCTGATTCTTTCATACTTGCCTCACAAAGAAATTTAGATATAACTAGTATACTACATGAAATGTATTTTGTCACTGTTTTTTTAAAAAAGTGTAACTTCATTAGTATACCGTTAAATTTAATGCGATTATTGTTTATTAAGATTGTTGAATTATAAAGAGGATTATGCCAACAATACCTGTTCAATATTCTTTCATTGTATGCGTCTACTGTTTGTGATATAATCTGTTTAAATAATTAATCAAAACAGGGGGTATTGTTGATGAAAATAATCTACGAAGGACATTCCTGTTTTCAGATCCTGGGCAATTGGGGGCCGCGCATATTGCTGGATCCGTTTATTAGCGGCAACCCGTTTTGCGAAAAAAGCCCGCAAGATTTTAAGCCAGAATTGATTCTGGTTAGCCATGGCCATAGCGATCACCTTGGGGATGCGCTGGAAATCGCCAAAGCCAACGGCGCCACCTTGGCCGCTTCGGTAGATTTATTACAGGTGCTGGATATCTCGGGGCTAAAGACCATCGGCTTCAATATGGGGGGTGGCTTTGAATTCAAAGAAGCGAAAATACATATGATGCCGGCGAGCCATGGCAGCAATGTTAATGGAGCATATGCCGGCTTGGCTTGCGGCTATATGATACACCTAGAAGACAAGAACCTCTATTTTGCCGGCGATACCGCTATCTTTGGCGATATGGAAAAGGTATTATCCCGCTATGAGATAGATTGCGCTATGCTGCCTATTGGCGGTTTCTATACCATGGGTCCCAAAGATGCCATTACCGCAGCTAAATGGCTAAAAGCCAAAACCGTGATTCCCATGCATTACAACACCTTCCCCGTCATCAAGCAGGATGTATGGGAATTCAAAGAAGAACTGGAGGAAAAAACCTCCAGTAAATGCCTGGTTCTTGGCCCCGGACAAGATACCGAGCTGGGTGATAGTGAGAGTTAGTAGTTGGTAGTTGGTAGTTAGCGTTTGCTGCCCATGAAAAATAGGGCTACTGTGCCTTGGCTGGTGTGGGCGCCTATTACAGGGCCGATATTGCTTATTATGATATCCTTAATTTGCCAGCGTTGGCGTACAGCTTTTTCCAGATATTTCGCGCCTTCTAAGTTGGCGGCATGGCAGATGAATATCACTTGTTCTTCAGGGTTTTCTACTGTGGCTGCCATCTTTTCCACCAGGGCTTCCAAAGCTTTTTTGGCATTGCGTACCTTGTCTATGGGTATTAGTTTTCCTGCGTCGTCAATATGAAGCACCGGCTGAATATGAAGGAGTGAGCCGGCAAAGGCTGCCGCGCCGGAGCAACGTCCGTGTCGGTATAAATGCATTAAGTCGTTTACCGTGAACCAGCTGCATTGCTTTAGTTTGTTTTCTTGCAGCCAAGTATTGAGGGTATTGATGTCCATGCCGGCGTTTTTTTTCTGTGCCGCTAAATATGCTTGCATACCCTGACCACCACTGGCGGATAAGCTATCCACACAATAGATTTTAGCTTCCGGGTATTGTGTGAGCAATTGATCGCGGGCGAAAAGCGAGCCTTCAAAGGTGGCGGAAAGCCCCGAGGATAAGCCCAGATAAATAAGGTCTTTGCCTTGCTTTAGTATATCACGGAAAATAGCAAGGTATTCGTCTGTGTTAATTTGCGAGGTCGAGACGCTCTCCCCAGCCACCACACGCCGATAAAACTCTTGCAGCGGTAATTCCCGTTCATCCAGATAATTATGGTAACTATCCTCCCCCACCACAAAGCCTAAAGGCAGCACAATAAGCCCCATTTCCTCAGCCAGTTGCGCCGGTAAATCGATAGTAGAGTCAGTAATGATCACATAATCGCGCATAAAGCACCTCCTTGTGGGCTGCTTCGCAGCCCAAGTTTTGAGTTAAGAGTTGAGAGTGTAGAGTGTAGGTTGGTTTTCGCGTAGCGAAAACCTTCATTAACTCTCCACTCTCCACTCTTAACTATCAACTATAATAATTGGCTATCCAAAATGGAATCTAATTCTCCCACCGTATGGGCTATATAATCGGCGCCTGCTTGTGTAAGCTCCTGCTCGTTCCCTGCGCCCCATAGTACGCCGCAGGAGAGAATACCGGCATTGCGCGCGCAGCCTATATCGAATATGCTGTCGCCAATAAAGATGGCTTTTTCTGCACAGGCGTTTAGCATAGCTAATGCCTTATGAGCCGGCTCGGCGGCAGGCTTATGCTGTTCTGTGCTTTCCGCGCATACCAAGGCCGAAAAATAGTCGGCCAAGCCAATAGCTTTTAGCGAACTCTCTGCCGCAAAGCGTCTTTTTGAGGTTACACAGGCTAATTTGCCCCCCTGTGCTTTTAAATGGGCAAGGGTTTTTGCTAATCCCGGGAAGGCATTTAGTTTGCCAATATCTAAAGACAAAAAATGTTTTTGATAGCATTCGCGATATAATTCCCCCAAGCCCGGCCCTAAGATCCTTTCCCCTGTATCCAATAAGGGTACGCCGATTAAGGAAGTAATTTGCGCGTCGCTTATTTGCGGATACCCCAATTCTTCTAAAGCCATGCGGGAAGATTGCAAAATAATGTCTATGCTATCGGCTAAAGTACCGTCTAAATCAAATAAAAAAGCTGTCATTTATCTTTATTCTCCAATTCAACTGCTTGCAAAGCTTGGCGGTATACTTCTTTAAAGGGCAGCCCGCCGCTTTTTGCTAAACATGCCACGTCTTCAAATTCAGGCTTTATACTATGACTGCTAATCTTTACCCGCACTTCACCCAGTGGGGTTCTAACAGTGCGGTTTACGCGGTTTTGAACCCGCCGTTGTTCATTATGTATACGTAAGCCTAATGTAGAGCTTTCTAAGAAAATCAGCTCTGTTAGTTTTTCGCTCAATATAGGCGGGCATATAACCTGTAATTGCCAGGCCGGGCGCCCTTTTTTCATCATTAGCGGTATATAGCAGGCATCCAGCGCTCCTGCTTCCATTATCAGCGGCAGCAGGTAAGCGAGCATTTCACCGTCGGCATCATCCATATTGGCGGTCAGTACAACTACTTCATTTATGTTATTTGCGTAAGTAGCGGCAGACTCCCCCGTAACGCTGCCTAAAAAGGCGCGCGCAATATTGGGCAGGGGCAGGTCGCGCTGACCGGCGCCCAGACCCACAGCCTCTAAGGTATAGGGCGGGCAGGTCTGTTCAGCCTTTAGCGAACAGAGCAAAGCCGCTCCGGTAGGCGTGATCAGCTCGCCGCTTAAACCACTGTCATAAAAACTGTATCCTAAAAGCAAATTAAGGGTAGCCGGTACCGGCAAAGGCAGCCGGCCATGGGCACATTCAACAAAACCGCTTGATAAAGGTAAAGCAGAGCAATAAACTTGTTTAACCCCCAAGTTATCTATAGCTAATGCCACACCGCAAATATCTAGTATCGCATCTGCAGCCCCTACTTCATGAAAATGCACCTCTTGCGGGGTGCAGCCATGAGCCGCCGCTTCCGCTTTTGCCAGCAAAATAAAAGCACGGCAAGCTACCTCGCCGGCATAAGCCGGCAGTTGCGCCTCTTTTATCATAGTGAGTATATCGGATAAATGGCGGTGCGTATGCTCGTCAGGGCACTGAAAAATTATCTGATGCGCAGCCAGCCCGTTTTTTTGCGCTACCAGGCTATTCATATGCCATCCCGGCAATTTAAGGCGCCGCAATTGCTCCAACAGCCACTCCTCGTCCACACCCAAATCCAAGAGGGCGGCCAATAACATATCCCCGGCTAAGCCGGTCGGGCAATCGAGAAATAATAGTTTTTCTTTCATAGCGCTCATTCTCCTCTTGGGCTGCTAAGTAACCCATCAAAACACCCACTTTTTAGCCCGCCTAAATCTAAAGTTATATAGCGCCAGCCTAAGGCCTTAAGCGCGCTTTCGATTTCGCGGATATGTGCTCTTATTATTATTTGTTCCGCTGGGTTGGCTTCAATGCGGCAGAGGTCGTTGTGAATGCGTAGGCGGAATTCTTGGCAGCCTAAATTACTGAGGATTTGCTCCCCCTGGGCGACTTGTGTAAGTAGCTGTGCGTCAAGGGGTGTGTTATAGGGGAAACGTGTCGCTAAACAGGGGCGTGCCGCTAAGTTGTGGTTAGGCAGAGAATATTTGGCTGCCAATGCCCTAACTTCTGCTTTACCTAAACCTGCTTTAGCTAAAGGGTGTATAATACGCAATTCTCTGGCAGCGCGGTTGCCCGGGCGGTTTTGCGAAGCCAAATCATCAGCATTGCTACCGTCTGCCACCTGTGTCAGGTTTTCTTGTTTTGCCAATGCAATTAAACGGGAAAATAGCGCTTTTTTACATACGTAGCAACGTGTTGCCCGGTTATTGGCTACCTCAGGTAAATCTAAAATATTTAGATCCACCACCCGGAAAGGTAAGTTAAGCCTCTTTGCCAAGCAATATGCTTGCTCTTCCTCAAATGCCATAGTTAAAGCAGTCCGGCAAAACACCAGCAAAACTGCCCCATTTTGAGCTTGGCCAGCAGCATAAGCCACTAAAGTGCTATCCACCCCACCAGAAAAAGCAATTAAAGAAGACTCGCCCCTAAACTGTTCAAGCAAAGCATGCCAATAATCATTTATCAACTTATTATTGTGCGTCATATCAAGTTCAGCGGCGCTTGCGGGGTTAGGGGTTTGCTTATGTCAAGACCTTCCGGCAGGGTACCGGTTCTCCCTTCAATTAGCACTTGTATTGCGCTGATTCCCGGTATGGCAGTTAGGGTATATATTAAGCAAGAGAGCATCATATTCTCCGCGGCAGCGCCGCCACCGTAGCCGGTTAAGTGAGCGGAAAAATCCACATAGGCT
>Ga0082212_10004371_pt1 | contig 19597 bp, 19 predicted proteins | sample TergutNt197P3_FD_71548 | JGI IMG/M metagenome (GOLD analysis project Ga0082212, IMG submission 71548) | Neocapritermes taracua P3 segment gut microbial communities from Petit-Saut dam, French Guiana - Nt197 P3 | ecosystem: Host-associated > Arthropoda: Insects > Digestive system > Gut ... | reverse complement strand
TAGCTTGTGCGCTGTACCTTTCATTTGAAAGTCACCCGCCTTTTTTGATAAAATTTCCTTGTTTTTATTGTTTTTTATTTTACGTTCACGATTATGAGTACAGGTTTACCGCGGCACAAACCGAAATCCGCTTAATGCTGCTCGGTCTCCCGCCTGACATGGTTCACGGCACAGTTTTGCACGGGACCTGTACCCATAATCGTGAACGCTTTTAACAGAATTAATTATTTTATTAGTAAACTAATTTTTCATGAGTGCGATGAAAGATTTGGCTTTATTTATAATAATTCGGTCATTCTCAAAAACCAAAAATTTGTCTGCTTTATTGATTTCTACCCAACGGAGTTCTGAAATTTCGCTGCTTTGGGGGATTAAGTCTTTATTTTTCTTTACTTTAGCCACAAAATAAACCACTGTCTTTTTTATGTCCCGACGAAGGCTGTATGTAACCGTTTCGCGGAATCCCGTGTCGATAAAGACATCAACGCCTGTTTCCTCCATGATTTCGCGGGCGGCGGTCTGCGCCTCGGTTTCACCATCTTCTACGTGTCCCTTCGGGAATGACCAGTACCCCGACTTGACGTGCTTGGCAAGCAATATCTCTGTGTTGCCGTGATACTTGCGGTAGACTACCGCGCCGCACGACTTTTCGTATACCACGTAATATAGTCCTCCTGCAATCTGAGAGTAGTAATTGATTATAGTATACCATAAAATTTTTAATTCGTCAAGAGGGTCGATAACTGCTCTTTAAATCTACAATACTGTTGAATACATTCGTATTTTTGGAGTCGGGCGTGAAATACCCCATACGAACAAATTGAAACCGCTCGCCGACTTTTGCCTCCGAAAGGCATTCTTCTAACTTAACCCCCGTGATTTTCCTTGCGGAATCTTTATTGAGGAACTCAACGTAATTCTCGCCCACCTCTTCAGCGATAAACAACCGGTCATACTGCATGATTTCCGCATCCATGCAGTGCGCCGCCGAAAGCCAGTGAATGGTTCCTTTAATTTTTCGTCCGTCAGCGGGAACGCCGTTACCGGTTTCAAGGTCGGCGGTACAGAGAAGTTGTGTGATTTCGCCGTCGGCATCGCGGACGACTTCCTCACATTTGATAATATACCCGCCCATGAGCCGAACTTCCGTACCGGGTTTCAACCGGTGGAACTTCGGCGGCGGATTGTCGGAAAAGTCCGAGCGTTCAATATAGATTTGCTTTGTGAAAGGCAGTTCTCGTCTGCCCATTTCGGGATTTCCGGGGTGATTCGGCAACGAAAACAGTTCGGTTTTATCATCGGGGAAATTTGTTACAGTCACAAGCAACGGTTGGGTTACGGCGACTTTTCTGGGTGCGGAAACATTGAGTTCTTCCCGCATACAATGCTCAAGCATATCGACAGCGACAACGCTCTGTGATTTGGAATAGCCGGCGCGGTCAAGAAAATCGGCGATGGCGGAGGGGGTGTACCCTCTTCGTCTTAATCCGCTGAGTGTAGGCATTCTCGGGTCGTCCCACCCGTCGACTAATCCTGTTTCGACCAATTCACGAAGGTAACGCTTGCTCATGACGGTGTGCGTCATGTTCAGTCTCGCGAACTCAAATTGGCAGGGGCGTTCCGCTCTGACCGGATTATCAAATACATTATCCACCACCCAGTCATAAAGCGGACGATGATTCTCAAATTCGATTGAACAGCAGGAGTGGGTAATGTTTTCCAACGCGTCCTGAATCGGGTGGGCGTAGTCATAAAGCGGGTAGATACACCATTTATTCCCCTGTCTGTGATGATGTGTATGGTTAATCCGGTAAATCGCGGGGTCACGCATATTCATATTGGGGGAAGCCATGTCGATTTTCGCTCTGAGCGTACACGCGCCGTTGGGAAATTCACCGCTTTTCATACGGGTGAATAAGTCGAGATTTTCTTCAATACTTCTGTTACGGAACGGACTTTCTTTTCCCGCTTGGGTGAGTGTTCCGCGGTATTCGCGCATTTCCTCACCGGATAAGCCGCAGACATACGCCTTTCCGTCTTTGATTAGTTTCACAGCGAATTCATAGCATTTATCGAAACAATCCGACCCGAAAAAAATCCCTCCCGTGGGTTCTTCACCCGTAAGCCACAGAATGTCCTCGCGGATTGACCTGACATATTCATCTTCCTCGCGTTCGGGGTTGGTATCATCGTAACGGAGGTTGAAAAGTCCGCCGTAGCGTTTTGCTGCCTCAAAGTTTATACGGATAGCTTTCGCGCTCCCGATATGAAGATATCCGTTCGGTTCGGGCGGAAATCGGGTATGGATTTTTTTGATAGTGCCGTCAGCGAGGTCTTTCTCAATAATGTCATGAATGAAATTGGCAGGGGTTTCAGTTTTGTTTTCCATCATTTTATTAATCCTCAAATTTTCCAAATATTCAGATTTTATATTCCTGTTTGTTTTCGGAAGTGTTATTTTTTAGTTTGTTTATTTTTATGTGTGCGTCTGTAATCGCGTGTGTTCAATTTACACCTCTTATTCTACATGATAAACTGTCAATTGTCAACAACCATTATATACTCAACTTTTTCGTCCCGCGTCCCTGTCATGAAACAGCCTTTTTCCTTGGCGTATCGGATATACTCAATGATATCCGGTGTAATCAATTCGCCCGGGGCGGCAATCGGAATTCCCGGGGGGTAGCACATGACGAACTCACCGCAGATTTGATTGGCGCAACCGGCAATCGGCAGCGTAGTCTTCTCGGCGTAGAACGCTTCTTGCGGGGTCATCCGTACAATCGGGTTGATGTATTCTAAATTTAACATTCGGTCAGTGACCGGTTTTTTGAATCTCCGCCTGATATCTTTCAGCGCGCCGACTAACTGTTCCAAACCGCGTTCACGGTCGCCCACCGAAATATACGCTAAGATGTTCCCGATGTCGCCGAATTCAATCTGAATATCGTAGTCGTCACGGAGAATGTCGTAGACTTCTATTCCGGCTAACCCTGTATTAAGGGTGTGAACCGCTAACTTTGTCGTGTCGAAATCATAAACAGAATCTCCGTTGATAAGTTCTAACGAATAGGCGTAATAGTCGCCGAGTCTGTTGATTTCCTCCCGCGCATATTCGGCGAGGCGTGTCACTTTCCCGAATATATCTTTTCCGTTGAGGGCAAGATTCTTCCGCGAAATATCGAGGCTTGATAAAAGCAGATAAGAGCCGGAAGTCGATTGGGTGAGGTTAATCATCTGCCTTACATGAGCCGCGTCAACATTGTTTCCGCACAGCAGAACAGAACTCTGAGTCAAGCTCCCGCCCGACTTGTGCATACTGACTGCCGCCATATCCGCGCCTGCTTTAATCCCGCTTAACGGCAAATCTTCTCCAAAGTAAAAATGCGTTCCGTGCGCTTCGTCCGCTAACAGAAGCATATCGTTTTTGCGGGCTAATTCCGCGATTCTTTTGATATTTGAGCATATTCCGTAATAGGTAGGGTTGTTGACTAAAATCGCTTTTGCATCGGAATGAGCCGCGACGGCTTTGCGAACATCCGACAGTTTCATACCCAGTGAAATGCCCAGATTTGAGTCCAAGCAGGGGTTTACATATACCGGAATACAACCGATTAACACCATCGCGTTGATGACGCTTCGGTGGACGTTTCGCGGCAGTATGATTTTATCTCCTTTTTTACAGGCGGAGAAGAGCATAGCCTGCACCGACGACGTAGTTCCCCCCACCATGAAAAAGGCGTATCCCGCTCCGAAAGCGTCGGCGGTCAGCCGTTCGGCTTCGGCAATAACCGAAATCGGGTGGCAGAGGTTATCGAGCGGTTTCATAGAATTGACATCGGCGTTCATACAGTATTGCCCTAAAAATCGGGTGAGTTCGGGATTGCCGCGCCCGCGCTTATGCCCGGGAACGTCAAACGGCACTACCCGCCGCGTCTGGAACTCCTCAAGCGCGGTTTTTATCGGTGTAAGATTTTGGTCTAATTTCATGCTGATGATTAACTATTTCCTACTTAATTATACTAATTATAAATATTAATTCCCGAAAAAATCTCAATCATTTCCCGACGCAGATTGTTTGTAATATCCAATCTCTTTTTGGGAGGAAGTTCATAGACATCGGCGTTGAACAGATAGTTTTGCAATTCTATATCTTTAATCAGCATTTTGGTGTGGAAGATATTCGACTGATAGACATTCACGTCCACCGCGTCATAGCGTTTTTTGGTTTCGCCCGCGATATAATCCTGAATAGAAGTAATTTCATGGTCGATAAAGATTTTCTCGCCGGAAATATCCCGGGTAAATCCGCGCACGCGGTAATCCATCGTGATAATGTCCGAATCAAAACTGCTTATCAGGAAGTCTAAAGTTGAAAGCGGGGTGATTTCCCCACAGGTCGAAACATCTATATCTACCCGAAAAGTCGCTAAAAATGTTTCGGGGTGATATTCGGGGTAGGTGTGGACGGAAACGTGACTTTTGTCTAAATGTTCCACCACGGTAGAGCCTAATTTGTTCTTGAGCATATTTTCTTCCGCGACTAAAAGGGTGACACTCGCGCCCTGGGGTTCATAGTCCTGTTTGGATATATTGAGGACGTGCGCGCCAATCATTTCCGTAAGCGTCGTCAGTATATTGGTCAGCCTTTCCGAATTGTACTGCTCATTGATATATTTGATATAGTCGCGCTGTTCACGCTCGGTTTTGGCGTAACAAACATCATAGATATTAAAACTCAATGATTTGGTCAGGTTGTTGAACCCGTAAAGGGAAAGTTTGTTTCCGTTGCTGTTTGGCATAGCATTACCCCCTTCTTTTGATTTGCCTTATATCATTCCCGTAAAACTTGAGAATTTTCATCGTCAGAAAACGAGAATTTATTCTGTCGCCGTATCGCTCCCTCAATTCCGTCATGGTCAGGTTTGTATTAATGACCGTTGCTTTCCCCCCGTTCATACGGGAATTCAGAAGATTATAAAAAATAGATATATTTAACTCGGTGTTGAACTCCGCGCCGATATCATCAAGAACAAGCAGTTCCGCTGCTTGCAGGGAATCCATGGTGTGTTCGTTCCCCCGACCGAAATGTTCGTTCTCTATTTTTCTGAACAAGTCGGGTGCGGAACCGTAGACGGCATTGAATCCGCTTGAAAGAATTTTACCGACAATCGCTAACGAAAGGTGGGTTTTACCTAATCCCGTTTCACCGCTCAGAAGTAATCCGGTATTCGGAAGCCGGAAATCCTCGGCATATTTTTTACAATAGTTAAAATTGCTCTGCATGATATCACGGATTTTTATTCCTCCCTCTAATGTTTCGGGATAGAGTTCAAGTTCAAAACTTTCAAATCCGGTAAGCGTCAGCGGTGAGGTTGAATTAATCGCCGCCGCCGCGAGCCTTTTAACAATACTCTTATAACAATCACAGCGGGTTCCCTCTGCGATTCCGGTGTCGAGGCAATTTTTACAGGCGTATATATGGTCTAAATAATCGGCGGGTTTACGGGCTTTCATCAGCAGTTCTTTCATTCGGGCGGCGGCAGCGGTGTTTTCCCGTTGAATCACCGAAAGTTCCGCATCGGTGTCACCGCCGTTGATGGCGACCGCAGCGATTCTCGCGCCGGTAGAAGCCATTACAGCTCGTAAACTCGTGTATTCGGGGATAGCGCGTTCAATTTCACGGCGACGTAAATCAAGTTCTTTCGCGTTGGCTTGCCGGAGTTGTTTCAGCTCATTTTCCGCACCGATATGGTATTTTGCGTCAAAGTTCATTATTTGGCATCCATTCCTAACATCTCTCTGTATTCCTCCATAATTTGTTTGTCAAGTTTGTCTAAGTCGAATGACGGCGTATCCGAAACTCTTGTTTTCGCACTTTTGGGTACATAGGTTGTTTTAGCGTCTTTGCCCGATTTCGCGAACTCGATTTTACCGTCATTTGTTAACACCGAGGTACCGTCATTCAATCCGGCGAGAACCTTATCCATAAAAGTATACTGTAATTTCCCTGTTTTTTCAAGTGTTTTTTGGTATGCCATATAAATTGTTTCGACAGAAAAACCGTATTGATACAACCATTTTTCAAAAAGCGGCTTTTTGTCATCGGGAATCGCTCGGATTTCGAGCAATCGTTTTAACTCACCCTCCGCGCTGTAATATTCTTTAAGGCTCTTGATTTTTCCTTCGGCGAGTTCATGGGAATCTATACCCTGTTCAATCCAGTTTTTGGCGGTTTTCTTTATATAATTGACGGTTGTTTTATTAATGGAAAAGCAGAACACCATCAGCATAAGTGCGACTTCGGCGTTCATGCCGGCATCTTCGACAATAACCGCCAGTGCTTTCTGTTCATTATGTTTGAGCGGTCTGCCGTATAATTCCTCACAGCGTTTAAAAAGATAATCAACATCTTTACTGTTTTTGATGATTTCGGAGATTTCTTTCGGTGAAAAGTCATAATCCCTGTCTAATAATTCTGTAGGCTCTTTTTTGGTGAACTCAATTTTTTTATCAGAAAAAATCAATGATGTTTCATTTCCTGTTGCCATTCGCTGCTGCCAGAATTCAAGAGAGGAAGTCACGTTGTCGGGCGGGATTCCCGTAGCGCGTGAAACCTCGCCCACCGATAATGTCTGCCCTGCGTAGCGAAGACAATACAGCAGGACTTTTAAATTATCGCCGGTCGCAATTTTTATGTAATCATCGGTGATTGCGTTCGGTACCGCGAAGATGCCGCCCCACAACCCAAGATTAAAATTGAACTCCATTATATACCTCTAAAATTGAACCCCCTGCGGTTGTTTTCCGCAGGGGCGTTTATTTAATTAGAACATTGGACTGTACTTCCTTCTGTTATACTTTTGCGGTGTATATTAAACGCGTTTCCGCAGTTTCGGCGTTGTTTACCGATACGCCGTTCGGACTGTGCGCGTTTATACGTTTTGTCGGAAGTTGAATTCAATGCGTTAAGTTTTATTTCGGTGTAAGCACCGTTGCTTTGTATTCATAAGGTATCTGCATACCTTGAAATACCATCATTACTCAACCCAAATCGTGACGAAACCGACATCACGTATACTCGACACAGTTGCAAACTCTTCATTTACCATTGGAATCGCCGCCTTTCCGGTTTAAATTTACGCCATGCGGATTCGGTCCGCAAGCTCGCATTTCACAGGATTTGTCTGAACCTAATATTTTGTTTGTAACCACTTGCTCAAATACGCATCACTCGTTTTGCTTTTTCATTCATTACGGAGTTTCTGCGCCGGGAAATATGTGCCGGTATAAACAAACCTGTTTTTCCTTCAGAAGAAGAAGTATGATGTCGCTATCGAGATGCGTATTTGTCAGCGCCCTCTCTTTAACTCTTTTGAAACAAACTATGAAATAAATCGTCATCCGTTTCAAACATCAATCTGTCGGATTGTCGCCTGCGCGATGTTTGCGTGTCTCTTCCTGTTTACTCGTCAGTATGTCGGAAGTCGCCGTTCACCTCGCCTGCTATCCTTTCCTCTTCTGTGATTACAGTTTACCACATAAAAATCGAGTTGTCAATAGGTTTTTGGAAATTTCTTTGTGAAATATTGCACAAAATTTTCCACAATGTTTTGTACAATATGTATAAAACGTATAGAGTTTGGTAATTTATTGAAAAAAATGTGTAAATTTCATATTGACTTTCTCAAACGATTATGATATAATAGCACTGTTAAATAAAAAATTAAAAAGCAAGAGAGAATTTTATATGGCAGATATATTAAAAGAAAACGAAATTTTAGATGATGACAATGCACGTGAGGTGGTTGACCTTGAGGGAGAGCCTTTTGAAATTATCGGCGAACTTGAGCACGAGGGCGAAATCTATTTGGCTCTGATTCCTTATGAGGAGGAGGAAGACCGGGAAAAAGAAACCGAGTTTATCATATTAAAAGAGGAAGAGGAAAATGATGAAGTTTTCCTCGCGACGGTTGACGATGATGAATTATATGAGAAAATCGGGGCGATGTTCCTAAACTCTTTTGCGGAATCTGCAGAATCGGAAGAAGAATAAAAATAAACAGGGTATCAGATTAAGTTATGCAGCAGCTTGTTTTGCTCTGCTTCGTGCGTTTAAGTATGGTTCAATATAATCCAACACATTGAACTTGGGATTTCTACTCTGTCGGCGGATTGCAGACCTCCCTCTCTGTTTCCCGAAAGGGTTTCGGACAGGACGAAGGGAGCGTGAACCCGCAGGTGAATTTTAACCCACCCTGCGTAGTGCGGGTTTTATATGTCATACCACGGCGCGGCGGACGAATCACCCCCTCTTTTTGAGGGGGTGATATTTTTTTTGCCCGTCTTAATTTTCAACCGCCTTTACACTGAGTGAAATCCGTTTCTTCCCCTCGTCAACCGAGAGCACAACCACATCAACCACATCACCTGCGGTCACCACTTCACTCGGATGTTTGACAAAGCGGTTGGCGAGTTCCGATACATGAACAAGCCCGTCTTGATGAACACCGATGTCGACAAACGCGCCGAAGTCGATAACATTCCGAACCGTCCCCCTCATTTTCATGCCGGGTTTTAAGTCTTTCATATCCATGACATCGGTACGCAGCATGGTAGGGGGAAGTTCATCACGCGGGTCACGACCGGGTTTGAGAAGTTCTCCCGCAATATCGGTGACGGTCGGGACACCGACGCCGCTGAATTCAGCGGCTTTTGCCATCGTCACATTTTTGAGTTTGTCCTGCAAGTCTTTTACATTCCCCGACTGTACATCTTTAAGCGAATACCCGCAGACTTCCAAAAGTTTTTCGGTCGCTTTATAGGATTCGGGGTGAACCCCCGTATTGTCAAGAACATTCTTGCTTTCGGGAATCCGCAGAAACCCCGCGCACTGTTCAAACGCTTTCGGTCCGATTTTCGGGATTTTCTTAATTTGGGTACGTGCGGTGAATTTTCCGTTCTCCTCGCGATATTTTACAATGTTGTCGGCGGTTGTTGCGGTCAGCCCGGAAACATACGCCAATAACGCAGAACTCGCGGTGTTGATGTCAACGCCGACCGCGTTTACACAATCCTCCACCACATCACCGAGGGTGGCATCAAGGCGGTTGACCGGCATATCATGCTGATACTGCCCCACGCCGATACTTTTAGGGTCAATTTTAACAAGTTCCGCGAGCGGGTCTTGCAATCTGCGCGCGATTGATGCGGCACTCCTTAAAGAAACGTCCAACCCCGGGAATTCTGTTGCCGCCAATTTTGACGCCGAGTACACCGACGCGCCCGCTTCGTTGACCATTACATAAGAAACACCCGCTAATTCAGGGGAACTTTTAAGCATTTCACTGATAAAAATCTCTGATTCTTTTGAAGCGGTTCCGTTACCGACGGCAATCGCGGTTACGCCGTGCTTTTTGAGCATACGGGTCAGCGTTGCTTTAGCCTCGGCGGTTTTATTATGCGGCATGGTCGGGTAAACCACCCCTGTTTCGAGAAGTTTTCCGGTTTCGTCAACCACGGCGATTTTACACCCTGTCCGATACGCCGGGTCAAACCCCATTGTCACCATGTTTTTAACCGGCGGCTGCATCAACGTAGGTTTCAGATTTGCCGCGAAAAGCTTAATCGCTTGCTCGGAAGCGGTGTCGGTCAACGTATTCCGCGCCTCCCGTTCCAACGACGGGAAGATAAGACGCGCATAAGCGTCTTCAGCGGAAACCGCGACAAAATCGGTAAAGATGCTGTTGTATTTGAGGACGTTTTTCTTGATGATTTTAAGTGCCGATTCCTCCGAAACATCTACCGATACTTTAAGGAACTTTTCTTTTTCACCTCTGTTAATCGCTAAAATCCGGTGACTTTGCAGTTTCGGGAAACGCTCTTGAAAATCGTAATACAATCGGTAAACCGAGTCTTCCGGTTCGCCGTCTTTATTGCTTGAACCCGGAACCGCCGTCGAAACAAGCATTCCCTGTTCAAGAATAAGCGTTCGCAGCAACTCACGGATTTCAGCGTTATCGGAGATTTCCTCGGCAATGATATCGCTCGCGCCCGCAAGCGCGTCCTCCGCCGTTTCAACTCCTTTTTCGGGGGCTATGTATGAAACGGCCGTTTCAATCAAATCACCCTCTTTGAGTTCTTGCGCGAATATAAGTTCGGCGAGCGGTTCAAGCCCTTTTTCGCGGGCAATGGTCGCTCTTGTTCGGCGTTTCTGCTTGTACGGGCGGTAAATGTCTTCTAACTTCGCCAGCGTTTCCGCCGCACCGATTGCTGCTTTCAGCTCATCGGTGAGTTTCCCCTGCGAATCAATGGAGGTGATGATTTCTTCCCTGCGGGTATCAAGATTGCGGAGATACTGCAACCGGTCGGCTAAATCACGCAACAAACTATCGTCCATTGTACCGTGCAATTCTTTACGGTAGCGGGCGATAAACGGAATGGTGTTCCCCTCGTCAATGAGTTTGACGACGTTTTCGACATGAGTGGGATTGCGTGAAAATTCGGTCGATAATTGCGAGATGATTTTTTGTAGTTTTTCCAAAATAGTTGCTCCTTATAATAATGCCTTATTATAACAAAAAGCCCTTGTTTTGTCAAGGACTTTTTAAAGCCAAACAAGAAAGTTGCCTAAAGGACGAATTTTGACGACAGCTAAATCTTCACTATTCCAAAATATCGGTATGTGAACCTGTTGAATATAAGTAAAGAATCAAACTGCTGCCGATTTTTTCATAAACGAGCAGCCAGTCGGGTGCGATATGACACTCCCGAAACTGTTTCATATTGCCTGTGAGTTTGTGGTCGAGATACTTAGGGTCAAGCGGAATGTCGTTGGCGAGATTATGAACAATGGGTTTTAGCAGTTCAATATCAAGACCGCGCTTTTTTGCGAGTTTAATGCCGCGTTTAAATTTACCGGACATTGTGATTTGGTATTTGCTCTTCGCATCAAATTGAATCATAACGCTTCTAACGCCTTCATAAATTCATCCGTAGTTTTATAAAACACAGCCGTACCGTTCTCGACTGCTTTATGCGCCTCTTCAACGTCCGCCCAAAATTCGGGCGACGGTTCACGGACAATCAAATCGAAAGGGATACCGTTATGCAGCTTGACTTGGTGTAAAAATAGATTCACCGCTTCCCCGACTGAAAGCCCTAACGTATTAAGAATAGGGGTCACCTGTTCTTTGATTTCGGAATTTACTCGAATCGTTGTAGACATAATGAATACCTCCGTATACATTATACATCACTTCGTATACAAATGTCAAGTTTTTTTGCTCTTTTTTTACCTCCTTCTTTAACCTACGAAACCAGTAGGATTAAAACAGCCGTGACAACCGCGCCGAACCCCGCCGCGCCGGCGAAAACAAACCCGATAGGGACACCACCTGGTCTTCTTTTGCGATTATCGGCGGCTGAAATAAGGGCATCCGCGCTTTTGCTCAATTCTTTTGTCGGCGTGTCTTTCATCTTCGGTTTAACAAAAAAGATGGCTTTTTCAAAATATTCACTGTCCGGATTGGCAACTTCCACAATTAATTTATTCACACCCTTGACCATGTAAATTCCTCCCATAAAAATATTACTTCTTGTATTATTGGAGAATCTTAACTTCTTATACCGAACAAATCCACTTTTCTCTTTACCGACTGTAAATTTTGTTGAAAACCTGTTGAAAGCGTTGAAAACTTCTCGGTTTTTACCCGAAATCTTGCCTCGATTTAACAAATCTGTTGAAAACTTTGTGGAAAATGTTATAAATCCCATAGGTATCGCGCTCACTTTAGCCTAAGAAAACAGTTGTGTTGTTGAAAAAAATTTCTGCATAAATCTGACAAATGGTAAATATATATTCTATAAAGTACAAGTTATGGTGTATAGGAGCATTTATCAATGAAAAAAACATTTATTCTGCCGGCGATTGCGATGATTATCGCGGTTGCAATGACTGCTTGTTCAGGGGTGTCCACCATGAATCCCGACCGGTTGAAAATCGACAAATCCTACAAGTTTTCCGCGAATATCCTGTACGGTGAGTTGCGTGCGACCGCCGAATTCGAGCGTAAAGACACTCAAGTGTGGGAAGTCGTCCTAACAGAACCGTTCGCGCTTGAAGGTATGACATTGACTTATTATCAAGGTGAAGTCACGGCTTATTTTGAAGGATTGGACAATTCACAGACTTTGCCCGCGTCTAATAACAATACCGCCGACATTGCGAGTTTGCTTATCTGCGCGTTTGAGAACGCCGTCAACGGCGAGGGGCGCGAGGTTATATCAAACGGCGAGGAAATCAGAGTTTCTTCAAGGGCAGGGAATCCCGCAAATTCATATGAACTTATATTCGACAAGAAAAGCCTTGCACCGGTATCAATGAAAATTCCCGAAAAGTCATTTACGGCAGATTTTTCCGAGGTACAGGTTTCGCGGATTGCACAGATTTTATTCGGTTAGAGTGATTAATTTCCCGCCAGTTTCCTTAAATCGCTGTCCTCCGCGAAGTTTGTCACAGAATACACAAACAGAATCTCCCCGTAATCACCCAACGCCACAAACTCCTCGATATCGGTATTGATATACCGCATATCCAAAACGGTAATCCTGCTGTAATGATTGGCTAAAAAAGGAATCATGCAGTGAGCGAAACTGTCCTTGAAAATCAACAAAGACTTTCCGTTATCGACATCGGTAAAAACATCCATAATCGGTGAGTTCAGCCCCATAAATGCCGCGTATTTGTCCTTTTTATCAAGGTATTCTCTAAGATAGAGCGAGTCATATTCGGTGATTTCATTGCCGTTATTGATTTGCAGACGAGTCGTGTTTTCCGTATCGCACGACAAGGTATAAAACTGAATCACATCAGGAGTTATGCGGAAGTTGAGCGTCTTTGAAAACAACGTCCCTCTAAAATCTGAAGCGGCGTGCTCAATATTAAACCGCCCTAATTCATAAGGGGTGATACCCATGTTCTTTGCGGCGGCGTAATACCCCCAATAAGCACCGTAGGTTGTCCAGTGATGGTCTGTTCTGTAATAGATATACCGGTCGGAATTTTCCGATAAATAAGTCATCACACCGACAGAAGTCAGATGTTCCAAGTGGTCGTAGCAATGCTTAATCAACGCTGCTTGGTTTCCGGGCTGTGCGTTCGCAGGCAGCAAGTCTGCATAGATTTCCTGTGCGGTAGGAACTAACATGATATAACTTTCCGTGCCGTATTGTTCCGCCGTTTTTTTTGCGAATCCGTCCACCGAGTTGAGCGTCGGCCCTATATCCGCGCCCGGTCCCTCCGAATCCCCCCGCCAGGACTGCAGCATTTTATCTCCGACAATAAAAACACCGTTGATTTCGGTTTTCCCTTGAAGCGTTTCAAGTTCATTCTGCAGGACTATCCAGTCTTCCCTTAAAATAAATCGGTCGGCAAACCAGGAATCAAAACCGTTCATAAACTGTTTGCTTTTGATATTGTTCGGTTTCTTCGTAAAAAAGTTTTTGATATATCCGCTTAAATCAGGTTTGACCGACGCCGATAAAAATCGGTTCTCGTTTTCAGAGAACGGTGTCGGTTCTTTCGGTATAAAAATAAAAGTCAACACAGGCAAAGCCACACATATCAATGTGAACAGTATAACAAGAATTTTTTGATGAAAGTTTTTCATAACGCTCCTACTCAATAAAACAGTCAGAAATTAAAATATAAAAACGGATTATACCCCGTATTGACCAAATATGCGGTACAGCCCAGGAAAATCGCGATGATAACCGGAACGGTTCCGTAATCAACTAAAACGGGGAACCGCTTGTTGACCGCACTCACGACATTCTTCGGCAACTCGGAACAGGCGATAATACATACCGTGAACATCACCCCGTAATTGATAATCATATACGCCGCCTGTTGGTCTAAGAACAGTCCGTTCCCGCCTTGTCCGAACATCACGCCGATATAAGCCGCCGCATCGGAAAAAGTCGGCAGGTCAAACAGTACCCACATCAGCATAACCGTAACCATCACATAGACATTGGATAAAAACCAGGGGAGTTTTTCAAGAACCGCGCCTAAGAATAACCTCTCCAAAATAATCATCACACCCATAAATACGCCCCACGCGATAAAGTTCCAACTCGCACCGTGCCATATTCCGGTGAGCAGCCACACAACGCCTAAGTTTATGAGCGTTCGCCCTGTTCCCCTGCGGCTCCCTCCCATCGGGAAGTATACGTAACTTTTGAACCAGTTCCCGAGGGTAATATGCCACCGCCGCCAAAACTCCGATATGCTGAGCGAGGAATAAGGGTAGTTAAAGTTTTCGGGAAATTTAAACCCCATCATTTTCCCGAGTCCGATTGCCATATCGGAATATCCCGAAAAGTCAAAATAAATTTGAAACGTGAACGCCGTAATCCCGAGCCATGCCGTCGTCGCCGACAGTTGCGCGTATTCTCCCGCTAACGCCGCCCCTTTCACAGTTGCCCACAACACACCCACATTGTTGGCAATCAGAACTTTTTTTCCTAATCCGATAACAAACCGACAGATTCCCTCATACACCATGGTCAGGGTGATTCTGCGATTGTCTAATTCATCGGCAACGTCTTCATAACGCACAATCGGTCCCGCGACAACCTGCGGAAACATCGTCACGAACGCCGCAAAGTTAACCGGGTTTTTCTGCACAGCGATTTTCCGCCGGTATAAGTCAATGGAATAAGACAACGTCTGAAACGTGTAAAAGCTGATTCCGATTGGCAGCGGCAGATTGATATTAAAAAGTTCCCGTCCCGCCAAAAAGTTGATATTCCCGGCGATGAATCCGCCGTATTTGAATAATCCCAAAAGCGACAGGTTCATGAAAATTGAGGCAATCAGCGCGATTTTCCGAATGGTCGGTTGTTCATCATACTTGTGCATCACCATGCCGAGTCCGTAGTCAATCAAAGTCGAAATCACCAGCACAAAAACATAAAAAGGCTCGCCCCAGGAATAGAAAATCAATCCCCCGGCAAACAGAAAGGTGTTCCGAAGAAATTTAGGCGCGATTAAATAGACCAAAAAGAAAATCGGCAGAAATAAAAATAAAAATGTCAGACTTGAAAATACCATATTTTAAAAACTTTCATTGTAAAATAAATTTTTCATATTCTTCCGAACCGCATTTATTCAGCACCTCAAGCAGCGAAGTCACCGACAAATTTTCGGGAAGATTCATCAAAGCCAATAATGCTTTGCGTTTTTTCGCCGAATCAACACCGCCGATAAATCCGTCATCGAACAACCGCTCCCGCGTAATACGGGGGATGTCTGCTCTGCTGACGGGGGGAGAAACGCCCTCGGCGCGCCGACTGCCGAACGGTTCAAAAAGATTTCTTAAAACCTCAACAGCCGTATCCTCCACTTCTAACAAGTTCGGCACATAGAGGTGTTCAACCGTGCAGCCTTTGAGGGTACTTTTTAAATAATCGCGGATTTGCCGCCCCGCGTTGTCGGAATCGGTCAGCAGAATCACGCCTGTTGTTTCGGCATAACGGCGAATCAGCGCGAGTTTCTTTTTGTCTTTGTAAACACCGAACCCGTTCACCGGAAAGATGACCGCGTCAATGACGCTTTCGAGCACTGCGCGGTCATACCGACCCTCTACGACAACCGCCTGTTTGACTTTGATTTTGTCTAACATAACGTCAACAGCCTCGCGATTGCCCGTTCCATAATCACCCTGTCGCCAATGGGTGAGGACTTGAGTTTGTAGTCGGTGTCACATAAGACTTTTACACACGCCCTCACCTTCTCCGATGAGAGTCTTGACACTGCCGACATCGCTTTCCCGACCGCCCATGCGCGGTTGGGCGCGTAGTTGAAATCTTTTGCGATTTGTTCCGCTCTTTTTCCGGCGTAATCACCGATTTTTGCGCGGTAGAAGTCGATAAAAGTCATCGACAGGGACGACAGGATTACCACAGGGGGATTGCCCTGCTCAATTAACTCGTCCAGTAATTTCATCGCGTTCGCCCCACGCTTAGCGGTAATTTCTGCGGCGAGCGCGAACACCCCCGAATCAAGTTGGCGTGCCGTCAGCATTTCAATCGACTTTTTGGTAATCTCACCTTTATAATCGGCATACGCGCAGAGCTTGTCGGTTTCACAAGCGATTAAGGTGAGATTTCTGAGACATAACCGAGCCAAAAGCGCGGCATTGTCCCGCGAAATCGTACAGCCTTTCCGTGCCGTTCTTTTAGTGATTAATTCGGCGGTTTTGGTTTCGGTCATTTTTTCAAAGTTCAGGATTGCCGCTTTTTTACCGCCCCCCTGTTTTTCAATACAGGCGAGCAGTTTTTTGGTTTTCGCCTTTTTTAAATCCGGCTGAATTCCGGTCATATACAGAATGACACAGACCGAATCATCAACACCGGATAAAACTTTTAACAAATCGTCTAATGCCCCCGCATCTAACTTTTCCGCGTCGAGGTCATTGAGCAAGACGACCCGTTTATCAGCGAAAAGCGGCACGGTTCCGACAAAATCGGCAAACGCCGAAACATCGGGTATTCCTGTGAACTTCGCCAAATTGATTCCGTCATCGTCTGAAACACAAATGTCCCGAATCCGTTTTACATACATTTCCACAAGAAAAGTTTCTTTTCCGTGGAGATAATATATTCGGCGGATTGTGTTTTGTTTTAGTTCTTTTACAAGATTTTCTTCGGTCATGAAATCACCTTTCTACCATCGTCAAGCTTTCGGGTCGGCAAAGCCGCTCCTTTCAGCCCTTGTTTGTTTCCGATAAAAAATAAACCGGTTCATCATACGCATTACGCTCATGCGGGAATTCGACAGGCATACTCCTTGAAACATAGACGATATAGCCGGAATAAAATTCGCGCTTATTCTTGACGCGATTGTAGGCAACGGTTACATTCGCGGGTGTTGCGCGGTCATTCGACGCTCGTGTGAACAACAGTCGGAAACCCGCTGTTTCCAACAGTGTTTCGTCTTCATCGGCAGAAAGCGTGAAACTGCCGTTGATGTCGTACACCCCGTATGTATTCGGAGGGATATATTCTACAGCATTAAGTTCGGCGAAAGCCCGCTCATTATTTCGAGTGGATTTCAACAGCATGACTGCGGTCAGCGGTTCGCTTTCCATCGCTAACTGCTCTGCCGCTTTCGGCGTGTCGGCGGTTACAATCACCGCTTTGGTGCCCGATTGTTTCACGCTCACCCACGCGGATGTGCTGTCGGAATATATTTTGATATATGTTCTCCCCGAATAAACCGCATTCATATGATAGACACAAATCATCAACGCCAAAGTCGCGACAGTCAAACACGCCGCCTTGATTGTTTTTGCGGCATTCCGGTAAACCAACCAAATCACGGCAATCGCGGTAACGGCGAAAGTCAGCCAAAACGGCACAAACCAATAATCAAGTGAAATCCACGCCGCCGGAATTTTTCCGAAAAAGCTGATAAAAACATTCATGATTTTTGACATAATTCCGGCGATTAACAACGGAACTTGTCCGAGCGAAAACGGAAAAACCGCCATGAAAGAAAACAAACCCATACAAGCTGCTGCGACTGTGAAAAACGGCATAATCATCACGCTTGAAATCGGAGACCACGCGCTTATTCCCCCGAAAAACACAGCCGAAACGGGAAGAACGCAAAAACTCGCGCAGGCGGAAACGATGAAAGATTCTGTGATTTTACCGCATTTCCGGATTCGGGTCACAACAGCGGGAGCCAATACCCCCACCCCAAAAGTCCCCGAAAACGACATGAGCAGCCCCGCATCAAAAACCGCGTACGGTGAAACCAGCAAAATGATGAAAAGCGCGAAACCCAGTGAGTTCAATGTTGTGCCTTTTCTCATAAAGAATTCACCGCCGTAGCAAATCACAAGCATAATCGCCGCGCGCGTTACCGATACCGTCAGATTAAAGAAAACCGCGAGCAGCACAACCGCAGCAACCAGCACAGCAAACTTAGCTTTGCGATTATGTCTGAAAGGAGTTAACGCGAACACCAACATAAACATATGCGTAATCATCGTCATATGCAATCCCGAAACCGCTGTGTAATGCGCCACCCCCGTGATTCTGATATGACGCATAACTTCCGATGACAATCCCGATTTATCTCCTAAGAAAACCGCCCGCAATAAACCGCCTACATCGTTCGGAAACGCGGCACTGACCTCACCTTGTATAAACGTATTATAACCCCGAATCAAGTCGAGCGGTGTCTTAACCCCTTGTTTAACCGACTTTATAAGGTCAGAGTCGCCCTTAAGCAGAACCCCTCTTGAAAGATTATAGGTTCGCTCGGGGAAAACCGCATTATCACGAAACTCCGACAAGGTCGTTTCGGCGGAAATTATATCGCCGGAATCAATTGAACCGATGTTCGGCGCGGTCAGCAAAACCCGCGCTGTGTACGCGTCAATCTCGGTTTTAATCAGGTAAGCAGCCTCTTCAAAATCTAACGCTTTCTTTTCGATGACCGTTCCGGTGATACGAACTGTTTCACCGGATTTTTCAAAAATCGGCTGACGGGTATTCACATCGTAAATGGTGAACACCAGCGACCCCGCACCCAAAACAAGCAACACCAAGGTGAATGTTCGCGCTTTTCTTAACACACCTAAAATCAACGCTCCGGCAATGCAGCAGGCACTGATGACAATAGCAAGTGTTATCCCCGCGAAACAAGCCGCCGCGATTCCGCCGAAATAACCGAATCCGATGACCGCAGCTTTGTTACGTATAGGGTTAGTCTGCATTTCTTCTGCCGAAATCTCCTAATTTCGCACCGCCGAGCAGGTGAAAATGCAAATGCCGAATCGTCTGGTCGCCGTCCTCAAGAACATTCGTGACAATTCGCCACCCGTTGGAGAGGGAAAGGTCTTCGGCGATTTTTTTGACCGTGAGAATAATCTTCGAGATGATATCGGCGTGTTCGGGACGAAGTTGGTCGGCACCGTCTATATGCTGTTTGGGAATCACCAGCACATGGACAGGCGCGGCGGGGTTGATATCCCGAAACGCCAAAACGTCCTCGTCCTCGTAGACTTTCTCCGACGGGATTTGACCATTGATAATTTTGCAAAATAAGCAGTTATTCATATTTGATACAGTCCTTTATACTTAGTTTGATTATGTTTTTTCAAATACTCGGACGAAATAAATTCATCCGGATACGCTTGTTTATTTATTTTAGCATAATCGGCTGCGTTTGTCAAATATTAGTTGATGAAAGATACGAAACAGGTGAAACAACGAAAATAATCCCCCGAAGCGTTCAAACTTCGGAGGATTTACTTACTATACTCAAACTGTGCGTTTCTCTTGATTTTACTTCTTCTTGATTTTGCCTAAGACAAAAAGTCCTATTAAGACGACTAATGCGACTGCGGCGGCAATAATCGCCCCTACAAAATCAACACCTGTTGCCGGATTCATAAAAATCACCTGCTTTCAGCTACGCTACTTCGATTACTCTGTCAATTGCGCCTGCGGACATTTCTATTCCGGTGACTTCGGTGACCTCGTCAACAAATTGGTTGAACAGGGCTAAATCTTTAACATA
>Ga0082212_10004370_pt1 | contig 19598 bp, 14 predicted proteins | sample TergutNt197P3_FD_71548 | JGI IMG/M metagenome (GOLD analysis project Ga0082212, IMG submission 71548) | Neocapritermes taracua P3 segment gut microbial communities from Petit-Saut dam, French Guiana - Nt197 P3 | ecosystem: Host-associated > Arthropoda: Insects > Digestive system > Gut ... | reverse complement strand
AGGTGGTATCGCGGCAGACTAAGTTGGGGTTGGCGGGGTTCACTCCCGATGAGGTTAAAAAGACGGTTATTGCCTACGAGCCGGTTTGGGCGATAGGCACAGGTAAAACGGCAACAGCGGTACAGGCGGGTGAAGCCTGTGGTTTAATCCGCGGCGTTATTGCGGGGTTATACGGTAAAGCGGTTGCCGACGCGATAACAATTCAATACGGCGGGTCGATGAACGCAAAAAACGCGGCGGAATTGCTTGCCCAAGAGGACGTCGACGGCGGATTAATCGGAGGAGCGTCTTTAATTGCCGAAGATTTCGGTATAATTATTAAGGCGGCGGGAGAGTAAGGGGTATAAACATGAAAAAACGAATAATACCGGCGATTATTTTGTGCATTGTTATGATTATAACGACCGGCTGTGATTTAGCCGGAATTTATGATGATAACGCTCGTCTCATTAAAACCGCCGACAACATTTCCGCAAAGGAACAGTCGCGGAACAGAAGCGGTGAAGAGTTCACATACTCGGCTACCATGACGGGGGTCACTACAATTTGGAGACAAGATTCAATCGGCGAAACAGAGGTGACATTATCATACTATTTGTCCGTTCATGAAGGCGGAAAAGCAAAATTAATTTTAATTATGCCCGATGATGAGGTTGTTACTCTTGCCGAAAATATTGATAATACAGTCGATGATAAGCTTAAGGAGATTAAGGTTACTTTAAAGCACGGCGCGAACAGGATAAGGCTTGTTGGGTATGATAACCCCAAAATTGAGATGAAGCTTATAGGTTGAAGGAGAGTTTACGAGCGAATTTATTTTGCTCGAAAGCTTGTCTGATTTTACAGATTTTTACGGTTCGGAAAGGTATGGTCATAATAATGAAATCAATTTTATTAGTAGTCATGGATGGTATCGGTTTTTCAAGCTCGGGCATAGGCGATGCCGTTACTATGGCGAATACACCGACACTTGACAGACTTTTGAAGGAATACCCTAACATTCGCTTAAAAGCGCACGGGAGCGGCGTAGGATTACCCTCCGATGATGATATGGGCAATTCCGAGGTTGGGCATAACGCATTAGGCTGCGGACAGGTTTATTCTCAAGGTGCAAAATTAGTAAACGAGTCGATTGAATCGGGTAAGCTTTATCAATCGGCGGCTTGGAAAAAAGTCGCGGAAAACGTCGTTCAAAACGACTCAATTCTACACTTTTTGGGGCTTCTTTCGGACGGAAACGTACATTCAAATATAGCGCATTTGTTAAATATGCTTTCTCGGGCTAAAAAAGACGGCATTAAAAAAGTGCGCGTTCATATACTTTTGGACGGAAGAGATGTTCCCGCAACATCTGCATTAGACTATATAGAACAATTAGAACAAACAATGTCTTCTCTTAACGACGACAAATTTGATTCAAAAATCGCGAGCGGCGGCGGTAGAATGAATATCACAATGGACAGGTATCAAGCAGATTGGGCAATGGTTGAGCGCGGTTGGCAAACGCACGTCAAGGGACAAGGGCGGGTATTCGCAACCGCTACGGAAGCAATTGAAACGCTTCGCGGCGAAACCCCCGGGATAATTGACCAAGACCTTCCGCCTTTTATTATTGGCGAAAACGGCAAACCCAACGGAAGAATCATAGACAACGACAGTGTTGTTCTGTTTAATTTCAGAGGGGACAGGGCGATAGAAATATCTATGGCTTTTGACAATGCCGAGCTGTCTCAATTTGACAGAGGGGGAAAGCTTAATGTCGTTTATGCGGGTATGCTGCAATATGACGGTGATTTGAAGCTCCCCGGTCTTTACCTCGTTGAACCGCCCGAGATTACAAATACTCTTTCCGAGCTTTTGGTAGCGCATAATATCAGACAGTATGCGGTATCGGAAACACAAAAATTCGGACACGTAACCTATTTTTGGAACGGGAATAAAAGCGGAAAGTTCTCCGACGCGCTTGAAACTTATAAAGAAATTGTCTCCGATAAAGTCAGCTTTGACAAGCTTCCTAAAATGAAATCGGTTGAAATCACCGATGATGTTATTGCGGCAATTAAATCGGGCAAATACGACTTCATTCGTTGCAACTTCCCTAACGGCGATATGGTGGGACATACGGGGAATATCGACGCGACAATTATAGGTGTTGAGGCGGTTGATTCTGCTTTGGCGAGGCTCGAAAAAGCTTGTGAAGAAAACGGGTTTCTTCTCTTAGTGACCGCCGACCACGGTAATGCCGACGAAATGCTCGAAAAAGACAAAAAGGGCAATCTGTCTCCGCGAACCGCTCATTCGTTGAATCCTGTGCCGTTTATTGTTTGCGACCGGTCATTTAAGCTTAAAAGCGGCAGAGATTACGGACTGGCGAATGTCGCACCGACAATCGCGAGTATTCTCGGTATTAAACAGCCCGATTGTTGGGAGGAGTCGGCTCTTTCATTTGCACCTTAACCGACTAATCTGCGCCTGAACTCATCTACGGCAGATGTGTCGTTTGCACATTCATCAACATATTCTTCGAGGGTTATGCCGAGGCTGTTAATTCTTTCGGCATTATGTACCCCGACAAATCTGAAATGCCACGGCTCGTAGCTCACTCCGGTGATATGGGTCGTGTCTTTTTTATAGCGAAGTATAAAACCAAATTTTGCGGCGTTGTTCATCAGCCAACGAAATTCAATTGTTTTATCGAACCGCTCCTCAATTAAATTGAAGTCTATAGCGAGACCCGCATTATGCTCGCTCGTTCGCGGAACGGCTATTTCCCGCATTGTGAGGTCAAACGCCTCGTGTCGCGCATACCCTTTTTGCACTAAATCGTTGAACATTTCTATAAAGTTCTCCTCCTGTCGGACGAGCCGCCTGTATGACGAGACGGGAACGAGATTTATCCCGTTGTTTCTCGCCGCCGTATACATTTGCAGATAATACGGAGCCGCCCGCCTGTCTAATTCCCGATTGTCATTATTATAACTCCCTATTGAAGCTAAATCGGGAGTATAACCTCGAGGTAGTGGATTTTTTGCGTTAATCAGCTTTATTGCCCATTCTTCTTCCTTTAAATCGGGTAAATTGGGCTTCTTCGGCTTAATGCTTTTGTTTACACCTATATCGTTTTCCATACCAATCAAATATTTCAGAATTTCAATAAAACAGAATATAGTGGGTTCCCCCGCTTCGACCCCTTCCCTGCTGATTATTGCCGCATCCATGCTTTCTGAATTAATTACCCCTTCCTGTTTTATCGCGCCGTCCATATCTACCAAATACTTTAAAATCTCAATTGCGTCGAAAATAGTGGGTTCATCTCCGCCGAGAATACACCCTTTTTTTATCTGTTCCGCACTCGCTTTGATTAAAATGTTATGCGGAAACGCTTTACTCAACAATAGTGCCGTAATTAATAATACGACAACCGATATGTTTATTATTCCTTTATGAGTCTTCAAAATATATTTACCTTTCATATTAACCCCAACACCTTCCCTTTTACAACGGCATCCTCGGCGTTATGAACGCCGAGCTTCTTGTACAAAAGAAGCACATGACCCTTCACCGTTCCGTATACCGTCCCCGTTTGCGCGGCAATTTCGCCGTATGACATACCTTTATCGAGAAAAATCAGCATTTTCTTTTGCATTGAGGTAAGCCGCGGGGGTTCGCTCCCCCCCTGCTCTTTTTCAGCCCTCGAGAAGTTAAGCTTACCGTTTATCTCGTTTATAAGCGTTTCTGTAAATTGCCTTAGTTTTACGGAAAGGCTTTTTCTTTCGCGTATTGTGCATAATAAAGTCAAAATCCCCCGCCCCTCGTTAATGAACATTTGCTTGAACCCGTATTGCGCGGCAATACTTAATGAGTTTTTCAATTGTTCAATCGCTCTGCTCTTTTCGCCGTTCATTTGAAACGCGTCAGCCAATAAAATACCACATTCTATTTGGTCGAGAGGTCGCTTAAAATCAACGGATAATGTATACAATCTATTTCCTAAGCCTATTGCCGCCGTATATTCGCCAATCGCGTTCATAGCGCGCATTGTTGTATAATGAAAGCATATGCGGTCAAAGGAAAGCTTTTTTTTAAGATTCATCGTACCGGAATAATCATAATCGTGTACCTTAAGCCAATTAATTGCAGAGGTTGCATTTTTCTCTGATATTTCCCGCTTTACAACCGCTGCGTCAAAATTCGGCTTCAAATATACTGCGCTTTCGCTTATAAACCGCTCCGTTTGCCGCATTATATCGTCGGCGTCGTATATTGCCCCCATAGCGTACAACACCTGTGACAAGAGCATATTTGCCGAAAAAACCAATTCGGGATGTATCCCCCCGTCAAAGCTTAAGCCATTAGGCGCGATATATCGGAGCGCGTTTACGAGTTCACCGCGTTCATAATATATTCCCGATATGAGCAATTTTTCAATACCGGCATAATCGGCTCCGAACATTGTCGAAAACGTATCCGATGCCGCTCGGATATCGTCCGGGTTCAACTCATGATACTCCGACAAATCGCGGAATGAGCGATGAAAAAACGGGAGATATGAGGTAATTGTGTTGACGCGCGCCTTAATCCCCGCATTCTTGTCGATAAACATGAATATTGCGTTTTCGAGCCATTTAATGTATTCGCGAATCGGAACGCTAAAGTCCCAACCGAGGAAAAGTAAAAAAGCTTCAATAAATTCTGGATACATTATGGTAATCTCGGGGAGATTCTTTCGTATTATATCAATATAACTGAGGAATTTTTCGCCGTTTCCGTCCCTGTACTCAATTGCTGAACAGGCGAGCAGCAAATGTGGGTTTTTCGCAATTAAATCCGAATTTTTATTGTCGCTGAGAATTTGCATTATATTTTGTCTGTACGATACTGCCGTTTCCGCCGTTTTTGCATTGTAACGGCAATACTCCTCCACGCATTTGTATATACCGTCAAAATCGAGATTATAACCGTAATGCTTCACCCCGTTTGCAAAATCACCCCGCTCGTAATACCATTTTGCGCACACCTCGTTTAAACGGTATATTTCTTTCTTGTCGAGAAGATTAATGTTGTTGCGAAGAAAATCGCGAAAGACTGTGTAAAAGCGGAAGAAATCGCCGTTTTGATACAGAAAAGCGTTGTTTCGTTCTGAATATTCGGACAATATTCCGTACCCGTTATGCTTTGTAGTCAACTTTTCGCACAATTCGGGGGTCAGCTCATCGGGTATGCAAAGACGCAAAAGCTCTTTTTTAACGGTATTGTCCCACATATCCCATACACGTTTTTTTATATATTGAGCGAGTTCGCTCGGGTTGTTGTTTATCAGAGACGATAATTGCACGGGCCATCCGCCCGTGATTTGCAAAAGCTCGGTGACCCTTTCCGGCGAGAGCGTTATATCTCGCTCCGCGCCTAACCATTCCGTTTCCTCTGCCGAAAAAATCAAGTCGTCTTGATACAAGCATTCAAATAAACCGGTATTCATTAAACCGTTTATCGGCGCGTTTCGACTCACAAAGCATAATCGAATATACCCCGGTACTTGTGCGATTATCATAGGTAATTTGTTTAAAACATCTTTATTTTTAATTAAATGAAAGTCGTCCGTTAAAAGGTAACAACGCGCATTTTTTATCGGGAATTTTTTTAATAAGACTAAAAAATCTTCAAGGGTTAATTCAAAATTCTTTAAATCGGACAAATGTGGAAAATTTTGAGTAATATTAACCAATTTTAACAAAGATAAAGCAATTTTGCTGTAAAAAACTCTCGGAATATTCATATCGTTCGTAACAGCTAATTTTGTCGAAAATCCGCGTACCGACACTAAAAATTGTTCCGCGGCTATTGTTTTTCCGTACCCGGCGGGTGCGGTAATAAAAATATTTTTTTTTGTGGATATTGTCTTCATTTTTTTAACGACGTTATGTCGCGGAACCACCCCCGAAGCGGCATTTACTCTATATTTAGTATCCATAAAAAACTTCCTATCTATAAAATCACAACGCTTTTATTCGTTATTATATCATACCCGGTATGGAAAGTCAAGTATTGTAATTAATTAATGCTTATAGTAAAATTCACTATATAATATTTTATAAAAATAATGTCTATAAAAAGGGGAAAAATTATGTCTTGGTTCAAAAACATGAAAATCAGAGTAAAAATGATTCTGTCGTTCGCAATTGTTATCGCGCTGATGGCGACGTTGACGGTTTTTGCCGTTATCGAGCTGAACAGCGTTTCGCGTACTTACACAAATACGATTAACTTTCCGATTGAAGCGGAAATACAAATGCGTACCTTTTCGGAAGCATTGGTTCATGTACGCCGTGTAACTACTACCATGTGTATGTTTGCCTCCGACAAAGACCCCGACAAAATTAACAGATACTATAGCGAAGCGGCCGAAAACTTTGAAATCGGTTTAGCGGCTTTAGACGCATATGAAGGAACCGTTAAGAACGGAACGCTCCCTCCCGAGCAAAAACAATCCGTAATGGTGGGGGTAAACGAGTTCAGAGACAATTTCTTAAAATACAAAAGCGATGTTTGTGACCCCGTTGCCGAGGAAGCGCGCAAGGGTAATTACGAAGGCGCATTAGGGTTTATCGGCTCGGGTGTTGAACTCGCAAGTATGCTTGACACCGCCTGTAAAGACATGATTGCTACCGCTGTTGCCTCTTCCGAGAGAAACGTAAACACCGCAGAAGATACCGCTTCAACGGCGATAACGATGTTTATTATTATTGCGGCTGTTGCGGCGATATTTGCGATTGTGATTGCGCTTTATGTTGCGGCATTGATTAGTAAGCCTTTGAAAGCATTAGCGGGCTTCATGGGTCATGCGGGCAGAACCGGCGATATCACAATGCAACCTCACCATATAAAGGAAATCGAAGAATTTTCAAAGGCAAAAGACGAAATCGGCGAATCAATTGGCGCGACCGCCATCCTCCTGAGGCATATAAACAATATATCCGACGAGTTGAAATCAATCGCGGGCGGCGACCTCACGGTTAATATCGAATTGTTATCGGATAGCGATATCATGGGCAACAGCTTGAAATTCATGATTGATAACCTTAACGGTATGTTTGGCGAAATTAACAACTCTACCGAACAGGTGTCGAGCGGCTCTAAACAGGTTGCGGAGGGCGCGCAAATTCTTGCACAGGGTTCCACAGAGCAAGCGTCGGTAGTTCAACAGTTGTCGGCGTCTATTTCTGAAATTAACGCTATGGCTAAGGACAACGCCGAAAACGCAACGGCGGCGTTGGCGGAAACTAACGAAGCGGGAAGACTTATGGAAGTCTGTATGAGTCAAATGGGACAGATGACCGATGCAATGCGTACCATTGACGATAAATCCAAAGATATATTCAAGACGACAAAGGTAATTGACGATATTGCGTTCCAAACAAATATATTAGCGTTGAACGCGGCGGTTGAGGCGGCGAGAGCGGGACAACACGGTAAAGGCTTTGCGGTTGTTGCGGAAGAGGTTCGCAACCTTGCGTCAAAATCTGCCGAGGCGGCTAAGGAAACGGCGTCATTGCTCGAGAGCAGTACCCAAAGCGTTGAAGAGGGCAATAAAATCGTTGAACAGGTTAGCGCGAGTTTAAAATCTGTTGCCGAGCTTTCTAAAAAGAATGCTGAAAAGGTCGAAAGCGTTCAAACAATCTCGACGCAACAAAGCGGCGCGATGGAACAGGTCAGCACCGGTATTGACCAGGTGTCACAGGTTATTCAACAAAACTCGGCGACAGCGGAACAAAGTGCGGCGGCATCTCAAGAAATGAGCGGACAATCGGATATGCTACAAGAACGTATTATGCAATTTAAATTAAAATAACCGTATAACCGCAAGTTGCCACACTAAGGGTTGTGATTAAGAGTTCCTAAACAGAATTGTATTCTGTTTAGGAACTTATTATAAAAAGAACATATTAATGTTCCTAAATATGAAAGGGATTTTTGTAATGATTAAAAAGAGTGTTGTTGCATTTTTTTTATTAATCGGTATTATTCTTTCTTGTACGAGCGGTTGTAATCTCCCCGATTCATCTGAATCAAAGAAATTGTCTCCGTCGCACAATGAAATTGATTCTGTTAAATCATACACCGAAATTCCCGGTATAACCGATGAAGAAATCTCTGCGGTTGAAACCATTAAAGCCGCGCGGAGTTCTTTTACATATTCGAGCGTTACTTCAACCGAAGCCTTTACTCTACACGATGGAAATAGTACGGGGTTTTCGGCGTTATTCTGCGACCTACTTTCTGAGCTTTTTGATATACCGTTCGTTCATTCGACAGCCGAATGGGACGATTTGAAAAAGAGAATTGATAACAAATCTATTGATTTTACGGGAGAACTCACGCCTACCTCGGAACGAAAAAATAACTATTTCATGACCCGCCCTATTACCGAGCGGGGGCTTATCGTTGTTACAAATTCCGATTTTCCCGATATCGAGATTGAGGAACAGCTCAACGGATTAAAAATAGGGTCATATAAAGGTACAATTACCGCCGAATCTGTTATTGCCGCATATCCCTGGTTAGATTTCGAGATTATAGATGTTTTTAGTCATAATGATGTAAAAGAAAAGCTTACGAGCGGGGCTATAGATGCATTCTTCTCCGACGAGCCGGAGACATTCTCCTTTGAAAGTTCTGCGCTTGACGCCGCCTTTAAAGTGAATAAGGGCGTTTTTCAAATGATTTATACCCCGGTATCCATGTCTACCGCAAACCCGCAATTAGAGGCGATTATATCGGTTGTTGATAAATACATCGCTAACGGCGGGTCTGATATTTTATGCGAGCTATACCACAAGGGAAATCGCGAATACGCTAAGTATAAATTCCGAAACAGCTTAACGGAAGACGAAAATACATATCTGAACAATATATTAACGCATGGTGTGAATATAGCGTTTGAGAGCGATAATTACCCAATAAGCTTTTACAACAAGGTGAGCGAAGAGTTTCAGGGGGTCGCGCTTGATGTTCTTAACGAAATAACGCTTATAACCGATATAGAGTTTAATAACGCTTCATCGTCCGATGAAACATGGACTTCTATCATAAATATGCTGTATAACGGCGAGGTTTCAATGGTTCCGGAGCTTTTGCGAACAAAGGAACGCGAGGGCGACTATATATGGGCGAAAACTCCTTATGCCGTGAATAGGTACGCGCTTGTTTCAAAATCGGAATTACCGTATCTCGAAACCTATCAAATCGTCACCTCAAAAATCGGCGTTATAGAAAATGACGCTCGCGAGGACACCTATCGTATGTTATTCCCGAATAACGACAATCTTATATTGTTTGACAATTACGACGAGGTTGTTGACGCACTTGAGAACGACGAAATAGATATGATGATGTCGACCGAGTATGAATTTCTCACCTTAACCAATTATTTTGAAAAATCGGGATATAAAATAAACCTCATTTTTAACTCGCCCTTGGTGGAATCGTTTTTTGGCTTTAACAAAGATGAGGAAACGCTTATGTCTATTATTTGCAAAGCGACCTTTTTGCTCGATACCTCTATGATTGAAAAGGAATGGGTCAATAAAACCTTTGATTACGAGAGCAAGCTCGCCGAAGAACGCTCGCGGTATATGAATCAGCTTGTGACCGCGCTTTCTGTATTCATCGGCTCGTTACTTTTTGTTTTAATAATACTCTTTTCCTTGCTTATTAAAAATTCCCATAAAAGCAGTATTATCGAGAGTCAAGAATTAATGGTTTCGACAATATACGAGATTATGCCCGACCTACTTTTCTGTAAGGATATGTCGTGCAGATACACAAGCTGTAACAGCAGTTTTGCTAAATTGGCGGGGTGTAGCGTTGATGAATTAATCGGAAAAACGACGACTGAGGTTTTTGTACACGATAAGGACGCGGCTAAGCATTTTATGGACTCCGACAATGAGGTTATTTTCACCCGAAAAGAGGTAAAGAATGAAGGGTGGATAAGCTATCCCGATTTAACACAAAGCTATTTTGAGCTTATTAAAGTCCCCATGATGAATAACGGCGAAATGGTGGGCATGATGGGCGTTATGCGCGATATAACCAAATATAAAAAGGTCAAATCCGAGCTTGAAGTCGCTTTGGAAATGTCACACGAGGCGATGAATCATTTTAAGATTATATTGGACTCTACGCCGCTCGCGTGCAACCTTTGGAACGAAAACGGAAGTGTTTTCGATTGTAACGAGGAAGCGTTGAAGGTATTCGAGATGGACAAAAAAGAATACATGGATAATTTTTTGAAAATCGCGCCCGTGTTACAGCCCGACGGCGAGAATACCGTCACAAAAACCAAAAGATTGTTAAAAGAAGTATTCGAAACGGGTGAAACCGCCGTTTTCGAATGGATGTGTCAAAAAATCGACGGAACGCTTATTCCCATGGAGGTAACGCTGATTCGTATTAACTACGGAAACGAATATGCCGCCGTATCTTTTTGTCGTGATTTGCGCGAGTATAAGGAATTTATACATGAAATCGAATATCGCGACCATCTATTAATCTCGGCAAATCGTATTGCCGAAATTTTACTCGACGCCGATATTGACGATTTTGACGAAAAGCTGTACAATTCATTAGGAACATTGGCTGTGGCTATGGACGCCGACCGCGTATATATTTGGAAAAATTCAACTAAAAACGGTAAGCTTTACTGTAATCAAATTCTTGAATGGTCGGAGCGCGCCGAGCCGCAACAGGGGAACAGCTTTACGCACGAAAAATCATATGAGAGCATACCCGAGCTGCTTGATGAATTATCGTGCGGTCGCTGTATAAAAGGCATTGTCAGTCAAATGTCCGAAAATTGGAAAGCAGAATTATTGCCGCAGAATATTAAATCAATACTTATTGTTCCCGTTTTTCTGAATGATTCCTTTTGGGGTTTTGTGGGGTTAGACGATTGTCATAAAGAGCGGGTGTTTACCGAAAACGTCGAGAATATTTTGAACTCGGCGAGCCTCTTAATTGCCAATGCGTTGATACGTAACGAAATGAACAACAGTCTTCATAAAAGTGCGGCGCGGTTGGAAATTGCCGTTGAAGAAGCGCGCAACGCGAATGACGCGAAGAGCAATTTCCTCGCTAATATGAGCCACGAAATACGAACGCCGATTAACGCAATTATCGGAATGACCAATATAGGTAAAGCCGATTTTGATGTAAAGAAAAAGGACTATTGCTTTAATAAAATCGAAAACGCCTCAAATCATTTGTTGGGTGTTATAAACGATATATTGGATATTTCAAAAATCGAAGCAAACAAATTTGAACTCTCTCAAACGGAATTCAACTTTAAAAAGTCCATAGTCGGCGTAATTAATGTAATAAGATTCCGAATTGATGAAAAGCAACAAAAGTTTTCGGTCTCGATTGACAAGAATATTCCTAAAACCTTAATAGGAGATGAACAAAGATTTGCACAGGTTATCACGAACCTATTGAGTAACGCCGTTAAATTCACCGATGAAAATGGCGTTATAAGCTTAACCGCGCTATTTTTGGGCGAGGAAAACGGAATTTGTAGGATTCAGGTAGATGTAAGCGATAACGGAATCGGAATAAGCCCACAACAACAAGAAAACCTTTTCACCTCGTTTCAACAGGCGGACAACAGTACCGTAAGAAAATTTGGCGGAACGGGGCTCGGTCTTGTTATATGTAAAAACATTGTGGAAATGATGGGGGGCGAAATTTGGCTCGATTCGGAAATCGGAAAGGGTGCAAAATTTTCGTTCACCTTTGATGCCGAACGCGGTACAAGCGTTGACACAAGCGATAATGATGAAAACTATGAATTAACCGCGCATAATGAAACACAAGCCCCGGTTGAGTTTAAAGGGAGACATATACTTTTAGCGGAGGATATGGAAATAAATCGCGAAATAGTAATATCCATGCTCGAGCCTACATTTATTAATATTACCGGTGCCGAAAACGGCGAAAAAGCAGTTGACCTTTTTAAAGAATCGCCCGACAAATTCGATTTGATTTTTATGGATATTCAAATGCCGATAATGGACGGCTATGAGGCGACTCGACAAATTCGCGCATTGGATGCCCCGCGAGCAAAGGACATTCCCATTATAGCTATGACGGCGAACGTATTCCGCGAAGATGTTCAAAAATGCTTTGAGGCGGGAATGAACGAGCATTTGGGGAAACCGCTCGTCGCCGAAGAGGTTATCGGCATTTTGAAGAAATATTTGAACGTGTAAAGGATACCTAATGCAATTATACATTTGCGATATTAAACCGTTTTTGGACTTAAAAGGGCTTGCGCTTATTACGAAGGAGCGACAAAAACGTATACATCGGTATCTGCGTATCGAGGATAAAGCGCGTTCATTGGTTGCGGGCTTGCTTTTAAGACGGGTCTGCGGAATTACCGACGACGAACAGATTGTATTCGGAAAAAACGGAAAGCCTTATCTGAGAAGCAATGGTGGTAGAAGTAAACAAGATAAAGTATATTTTAACATTTCACATTCGGGCGATTATGTTATTCTCGCAATTGCCGACCGCGAAATAGGTGTTGATATAGAACAAATCGCCCCCTATTCTAACGCAATCGCCCATCGGTGCTTTACACCCGCCGAGCAAGAATGGTTAAAACAAAAGGGCGACGATAAATCGTTCTTTCGATTATGGACGGCTAAAGAAAGCGTTATGAAAGCTACCGGGTTGGGTTTTGCTCTTTCGCCGAACAGTTTTTGTGTCTTACCTTTAGATTCGTCGGTTCATTACATCAACAAAGAGGGCTGGCGCATGGAATGGTTTTTTCATGACGGGTACATTGTATGCTGTTGCGTGAAGCATTATTAGCCTTCTCCTCGGCTCTTTGCAGTCAGATAAGCGTTAATAAAGCCGTCTAAATCCCCGTCCATGACCGCGTTAATATTCCCCATTTCGTGATTAGTTCTGTGGTCTTTTGCCATTGTATAAGGCATAAATACATATGAGCGTATTTGCGCCCCCCATGCGATTTGGAGTTGTTCGCCTTTTATATCGGAAACCTTTTCGAGATGTTCCCGCTCTTTTATTTCAATTAGCTTTGATTTAAGCATACGCAACGCATATTCTCGGTTTTGTGTTTGACTCCTCTGCGTTTGACAACAACAGACTATCCCGGTAGGCTTGTGTATAATCCGCACGGCAGAGCTTGTTTTATTGACCTTCTGCCCACCCGCACCCGATGCGCGGTAAAACTCGGTTTCGAGGTCGTCCGAACGAATGTCTATATTAACGCTGTCGTCGATTTCCGGCATTACCTCGAGGCTCGCAAAGCTCGTGTGCCTTCTTCCCGAGGAATCGAACGGCGACACACGCACAAGGCGGTGAACACCATTTTCCGATTTGAGGAAGCCGTATGCGTTGGTTCCTTTAATTAAAACCGATACACTTTTCAGACCCGCCTCTTCCCCGTCCAAAAAATCGAGCAGTTCTACCTTAAAGCTGTGTCGCTCCGCCCAACGTGTGTACATACGGTGAAGCATCGCCACCCAATCCATCGCCTCCGTTCCGCCGGCACCCGAATGAAGCGTCAGTATTGCATTTTTTGAATCATATTCCCCCGAAAGAAGGGTCGACAACGTCTGTAACTCGAGTTCTTTTCTTGCGGCAACGGCGAGGTCGGTTATTTCCTCGAGCATCGACTCGTCTTCCTCTTCATTTGCCAATTCAATCATAGTTAATACATCGTCAAAGCTTGTCGAAAGCTTGTTGAAGGTTTCGATTTTATTCTTTAAATCGCCTATTTTCTGTTGTGTTATCTGCGCCGCTTCGGTATTCGTCCAAAAATCGGACTTTGCCGATTCTTCCTCAAGAACGGCTATTTCCTTCTCCGCTTTTTCGAGGTTGAGCGCGAGGGCGAGTTCCTTTAATTGTGGTTTAAGCTTTTCAAATTCTAATCTGAGTTCGTCGTATTGCAGCATACAGCCTCCGTGTCCGGTCATTGTTTTAAATACAGATTCTTATCTCGATAATTGTTTCTTTATCCAGTCCTTCAACTCCTTAAACGCACTTCGCGGGTCAATTTCGTCTAAGGTTTCGATTAATGCCGATACTTCATTATCGTCAACGCTCTGCTTCTTTCCGGCAATAACGGTTGCGCGACTTTTCACTATAAACAAAACGATTTCTTCAACCCCCGCTTTATTTGAGAGCATTTCCGAAACAACCTTACTCTTTGCGGCAAATTGTATAAAATCCTTATTCATCAACGTGTAGTTCATTCTGCCCCGTTCGTCTTTATAACGCTCAACGATTGCAATATATTCCTCAGAATTAACCATGTCTGTTTTTTCCTCGGGTAAAACATCTTCTGCGGGCGGTTCGTACTTAGAAACGTCAATATTAATATTCCCGCGGGCGGTATACGGCGCGCCGCAGGTCATTTCGATTGCTTCGTCAAACGCTTCGGCGGGGAAAAGGCTTTTGTCTACCTTACCGAACGGCAACGTCTCGCCCGTCCTTTTGTCTATTGAGCATACCGCGCTTTCGTTTTTATCGAGACGCAAAATTTTTATTGCGCTCCCCTCTTCTATTTTTTGTTTGTAGGCTATTGCGGGGATTACGGATAATTCAACCGCTTTTGTTCTAATTATATTCCTCAATTGTACTTTCCTCCGTGTTTTTAATTTCCGTCATTATACCATATAATTCATTTAATGTCAATACTTGACTTTACTATAATTTTGTGGTATTATATCCTTATGAAACAATTAACAACATTACTTATATACCCCGATTTTCTCGAAGAGGACAAGCTTAACAGGAATAAGCTCGGCAATTACAGCGAGGGCCTCGCTTCAATATCGGCGGTTTTAAAGAACTCGGGATACGGCGTTAGTCTGTATCATATGCTCTATATGCCCGACAAGAAAGAATTTGTAAAAAAAATCGCGGAATATGTAAAAAACGGCTGTGACGCGATTGGTTTTTCGGCGCGAACGACCGCGATGCCGTTCATTACGGAGCTCGCGGGTTGGTTAGACGACGAATTTCCCGATATTCCGGTGTCTGTCGGCGGTTATCACGCAATTCTTGTTCCCGGAGAGTGTATAAAGCTTCGCGGAGTGGATATGGTCATTGTGGGAGAGGGGGAATACCCGTGGCTCGAATATATGCAAAGTCTTCGTGACGAAACGCCGCGCACAGACATAGAAAGCATATATTTTAAGCTTAACGACGGAACAATTATTGAAAACCCCGTTCGTCCGCTCATTGAAGACTTAGACTCCCTTCCCTTCCCCGATTTTGACCTTTTTGATTACGAAAACCTTGACCGTTCTAAAAACTTTACCGCTATGGTCATGCTTTCGAGAGGTTGTTTATTCTCATGCACATATTGCGGAAACTCACAGTTTCGCAATATTTACCCAAATAAAAAGAAATATTGTCGATTCCGCTCGCCCGAAAAATCAATCGAGCTTCTCGAATTGCTATTAAAAAAATTCCCTTTTATCAAATATCTCGAATTCCGCGACGCTATTTTCAACACCTACGAAGACTGGTTCTATAAATTCATGCCGTTATACATTGAAAAGATAAAGCTTCCCTTCAACTGTAACCTTAGGTTTGACATTTTGACCGAGGAGATGGTGAAAATGCTCAAGGATGGCGGTTGTTATATGATAGACATTGGTTTGGAGAACGGTAACGAGGAATTTCGAACAAAATATCTGCACCGCACAATGAAAAACGACCACATGATAAATGTGGCTAAATGGTTTAAGGCAAATAAAATCACAACCCTCACCTATAACATTGTGGGGCTTCCGCACGAGACGCTTGAGCTTTCGCTCGAAACGGTAAAGCTCAATGCGCGGTTGGACGTCGATAAGGTCATTCCCAATATATTCTACCCCTACCCTATGACTATTTTAGCAAAAACCGCCGAGGAAGGCGGGTTTATAGACAAATCGGTTGACCCTAACGACCCCGTACAGCTTCGTATGCCGCAATATCCCAAATACGATATACTATATATGGCGTATAACTTTAACAATTTAGTAAGACAATATCGCCGAATTTACGCCATGACCGACAAATCCGCCTCAAAAAAAGCCGAATTAAAGCTCGACAGGAAAATTACCTCAAAGAGCTATCCCCGAAAGCTTTTATACAAAAGCGCGAAGCTTAAAGAACAAATGTTTATTAAAGCGAAGAAGCTTTTAAAACGTGTATCGCCGAAATTGTTCATATTTTTGAAAAACAGGACAATGAAAGAGGTTCAAAAAGATGATTAGGAATGGTTGTAAAAAATGAAACGCCCACAAAAATCTGAAGCGGTTATTACCGATGAAGCGAAAATTATTACGCTTATATGCTTTTTGCTCAAAAACTTTAGCGGGTTAAATGAATCGCTTTTGTTAGAAATCGTCACCGTTGATGAATTGGTTTCACAGTTCTCGCTGTCCGACGCGCTCACCGTGATTGAGAATAAAGGCTTGGCTCATCTTTCTGCAAAAAGCGCAAGCAAAGAAAAAGCTTATGTAATTAAGCCGGCGGGGGAAGAGTGGTTGTCACAATTTGAAGGTACCCTTTCCGCAGAGGTGAGGAGAAGGCTTATTAAAACGGGGAGACAGGCGATAAAACTATCCGATTTGAAGAAGACGGCAAAATGGGGTGTTGTACAAGAAAACGGTCAAGCCTGGGTCTTTTTTGTTAATTTCTTAAACGAAATAGACGGAACCTGTATCATGGAGATAAGAATACATTCAAAATCACGCGACGGTGCAATTATTGCACAGGAAAAGTTTCTGAAAAACCCCGTCGACATATTAAGCAATACCATAGGTAATTTTATCGGTTAGCAACTATTTACAGGCGTTTTAAGCAAATATTTAAATTTTACACAATTTTTCTAAAATCATACGAGATAACTTATTGACATCTCCGCAACCAAGTGTTATAATTAAATCATGGGGTCGCGCTTTTTCGACAATATAATCGCTCGCGTCCTCAAAATCGCCGAAAACGTCACAATTTTTTGATTCGTCGATTAGGTCGGCTAAGGTCTTTGAACGGATATCGTTATTATCGACCTCTCTCCCGCCCATTATCTCGGTAAGCGTAACCCTGTCCGCGATTGATAAAGCGGAGGCAAATTCATTAAGGAGCGTTTTTGTTCGAGAGAATGTAAACGGCTGATGAACTGCCCAAACGCGTTTATATCCCATATCCTTTGCGGCATTAAGCGTTGCGGTAATTTCGGTGGGGTGGTGTGCATAATCATCGACAATTGTTATATCGTTGACGTTTCCTAAAACTTCAAAACGTCTTCCCGCGCCGACAAAAGCGTTCAAACCTTTTGAAAGCGTTTGCGGGTCGGCACCGGCGGCGATTGCGGCGGCACAAGCGGCAGTTGCATTGAGAATATTGTGTTCCCCGGGAACCTTAAGTGATATTCTTGTTACAAAATCCCCTCTGTAAATAAGGTCAAACTCTCTCCCGCATATATTTTTCGGCTCATAATCGTTGCTTCCGCTTTTTCCGAATTTTATAATTTTACCCGCAAAGTCGCTATTTTGAACGGCGCGCATTGTGTTTTCGTCATCACCGTTGACTATCAAGACATCGCTCGTTATATTACAAAACCTTGTGAACGACAAACGAAGCCTATCCATTGTTTTGAAATAATCGAGGTGGTCGCGGTTTATGTTCAATATAATCGAAATATTCGGGGCGAGCATCAGAAATGTATCGGCATATTCACAGGCTTCACAGACCATTATATCGCTTGTACCGGTTCTTCCCGAGCCGCCGTTCAACGCCTTGAGCTTTCCACCTATCACTGCGGATATATCGGCAATTTCCGGCTTTTCGGCAGACATAAAAATAGTAGTGAGCATTGACGAAACGGTAGTTTTACCGTGAGTACCCGAAACGCAGATTGCTTTTTTGAATTGCTTTGTTATATAACCGAGAAGCTCTGCGCGTTCTACTATCGGAATACCCTTCTCTCTTGCGGCGACGATTTCGGGATTATCGTCCTTAATTGCCGCCGAGCGAACAATAACCGCTGCCGATGAGTCGGCAAGGTTCTCGGGTGAATGTCCCATAAATACGCGAATCCCCATTTTGCGTACCGCGTCAAGCGTATCGGTTTGGTTGTTGTCCGAGCCGGTGAGCGAATATCCCTTAGCGTGAAGTATTTGTGCGAGCGGATACATACCGCTCCCGCCTATACCGACAAAGTGAATGATGTTGTTAAACTTTAGCAGATTTTCCATACGAATAATTTTCCCCATTTTCGATTAAAATAATCTTACATACGTTAATTTGACGAACAAATCCCATAATGCGAAAGCACCTACAGATTAACTTATGACAATAACGCGACAAAACGCGACAGGAAAGGATGTATCTCAATGTTAGAAATAAGCGATATCAGAATCAGAAAAATACTGCAGGAGGGAAGACTCAGGGCGGTTGTTTCCCTCACGATTGATAATTCAATCGCCGTCCACGATATTAAATTGGTGCAGGGTGATGAACGTATGTTCGTTGCAATGCCGAGTCGCCGCGATGAAGCGGGAACCTTCCGCGATATTATTCACCCGATTAATCCCGAAGCGCGCTCACAGCTCGAAACAATGATTTTAAAAGCATACGATGAATATTTAAACGCCGAACAAGCCATTGGCGTTGCCGTCGATGGTTAATCGACCGTTCCTATTCTAAAAAAAACTTTGTTTTAAGCACGGCGAGTTGGGTCTTAGCGTCGGGGATTTGATTCTCGCGAATCATGTCGACGGCTTTGTTGAAAGGCAATTTCACTACATCGAGAAATTCGTCTTCGTCTAAACAGCTTTCACCCGCAATAAGCTCCCTCGCCAAATACATATGAATTATCTCCGTACAATATGCGGGCGTCGGATAGAGTTCCCCTAAATAATCGAATTTTCCCGCCGTATACCCCGTTTCCTCAAGAAGCTCCCTCTTTCCGCATTCGAGAGGTTCTTCACCGTATTGACGTTTCCCGGCGGGTATCTCCAAAAGAATATCTTTAAAGGGATAACGAAACTGTTTTACCATTACTATCATATTATCATCGGTTAAAGGCAATATACATACCCCGCCCGAATGTTCCACGACCTCGCGGTCTGCGGGCATACCGTCAGGAAGCTCAATCTCGTCTTTTCGGACATTGATAATCCTTCCGGGGTAAACCATAGTCGTTGTCAGCGTTTTTTCTTTCATGATAATATATATATCCTCACATTCTCTCGGGAGCCTCCACCTTCATTATACCGAGTGCATTTTTGATAACGGTCGCGGTCGCTTGCATCAGCGACAATCGCGAATATATAACACCATCCGATTCACCCTTAACGCGGCACGAATCGTAAAACTTATGAAAAAGCTGTGCCGTTTCGGTGATATACCGCGTTAATCGAGAGGGGTCAAATGCCCTCGCCGCGTCTGCAACCTCTTCTGTAAAAACGGCGAGTTTTCGAATCAGCTCAAGCTCTGCCGGTTCGGTAAACAACAATTGCGTTACATTTTTGGGGGCAACGGGTTTAAACGGACAATCGGGGTTGTCG
>Ga0082212_10004369_pt1 | contig 19599 bp, 13 predicted proteins | sample TergutNt197P3_FD_71548 | JGI IMG/M metagenome (GOLD analysis project Ga0082212, IMG submission 71548) | Neocapritermes taracua P3 segment gut microbial communities from Petit-Saut dam, French Guiana - Nt197 P3 | ecosystem: Host-associated > Arthropoda: Insects > Digestive system > Gut ... | reverse complement strand
TGTCTGTCCATCAGGGACGGAACGATACCGTATTGCCTGTAAACAAAGAAAACCTGTAAAAGAACAGGATAACGACTGATATTTTATTGAAAAGATTGAAAAAAAACGGGAAAGAAACGCAAAAGAAATCCGGGAACACTAAAACTTTTGACAAAACACAAATTATCAGGAAACCAAAAACTCGACTTTTTCATCGCAATCCCCATAAACAAATCAAAACAACCCAAACTGCCGTGCTTGCAATCGGTTTCGTTCAACTATGTTTTCATCACGCACTGCGTGCGCAACGAAAACCTAAATGTTGTGTGCAAGCTAGCAGATGTGCTGTTGGAAATTAAGTTGAATAATTACAGCTGTGATTAGCATTAAGATACATGAACCTTTAATATTTTTCTTTCAGCCAAATATCAAAAAACTTGTCATAAACAACATAACCGTTTTTGTCGTGTGTTACAAACTCTTTTTCAAGCAATCCTTTCAAAGCGGCTTGAACCGAACTTGCTGAAGTGAGATTGTGTTTTTTTACAAAATCGGCGGATGTAGGCGCCAAGACTCTGCTGTCTTTTGCAATTGCAACCAGCAACTTGCCCTGTTTATCCGGCAAACGGAACATGTTTTCGGAATAGGTATATTTGTTCGAATCAATTATAAGATAGATTGTATTGTCCACCATCTCTACACTACAGCGTGATCCTTCCGGTGTTTCGCCAAACAAGGCATTGAGCGTCTTCTGTATATACCATGTAACGCCTTCGAACAAGTCATATATTTTTTCGACTGTCGATGCCGTTATTTCCCGATTGCATAATGCAAACAGGTTTTGAGCAAATTCGACATATTTCTGTTTTTCAATAGCTTCCAAATTTATAGTGGAGGCGCTTGCAAAAAAAGGATGGGAAGCAGAATTGAACATTTCGCCCATAATATGCCGTCGGCTGCCTGAAAAAATAAACCTTGTTTGCGGACTTTGCTGTATATAAGTACGCAGCAATGCTTCTGTATTGGTTTCGGGGTATTTGGTTATTTGTTGAAACTCATCAATCGCTACAATACAGGGCGTTTTAGAGGTATTCAAGAATTGGAAAATCTCGTCTAAAGAAACCTCCGGTTTACGTATATCGCCAATACCCAAGGCGAGCGACGGCATTCCGCGTTCATCAAATCTGACTTCCGGGCGCAACGATTTAAGCGATCTTAAAAATGCCTCCAAAACTTTCCTACTTTCCGATTTCAATTGGTTGAAAATATTTTTACTCAACAGAAAAACAAAGTCATTCAGGGATTTGGTCGCATAAATATCCACAAAAAATGTTGTGTAATTTTTAGTGACTTCCGTATTGCTGAAACAATGTTGAATTAACCCTGATTTGCCCATTCTGCGTGTGGAAATCAGCATCACATTATTCCCATTTTGGATATGCTTGAGCAATTGCGCGGTTTCTTTTTCCCTGTCGCAAAAATACTCCGGAGCAATGTATCCGCCTGTAACAAAAGGATTATGTAATTTCGTCATATAATTATTGCTTTATAATTATTATAAAATAATAATGCAAAGATAATAATTGTTTGTTGATTACAATGCTTTTCGCAAAAAATCAATCAGATTTCCGCTTGCTATCGCTCGAATATTTTCATCCGAATAGCCTCTGTTCTGCAATATATCGGGAATCTTTTGAAGGTCGGCAATGGTTGTTACATCGTACGGACATTGTTCGGTTCCGTATGCGCCATCCAAATCACTTCCAATGACAATATGGTTTGCGTTACCGGCTATTTGGCATATATGGTCAATATGATTAGCTGCGACTTCCAGATTGCAGCTCATTGATTTGGGCGTGGATTGGCCACGTATCCAGCCGGGTACCATCATCCAGGCATCCAATGCAATACCGATAATGGCATCGTGGTCTATCAACGCTTGAATCATTTCGTCGCTGAATTGACGGTTATGATTTACTAATGTGCGGCAGTTATTATGACTTGCCCAAACCGGTCCGTGATACAATTCGAGCGCATGACAAAAAGCGTCATCATTCAAATGGGATACATCAAGAATCATGCCCAGCGTTTCCATTTTTGCAAGTAAAGATTGCCCCATATCATTGAGCCTGCCGGACGAATCTGTTCCGTTGGCATATCTGCCGGGGCCGTAATGAGCAGGCCCGACGGCTCTCAGTCCATAATGCCAGGCCTTTTCCAAATGCGCGACCGTAATAAGGGAATCGGCGCCTTCAAGGCTTAATACATACCCGATGGGTTTACGGTCATTCGGTTCGTCGTTAGCCCATAAAGCCAAATGGGCGTCCAATTCTTCTTTTGTACGGATCATCAACATTTGCCCATCTGCCTCCATCGCTTTATACCAGGCCAACTGTCCTTGTGTTTGCGCCCAAGCCTGTTCGGGCGAATGCCAGCCGGACAACGGACTATCCGGCGCGATATACCGGCCTATCTGTGTGGCCACAACCAACCCGATATTTCCTTTTCGCAATTCGTCGAACGAGACAGTTGCATGTCCCCTGTCGGGTTTGTCTGTCATTCCGGCTTCACGCCGGTTTATTTCTTGTACAGGCATACGCAGGTCGCGATTCCATTCCAAAGCATTCATGCTGAGGTCGAGGTGCATATCGGCAAAAAAGATATTTGACATAAATTTAGAGTTAAGAACTAAGAGTTATGAGTTAAGAGTTGATGGTTCGGTTTCGGGCTATCACGTTCCAAATGTCTGTCATTTGCCCTTTTTCTATTACAAAGGCTTTTTCGTAAAGGGCGACGGTCGGGCAAATATGTTTGGGGACGCCGTAGAAGACTTGGCCGATTGAATAAATACTGCTGTCGGGTGTTTCCAATACCAAATGCTCTTCGCTTTGTGCAATGGGTTTCGCATCAGGGGCGTTCAGGAAATAAACACGCGGCAACGGACTTTCGGAGGCAACAGATTTATAGCCCAAATCCACACATATATGCCGGTTGTCAATGATGGAAATGATCCGGCAAACGACCAATGCGGCATATTCAAACGGCATATCGGGATAGTTGTGTTTGTAGCCCCAATCCCAAAAAACAAAAGTACCCGGACTCAATTCGCAGTTTGTACGTCGAACATGAGTCGGAAAAGAAGGCGTTCCTCCAAGGACTATCGTCAGAGGGTAGGGGAGTAGGGCTTGAATTTCCTTACAGACATTTTCTACAGCGCTATATGCACTGTCCGATTCGCTTTGTCTTTGAACAATATCCGATTCATGAATATGGCCATCGTACCCATGCAAACCGGCAAGGCGAAGGTTTTTTAATGAAAGGATGGTTTTGGCCAATTCCGGCGCATTAGAAGGATGAATGCCCGTTCGGTTCATTCCAACATTCAGGTCAATATAAACATTCAAACCCACTCCTTCCTTGTTGCAAAGGTTGTTGATGGCAAAAACATTCTCCGGATGATCCACCAAACAGGAAATATAACTTTTGGGATAGGATTTGATCAGTTTGATTAATCGATCGATTTTTGGCCCGACCGGCTGGTAGGCCAGCAAAATATCTGGTGCACCGGCCAACGCCAACATCTCAGCCTCTGCAATTGTTGCACACTTGAATTTGGTTATTCCCGATTGCATCATCAGCCGACACACTTCCGCCATCTTGTTCGTTTTTACATGCGGACGAAGCCGTTCAGCACTCCCGGCGATTTGTATGGCCAAATGAATATTGTTCTCAATTCGTTCAGGATATACAACCAAAGCAGGAGAATCTATCTGTGCTATGTTATCTATTATATACCAGTTGTTCATAAGATGTAGGGGTTGTCTCATAAGTCTTTTTACCGCAAAGACGCAAAGTTTAATACACAAAGGACGCAAAGAATAAATGACTTAAATTCAAAACCTTGCGTTCTTTGCGTAAACTCTTTGTGTCCTTTGCGTTTCATGTTTTTTTCAAGAATGTGCCCATAAGTTTATGCATCCTCCAATTCAAAAACCGCCTCAATTTCAACAGGGATATTTTCCGGTAATGATCCGAATCCCACTGCACTGCGCACGCCAACGCCGTTGTCCGTTCCCCATATTTCGGCAAATAGTTCGCTACACCCGTTGATAACAAACGGATGGCGTTCAAATTCGGAAATACAATTGACCATCCCGAATATTTTGATTACCCTTTTGATCTTGTTAAAACTGCCCAAGTAATGATGGATCGTAGAAAGCATGGCAAGACCGACTTGGCGGGCAGCTGCTTTCCCTTCTTCTGCCGTTAATTCTTTTCCGATACGGCCAATGATTAACGAACTATCATCCTGAAATGGGCCATGCCCTGATAACATCAAGTGTTTTCCGTCAATCAGACATGGTTTGTAAAGCCCTTTGGGTTCCGGTACGGGAGGTAATTTCAATCCCGTTTGGGCAAACCGGTTATCTGCGCCATATAGTTCCATAGTGATAAAAAATTAATTTATATAAAAATGTTTAATAATAATACTCCGAATAATCCTGCAACCGAAACGACCGCTTCCATAGTCGACCATGATCTGAATGTGTCTTTCAAACTCAAATTGAAATACTCTTTGAACAACCAGAAGCCGGAATCGTTCACATGCGAAAAAAATATGCACCCTGCACCCAGCGACAATACCATCAAACTTGGATGAATAGCTGTGTTGATGGACATTAAAGGAAGGATAACGTTGGCTGCCGTCAATGCGGCGATCGTGGCCGAGCCGATACATATACGGATAATCGCCGCTATCAACCAACCGAGCACAAGCGGATGCAATGAAGATTTAATAAAAACAGCTGCCAATACGGTATTAACGCCTCCATCTTCCATTATTTGCTTAAGCACTCCCGAACCTGCAATAATCAACAATATCGGGGCAATATCTTTGATAGCTTCCACGTACACAGCCATTGTATCTTTCATATTTCTCCCCTGCAGTATTCCTAATGTACAGGTGGCAACTATCAGCGAAATCAACATAACGATCGAAGGGTCGCCAACAAATAATAATACCTTCGAAACAGCGTGGTTGTCGCCGGAAACCAGCTGAGAGGATAGAGATGTAACAATCAACAAAAAGACGGGTAAAATTGCCGTACAAAAGCTATTCACTTTTCCGGGTGTTTGGTATTTATGGCTCATTTCTTTTTGTTCAAATAAAGACACAGGGCCGGACTTTATCTTTTTTAACGTTTGCGAAAAGAGTGGCCCGCCAATCAATATCACAGGGATGGCTACGCAAATACCCAAAAGCAGCGTTGTGCCCATATCGGCATGAAACAGCGAAATCAAAGCGATAGGGGAGGGGTGAGGTGGTAATAAGCCATGTGTCACCGATAATGCAGCAATCATGGGTAATCCTGTATATACCGCCGGCAGTTTATATTGATTGGTAATTGAAAAAAGCAACGGAACGAGCAGTACAAAGCCAACGCTGAAAAACAACGGAATCCCGACAATAAAACCGGTAGCCATCAATCCCCAGAGTATATATTTCGTGCCAAACAATCCTGTCATAACCGAAGCAATCTGTTTTGCAGCGCCGCTTTCAGCAACCAATTTACCCAGTATGGCGCCCAATACAAGAATCAGCGTCAGGTTTCCCAAGATACCACCAACCCCTTTTTCGATAGTTTTTGGTATTTGATCAATCGGCATACCCAACGCAATCCCGGCGCCAACCGAAACTATCAGAAATGCCAAAAAAGCATCAATCTTCAACCATGACACTAACAGAATCAGCACGATAAGGCTTACGATGACGGTTATAATTACGGACGACATTTTTTCTAATGAATTTGTACACACAAAGAAATGCAAAAATACAAAAAAAATAATAAATTTGCACTTGAATAAAGAAATGACAAATGGACAAAGAGGTAATCATTCAAATTTTTTCAGGTGGTTTTGCCGAGACGCCGGCTACATTTGAAAGTGTGATGCAAAAATTAGAGCCGATCGTATCGCGTATCAGGGTGGCAAAAGTATTTATGGGCATGTCGGCAGATAAAGATTTGTATGCGAGAATCAGGGATTATTTATATAAGAATGATATCGAATTTTATTGTTGGCTGCCGGTATTTGCCGAGTTGGATGCGTTGATGCAAGGTTATCCGTTAATTGATTTCAGTGGTAAAGATAAAAGCGATTATCAGCTGGCTGAACGCGAGGATTTTACATTTTATTGCCCGAATCATCCGGGTAATTTTCTGAATGTACTTCAGGTGTTTGAGGAGCATTATGCTCCCATCGGTTTTACCGGCGTCTTTTTGGATAAAATCAGGTATGCATCCTTTGCTAATGGACTAAACAATGTACTTACCTGTTTTTGTCCGTTCTGTCAGATAAAATACAGGGCTGCCCAATTCAATCCGCAAGCAATGGAAGAAGCTATCAAAATGCTCCCGCATAAAAAAACTCCTTTTGATGCAATCGCCTACAATAAAGGAAGATACATTTTTGAAGATGAATTGTGGAATACCTTCTTTCGATTGAAAAATGAATTTATCACTGATGCGCTCAAAGGCATTTTTACATATTTCAGGGAGAAACATTATAAAATCAGCTTAGATGTATTTGCACCGTTTGCAAGCCATTTTGTAGGGCAGGATATCCCTGAATTGGCTGCGTTAGTCGATTCTGTCAAACCCATGATGTACAGGATGACCAATGCGCCGGCCGGTTTGCCGTTTGAATTGGAGGCTATCATACAGGAAACGACGTCGAATGAGGCGCAACGGGGCTCATTCTACAATCTGTTGGGTTTTGATGCCCGCAAAAAACCTTTCGATCTTGATTTCACAGTCAAAGAATTAGACGACTTGGTCAAACAATCGAAAGCGCCTGTTTATCCGGGTGTGGAATTTAATCGGGCGCAAATTGCTCCTGTTACACCGGCCTACATAGAAGCAACTGTCAAAGCATATACTCAAACCGGTGTGAAAGGCTTTGTTATGTCATGGAACTTACTGAATGCGCCGCAAGAGAATATTGATCAGGTCATCAGGCTTTTTTCGTAATCATTTTATATTTGATTTCAGAAATGAAACGAAAAAGCCAACTTATATGTTCTATGACGATTTTACACCTTTTTTTTGTTTGATTTTCATTATTTTTTATATTTTTGCACGTAAATTTTAAAACTTTAGTGTGATGAAAAAAGTATCATTTTTAGCATGTTTTTTACTGATTTGTGCATTTGGATGGGCACAAACAAGTAGTAACCCAATCGGAATTTGGAATTATGATCTTCCTGATGCTCCGGCTGAGTATGCCACGGGAAAGATCGAGTTCAAGAACGAGGATGGCAAGTTGATGTTGCTTAATGTCGGCGCTCCTCAAGGAAGTGGATTTGAGGTAACGAAGAAAGACGGTAAATATATTTGCAATATCTCTATTCAAGGTTTTGATCTGACCTATATCCTTGAACCTGACGGAGATAATCTAAAAGGCATTGTATCTACGGACTACGGCGACCTTCCAATCTTTTTGAAGCCGGATAAAAAGTAACGGTATAGCAATGAAAAAAGGAGTGTTAATAACGGCTGTTGTTTGTTCGATGGCAGGGCTACAGGTATTGGCTTGCACCAACTTCTTAGTAGGCAGGAAAGCGTCGGTAGATGGTTCTGTAATGATCAGTTATGCAGCCGATTCGCATGGTTTGTATGGAGAGATGTATCGTTGGCCGGCTGCCGTATGGCCGAAAGGCGCTATGTTGGAAGTAGTAGACTGGGATTCGGGCAAACCACTCGGAAAAATTCCGCAGGTAGCGCAAACATATTCCGTAGTCGGAAATATGAATGAATATCAGGTGGCAATTACCGAAACCACCTTTGGCGGACGGCGCGAATTGGTCGATTCGACCGGTATCATGGATTACGGTAGCTTGATTTATATCGCTTTGCAGCGCTCTAAATCAGCCCGCGAAGCAATCAAGGTTATGACTGATTTGGTGGCCACGCATGGCTATTACAGCGGTGGCGAATCTTTTTCGGTTGCCGACAAGGATGAAGCATGGATTCTGGAAATGATTGGCAAAGGCGTTGGTAATAAAGGCGCTGTATGGGTTGCCATACGTATTCCTGATGATTGCATTTCGGCACATGCCAATCAATCACGCATACAACAGATACCGTTTGCCGACAAGGAGAATTGTATGTATTCGCCTGATGTTGTTTCGTTTGCCCGCGAAAAAGGCTATTTTACCGGTAATGACAGAGATTTTAGTTTTACCAAAGCCTATTGTCCGTACGATTTTGGAGGCTTGAGAGGATGTGAAGCCCGTGTATGGGCGTTTTTTCGCAAATATGACAAGACGATGGACCGCTATACCGATTTCATCAAAGGCGACCCTACCAAAGAACCGATGCCATTATATATCAAACCGGATCGCAAACTGTCGGTTCGGGACGTTCAAAATGGAATGCGCGACCACTACGAAGGTACGGATTTGGATATGACCAAAGATGCCGGAGCGGGGCCATTCAAAGTGCCGTATCGCTGGCGTCCAATGCACTTTACAGTTGATGGCAAAGAATACCTTAATGAAAGGGCGATTGCTACGCAACAAACTGCATTTGTCATTGTGCCGCAGATGCGCAATTGGTTACCGGATGCCATCGGAGGTATTCTTTGGTTTGGCGTGGACGATGCGGATATGGCTGTGTTTAATCCTGTCTATTGCAGTTCGTTACAAGTTCCGGAGTGTTACCGCGTTGGGAATGGTGATTTATATAATTTTTCATGGACGTCTGCTTTCTGGATACATAACTGGGTGGCCAACATGGCTTATCATAAATATAATTTTATGATTGAAGATATCCGTAAAGTACAAGATGAAGTGGAAGGAAGCTACCAGGAAACATTGCCCGCGATCGAAAAGGCGGCGCTCGAAATGTATGCCAACAATCCGGTGGAAGCCACCAAATTCCTGACATGGTACAGTATGACAAATGCAGTACAGGTTACGGAACGCTGGAAAAAGTTGGGCGAATATCTTATAGTGAAATATATCGACGGAAATGTAAAAAAAGAGGAAAACGGAACGTTTAAATTAAATCCTTACGGTCAGCCCGATTCGCCTGATTTCCCGGGCTATGACGAAGATTTTTATCGAAGTATCGTACAGAGTGCCGGAGCACGCTTACTGGTTAAATAGAATGAATAATAATGAATTAATCACAGTAGAGACGCGATTTATCGCGTCTCAAATTATCGCGACAAAATTATCAATCTCCGAAAAACAAACACGCCGGACACTCGAATTATTGGATGAAGGCGCTACCATACCGTTTATCAGCCGTTATCGAAAGGAGGCGACCGGTGGATTGGATGAAATTGCTATCGGAGAAATCAAACAGCAATATGATAAACTTTGCGAATTGACAAAACGGAAAGAGACCATTGTCCGATCGATTGAAGAACAGGATAAAATGACCCCTGAGTTGAAAAAGAGGATTGATGATTGTTGGGACAGTGTGGAATTGGAAGATATCTACTTGCCGTTTAAACCTAAAAAGCAAACTAAGGCGGAGATTGCCCGAAAAAAAGGATTGGAACCGCTGGCCAAGATACTGATGGCTCAAAACGAACAGGATGTCTATGGCAGAGCCGACCGATTTGTCAATGAGGATGTACAGAATGCAGATGAAGCATTACAGGGCGCTCGCGATATCATTGCCGAGTGGGTCAACGAAAACGAATCGGCGCGTTACGCGATACGTAATATTTTCCGGCACGAAGCAGTTATTTCGTCAAAACTTGTCAAAGACAAGGAAGAAGAAGGCGCTAAATACCGTGATTATTTCGATTTCAGTGAACCGTTAACGCGATGTACATCTCATCGTTTGTTAGCCATGCGTCGGGGCGAAACGGAAGGATTCTTGCGTGTAACGATTTCGCCCGATCCGGAACGATGCCTTGAAGCATTGAACCGTAAATTTGTCAAAGGACGTACCCAATCGTCCGAACAGGTTGAAATAGCGGTAAAAGACGGTTTCAAACGTTTGTTGAAACCGTCTATCGAAACGGAATTTGCGGCGTTATCGAAAGAAAAAGCAGATAATCAAGCTATTAAGGTTTTTGCCGACAACCTCAAACAGTTATTGCTTGCTCCTCCGCTCGGCCAAAAACGTGTGATGGGCGTTGATCCGGGCTATCGCACAGGATGTAAAATTGTATGTCTCGATGCACAGGGAATGTTGTTGCACAACGAAAATATTTATCCGCATCCTCCGCTTAACGAGCGAACGAAAGCAGGCAATAAAGTGGTCTCGCTTGTTAGCACATATAACATCGACGCCATAGCTATCGGAAACGGCACAGCAAGCCGTGAAACGGAAGAATTTATTAAAAACCTGCGCTATGAAAGAACAATACAGGTATTTGTGGTCAGCGAAGACGGCGCATCAGTCTATTCCGCATCGAAAATTGCACGAGAGGAATTTTCGGATTACGATGTGACTGTTCGCGGGGCGGTCAGCATAGGCCGTCGACTGATGGATCCGTTGGCCGAATTGGTTAAGATCGACCCCAAATCAATCGGGATAGGTCAGTATCAACACGATGTAAATCAAACCGCATTGAAGGAGTCGCTCGATCGTACCGTAGAAAGTTGCGTGAACCATGTAGGCGTTAATTTGAATACCGCAGGTAAATATATATTAATGTATATTTCGGGATTAGGGCCTGTGCTGGCACAAAATATTGTGGACTATCGTACAAAAAACGGGCCATTCAAAAGCCGTAAAGAACTGCTGAAGGTTCCGCGCCTTGGCGAGAAGGCTTTCGAACAGGCTGCAGGATTTCTCCGAATACCCGATGCGAAAAACCCGCTGGATAATTCGGCCGTTCATCCCGAAAGCTATCCGATTGTGGAAACAATGGCAAAAGACTTAGATTGTAATGTGACCGAACTAATTAGTAATAAAGAGATAAAGAATAAAATCCGTATCGAGCAATATGTAAACGACAAAACAGGAATGCCGACGTTGCTGGATATCATGAAAGAATTAGATAAACCGGGACGCGATCCCAGACAGGGCATAAAGGTCTTTGAATTTGATCCCGATGTTTACACCATTCACGACCTGAAAGAAGGTCAAATACTTCCGGGTATTGTCAATAACATCACGAATTTCGGTTGTTTTGTAGATATAGGAATCAAAGAAAAAGGATTGGTTCATATTTCCCAGATGGCCGACCGGTTTATAAGCGATCCGAACGAAATTGTTTCCATACATCAGCATATTATGGTGAAAGTAATCAATGTCGATTTAGATAGAAAAAGGATACAATTGAGCTTAAAAATATCCTAATATATCAATAATTATAAGAAAATTACTATATTTGCATGTTTTTAGGTAGTAGAAATTAGTAACTTATTGAATCATTCTATGCAAAAATATATAAAAAATATATGTTTATTGATGATTTTTTTCATCACAATCAGTTCATGTACAAAAGAAATTGCAATACCCGGAGATCCGAAGTATGTGAGTTCTATTGCTATTACAAATAAAATCAATGATATAAGCATTGAAAAACAATATCAGTTTGAAGCCTCCTATTCTCCATCGGATGCAGAGGGCTTTGAAAAATTTTCCTGGCAATCGTCCAACACAGCTATTGCAACTATCAATCAAACCGGCTTGTTTACTGCCATTGAAGAAGGCGAGGTAACCATCAAATTGTCTTCTGTTGTTAAAACAAAAAAAAGCAGGAAGGAATTGACGGATGAAGTAAAAATTCTTGTTGGGCCTGTTTCTGTTGATAGTATACAGTTGGATAGAGGCCATTTGGAAATGCTGAATCTTTCGAAAGACACACTTATCGTTTCGTATATACCGGCAAATGCTCCACAGGAAGAAATAGAATGGGCGTCGAGTAATGAAACAGTAGCTACTGTCGACAGTGGCGTGGTTACTGCAAAAAGTGTCGGCAGTACGATTATCACTGCACAAGTGAAAGATACGGATATAAAAGCGACATGCGATGTTACGGTAACTCCACTTCTTGTGACAAATATGCAGTTCGAAACAGAAGTTTTCAAAGTAGAAGCAGAAGTGCCAACAAAAGCAAAACTAATCTTTACTCCCGATAGCGCTGTAAATAAAAGAGTTACCTACTCTTCGTCGAATAATCGGATTGTCGAAGTTGATACGGCCGGCATAATTACCGGACATTACTATCGTTCTGACGGACTTCTTGGAATGGGGCCTGTGTCTGCTGTTGTTATGGCTACTTCAGTTGTGACCGGAGTCAAAGCTACCTGCACTGTGGAAGTTTACTCTGTTCCCGACCTTGTTACTGTGTCAGTTATAGATAATGACGTAACTGTTACTTCACTTGGTATGTCAGGCGAAATAAAACCTACAATACACAACAATAGCTCCAAACCTATCAAAATATTGCGTTTCAGACTACTATACGGGCGCAGTAATTTCAGAGACAATATTCCTGTTGGGATTGTACTTCAGGCGGAAAGTAGCTATACTATTAATGAATGGATTCGTTTTGATAATTTGGATTCACCTCAAGCAGCGTTTGACTTCGAGTTTGATAGTGAAGAATATAGGGCTAAATATATGATAAAACCGTAGGCGTTTTTTATGGTCTGCGTGGCCGTCTCGTGAATAAATCGGTCAGATTATTAAAATCTTTATTAAACATAAGACCAACTCCTTGCCTGTTTTGAGATTTTCTGGTTAATTGGTACATGTCGTTGGCGTGATTATAAGCCTTTAAACGAATGTCGCCGGTCGGAATCAGTTTGTATTCCAGATCGAACTCGCCAATAAACGTATTTGAAAGCCAATAATTATTTTTATATCCGAAATTTCCATTAAACAGTAACCGGTTGTCTAACAAAGTACTGGATAACAACATTTCGACCTCCGTATCGGTAATCCCGTCATGTCTGGTACGGATATTGGTTCCTATTTGCACTTTATCGGTAAGGCTGTTCAGCAGCGAAGATAATTGGGCTGAAAGCGCCGATGAAGCCATTCTGTTGAACTCGTTCGTGCTTGCTCCTTGCGAATAATCCGGTGTATAAAACCTGTTAAGCACCAACAAATAAATGATTTGACGCATCATCATTTCGTCTGTATTAATCACAGATTTAACCTGTCTTTCTAATTCGCTTGTAGAATTGGGGAATTTCATATCGAACGTAATATCAGGGTTTTGCAGTCGACCGTTCAAATTCAGTATACAGTTTACAGGAACACTGGTACGAAACGATTCTTTGGCTAACCGATGGTCGAGGTCTTCGATGTTGGCTGTTAGGGTATATACAGCATTGAGATTAAGAATAGCCTCCACAGGGTCTCCTATGAAGTCAACGCGCCCCCCATCACTTAGCTGAAAGTCTTTGCGAATGAGTTGCTGTAAACTGAAATTGTACGTTCCGTACTGTATGGTGTAACTTCCATACATCGCCAAATCATTTTTTGAACCATACTCTACACGGATAACTCCGTTTCCGTTTCCTTTGATTTTATCGCCGCTTACCGGATCCATCATCAATTCGATAAAAGCATCCGGAGTTATTTCTACAATACAGTTTATCTTGTATTCCGTGCCATTATCCGAAAAATTAGTGGTTTGATGAACAAAAGACTGTATAGAATCGGATGTTTCTATACTGTAAACAGGCTCTCTGAATACAATAAAATCAAAATTATCCACTTCATAATTATTCATAAAATTAAAACCAACGGCTGTATTAGGGTTGCTTCGAATGTTAGCCTGAATATTGACTAATTGTTCCGTACCGTTAATTTGAGCATTGCCGTCACCATAGACAACGCCATATATATTCGGATTAATTTTTTCTGAAGTGTCATAGATTAATAGATTATCTGTCAGCACATCCACATCGAAAGAAATATTTTTTAAATACGTATGGGAAATATTAAAATTCAGGATTCCTTCATTGCCGTACTTATCGTAAAGCGTAATGTTCCTTCCTTGAATAGAAGCCGGATCAACATAAATTGAATCGGTAAATGTATAATCAGTGTGCAAAAAATTTACTCCTATACGGCCATTCCGAACAAATATGTTTCCTTCGAAAGTAGGGTTGCTAAATGACCCAAACAACCTGATTTTTCCGTATCCTCTTCCTTCAATTATTTCACTAAACGCATCTACATAAGGATGAAGCATCGACAAATCCACATCGGTTGCATCAAAATTAAGTGATAATCCCTCTTTTTCACCCATCGGATAAATAAATCCTTCCACATCGGTCCAGATGGAGTCGGTTTTATAGATAGTTCCCATCAGCAGGATTCCTTCTTCTTCATTATCCCAATGACTGTGCAAGCTCAGTTTCCCTTGAACAACCTGGTTGAATGAAAAATTTTGAACAATCAATTCATCCGTTTGAAGAATCCTGCTACCAAATAAATCGGTCAAACGAATCGTGCCAAAAGATTTACCCCCAAATTGAAGCACAGGGATATTGATGACGTCGAATATATAACTGAGTTCTATATCGTTCAGATCAACCAACAGACTCTCTCCGGGGTTTTGGGCAGAGATTACTCCATTGACTCGCAGGTATTGATCTTGTTTGGAAATGAAGAAATTATCAATCATTATATCTCCATTAAGAATGGTAATCGAAGCCGGTTCTACATACCAGACAGTGTCCTTAATATGAATATCGGCAGGTTTTAATGTGATTTCAGTACGTAATCGCTGTTTGTTATCCAAATCATTTTCAGCAACAAAGAGTGTTGAAGTCGAAAAGTTCACATCAAGGCTTTTGTCAAGATCGTTTTTAAGTGCAAAAAAAGTAAGGATTTGGTCGTCAACTGCATCGGCATTAAAGTTAATCAAGTTATGCGATCCGTTCTGTTGTAACTGATTGATTGTGGTACGTAGCTGTATTACATCCGATTGATTGTCACATGTAATATGTAAAGGTTCAAAAAGCGCCTTGCCGAACTTAATGGCAGGTAACAAGGCGTCAATAATGAACAGATTATCGCGATTACTATATTGTCCGTCAATTTTCCCCTGTGCAAGCACGGTTACCGGCAATTTCAATGTTTTTGAGAGTATTTCTGTATTTTCGATTGTCAGGTTAAGCGTAAAAACATTATTCTGTATTCGATCATCATCTTGTAAATCAGTTGATAATGAAGGTAAATAGTGCTTGCTTGTATTGATAAATGACGAAAGTAGCGTAGAAAAAGAATATGCGCCGAAAATTTCACCATTCAATAAATCCGATTGTATTGACAGGGTGCGATTTGCGGCATCGCCTTCCGTTTTGACCTGTAATGCTTTGATAAATAAACTGTCTGACTGAGTTTGAAATAAAATGTCCTCCACACGAATATGACCCTCAAAGTTATCAATATGATTGCCGCAAAAATCAGCTCCAATCGTAAATGTGAGATTTGAATCTTGATAGCGGTCTGTAACATTAATTTTGTCAAGTTTAAAGTCGGATAAATTTGCGGCAAAATTAAATGTGGAATTCGGCCCGTCATTCTTAAACAAACCTGTTGCCTGCAGTCTGCCGTTCTTGTCATCAATTCGAATAGAACCGTTAAATTCGTTTTCCTTGAATCCACCCGAAAGCGAAATATGTTCGAAAGTGTATCTGTTATAATCGAAATCGTAAATATCAGCTTGAATCATTCCTGAATAAGAACCGTTGACGGGGTGCAAAGCATCAATATCCATATCGAAGCGTACAGAACCATACGGATTTCCGTCGTTGAACAAACGGTGTATCAACAATTCGGACGACTGAGCTTTTCCTTTTATAAAAAATGCAATATTGTCTTCTTTGTGTTGTCCGAACAACATATCCATTGTCAAATCACCGATGTCCGATCGAAGGTTACCGTATGCAACCAAATTATCCGAAAAGCCGGAAATTTCGCCTGAAAACTGCAAATCGCCTAATTGAGTCATTGCACGGGGCAGGGGAGTATGTTCATTCTGTAAACCTGTGAATATCTTTTCTATTCCACTTGTTGCTAAAAAAATATCGGTCTTTCCGAACAGATAGGTTTGATCCGGAATTGTTATCTCCTTCAAATTCATTTTACCTGTTATCAATAGCATACCATTTTGCCGCACAACTAACTCATCCAAAGACAGATCATTGATGAAGCCTGAAATTCCGGCCGAAAACTGAAGAATATCCGGAAAATGCTGAAGCGTTGGGACAAACGCAGCAAAGTCTTTCGGGCTGATTTGAGAAGAAGCAATTTGCAAAGAAACAGGCGCTCTATTTACTAATTGTGGCAGACTATCCACATCATCAAAACAGATAGATGCTTTTTCGAGAAGAATTTTTGTGTGAGGCAGACGTATATCCAAATCATTAATAGACAGGCTATCCCTGTTTCCTGTAAGGTTCATTGACATGCTTCTGAGACTGAACCCGGATTGTTCGTCAAAACTCATTTTTTTAATACGTGCGCCGATACTATCGCGGCTGAAAGCTTTGAGAGAAATTGTTCCTTTCAGATTTGCAATTTTCACATGGTTAAGGTCAAACTTCGCCGGATCTGCCTGCGCGCCTGAAACGTTATAACTTACGTTTCCCCGGTGAATCAAAATAGAGGGCATTTGCAGGAATATATCCGATTGCCTTGTTGAGGATTCCGACGAAAAGGCGTCAATCAGAAATTGCAGATTCAGTTTTCCTTCAGGTGTATCTTTTCTGAGATTCAAGGTAAAACCAAATAAACGGACAGAAGTAAAAACCCATTTTTTTTGGATTACCGGCAGCATTTTGAAGCCTGCGGAAATATAATCGGCTTTGAACAACAGTAATCCGGTCTGGTCATTCAATGAAACATCTTTCAATACCAAACGGCTCAACCAATCAATATCGACTTTCCCTACTTCGACCGGCACATTCAACCGGCTTGATAGATTATCACTTACATCTTTAGCAATCTTTTCCTGAACAGAAGGAATCTGCAAAACGATTGCCGGAAACGCATATAAAAGACAACCCAATCCCAGTAAGGCAATAGCTATGTATTTAATTACTTTAATCGCTTATCAAAATTAATCCCACAAAATTAATCATAATCACGATAGATTTCGTTATTTTGCAGAATATTTTTAGCAAGGGGATTAATCCCCTTGTTAAATAATATCTGTAAGACAATGAATATAACTATATTAGGCATCGAAACCTCGTGCGACGATACATCTGCTGCCGTGATAAGCGACGGTGTGTTGCTGTCGAATGTCATTGCCGGTCAGGCTATTCACGAAGCGTACGGTGGGGTAGTACCTGAATTGGCTTCGCGTGCGCACCAACAAAATATCATTCCGGTGGTTTCCGAAGCTATCAAACGCGCCGGTATCGACAAAGCGAACTTAAGCGCCATCGCTTTTACAAGGGGGCCGGGTTTGTTAGGTTCATTGTTGGTAGGCACATCCTTTGCCAAAGGTTTTGCCGCCTCTCTGCAAATTCCGATCATTGAGGTAAATCATTTGCAGGCTCACGTCTTGGCTCACTTTATTAAAACAAATCCTGATGATGATCGCCATCCGCAATTTCCATTCCTTTGTTTGCTTGTTTCGGGAGGTAACTCCCAAATAATCAAAGTTTCGGCATATAATGATATGGAAGTGATAGGCCAAACAATCGACGATGCCGCCGGAGAAGCGTTCGATAAGTGCGCCAAAATTATGGGTTTGGGTTATCCCGGCGGCCCTGTTGTAAATCGCTTGGCCAACGAAGGTAATCCACGCGCTTTTTCTTTCAACAAACCGCGTATTCCCGCCTACGATTACAGTTTCAGCGGCTTGAAAACTTCTTTTTTATATACATTACGCGACGCCTTGAAAGAAGAACCGGACTTTATCAAACTACATACAGCGGATTTATGTGCATCATTGCAGGCAACTGTCATAGATATTTTGATGGATAAACTTCGAAAAGCCGCCAACGACTTGGGTATGAAAGAAATTGCAGTTGCCGGAGGCGTTTCGGCCAACTCCGGTCTGCGTGATGCCTTTTGCGAACATGCCGAAAAGTACGGTTGGAATGTCTATCTTCCTCCCAACGCTTTCACAACCGACAATGCGGCCATGGTGGCAATCACAGGTTATTTCAAATATTTGGGCCGTGAATTTTGCCCGATGGATGCTGTGCCGTTTGCGCGAATTCAAATATAATAAGATGATTTTCGACCGAAATCGCCCCATTTCGATTTCAATCGTTTTCGGTCGACTAAAATCGATTTCAATCGAAACAATATAATAATAATGAACGTTGCAATCATAACAATAGGCGATGAACTATTGATCGGCCAGGTAGTCGATACCAATTCAGCTTGGCTTGGCAAAACATTGAACGACAATGGATTCAAAATCGTTCACAAAGTGGCAATAGGCGATAATGAGCAGGATATAATATCCGCAATTGATGCGGCGAATAAAATAGCGCCTCTTGTTTTGGTTACGGGAGGGCTTGGGCCTACAAAAGATGATATAACCATGCAGACTTTAAGTAAATATTACGGCTGCAACTTGTTTTTTTCGGAAGAAACGTATCAAAATATTGAGCGGATTTTTACGCAAAACGGACGAACCATAAACGAATTGACTCGCAATCAAGCTATCGTGCCGGACGGATGTATCATTATTCAAAATCAGGCTGGTACAGCGCCCTGCACATGGTTCGAGCGCGATGGAAATATCCTCGTTTCGATGCCGGGCGTTCCGGTAGAAATGAAATGGCTGATGAAAAATGAAATAATTCCTCGATTACATAAGCGTTTTAAGCAGGATTTACATATTATGCACCGCACTTTTTGGGTAAACGGATATGCCGAATCGGCATTGGCGATCCGGTTGTCGGATTTTGAAAACAATCTGCCCGGCTTTGTCAAATTAGCCTATTTGCCTCAATTAGGGATCATTCGCTTACGCCTTTCTGCTTATACAAGCAGCAAAACAGAAGCCGAAAAGACGCTCAATGCCTTGCAGCAGCAATTAGAGGATATTTTAGGGAGTAATATAATGCCGGCCGGCGATAAAACACCGGAAATCATCGCAGGCGAAAAACTGCGCGAATTGGGGCAAACAGTCGGTACAGCCGAAAGTTGTACGGGAGGCTCTATTGCCGCGTTACTTACATCCGTTGCAGGCAGTTCGGATTATTTTGTCGGGAGCATCGTGGCATACTCCAATGAGGCTAAAAAACATATTCTAAACGTATCCGAAAGCGATTTAAAGCAATATGGCGCCGTTAGCAGACAGGTAATAGAACAAATGGCTAAAGGTGCGCTTCGGGTATTGGGTTGCGATTGGGCAATTGCCACTTCAGGGATCGCAGGCCCTGGAGGAGGATCAGCCGAAAAGCCTGTCGGCACAATATGGATAGCAATAGCCAATCGAAACGAAGTTTTTTCAAACGAATACTGCCTTAACACCACCCGTGAGAAAAATATACAACGCACGGTCAATATGTCATTGATGTTATTTTTGGAAAAACTCAAAGAAAATCCTTTCTAATGAACAAATTTTATTCCAAAACACAGAGTTAATCATTTGCGATTAAGATGCTTGCCTATTGTCAGCGACTAAAGCGAAATGATATTTTTTTGCAAGATTTAA
>Ga0082212_10004368_pt1 | contig 19600 bp, 11 predicted proteins | sample TergutNt197P3_FD_71548 | JGI IMG/M metagenome (GOLD analysis project Ga0082212, IMG submission 71548) | Neocapritermes taracua P3 segment gut microbial communities from Petit-Saut dam, French Guiana - Nt197 P3 | ecosystem: Host-associated > Arthropoda: Insects > Digestive system > Gut ... | reverse complement strand
GGTCTGGTCCAAAACGGACGACACAACTCTTCAGGAAATCGCTCGGATTACTGAGGGAGCCTACGTTTCAACCGGTGCAAGAACGTACAATCTTGGACAGATTTATGCCGATTCCATCGGGAAGATGCAAGGCGGTGCCTACCAAACGGAGCGTCTGCAACGGCGGCGGCATCAATACCAGATTTTCCTCGCCGTTGCCGCAACTTGCCTTCTGTTGTACATCGCCGTCCCGGAACACCGTCCACGACCAGTAGAATAACGGGCGCAAACACAAGCCGAAACGCCACTGAACATCCGTCCGATGCGTTCCGGCTCCCGGCTCCATTATACTGAAAACGGTATGAAAATGGTCATTTTTGTCCCGGTTCGCAACATATCTCTGAAACCATTCCGTGGGTTTAGCCATTCTTCCAACGACGGCGTGCAACCGTTGCCGCCCCAATTCCGAGTGCCATGATCAACAATGTTGCTGGTTCAGGGACGATTGTCTCAGGCGGCGGTTCGTCTTCCTTTGTCGTAGGAGGTGTCTGTGGGTTGTAGGGTCTCCGCGGGCTATACTGTTGCGGCGGGTTGTTTAACGAATTGAGCGGAGCGAGCGTCTGTTGCGGCGAATGTTCCGTCAACTGTTCAGGACTCACAGGAGGAATCACAGGCTCTTCCATCATTAGGTTCGACGAGGTTCCACCAGGGGTCATCGCGCACGTAGTTTGTGAGGCATCTTCACCTGCACCACCTGAAGTGCCAAAAGAAAGATCCGGCATGCTAGTGCCGTCCCCCGCATCTAAAGAGAACGTCATCGGCGTTTGCACAGACTCGTTCACTGTGTCTGCTGTTACAACATTCAATCCCAGTAGGGCAACTACGGCACCCACTCCCAAAAATATCTTTAACGTTTTCATGGCATCCTCCTAAAGGGTAAAAGGAACATCTGTCTTTATTCATCAAAAATCCACCGACATGCGCCACCATTCTAGCACACTATTTTGGAAACGTCAAGGAAAATCCCCTCTGTTTTCAAAAAATTTGCCCAGTTCGGCACACCGCACCGTATCCCAAGGCTTTTGCCCGAGAACGTCATACCGTACCTATCCTTCCTTGCGGAAGATGGAACCTATTATACGCACTGACCAGCAAAAAATGTACCAATTCAAGCAGAAAATGAAAATTTCGTATGTGCGATAAAAAATCAATATTTCCCGCATTTTGGGGAACTACAAAGGGCTCCCATCGTCGTATATGCTTTTCAACCCCAAAAATCCTTTGTCGGTGTGTTTCAAAACAATACACATCAAATGAAATTTTGATACATGTGCATTATTTTGCAACAGTTTTTTTGGCTCTATTATTCCGTCATGTCCCTGTGTCAGAGACTTTAAGCAATGGAGGCGGTGCTGGCAACCTACAAGCATTTTCGTCCCAATCATCGTCTGGCTGTATTGTGTAAATTCGATGTTCAAGGCGGCGGTCAAAGGGGGAGTACCCCGATGTTCCTGTTTTTTCCGATTGTGTTGGGGGGGTAGGAATAACGAGCGGTATCAATGATGGAATGTTGTCGATTTCGGGTCGCCTCTCCATCTCACGCGACCGTTCCCGACGTGCCGAAGAAGCATCGCCAGGAGGAAGGAATTGAATCGACTGAGAAACGCGTGGAATCCCAATTCCCGGCTCCCCAAGAGGATGAACGGAGGATTTGTGCTGTGGTTCCGGTGCCGGTACTATCTTTGTTAGTGCCGGACTTTGCTCTACGGGTTGTCCCGAAGAAAGACTCTGTGACGGCATATTTATCGAGACATCGTTTCGGATCAAGATTTTTTCTCCGCCCCCCAATTCAGGCGTAACAAAACTCATTTGGCTTTCCGCCTGCGGGTCCAGGTTCTGCAGAAATTCCATGGCGGAGGATTTAGAAGGATCAGGAACAGAGGGCAACATCGTGTCAAAAATATCTACTGGTAGCGGGGCGGCTATCGGGACATCTTCCTCCAGAATCGCCGGTGCTGGCGGTATTTGTCTTAGTGCAAGCGGTGTGTCCGGCGGCAAGGGCTGTTCAAGCAGAACGGGAACGGTCAATGCTGGAGACTGTTCCGCGACTTCAAAAATATCTTCAACTTCCACTTTTTGCGGAGTATCTTTGCGGTCTTGGCAAACGAGTACTCGAATTTGCCCTCTTTTTGCCGCTGCCGATAACTTTGCCGCTTCATTTTTGTCGAGCAACAGAACGATGGAATCTTTGACAGCACCGGTTGAATCGGCAAGGGGCTGTCTTTGTATCTGGTGTATAGGAACACTTTCCAAGACAAGTTCACCACTATTTTTGAAATCGTGCTGGGCGAAAACCTGAAGAACATGGTTTTTCATTTCGGCGAGTTTTCCTTGCGCTTCGTTTCGGGGGACAACCCGAATATCAATACGCTGTTCGGCGGCGATCACCGTCGAAAGCGGCTTTTTCGGCGGGAAAACCTTGTTTTCTTGCCTGACGTGAACAATATCGAGGGTAACAAGTTGGCTACCAGTGGGAATGAAGGCGGCTTGTGAGGCGGTCTCTTCGTAGGGGAGGAGTAGATCTTCGCAAATCGGACAACCGATGGGGATCGGATATGCGGGTTGACGGCGATAAACCTGGGCAAAACTAGAAAGTGCTTCCAAGGGGACTTCAGAAAGGGCAACTTCCTGAAATGCAACAAAATCAGCGGTAATCCCGACTCCGCTGGGAATTGTTTGGGTGGCAACGAGAATTTTCATTCTGGGCTCGGAAACTTGAGAAACAGGTTCTCGTTTAGACTCGAAATAGAAGGACCGAATGGTGAGAGCGCATCCCATTCCTACGGAAAAGGCGAAAATTAGAATAAGCCATAGACTTAGTCGCATTGTCATTGGGGGGATGCAAAACCACCGACGCGTTTCCACTATCGGCAAAATCGTGTCCCTGCCATCGGTTTTTTTGATAATTTTTGCATATACCGCAAACGGGGACAAATTGGACGTTTCTTTCCCGTCATTCCGGCGCACGCCGGAATCCAGAAGGAAACGTCCCCCCCCATCTGGATTCCCGCTGCGCGGGAATGACGGTGTTTTGGAAAACTTGTCGACGGACTGGTGTAGTCGCAGACAATGCTGTTTGCCCACTTGTGTCCGATAGTAAATTGCGATATACTTGCGCACCTTGTGGATTATCGTTCAGGAGAAAATATGGATCGTTTCACATCACGAATTTTGGGGGCTTTGTTGTGTTTGTGTTCTTGCTTTACGGCGGATGTGTGTGCACAAGGGAATAATATCCCGGCAAAAGATAAGAAAAAAATCGTGTTCATCGGCGGACCCAAAAGCCACGGTTACGGCATGCACACTCACACGGCTTCGTCAAAATTGTTGGCAAAATGGTTAAATGAATACGTCAACGACGTTCAGTGCGTCGTCTATACGGACGGTTGGCCCGAAAATGTGGACCCTCTTAAAGATACCGACTGTCTGTTCATATATTGCGACGGCGGCGGAGCACATATCGCCATTCCCCATCTCGCCTCGCTCAAGAAATATGTCGAGCGGGGAGGAAACCTGATCATGTTCCATTATGCCATTGAGGTGCCAGTGGGGGAGCCGGGAGATTTTTTCCTTGACGCGCTGGGCGGATATTACGAAACCTTTTTTACCGTCACGAAAGGCTTTGTCGGTGAATTCAAAACCATCCCGGTACATCCTATTACGCGTGGAATCGTCCCCTTCTCCCTGCCTGATGAAATGTATTTCAACATCCGTTTTCGCCCGGAACTGAAAGGCGTTACCCCCCTTATGAGTTGCGTTCCGCCCGATTATCTGCGCGAGGAAGAACACGGACCCATTAGCGGAAATCCTACGGTTAGCCGGGAAAAAGGAAAATTGGAACACATTGCATGGTGTGTCGAACGTCCAGACGGCGGTCGCGGATTCGTTTACACCGGAGGACACATCCATTGGAATTGGGCGCATCCCCTTTTTCGTAAATTGATCCTGAATGCGGTTGCCTGGACAGCCGGTTGTGAAGTGCCGAAAAATGGAATCGTCGTTCCAAATCCCACTTGGGAGGAACTCCTACAGAATCAGGTTTACGAACCCAACCTGTCGGATGACGAAATCCGCGAATGGCAGAAAAAAATCAAAGCATGGAGTGATGAATACAAGTAAGGTTACGTCGAAAAGTAATGGACAGCCATTCCTGTTTTCTCGTCGTTCCATCGAAAGCGGGAATCCAGACGCAGGAGTGATACCTTGTTTTTCTGGATTCCTGCCTACGCAGGAATGACATAAGCGGCATGACATTTTCCGGCAGAAGCCTTATTGTCAACACCACCACACTTACAGTAGAGTACAATACCCATGAATCGTTTTACCTTTGTATTGTTTTTGTTTTTGACCGGCGGGACACTGTTTGCCGAAGATGCGATGTTGCGGGCACTTCGTACCGACTGGGCGGCGCAGGAGCGGCGGTTCGGTCGAGAGCCGGGAAGCCTTGAATCCATCCAAGCCGCTTTGGACCGAACAGAAAAACTTTTGGATGCGTCCGATGCCGCCATTGCCGGTTTTCGCGAACAGTGTAAGTCGTACTCTTCGCTTTCGGAAACGGAAAAGACGGCACTCTACGAATCTGTTCGGCTCTATGGTCGTGAAGTGGCACTATCGCATCCCGATGTCCCGAAAATGCCGCTCCTGTTTTTGAAACAGCGGCGATTCGTGTGCCAAATGTTACACGAATACGTCGGATATTATTACGACTACGGCGGTGTGAGCGGCGGCGGTCTTTATGTTCTCGAAGAGCCGGGGAAATCGCTTAAAGTCCGATCTCTTACGGAAAATCTCCTTCCGCAAGGAGCGTTCAGTTCACCGGCACTCTCCTACGACGGCAAGACTGTCTATTTTGCGTTTTGTGAAGTCCAAGACCTGCCTCGTCCACGAGGGACCTTCAATCATTGGGAACATCTGCCGGATGCCGAAGACGTTCCCCCAGAATTCAACTGGAAGTCCCCTACTCGTAAAGGATTTCACCTCTACGCCATCAACACCGACGGAACGCAGTTGCGGAAATTGACGGAGGGACCTTATGACGATTTTGACCCCTGCCCGCTTCCCGATGGACGGATTGTGTTCATGTCTTCTCGGCGTGGGGGATATATTCGATGCAATAATCCCTTCGAGCCGCTTCCGACGTACACCCTGCATCAGATGGATGCCGACGGGACAAATCTCCGCACGCTCTCTTGGCACGAAACGCCGGAGTGGAACCCCACTGTGATCAATGATGGACGCATTGTGTACACCCGTTGGGATTACGTTGACCGCTCCGCCGCTCATTTTCATGGACTCTGGGCAAGCAATCCCGACGGAACCGCACCTGTGGTGTTGTTTGGAAATTACACGATGAATCTCAGTGCCGCTTATCAACCGCGTGCGGTGCCGAATTCCAATAAAATTGCGTTTATTGCCGGTGCTCATCATGCGCTGATCGGCGGCTCGCTTGTCCTGTTCGACCCGGCAAAGGCAAAATATGACCCCGTAACCGGCGAAGATTCTTTCGATTCACTGGAACGTCTGACCCCGGAAGTCTGTTTTCCAGAAACGAGCGAAGGGTGGCCCGACTCGTATTACAGTTCTCCCTTCCCCCTCTCGGAAGACCGGTTTCTGCTTGCATTTAGTTTTCGTCCTCTTCCTGCATTCGGGACAGGTTATCTCGAAGATTCAAAATCGGGACTCTACTATTACGACCGATTCGGGAATTTGGAACTCCTGTACCGTGACCCGGAGATTTCGTCGGTTGCCCCGATTCCTCTTCAAGTGCGTTCAGCACCGTCGGCGTTGGCATCGGCTCTCGATCCAAGACTCGCCGAAAAGAACGAAGGAGAGTTTCTGCTCACCGACGTGAAATGGAGTCATTTTCCAATGCCGGAGAATCGTCCGATCAAAACGTTGCGCATTTATGAAGTGTTATTGAAAGTTTCTTCCCATGTGGCAAACGTTCCGCATCTTGGATATGCCAATGCCGAGAGTGCGCGAAAATTTCTCGGAGAAGTTCCCGTCGAGGAAGATGGTTCTGCTTATTTCCGTGCTCCTGCCGAGGTGCCGCTCTATTTCCAAGCGGTCGATGCCGAAGGTAAGGCAGTACAGTCCATGCGCAGTATTACGTATTTACAGCGGGGAGAACGCCGTAGTTGCGTCGGTTGCCATGAGCCGATTTCCACTGCACCGCCCTATTCGCGAACAACCAAAACAGCGATGCTCCGCGAGCCGTCTTCAATAACACCGGGACCGGGTGGTAGTAATCCGATGAGTTATCCGAAGTTGGTGCAACCCGTTCTCGACAGGCACTGTGTGGAGTGTCATTCCGCTTGGACAGGTGACTCCGAGGGTAATTTTTCAGTATCGTACAATGCGTTGGCACCGTTTGTTCGGTTTTACGAATGGGGAGACCGGAGTATTTCACAGATCACAACCCGTCCCGGCGAATGCGGGTCGGACATGAGTCCTTTGTCGAAGATCATCAGCGATGCCGACCATAAGGACGTTTTCCAAAAAATGTCCGAACAGGACAAAAGCCGGATTTACCTCTGGCTCGATGCCAACGCTCCATTTTATGGTGCGAATTGATTGTCCTCAGATAGGCTTTCGTTCGAAAGTGCACTCTCCGTGGTAGGCAATCGACCGCCGGGCGATTGCGACGGCGATAGCCGACAGGAGGTATACTGAAAACGGCATAAAAATGGTCATTTTTGTCATTCCGGCGAAAGTCGGAATCCAGGAGGGTGGCTTTGACTCTGCTTTTCTAGACTCTGGTTTTCGCCGGGGTGACGGGAAAACCAAACATGTCGACGGACTGCCGTATCTCCACTCACCCACCAAATCGGGGCTTGACATCCCCTCCCTTTTGAGGGGATAATGTTGCTACAATTAGTCTCTGTTCCCGATAGAAATCTCGTGAAAAAAAATCTGTCCCCTGTTGTCTGTTTGTCCCTCTGCCTGGCACTCATTTTTCACATGTGCCTTTATTCAGTAGCCAATGACGCAGTTCTGACCGAACGTATGCAACACGACTGGATACTACAAGACGCTCCCAATGTTGCAGAATGTTTTACAAATCCCGCAGGAAATACCGCCGAAACCACAATGATAGAAAAGGTCATTGCCGAATTGGAAGGCAAAAAAGAAAATTATCACAGCAAATTGAAAGAGTTGCAATCGGCAAATGTTCCCGGCAACGATCTCCGATGGCGGGAACTCTATTTCGACGCTTGCAACGAACGCCGGAAACAACGTTTGCAATTCGTCCAAAAAACCTACCCAGCCATTGTTTATGCCAAGCATGATATACACGGTGCCTCGCACTATTCCTATACGGAAATAGCGACCGATGCCCAGTACAAAGACCGTATCATTCAAAGTGGCGGCTCCATGCACTCGCTGCACATCACTCCCGAAGGAGAAATTACCGAAAAAACTTTAATTACAGCACCCCAAAATGGCACGCTACGTGACCCTGATGTCTCCTACGATGGAAAGAAAATTGTTTTTTCCATGCGGAACGATATGGAGACGGATGACTACCATCTCTATGATTATGACGTAGAAACCGGTACCGTCCGGCAGTTGACTTTTGGGCTTGGTTTTGCTGATATTGAACCATGTTATCTGCCCGACGGCAATATTTTGTTCGCTTCGACACGATGCGTACAGATCGTCGATTGCTGGTGGACGGAAGTCGTCAACTTTTATTGTTGCGATGCCGACGGTCGCTTTATACGTCGCCTTGGATTCGACCAGGTACATACCAACTACCCGAAGGTGTTGCCCGATGGACGCATCATCTATACCCGATGGGATTACAATGACCGGACCCAGATGTTTCCGCACGGTCTCTTTATGATGAACCATGACGGCACGGGGCAAACGGAGTATTACGGCAATAATTCTTGGTTTCCGACTTCCATTCTGCATGCACGCGGGATTCCCGGTTCGAGCAAAGTTATTGCGATTGCCAGCGGACATCATACTCTCCAAAAGGGGAAACTCGTATTGATCGACCGAAGCAAAGGAACGCAGGAAAATCAAGGAGCGCAACTCATTGCTCCGATTAGGGAAACTCTTGTCGAAAAAATTGATGCGTATGGTCAAGAAGGCGACCAATTCCAGTACCCGCTGGCTCTCGATGAAGAAAACTTTATCGTTGCGTACCATCCGGTAGGTCAGCACTTCGGTTTGTATTATATGGACATCAACAACACCAAGCGGGAATTGCTCGCTTGGGATCCTGCCACGTACTGCGGTCAACCGGTTCCGTTGCAACCCCGCGAAGTGCCGATGCTTCGGGCATCGAACGTAGATTACACCAAAAAGACGGGAGTTTACTATGTGCAAGATGTTTATTTCGGACCCGGTTTGGAAGGAGTAGAACGCGGAACGATTAAAGAATTGCGGATCGTCGGTTTGCAATTCCGGGCTGCTGGGATCGGCAGCAATAGCAACAATGGTGAAGCAGGCGGTGCGCTGGTTGCGACTCCGATTTCCATCGACAATGGAACATGGGACGTAAAACAAGTGTTGGGAACGGTTCCCGTTGAAGAAGACGGTTCTGCCCTTTTCGAGGTTCCTGCCAGAATGCCGATCTATTTTCAACTGCTCAATGCGCGGGGAGAAACAGTACAAACAATGAGGAGTTGGTCAACGTTGCAGCCCGGCGAACAGCAAAATTGCTACGGGTGCCACGAAGAAAAAGGAACGACGATGAACAACCCGCGTCTTCTCGGCGGATCGCTGCGAACGCAAGCACTACGAAGATCGCCGAAAAAACCAGTACCTGTAGAGGGAGTTGATCCCAACAGCGGTTTCAGTTTTACGCAGTCGATTCAACCGATTTTGGACAAGAATTGTACGATTTGTCATACTGGCGAGGAAGAAGACCCTTTCAGTATGTTCGACAGACCCGTCGTGCTTGCGGACAGAATTTTTAGCGAATCATACGTCAATTTAACTCAAAGAGGCAAAAGAAATGATTACGTTTATTGGCTGGACGTTCAGTCTGCTCCGCCGATGATACCGCCGTATCACGCTGGTTCGGCAAAAAGCATATTATTTTCCATGCTCTCCGACGGCGACCTGTCGGTACACCCCGAGGTCATTCTCGAAGACAAAGAGCGGCGGCTATTGGCACTTTGGATTGATCTATTAGTCCCCTTCTGTGGTACGTACACGGAGCGGCATCATTGGACTCCAGAACAGCAAGCGGAGTATGCTTATTATCAAATGAAGCGGGACACGATGGAAGCGATTGAATGGAGCAATATCGAGCGGTTTATGGCGTGGCAGAATGAGGATGGTGCCCTTCCGTCATTGGACAGTTTTCCGCAATTCAATAATGGCGGAGTCGAACGCAAGAAGAAATTCATTGAAGCATGGCTCCAGAGGTATAAAAACGGGAAAGGCGATTAGAGCGTGCCGATAACATCACACATTACGAGTACGTATCCCGAATGGGTCTGGCATTATTTGCCGTCTCCTCTACCCATGGAATGTCTTTTCAGACATGGGTTAGCCTTCATCCAATGCAAGCAATTCTCCACTTGCCAATGATCACGAATCAAACGAAGAAGACAGATCGTCGATAACACAAGACTACTGACTTTGTAATTCTCGGGGCATATAGACAAAACCCAACGATTGTCGTACAATTCATCCTTAACTGAATATCTTATTCCATTATATGAATTGTCCATCCCCAGCACTTTTTGAACGGGGCAAGGATGTACCCAACAAGGCAATCTCCAGGCAAGCGTTCACTCTGATCGAACTTCTTGTCATCATTGTCATCATCGGCATATTGATTGCGCTTCTGTTGCCAGCAATTCAATCGGCAAGGACTGCCGCCCGAAGAATTTCATGCCAGAATAAGATGCGTCAAACCGGCTTGGCAAGTCACCTTTACGTTGATGTCAAAGGCATGTTTCCACCGGCAAAATGTACCTACACGTACAGAAAATTAGGGAATACGACCATTTCGACGATTGGACATGGACTCGTTCCCTTCATTTTGCCCTTTATGGAGCAGGTTTCCTCTTTTTCGCAGTACCATTTCGAGAAAAATTGGCAAAATACCGTCAATCAACTGGCGCGAGAAGTCAGAATCGATACCATTCTCTGTTCCGAAGCAGAGCCCAGCCGGTTCTGCCGCTACGGTTCCGGTACCAGCAACAGCGATCAACGAATCGTTGAATACTTCTGTACCGACTATGCCAGTTGCAATATGATTTCCAATGTGAATTTACAAGAGGGGGCACGTCAACAACTGAGAAAGTTAGGAATAGAACGAGGAACAGACAAAAACTGGCGAGGCATGCTTGCCTCTGCCATTGTGGGAACACGTATCATTCCCGTTGATTGCTACACGGACCCGACCGCTGCCGATGTGTTGTCGGCACTGGATCGTGATCCGGTTTTTCCAACTTCTGTCACGGATGGTCTTTCCTATTCAATGATGCTGTTTGAATGTACAAGCCGACCTTTCAAATACGATCTCGGCAAAATTCGCGGCAATCCAGAGATCACGCCGAAAGAGCCCATCGGCGGAGCTCGCTGGGCAGACGACGATTCGCAATTTTGGCTCCTCAAGTATTGTAACACGTCTCAGTTTTTTAACTGCACCAACCAACAGGAGATTTTTAGTTTGCATCCGGGCGGGTGCAACTTTTTGTATGGCGATGGAGCAGTTCGATTCCATGTGGAAACAATATCTCCCGATGTTTTTGTGTCGCTCTTCACGGCATACGCCGGTGATTCCGTCAGTTTTCCATAGGAATTCAGAAAATCGGACATGTGAGATGCACGCATGTACACCGCAAACGGGGACAAAAATGACTATTTTCATGCCGTTTTCAGTATAAGGCTTTCGCTCGAAAATGTCATGCCGCTTACGCCATTCCTGCGCAGGCAGGAACCCAGACAGAAGACTTTCATATCAACTCTCTGGATTCCCGCTTTCGCGGGAATGACGGTATATTACTTTTCGGCGAAAGCCTAACTCAGTCCGTAACGTAGGGCAACAGAGCCATAAATCGGGCTCGTTTGATGGCGATCGCTACGGCGTGTTGGCTGATGGCGGAGCAACCGCTTTTTCTTCGGTTCAAGATTTTTCCTTGCCGACTCGTCAATTTTTTGAGCAGTTCGACATCTTTGTAATCGACGAACATCGGACGGGGACGCTGTCCTCCTACCATCAGCGGGTCTTTTTTCTGGACTTGAACTCTCGCCTTGGCGCGTTTTCGCTGCTTGAATTTGGCTTTTTTGGACAGTGGAGGCATTTGGGTTATATCAACGATCAACTTAGTTCGCCTCCATTCTATACTATTTTTCCAACGATTCAAGCCCCCGTGTGCAACAACATTGGAACATGGGGGGGGGTGTCCAAAGTTTGCGGGAGAGAATATCCTATCCGCTTTTTCCATTATGTCGAGGATCACCAAAAATGCAAAAGGGTTTTTAGAGGTAACCTACATTGTGTCCATCTTAAAACTTGCAGATTGCGTGGCGTTTTCGACAGATATGGGGCTTGCGTTTTGGCGGTATCGACGGTACACTGGAATCACTATGTCCGACATTACAAAACAGCGTCGCGTCGTTCTCAAAGTTTCCGGTGAGTGCTTTTGTCCTCCCAAAGAACGTGGTATTGCCATGTCCTCTGTCATGATCCTCGCCGAACAGGTGGCGAGGTCAGCACAAGAAGGGATACAAATCGCCATCGTCATGGGCGGAGGGAACATTTTACGCGGCGGACAATTCAAGGCGGCAAATGCTTCCATCTTGGAATCGACTGCTCACTACATGGGCATGCTGGCAACGGTCATTAACGGTTTGGCACTGCAAGATGCGATTGAACTTGCCGGTCATCCGACTCGTTTGATGACCGCCTTTGAAATGGGAGCGGTTGCGGAACCCTACACTCGCCGCCGTGCTGTTCGGCACTTGGAAAAGGGACGAATCATCCTGCTGGCGGGAGGGACGGGCAGTCCTTTTGTAACGACCGACACTGCCGCCGCCCAACGCGCCTTGGAACTCAATGCTGATGTCTTGCTCAAGGCTACCAAAGTTGATGGGGTGTACAGTGATGATCCCGAAACGAATCCGAATGCCAAGTTGTATTCCGAATTGACCTACGAAACCGTCCGGCAACAACACTTGCGGATCATGGACCAAGAATCGATTGCCAAGTGCGGCGAACATGACATGCCGGTAATGATTTTCAACTTCCGCACGTCCGGCAACCTCGAACGTGCCTTGCGCGGCGAACGAGTCGGGACGCTTGTTACAAAGGAAACCTGACATAACTGAAGACGACTGTGCAATTGGCATGTCGGTGAACCGGTTCGGAATGTTCACGATTCGCTCGTTTTTTTGAGATATTTATAAATTTCCATCTGCGAGCGGATGTTTTTAGTGTTTTTTGCCACGACAAGCCGCTCGTTGGGACGAGTCGCACTAATCAAACGAGCCTTGACATTGTCCGCTAATTGGAATTGCAAAATTTCCCAAATTTGTTGACAGAGTGCCGGGTCCTTGATGGGCACCACAACCTCAAAACGTTGATCCAAGTTCCGCTCCATCCAATCTGCCGAGCCGATGAAGTATTCAGGATTACCATCATTGCAAAAGACGAACATTCGGGAATGTTCCAAGAATCTGTCCACAATCCGAATCGCACGTATATTTTCGCTTCGCTTCGGCATGTTCGGAATAAGCGTACATACTCCTCGAACAATCAAATCGATTTTGACTCCCGCCTCGCTTGCATCGTAGAGGCGATTTATCAGCCGTTTATCAACTAAATTATTGACCTTGATAATCATCCAAGCAGGCTTTCCCTTTTTAGCGTTCTTGATTTCCTTGTCCATTTGCTTCAAAAAGAATTTCCTCGTACCGAACGGAGAGACAACAAGATGTTTGAAGTCGGGACGCTGATACTTTTGATCATCGAGAACATGAAACACTTTATTGACCTCTGCGGTAATGCTTTTATCCGCCGTGAGAAGATGTTCGTCACAATAAATCCGGGTCGTGCTTTCGTTTGGATTGCCCGTCCCGATGGCGGTGTAGTAAACATACACGTTCTGTTCTTTCCGGCGGATCAGCAAAATTTTCCCATGAACTTTCATGCCGGGAATGCCCGGTAGGACACGGATCCCCTCTTCCTGCATTTGTGCAGCCCAAGAGATGTTTGCTGCCTCATCAAACCGTGCCTGAAATTCTACGAACACAATCACTTCTTTTCCGTTCCGGGCAGCGTTGATCAATGCGTTGACGATTGCCGAATGTTTTGCAGCCCGGTAGATGGTCATTTTGATCGTCCGCACCGCCGGGTCCATGGAGGCTTCGCGAAGTAATTCAATGATGTACTGAAAAGATTGATAGGGATAGTGAAGCAAAATATCTTTTTCCCGAATGATATCAAGCATCGAAACGCCCGGAGGAAATTCGGGGACTTCCAGCGGCGGCATCGGTTCATAGTGCATTTTTTTGGATCCGAGACTACGTGGAAACTGCATTAAGTCTCGGATGTTGTGGTAGCGTCCTCCTCTTTCGAGGGCATCACGGCGTTTGACACTGAATTTTTTCAGGATACTCGCCAATATCTTTTGCGGCATGGAGCCGTCGTAAACAAACCGCACCGTATCGCCATGTTTTCGTTGCCGAAGCCCTTCGCTGACGGCTTCGAGAAAACTTTTAGAGACATCGGTGTCTATATCCAATTCTGCATCCCTGGTAAATTTAATAGTGTACGCCTTAAAGTCGGTAAAGCCATAGATCGAAAATATGTCTGCAAGACAGTATCGGATCACATCATCAAGGTACATCACGAGATCCCTTTTGTCTGCTCCGGCGGGCAATACGAGGAATCGAGGAACATGTTTGGTGGGGATTTCAATGAGAGCAAGATTTTCTGCCGCCGGGTTATTTTTGTGCGTTAAATCAACGACCAAATAGATTGAATTATCCTGCAAGTTGGAAAAGTTGCGGAAACGATCCAACATGATTGGAAACAAGTATTGCCGGACGGACTCTTGAAAATACTGCCGGACGAATCCCCCTTGTTCTTCGGTGAGTTCTGCTTCGTCCACAAAGAAAATGTTCTCTTGGGCAAGTTCACGGCAAATTCGTTCGTAGATGTCGTCGGCTTTGGAGCGTTGAATCACTGACCGGCGATGAATTTCTCGAAGAATTTTTGCTGGATCATATTCGAGTTCAACATCATCCTCCTTTTTTAAGTTGGCAAGCCGTTTAAGCAACGCAACCCGTACACGGTAAAATTCGTCCATGTTATTGGAGAATATGCCGAGAAAGTTAAGTCGTTCCAACAGCGGCACGGTCGGATCACCCGCTTCGAGCAGTACCCGCTCATTAAAATTGAGCCAACTCAATTCCCGATTGAAGTACAACTGTGTTCCTTTGGTGGTGCTGATATTTTTTGAAGACTCACGCTCCGTCATAAATTTCCTTTCTGACACTTTCACACTATCATGGCATAGATTCAGCCAAAAGGGAATAGCCCTCGGAAAGAATGCGGTCCGATTGCCATTTTTTGGTCAGAAGTTGCCAAGGCGACAGAAAATAACTTCCCTTACCATCTCAAAACGGTGTTGAGGGAGCCGAGATGTGACGTGGTTCGTCTGCCCATGTCGAAATTGTAATCGGCAAAAATATGCCAATGCCGCGTTGTCAACAACTCACCGCCGAGCCCCACGTTCAGCCAGTCCTTCCCCCATTGGGTGCCTCGAATTCGTGCCGCCGCCGCTAATTCGTCTCCCAGAACAGTTGTTCGGGAAGCAACGAAATCGTTTCCCGAAACCTGGCGCATATATTGTACACGAGTACGTAATCGCCATAATTCTCCCAATAGTCCGACTCGGACTGCCGTTGAACTCAAGTTCCCCGGTGCGATACGGAGGTTAACATCCATCATCGGATCGTGAATGGTAAGGTTATCCATCTCCGCCGTTTGAAAGTCCACCGCAACAAGCGGTGTCAATCGGTAACCCGAAAAGGACACTGGCCGCAATAGTTCGATATTGGCAAAAAAGGAATTGCCCCGAAAATGGGATTTGCTGGATATGCCTTTGTACGAATAATCCTGACCGCCGAATCCAATCATCGTGTTGAGAAAAAGTTCACTAATGAGAGGTGTCCGAAAGTATAGTCCCGCTGTGTAATCGTTTGCCGAGATTCTTCCCAAATCGCTTTTCACATAAGGACTTGCGTAACCAAAAAGTACACCGGCAACGGCTTGTCGATAAATTTCAATGTCACTGCCGAGGTGAAAACCATAACGTGACATATTGTAGCCGTCAAATGTATTTCCATCTTTTTCGGCGTGTTCGCCCTGCCCAAAAGCATTAAACCAAACGTTGTATCCTTCCCTCACTTGTCCGCGTGCCGATCTTCGGGCAAACGGTGAGCGGAGTGGAGCAACGTAGTCGAGATGCCGGAAAACAGTGTGTGCCGGTTGTTGCATCGCAAACCGTGCCGCATTGCCTACCAACTCTCCTGCCATCGCACGGCGAAGGATGTTCCGAAGTTCTTTATCACTCAATCCCTCTAAACGTTCACGCAGTTCGGGATACCGGGTGCTGACATCCTCTAATAACGTTCCGATGTTCTCGATATTTCTGCCGCTTCTGCCCCACTCATTGTTGATGTAGTCGTTCAAGGTAAGAATGGACAGTTGGAGATCGAGATAGGTACCGTTTTCCATCCAATCGGGATGATAAAGTGCCGTCTTATTGGACTGCAAGACAGCGAGCAACGCTTGCCTGCTCGTGTCGTCTCCCACTTGGATCACGTTTTGGTAAGTGCCGCTTGCAGTTCCGGCAGCGACCCGTACCTGTGTGGTTTTCGGTTCAGAAAGCGTCCAGACATCGGCACTGATTGTTGGGGTCGTTGTATTATCGACCGCCAGCAAAAGATTACCGCCCAAAGTAAGTTCATCGACATTGGTGATGTGACCGGCAACTCTTCCCCCTTTTTGAATCGTCAAATTGTGTCCCCCGCCGTCATAATCTCCAGCAAAATTGATTGCCCCGAACGAGGCACTTTCATGGGCGATCACTTGAGTATTTTCGTAACCGATCAGTGCTCCTGCGGTAACGGTTTTCAAAAATTCCATCGTTGTTCCTTCCCCTTCCAACAGGAAATAGCCCGTTCCGAGATTGACCTCGCCCGCCTTGTAGGTTCCCCCACCGGAAACAATGACATGCGCACCGGTCACGTTCGCTTGTCCGCCTGTGCCGAATTTGATGTCGCCGCTTTGAAACGTCACTCCGCTCCCTACGATGATTTGACCGATCCCAATGACCTGTGTATGAAGCGTGTCCGCTTTCAAAAATTCTGTACCGGACTCTGGATCACTCTTGTAAATTTCAACGATCCCGCCAGTAACGTCACCGACGCTATTGGTTGCACCGGCAACCGTAATATAAACATCGTCGAGGTCAAGTGTTCCGATGTCTCCTTTGTAAATTCTGACGGCACCGCTAGATACCTTCAGCATTCCTTCGATGATGATGTCGTCGTAATCGTCCGATGCATCCTCTGAAGTCAGTTGAATGCCTGTACCGGTTTTCAAATTCATCGTTGAGTTTTTTGTGATTCCGATTTTTTCTACGCTGTGAGAGTTGCCTTCAAACGTAAGAGTCCCGCCCGAAAGAAGCAACGCACCAATGTCTTCTATTTTCCCTTCGATTTTACCGCCATTTGAGATTGTCAAATTGGATTTGCTCGTAATATATTCTTCCTCGGTTTCTGAGTAGTACGTGTACAACCCGCTAATATCAGTATTCGTCCTGCTGTTCAAGGTGCTTATGCTGGCATTGTGGTAAAAATTGACCGTTCCAGACTCAACGTTCAATGTGCCCAGAGAGGTATTACTCCCCAAATTTACCGTACCCGTGGAAATAGTAGAAATCACATCCCCTGTTTCTTCGTCCAATTCTAATTTACCGACGTTCAGCGTCTTAATGGTAGCACTGCCGAGGATATCTACTGTGCCTTCAAAAACGTTCAGTGTCTCTGTCCCCAACGATGCTGTACCAATCCGCCATGTTCCATCGCCGATCTTTGTAAGACCTTTGCCCTGCTGGTTTTGTTGATACTGGTAGATGCTGTCGTTTTCAAAAGTAAGACCGCTACCCACGTCTATCGTTCCCCCTTCCGCATCGAATATAATCTTCAGATTGGTCATCAATTCGGTCGCATTCCCTTCGTCAATTTTTATCAATCCGCCTGAAATGGAAAGCGTCGTGGGACTTTTGGGATGGTTTTCTTCATCCAGTTCTCCGCTGTAAATCGTTGTCCCTTCGGAGGTTAGTAGATGTAGAGTACCTTTGTTGATGGAAATGTCGAAGTCCAGCCCCAAATCTTTTACCCCCTTCAAATAGACGATGGTGTCATTTTCTATATTCAACATCCCTCCTTCTTCAATGACAATGCCGGTAACTTCCAGGTTTTCCAGTGCCGAAGTGTTGAGCGTAACGATGACACCATCCCTAACGTTGAGGAGACCATCTTCGTCCAATTCTATATCCGCCAAGACAGAAAGGGCAAAGAGAAAAACGGCGCAGAGGGAAAGCGCACACCGCCCCAGGGTTACGAGCGAAAGGGTGAATTTCGTCCAATTCATAGTATCGGCAATTCAAGTCGAGTTAAACTCGGACAGGGAATCGTACAGAAATTCGGGAAAATTGCCAATAGGAAAAATGCGGGAATTTCATTCTCACGTTTTCCCCAGTCCCATCCAGAGAGTCGCCATTCGTACTGCCACGCCGTTCGTTACCTGGTCCAAAATAGCAGACTGCGGTCCATCGGCAACGTCTGGCGTAACTTCCAAGCCCCGGTTGATCGGACCTGGCGCGAGAATCAATACATGAGACTTTGCTTTTGCGAGCCGCTCCGCGTGCATTCCGTAAAGATGAGCGTACTCCCGAGTCGAAGGAAACGGACGAACTACCTGACGTTCAAACTGAATCCGTAGTAGGTTGAACACATCGACTCTGTCCAGGATTTTGTCCAGTGAGTAGGAGACTTCGACACCCAATTGTTCCCAATTTTTTGAAACGAGCGTGGAAGGTCCGCACAAAATCACCTTGGCTCCGAGTGTTTTTAGTCCCCAAATGTTTGACCGTGCCGTCCGGCTGTGAGCGATGTCGCCAACCAGTGCCACCGTCAGCCCTGCAACTTTGCCAAACCGCTGGCGAATGGTCATAATATCGAGCAACGCTTGCGTCGGATGCTCGTGTGGACCATCGCCTGCATTGAAAACATGGCTTTTGACGTTTTCGGCAAGCAGTTTTGCCGTTCCTGGACAGGAGTGGCGAATAATGACCGCATCGACCTGCATGGCTTCGATGTTCTTTGCCGTGTCGATGATGGTTTCCCCTTTTCCCAAACTGCTGGTTGCCGCCGAGAAATCGACGACATCTGCTCCCAACCGCCGGGCGGCGAGGGCAAAACTGGTTTTGGTACGGGTCGAATTCTCAAAAAAAAGATTGACGCACGTCTTACCGGACAGTAGAGAAATTTTTCGGTCACCTTGTATCAAGACGGAACGAAATCGTTCGGCTTGATCGAGGAGCAATGAAATTTCGCTGGCTGAAAGTTCTTCCAATCCGAGCAAGTGCCGGCGTGTCCACGATAAGGGAACGTCCCCCCAGTTTTGTATCAGCGTTTCAGTCATGGGTTCGTGACGTATTATAACAAAATTATTGGAGACGGAAATCCGAATACCAAAATCTTTCGTCGATTGGTGCTGGCTATACTGAAAATGGGGGTGAATCGGGCATACTGGATTCCGGCTTTCGTCGGAATGACAAAAATGACCATTTCCATGCCGTTTTCAGTATAAATGGTTTTTAACACAAAATTAACAATTCCTTCATTTATTTTTGACTTTTTTCTGTTAGACTTACTGGCAATTTTTCAAAACCAACAAGAAAAAAATATGAAGAAACTTCTCATGATCGGTTTGTGTGTTTTAGGATTCTGCTGTTCGACGGCATCGACGTTCGCCCAAAGTGAAATTCGCATTGATGGTTCCACGACCGTTGGTCCCATCGTGGATGCTTTTGTGGAGGCATTCAAGACAAAGATGCCCGATCTCAAATTTTCTGTTAAGAAGACTGGCTCTGGTGACGGTGCCACCGCACTGATCGAAGGTCGTTGTGAAATCGCAACGATGAGCCGGTTCATGAAATCGGACGAATACAGTAAAGCGGTCGCTGCCAGCAAAATGCCGGTGCCGTTCACGATTTGCATGGACGGCGTGTGTTTGATCGTGCATCCGTCGAATCCGGTGCGGAATTTAACCAAAGATCAGGTCAAGAAAATCTATACCGGTACGGTTACAAACTGGAAGGAAGTTGGCGGATCGGATACGCCGATTATTGCGCTCAGCCGGGAAACGTCGAGCGGTACCTATGAAGTTTTCAACGAACTGGCTCTAGACAAAGAAAAACTGGGCACAAAGGTTGAATTTGCGAATTCTAATCCGGCGATTTTTACTCGGATCAGCACGACGCAGGGAGCGATTGGTTACGTCGGACTCGGC